>Ga0299914_10002684_pt1 | contig 12337 bp, 14 predicted proteins | sample RVTome_10_FD_201361 | JGI IMG/M metagenome (GOLD analysis project Ga0299914, IMG submission 201361) | Soil microbial communities from uranium-contaminated site in the Upper Colorado River Basin, Wyoming, United States - RVT153D57 (version 2) ... | reverse complement strand
GGAGGTCGAGCGGCTGAACGGCCTCGCGCCGCAGGCGACCCTGCGGAAGGCCCTGGGCACGGCGTTCACGCCAGCGCCGAAACGCGTGGCCGCGTAGCGCCAAACGCGCGGTACCGCGAGCATTACCTGAATTACCGAATTGACGGACTCACCCAAACGGGTGTAGGACGCGATCAACAGAAACGCACAGTCTGCGGAGGCTGTGCTGTCACGGAGGTGATTCGTATGCGCCGTAAAGCGGTTGCATCCTTCCTCGCCGCCGCCGCCCTCTCGATCACGGCGGCACCGGCGATGGCCGACCCGGACTTCGGGCCCGGCAACAGCAGCAAGGGGCCGAACGACGGCGGGTCCAAGTGTCACGCTCCCAACCACGGCACGGGCGCAGGCATCAACGAGCCGGTTCCCGGCTGCAAGGGCTAGTAGCGTCCACGGCCGCTCGCACGGGGGCCTCGCCGGCGGGGCCCCCGTGCGGCGTCCAGTCCGCCGATCGGCATCCCGCACGCGGGCTCCGCATTTCGCAGGGCGTCCGCCGCCGCTCAGCCCCCTCGGAGCTCGGTTTCCGCTTGACAAAGCCCTTTCCGACCTATCCACGCGGGATTGGGCAGATCGTGCCTCGCAGGGGCTATCTGTCATCCTGAGTGGTGATGGCGCTGCCTAGCGGTGATGAGCTAACCGAACTTGAGGCGCGTCAGGACCCGCGGCTACTGCGCGCGCTCGACACCGTCGCGCCCGGCACTCCGCTTCGCGAGGGCATCGACAACATCGTCCACGCCCAGACCGGCGGGCTGATCCTGGTCGCCGAGGCCGACGAGGTCTCGTTCCTGTTCTCAGGCGGGATCAGGCTGGACGTCGACTACTCGCCGGCACTGCTGTACCAGCTGGCGAAGATGGACGGCGCGATCGTGCTCGAGCCGGAGACAAACCGGATCTGCTCGGCGAACGTCCAGCTGATGCCAGACCCGACGATCCTCTCGATGGAGACCGGCACGCGTCACCGTACGGCCGAGCGGGTGTCGAAGCAGACCAAGGCGCTGTTGATCGCGATCTCGCAGCGGCGCGATGTCGTGTCGCTCTACGTCGGCGGGATCAAGTACATCCTCGAGGACATCTCGACGGTCCTCTCGAAGGCCAACCAGGGGCTGGCCACGCTCGAGAAGTACCGCGCTCGGCTCGATCAGGTCTCGGCTCGGCTGACCCAGATCGAGTTCGCGGGCGGCGCCGTGCTCTACGACGTCCTCTCGGTGCTGCAACGCGCCGAGCTCGTGGCCCGGATGGCCACCGAGGTCGAGCGCTGGATCATCGAGCTCGGCGCCGAGGGGCGGCTGATCGAGATGCAGCTCGAGGAGCTCGTGGTCGGCGTTCTGGCCGAGCGCGGCACCCTGGTCCGCGATTACGCAACCGACGTCGCCGAGCCCGCGATCGAGGCCGCCACCGCCGAGCTCAGCAGGCTCGACCACCAGGAGCTGCTCGACTTCGGGCAGCTCGCCGAGCTGCTCGGGTACGACCGCAAGACCAACGCCCTTGACTTCCCTGTAACGCCGCGGGGCTTCCGCGCGCTCTCGCGCGTGCCGAGGCTCCCCCGCCTGGTGGCCCAGAAGGTCGTCGACCATCTCGGCGACCTCGACGCCATCCTCGCCGCCTCGGACAGTGATCTGGAGGCGGTCGAGGGAGTGGGGGAGGCACGTGCGATCGAGATTCGCGAGGGCCTCCGCCGGCTCCAAGAGGTCGAAGTTGTCGACCGTTATCCATGAGCAATCACGCGGCCGCCCGGGGGTGGCCGCTACCGACAAGGAGGACGCAAATTCCTGAAGTAGCCACGGAGGATTCGGTCGAGATCGGCGACGAGTTCGGCCCCGTCGAGTGCACGTTCGAGGCGGGAGACCACGTCGTCTATCCGCACCACGGGGCCGGGGTAGTGCAGCGCCGGGAGTCGAAGGAGCTCCTCGGGGAGAAGCGCGACTACCTGACGATCAAGATCCTCCACAACGAAATGACCGTGATGGTTCCCTGTGAGAACGCCCATCGCGCCGGCCTGCGCCGGGTCATCGACCCGAAGCAGGTCGAGGAAGTGATCGACGTTCTGACCGGCGAGCTGTCCGACATGCCGAAGAACTGGAATCGGCGGTTCAAGTACAACCGGGAGAAGATCAAGACCGGCGACATCTTCGAGATCGCCGAGGTCGTCCGCAATCTCGCCATCCGCGAGTGGGAGAAGGGGCTCTCCACCGGCGAGAAGCAGATGTACACCCGGGCCAAGAAGATCCTGGCCTCGGAGTTCATGTACGCGCTGGAGAAGGACGAGGAGGGGGCCGAGGAATACATCGACGGCCTCCTCGAGGATCGCTTCGGCTCTGCCGCCAAGGCGACTGCCTGAGGCAGCCAAAGCAACGGCCGTGATCGCGGCCGCCGGCTCCGGAAGTCGTCTCGGAGCCGGCGGCCCGAAGGCCCTGGTCGAGGTCGCGGGGCGGCCGCTGGTCGCCTGGTCCGTCCTCGCGCTCGGCACGGCGGAGCGGGTGGCCGGGATCGTGATCGCGGCGCCTCCCGGCCACGAGGAGGACGTCGCGCGGGCCGCGGATGAGCCCGGCGTCACCGTGGTGTCCGGAGCGGGCTCGCGGTCCGGCTCGGTCGCCAACGCGCTGGCGACGGTCGAGACCGAGCTGGTCGTGATCCACGACGCGGCCCGTCCGCTCGCGGCGCCGGCGCTGTTCGACGCGGTCGTGGCCGAGCTGACCGCCGACGAGGAAGCAGCCGGGGTGATCGCCGGGGCGCCCGTCGCGGATACGTTGAAGCGGGCCGCGAGCGGCGACCTGACGATCACCGAGACCGTCGACCGAGCCGGCCTGTGGGCCGTGCAGACGCCCCAGGCGTTCCGGACGGCGGCCCTGCGCGACGCGCACGCGGCCGACCCGGTACGAGTCGCGGCGGCGACGGACGACGCGATGCTGGTCGAGGCGGCCGGCGGACGGGTCCGGGTCCATGCTGTGGCCGAGCCCAACGCCAAGGTCACTAGCCCGGCGGACCTGACGATCGCGACCGCGCTGCTCGCCGCGCGCTAGATCTCGTCGGGACGCTTGTAGGTCGCGCTGCCCTCGCGGCGGCTTCGGCCGAGTGGCAGCCCCGCCGCCTCGCGCGCGGCGTGGTGCAGGTGTGCCCGCCGGCGTTTCACGTAGAGGCGCCGCTGCAGGTAGAGCACGGCGACGCCGGCGCCCACGATCGCGGTCAGGTTGATCGAGAGCTGGGCCATGGCCCCGAGCCACTGCTCCCAGTCGCCGCCGGCCGCCGCGACGCCGATGTTGGCGGCGGCGGGGATGGTGGTGACCGAGATCAGCACGCCGACAAGAGCGCCGGACTTCGCCGAGGTGAGCGAGAGCATCCCGGCGACGCCGGCGAGGGCGGCGACGATCGCGGTGAAGTGGTCGGGCCTGGCGATGAAATCCGTGAATGGATGGTTCTCCTGGGCGAAGTCGGACGGGATCAACCCGAGCGCGTCCATCAGCAGCGTGAACAGGAAGCTCGCCGTGATCGCCACGGGGAACCCGACGAGGAGCGCGGTCAGCGAGCGCTTGACCAGCTCGGCTCGCCGGTGGACCAGCGCCACGCAGAGTCCGGCGAGCGGGCCGAACTCGGGGCCGACGACCATCGCCCCGATGATCAGGACGATCTCGTCGTTGAGGATGCCGACCGCGGCGATCAGAGTGGCCGTGACCATGAACGCGAGGAAGCTGCCGGACAGCTCGACGTTCTCCGACGTCCGAGACTCGACCTCCTCCCAGACCACGGCGTCGGTCGGCAGCCCGGTCGCAGCCTTCTCGGCCTGCAGCGCCGCCTCCGAGATCTGGGAGTCGATGTCCTCCATCGCGATCGATCCCTCCTTGTCGATCTCCAGCTCGCGGAGGTCGGAGACGATCACGCTCGCGTCCTCGCGCGCCACGTCGCAGAGGATCACGTCGCCCTCCGGCCGCTGCGCGGCGCGTTCGAGGTAGATCAGGTTGCAGACCGAAGGGGTGTTCTCGAGGAGGTCCAGAGCGTGCTCGCTCTGGTGGTTGGGCACGACGATCCGCAGGTGAACCATCGGCCAAGCCTAGATCTCGAAGGCGGGGTGGATACGTTTCGTGCGTGCTCACGGACTACCACGTGCATCTGCGCGACGACGACGTCGACGCGACGCCGGCGGACCGGTTCTTCACCCAGGCGAACGTCGACCGCTACCTCGAGGCCGCGGAGCGGGCCGGGGTCGACGAGCTCGGCGTCTCCGAGCACATCCACCGCTTCACGGACGCGCTCGCGGTCTGGGACCACCCGTTCTGGCTCGAGAACGCCCGCGACGACCTCACCGCCTACTGCGACTTCGTCGGCGGCACCGACCTCCGGCTCGGCATCGAGATGGACTTCGTCGCGGGGCGCGAGGACCGGATCGCGAACCTCCTCGAATCCCACCCGTTCGACTACGTGGTCGGCTCGGTTCACTTCGTCCGGCATCAGGCCGTCGACCACCGCGTGTGGGACATCTGGGATGAGGTCGGCGATCCCGACCAGGTCTGGAAGGCCTACTTCGAAACCCTGGCCGAGGCGGCGCGAAGCGGCCTGTTCGACATCCTCGCCCACCCGGATTTGGTCAAGGTCTGGGGTGCCGAGCGCCCGTCGCCTGCCCGCGATCCGCGCTTCTACTACGAGCCGGTGGTGGAAGCGGTTGCCGAGTCGGGGATCGCCGTCGAGGTCTCGACCGCGGGCTACCGGAAGCCGGTCGGCGAGATCTATCCGGCGCCCGCGTTCGCCAGGATGTGCGTCGAGGCCGGAGCGACCTTCGCGCTCTCGTCGGACGCCCATGCTCCCGGGGACGTGGGGCGAGACTACGACCGCGCGGTCGACGAGATGCGCGACTGGGGAATCTCCGGGATCGCGGTGTTCGAGGGCCGCGAACGCCGCACCGAGGAGCTCGGCTGAGCATGCGGGTCGGGATCGGCTACGACAGCCATCGGTTCGCCGCTGGACGCCGGCTCGTCCTCGGCGGCGTCGAGATCGAGTACAGCGCCGGCCTCGAGGGACACTCCGATGCCGACGTAGTCGCCCACGCGATCACCGACGCGGTCCTGGGTGCCGCCGGCCTCGGCGACCTTGGCACCCACTTCCCGCCCGGCGACGAGCGCTGGCGGGACGCGAACTCCGTCGAGCTCCTGCGAATCGCGGTGGCGATGGTGCGCGGCCCGGTCGTGAACGTCGACGCCACCGTGATCTGCGAGGTGCCGCGGCTGGCGGAGCACCGCGCGGAGATGGAGCGGCTGCTGGGCGAGGCGCTGGGCGCACCGGCGAGCGTCAAGGCCACCACCAACGACGCCCTGGGCTGGATCGGCCGCGGGGAGGGAATCGCCTGCGTTGCGGTTGCCCTGATCGAGGTCGACTGACCGCCGCTGACGGCCCCGCGCGCTGGGTAGGGTTCAGGGTGTGATCCGCGCTCGCGTCCGGCAGGTGAAGGTGGGCTCCCTCGGCGTCCTCCCGGACGTCCCGTTCAACGTCAAGGTCCTGATCGAGGCCGGGATCGTGCGGCCGACGCGGCCGGACAAGGTGATCCGCATCGCTCGTGAGCTGGCCCGCTGGGGCGCCTCGCCGGCGGCCGGCGTGGCCGCGGCGGCGATCCGCTACCCGAACGAGACGATGATCCTCGACGAGCTCGGCTCCCTCACGTTCGCCGAGGCCCACAGCCGCTCGAACCGCCTCGCGCGGGCGCTCGCGAGGCGCGGCGTCCGCGAGGGCGACGGGGTTGCCCTCATGGCGCGGAACCACCGCGGCTTCATCGATGCGGTGCTCGCGATCTCGAAGCTCGGGGCGAACGCTCTGTTCATGAACACGATGTTCGCCGGGCCGCAGCTTGTCGGCGTCGTCGAGCGCGAGGAGCCGAGGGCTCTTCTCTACGACGAGGAGTTCGCGGAGCTCCTGTCGGGGATCGAACCGGGGCTGATGCGGTTCGTCGCGTGGGACGAGGGCCGCGGCGCCGGCGACGAGAGCCTCGAGTCGCTGATCGAGGGCGAGGCCGACGACTCCGATCTGGCGCCGTCCGAGGCCTCCAGCAAGTTCGTCGTCCTCACTTCGGGAACCACAGGCACGCCGAAGGGCGCCCAGCGCGGACAGCCGGACACGCTCGGTCCGATCGCCGCGCTTCTCTCGGTGATCCCGCTGAAGGCCCGTGAGACGACGATGATCGCGGCGCCGCTCTTCCATTCCTGGGGATTCGCCCACTTCTTGATCGGGTTGTCGCTGAGCTCTACCTACGTGCTGAGGCGCAGGTTCGATCCCGAGGGGACGCTGGAGGCGGTCGCCGACCACCGCGCGAGCGCGCTGATCGTGGTGCCGGTGATGCTCCAGCGGATCCTGGAGCTGCCCGGGGAGGCGATCGCCCGGTACGACCTCTCGTCGCTCAAGGCGACCTGTGCGTCCGGCTCGGCGCTCCCGGGACCGCTGGCCACGCGATGGATGGACGCCACCGGCGACAACCTCTACAACCTCTACGGATCGACCGAGGTCGCGTGGGCGACGATCGCCAGCCCCGAGGACCTGCGCGCCGCGCCCGGAACCGCGGGGCGGATCCCGCACGGGACCCGGCTGAGGATCGTCGACGAGGACGGGAACGATCTCCCAACCGGCGAGACCGGGCGGATCTTCGTCGGCAACGAGATGAAGTTCGAGGGATACACCGGCGGCGGCAACAAGGAGGTGCTCGACGGGCTCCTGTCGTCGGGCGACGTCGGGCACGTCGACCCCGAGGGGCGGCTGTTCATCGACGGCCGCGATGACGAGATGATCGTCTCCGGTGGCGAGAACGTGTTCCCGCGCGAGGTCGAGGATCTCCTGGCGGCGCACGAGGCGGTCAAGGAGGTCGCCGTCGTGGGCGTCGAGGACGAGGAATACGGGCAGCGCCTCAAGGCGTTCGTCGTGCTCGCGGACGGCGCGGCGCTGGGCGAGTCCGAGGTGAAGGCGCACGTGAAGGCGAACCTGGCCGGCTACAAGACGCCGCGAGACGTCGAGTTCCTGGACGAGCTTCCCCGCAACGCCACCGGCAAGGTCCTGAAGCGCGAGCTCGCGTAACGAGACGCCTCCCGGGTAGCCGAATCGAGAGCTACCGAAAGGAGGCCCCATGCCACCGCGTGGCGTCAAGAAGGGCACCAAGAGAGCTCGCCAGTACGAGCACGTCAAGAAGAGCCAGAAGCAGCAGGGCCGCTCCGAAGGCCGCGCCGAGGAGATCGCGGCGCGCACCGTGAACAAGGAGAAGGCCCGCTCGGGCGAGTCGCGGTCCCGGTCGCGGACGTCCACCCGTGACATCTCCTCGGGCCGCCGCGGCGGCCGGCGCTCCGGCGCCGCTCGCAGCAAGGGCCGAACCCGCGACCAGCTCTACAACGAGGCGAAGAAGCTCGGCATCGAGGGCCGCTCCTCGATGAACAAGCAGCAGCTTCAGCGCGCCGTCGCCGGGAAGCGGAGCTAGCCTCCGGCGGCGGCGCTGCCCGCCGCCGGGCCCGGGACCGCCTGCCGGCGCTCGATGATCTGCTTGAGCCCGCGGAGCGAGTCGCGGAGATGGCGGCGGAGCGTCGGCGCGGAGACATGCTCCGAGATCCAGCCGGCGAGCCCGCCGCCGGCGACGCCGTACTGAAAGCGCATCTCGACGCGGGTGGACGCCGGCCCTGCGTCGCGCAGGCGCAGGCGACCGCGCTGGTCGACGCCCGTCACGGAGCTCCACGCCAGGTCGTTCGGGGCGTCCCATTCGACGATCTCGATCAGGCCCCCGACCTCGGCCGAGCCCACCCTGATCAGCATCCGGCGGCGCGCCCCGAGTCCCGACGCCTGCTCGCCGTCACGCTCCCAGCGCGTGATCCCGCTGAGGAACTCCAAGTAGTTGTCGAGGTCGGCGAGGTACTCCCAGACCGCCCCCTTCGGCGCCGCGACGATGACGGATTCGCTCAGCCGCATCGGCGGCCGCCGCTCAGCCGATCACCGGGTAGCGCCGCTCCGCGGCGAGCCCGTCGAGAGCGTCCTGCATCTGGCCGGTGACGTACCGGTAGACCTCGTCGACGTCGGGGTCGGGGCCGAAGCGCTCACGCACGTCGATTGCGGGAAGGACCTTCGTGGTCAGCTTCGCCGGCAGGGGGATGCGCGGCAGGAAGTCGCCGATGGTCAGCCCCCACGGGGGCGCGATCAGGATCGGCAGGACCTTGAGCCGGAGGGTTCGGTCCAGGCGCAGCAGGCGCGCGAGCCAGGCGCCGCGGTCGAGCCAGAGTGCGGTTTCCTGGCCTCCGATGGTCACGACCGGAACGATCGGCGCGTCGTGCTCGAGCGCGAGCCGGACGAAGCCCTTGCGCCCGCCGAAGTCGATCCTCGCGCTCTGCCAGCTTGGCCGGTGCACCTCCCAGTCGCCGCCGGGGAAGACGAGGACGGCCGCCTCGGCCTCGAGCGCCTTGCGTGCGTTCGAGTGCGATGCCGCCACGGTCCCGAAGCGGCGCAGGAAGGGGCCGACGGGCGAGGCGAGGACCAGGTTGTGGGCGAGCTGGTGATAGCGGCGCTCGACCCCGAAGTAGGTCGAGAAGGCGAGCGTGAAGACGATCGTCTCCGGCGAGAGGTTCCCACCCGTGTGGTTGCCCACCAACAGCACGCGACCTCGCTCGGGGATGTTCGCCAGGTCCCGGACCTCGGCCCGGTACCAGAGGCTCGCGACGAGCCAGCTCAGCGACAGGTTCTCGCGGATGTAGTCGGGATCGCGGTCATCGAGGTCGGCCGCCAGCCGGCGCTGCACGGCGCGCCCGAGCCGGCCCGCGAGGCCGCCGGCGAGGTTCTGCGCGCGGCGCACCGCCCGCCCGGTCGCCTCGCCGACCCGCTCCGCGAGGTCGTCGAGCGGCTCGGGCTGGTCGACCGGTGGCGGACCGCCGTTGGGGCTCGTCCGCTCATCGCCGTTGACGCTCGCCGGCGCGAGACTGCCTTCGTCGGCCATGTCGCGATTCTAGGTGCTCGGTAGAGCGCGCCCGCCGTCGGCTGCACGAGGGGTCTGTCGCCGAGCCGCCTAGGATGCGCGGCATGCCGGAGGTGCGGATTCACGACACGCTGACCGGTGAGCTGCGGCCGTTGGAGCTGCGCGACCCCGAGCAGGTGGGCGTCTACGCCTGTGGGCCCACGGTCTACTCCAGGATCCATGTCGGGAACGCGCGGCCGTTCGTCGTGTTCATGCTGCTGCGCCGGCTCCTGGCGTATCTCGGCTACGAACCGAAGCTGGTCATCAACGTCACCGACGTCAACGACAAGATCTACGACGCCGCGCGCGAGGCCGGCGTGCCGTCCGCGGAACACGCGGCCGAGATGACCCGCCTCTATCTGGAGGACACCGGGCGGCTCGGGCTCGGCAGGCCCGATGCCGAGCCCCTTGCCACCGAGACCATGGCCGAGATCGTGGCCCTGATCGAGGCCCTGATCGAGGGTGGGCACGCGTACGAGTCCGGGGGCGACGTCTACTTCAGGGTCCGCAGCTTCGACGGCTACGGGAAGCTCTCGAACCGCGATCCCGACGAGATGGACCAGGGCGAGGAGGCCGGCACCCAGAGCCTCAAGGAGGACGTCCTCGACTTCGCCCTGTGGAAGGCGGCGAAGCCCGGGGAGGACACCGGCTGGGAGTCGCCGTGGGGGAGGGGCAGGCCCGGGTGGCACATCGAGTGCTCGGCGATGGCCGAGAAGCTGCTGGGCCCGGACTTCGAGATCCACGGCGGCGGCTCGGACCTGATCTTCCCGCACCACGAGAACGAGATCGCGCAGTCGGAGGCGGCGCGGGGACTGCCGCTCGCTCGCATCTGGATGCACAACGGAATGATCCGGATCGCGGACGAGAAGATGTCGAAGTCGGTGGGCAACATCTTCCAGCTCTCCGAGGCTCTCGACCGGTACGGACCGCAGGCGATCGTCGCGTACCTCGTGTCCGGTCACTACCGGCAGCCGCTCGAGTTCTCCGAGGCGGCGCTGGAGGAGTCGCAGGCGCGTCTCGAGCGGATCCGCAACTTCCTCCGAGCCGAAGCGGTGCCGGGCGAGGATCCGTTCGTCGACGAGCGCCGCCAGGCGTTCCTCGAGGCTCTCTGCGATGACTTCAACACGCCGCGGGCGCTTGCGGCGCTGTTCGAGCTGATCGCGGAGGGCAACCGCCGGCCGCTCGCCGGCGCACACGAAGCCGTGATCCAGCTCCTGCCCCTGCTCGGCCTCGAGGCGCTGGTCACGGAGGAGGAGGGCGGCGACCCCGAGGCGGATCGGCTGCTGGCCGAGCGGGAAGCGGCGCGAGCCGAGCGCGACTTCGAGCGTGCGGATCGCTTGCGCGACGAGCTCACGGAGCGCGGCTGGGAGGTGCGAGACGGCCCCGAGGGCGCCCGGCTGGTGCCGCGACCGTGAGCGCCGGCGGGGGCGACTTCGTCTACGGACGGCGCCCGGTGGCGGAGGCGAAACGGGGGCGACGGGGCGTCCGGCGCGTTTGGACCGCCAACGACGCGAGCGAGGAGGAGCTCACCGCGCTCGCGGGCTCGCCCGATCACCAGGGGGTCGTTGCGGAGGTCGACCCGTATCCGTACGTGGACCCCGACGCCCTGCTCGACTCCCCGGAACCGCTGATCGTCGCGCTCGACCAGGTCCAGGACCCGCACAACCTCGGCGCGGTCTGCCGCTCGGCCGAGGCGGCCGGGGCGACCGGCGTCGTGATCCCGGACCGGCGCTCGGCCGCGGTGACCGGCGCCGTCTGCAAGGCGTCCGCAGGCGCGGTCGAGCACATCCGGATCGCCCGCGTACGCAACCTGGCGGACTGGCTGGCCGGCGCGAAGGACCGCGAGGGCCTCTGGGTGCACGGAGCCGAGGTCGGCGCGACCGGGCCCTACTTCCAGTCCGACCTGACCGGGCCCTTGGTGCTGGTGCTGGGCAGCGAGGGCAAGGGGATCCGCCCCCGGGTCGCAGCGGAATGCGACGCGATGGTGTCGATCCCGGTGCGCGGGAGGACGGCGTCGCTCAACGTCTCGGCTGCGGCGGCGGTGCTGCTGTTCGAGGCGGTGCGCCAGCGCTCGCTCGCCCGAGGGCCTGCCTAACGGGCCGGTCGGACGGAAGCGCGAAATTGCAACGAGACTTGCACCCCTCCGCCGCGGGTTGACAGAACTATGCCCTCCCACCTACACTGCCGCGCATAAGGGTGAACTAAAGGTCGAGCCTGAGCTCGCCGATGGTAGCCCAGACAAGAGGAGAGGGCGCCCAGGGGAGGCAGCGGCGCCACCGATCGACACGGAAGGATCGCGTGGCCATGTCCACCCAGCAATTTCAGGCAGTTGCGCCCGCCTCGGCGGCCGCAGGAGCGCATCGCTCTGAGGCTCAACCAGAGCTTGATGATCACTATCTCGTCGCCCTCGCGAAGCGGGGCAGCGCCGACGCCTACGACCGGATCGTGCGCCGCTACCGCGGGTTCGTCCGGCTCAAGTCGTCGTCGTACTTCCTGCTCGGCGGCGACTCCGAGGACCTGATCCAGGAAGGCATGGTCGGGCTCTACAAGGCGATCCGCGACTATCGCACCGATCGCGAGTCGAGCTTCCGCAACTTCGCGGAGCTCTGCATCACGCGCCAGATCATCACCGCGGTGAAGACCGCGAGCCGCAACAAGCACGCGCCACTCAACCAGTACGTCTCGTTCGCGCAGACGCCGGCGGCCGGCGGCGACTCGGAGACCACGCTCGAGGAGGTCCTCCCGGGCCCGATCTCCGACGACCCGGCCGACCGCGTGATCGCGTCTGAGGAGCTGCGCAGCCTGGTCTCGTGCCTGGGCGACGTCCTCTCGGACCTCGAGAGCCGCGTCCTCTCGCTCTACCTCGACGGCTACAGCTACGAGATCGTGGCCGAGCGACTCGAGTGCGACACGAAGACGGTGGACAACGCGCTCCAGCGCGTCAAGCGCAAGGTCGCGGCCCACGTCGCCGAGCGCCAGGTCCTGCTCTAGCCGAGCATCGCGCATCCTTCCGCGTCCCGAGCGCCCCGGAGACCCCGGGGCGCTCGGCGTTTCAGTCCAAGGACACCATAGGGTTGCGGGCCGTGCCGTTCACGCTCAGGAACCTCAAGGAGGACCTCGACGACCTCGGGTCCAGGTTCGACGGCGCACCGGACCTGGAGTTCCGCTTGGCGACCGAGGCGCTCGAGCTCGAGCAATCCGGCCTGGGCTACCAGCGGGTCCCGGCCGGCTATCGCTTTCCGTACGGCCACACGCACAAGACGCAGGAGGAGGTGTACGTGGTCCTGCGCGGGAGCGGGCGGATGAAGCTCGACGACGAGATCGTCGAGCTCAAGGAGTGGGACGCGG
>Ga0299914_10002682_pt1 | contig 12339 bp, 11 predicted proteins | sample RVTome_10_FD_201361 | JGI IMG/M metagenome (GOLD analysis project Ga0299914, IMG submission 201361) | Soil microbial communities from uranium-contaminated site in the Upper Colorado River Basin, Wyoming, United States - RVT153D57 (version 2) ... | reverse complement strand
GCAGTTCGGCCGGCCGATCGGCTCCTACCAGGCGGTCTCCCACCGCTGCGCGCAGATGCTGCTGGAGACCGAGAACTCGCGCTCCGCCGTCTACGGCGCGGCCTGGGCCGCCGACGCCGAGCCGGAGGCTCTGCCGCTGGCCGCCTCGATGGCGAAGGCGTATGCCTCCGACGCCGGTTGGCGCGTTCCCGACGCCTCGATCCAGGTGCACGGCGGGATCGGCTTCACCTGGGAGCACGACCTGCACTTCTTCCTCAAGCGCGGCAAGGCGAACGCCGCGACCTTCGGCGACGCCAAGTGGCACCGCGACCGCGTCGCCGACCTGGTGCTTTCCGAGGCGGCCGCGCCGGTCCCCGCCTGACCTTGGCGGCGCTGGACCACATCTCGGTTGCCGCGATCGGCATGACCGTCGCCGACCTCGAGGCGGAGACGAAGCGCGCCGAGGCGGCCGGGATCGAGTGCGCGTGGGCGCCGGAGCTGTTCCGCTCCTCGGTCAGCCAGGCCGCCTACCTGGCGGGGAAGACGGAGAAGATCGACGTCGCCACCGGGATCGCCTGGGCCTTCACCCGCAGCCCCTTCATCCTCGCGGTCAGCGCCCTGGACATCGACGAGATGTCGGGTGGGCGCTTCCGGCTCGGCCTCGGCTCCGGCGTCAAGCGCCTCAACGAGACCTGGCACAACGCGGAGTACGGCAGGCCGGCGCCGCACCTGCGCGAGGCGATCGAGGCGACGCGGCTGATCATGGCTCAGGCGGGCAAGGGCGAGCCGATCCGCTTCGAGGGCGAGTACTACGACATCGATATCAAGGGTTGGGTCCGGCCCCACCCGTCGCCGCGCGAGTCGGTGCCGATCTACACCGCCGGCGTGCAGGGCGGCATGTGCCGGATGGCCGGCGACGTCGCCGACGGGCTGATCGGCCACCCGATCCAGAGCCTGCGCTGGATCGACGAGGTCGTCGTCGACTCCTTCGAGCAGGGCTTGAAGCGCTCCGGCCGCGAGCGCTCGAGCTTCGACTACCTGCCGACCGTCTGCTGCGCGATCGACGACGACGAGGCGCGGGCGATCGAGATGGCCCGCCGCACGATCTCCTTCTACGCGACGGTCAGGACCTACATGCCGCTCTGGGAGCTGCACGGCTTCGCCGACAACGCGGTCGCCGCCGGCGAGGCGTTCCGGCGCGGCGACCTCGCTGCCGTCCCGGCCGCGATCAGCGACGAGATGGTCGACACCTACTGCGCCGCCGGCCCGCTCGACAAGGTCCGCGCCCGGGTCGAGGAGACCGCCGAGCGTGCCGACGGGCTCTTCCTCACCCCACCCACCTACTTCATCTCACCCGAAGAGCTGAGCGAGTACCAGAACCGCATCATCGAAACATTTGGGCCTGCCGCCTCCTCTGTTTCCGCGAACGCCTAAAGAGTCAGATATGGATAGGCGTTCGCTCCCGCGTCCGGGGGCGGCAGGGTGTGTGTCAGTGATTGATGCCCATCGTGCCGCGGGGGTCGCCGCTGTGCTCGGCGAGGTCTTCGAGGGCCGTGATCTGGCGCTCGCCTTCGGTGCGGGCCGGATGATCGGCCGGCAGCGGCTCGATCAGGCGCTGGATGCGGTTGCGGACTTGGAGGGCAAAGTGGGGGGTGGAGGCGCCGGCAAGGGCGCGGATGTCTTCCGCGGTGACCTCGTGGGAGCCGGTCAAGAGGTTGGGGTTCTCGGCTTCGCTCACGGCGCGTCGCCGATCTTCGCAAGCTCGGCCAGCTCGTCGATCTCGGCCTGCTGGTTCACGTCGATGGCCTCCTGGTCTCCGATCACCCACACGTGGTTGTAGAAGGCGCGCGTCGGGTCCGTGGTGTAGCCCGGCTTGACGTCGAGCAGGTAGCCGCGCAGCGCGCCCGGCAGCGTATCGGCGCTGTCGGTGAGCAGCAGGGCCCCCCACGTTCCCGAGGCCGAGAGCGGCGCCGCGGCGGCGGCATCCGGGGGCGAGTCCGAGCGGGCGACGACGAAGCCGTGGCCGGGGTCGTTGACGTTCCAGCCGAAGCCGCCGCCGTCGTAGCGGGCGAGGGCGATCGCGCTGGACACCGGGTCCTCGCCGGAGACGCGGCGCACCCGCTCGTTCGTTTCGGCGATCTCCCGCACCACCTCGGAGGAGATCGTCGAGGAGGGGCCGAGGACGAAGACGGGAACGTCGGAATTGCGTCTCAGCGCCCTCGCGGTCGGCTTCGGGAGTGAGTCGCGCCCGGCGAAGAGGATGGGGTCGCCCGAGCGCGCCGCCCAGGCCGCCGCCGGCATCGCGAAGGCGGGATCCTGGAAGGGGACGACGACGATGTGCGCCGGGGCTCTGCCGGCCAGTCTCTCGCGAAGCCGCGCGATCGCCGCCGCAGCGCCCGCCGGCCCGGCCGCGCCGATCCGCCGCACGTTCTCAACGTCGCCCGCGTCGACTCCCCCGACCGCGAAGGCGCGGGAGCCGCCGGTGTCCCCGCTGCCCTGCGGATCGAGTGCGTCGAGCGCCTCGGCGCTCGGCTCGGGCAGGCCGTCCTCGCCCGAGAACAGCAGTGGCGCCCCCACCGGCTCGGCCATCAGCACCGAGGCGGCGATCGCTCCCGCCCAGTCGTCCTCATCGGCGAGAACGACGGCAGCCGGGCGCAGTCTCGGTTCGGTGGAGGGGTAGACGGCCAGCGCCACGCCGGCGGCGTTGGAGGCGGCGTCGCCGCCTCCGACTCGCGTCGTGTTGCTGGTCGCGAAGGCGGGGTAGCCCAGCTCGCTCGCCGTCTCCCCGGCGGGGGCCGTCGTCGTTTGCGTGCCGGGGACCGGCGCTGCCGCCCCCGGAGCCGCCTCGTCCTCTTCCGACCCGCCACCGCCCCCACCGACGATCGCGGCGACGAGAAAGGCGATCGCCAGCACCACGAGCGCCGCGATCCCCTTCAGCGCACCCGGCACCCGCTTCCTCCCAGGTGCAACGCGTTTGCCAGGTATTTGCCGGTCTTTGCGTTGCACCTTTTTGCTCGGCGGCTCGGCCGGCTCCGGCGCCGGCACGTCGGCGTTGATCGGTCGCTCGTCGGGCACGGCGGGAACGCTACACGCGTCGTACCGGCTGGCTGGTCAGCTAAGCTGTCCGGGACTGGTTGACTGACCAGTCAATCAGTCGTCGAACCCGTCGGAGGAACGCATGGATTTCGCCCTCAACGAGGAGCAGCTCGAGTTCAAAGAGAAGTGCCGGACTTTCGCCCGCGACGTAATCCGCCCCGCCGCGCGCAAGCACGACGAGGAGGAGAGCACTCCCTGGGAGGTCATCAAGGAGGCGCGCAAGCAGGGCTTCCAGGGGCTCGAGGCGATCCAGCGCTCGGCCGGCGACGCCGATGGCCAGATGCAGGTGATCTCGGCCGAGGAGATGCACTGGGGCTGCGCCGGGATCGCGCTCGCGATCGCCGGCTCCGGCCTCGCCGCCGCCGGCATCGCCTCCTCCGGCACGCCCGAGCAGATCGGCCAGTGGGTTCCCGAGTGCTTCGGCGTCGGCGACGAGATCAAGCTCGGCGCCTACGCGGTGACCGAGCCGCAGGCCGGCTCCGACGTGAAGAGCCTCAAGACCACCGCCAAGCGCGATGGCGACGAGTGGGTCCTAAACGGGACCAAGGTCTTCATCACCAACGGCGGCATCGCCGACGTCCACGTCGTCGTCGCCACCGTCGACCCGGAGCTCGGCACACGCGGTCAGGCCTCCTTCGTCGTCGGCAGGGACACGCCGGGCCTCAGCCAGGGCAACAAGGAGACCAAGCTCGGCATCCGCGCCTCCCACACCGCCGAGGTGATCCTCGAGGACTGCCGCATCCCGGTGGAGAACCTCCTGGGTGGCGAGGAGAAGCTGCGCAAGAAGCTGGAGCGCGGCCGCTCCGGGCAGAGATCGCGCTCTGCCGACGCTCTCGCCACGTTCGAGATGACCCGGCCGCTGGTCGGCGCCTCGGCGCTCGGCATCGCCCAGGCCGCCTACGAGTGGACGCTCGAGTACCTCGACGGCCAGAGCGAAGGCGGCGTGCCCGTGCTCGGCCTGCAGCGCGTCCAGCAGACGCTCGCCGACGTGGCGACCGAGATCGAGGCCTCGCGCCTGCTCGTCCAGCGGGCCGCCTGGATGGGCCGCAACGGCATCCCGATGACCGGCGGCCAGGGCTCGATGTCGAAGCTGAAGGCCGGCGACGTGACGATGTGGGCGACCACCACGCTGATGGACCTGGTCGGCCCGGACGCCTGGAACACCGAGTACCCGCTGGAGAAGTTCTTCCGCGACGCCAAGATCTACCAGCTCTTCGAAGGCACGGCGGAGATCCAGCGCATGGTCATCTCCCGCATGCAGGCGCGCGAGTACGCCGAGCGCCTCGGCTACGCCGCCGAGGTCGTGGCGGCGGCGACCAACGGCGGCAAGACCGTCGATTCCGCCAAGGAGCCCGTTCCGGCCTAGCCGTTACTGCATCCGGCTCGACAGCAGGGAGCGGCCGTACTGGGGGTAGGTGCCCCGGTAGCCGCGCATCCGGGCGAGTGGGCGCAGCAAGCCGAATAGCGCCGATTGGACCGCGGCGGGTGGCCGTCGCAGGACCAGGACGTCGCGGAACTCGGTCGCGAACATGGCCAGCTGCAAGGGGTCGGGAAGGCCTCTGGGGTTGGTGTGGCCGTCCTGGGCGAGCCCGAACAGCGTCTCGATCATCTGGAGGAAGCGGGCGCCGTCGGAGACCCAGACACGGGCGACGGCCTCCTCCTCGCCGGCGTTCCACCAGTCGTGCCAGTGCCCGCGCGGTATCTCGATCACTTCCCCCCGCCCGGCGACGGACTCCGAGCCGTCGAGTCGAAAGGCGATCCGCCCGGCTCTGACGGTGAAGCGCTCGTCGAAGTTGCTGTGCACATGCTCCCCGGCGACGGCGCCCCCGGGTTGGACGTAGAGGTCGGCTTCAAGCGAGCGGTCGTTGCCCTCCCACGGCGCCTTGACGAGAACGCCGCGCTCGCCCGTGCAGGGGTTCTCGAGGGAATCGCCCGCCACAAACGGCTGCGTCGCCGGGTCGAGAGCGGGAGGATGGCTCACCTGACGACCTTATCGGTCGGCATTCGCATGCTGGCCCCGGAATATGAACCGCTCCCAGCATTTACCCCACAGGGGTGGGGAAAAAGCTGGGAGCGGCATAAGCTCAACTCGTGCGTTCGCACGACCACTCGCATGGGCTCGACGCCCGCCGGGCCGACAGCCGGCGGCGGATGCTCATCGCGCTGGCGATCAACCTGGCGATGCTCGCCGTGGGGGTCGTCGGCGGGATCCTCACCGGCTCGCTGGCGGTGCTGGCGGACGCCGGCCACGTGCTCTCGGATGTCGGCTCGATCGTCCTCGCCCTCCTCGCCGCCGGCCTCGCCTCCCGTCCGGCCGCCGGCCGGCGCACCTTCGGCTACCAGCGCTCCGAGGTACTGGCTGCGCTCGTCAATGGGCTGGCGCTGGTCGCGGTCGCGGTGGCCATCTCGATCGCCGCGGTCGGGCGTTTCGGCGAGCCGCCGGAGATCGACGGTGCCGGCGTGCTGGCGATCGGCCTGTTCGGCCTGGCCGGGAACGTCGCCGCGACCGCGGTCCTCGCCCGCGGGCAGCGGCAGGACGTCAACCTGGAGGGCGTCCTGCGCCACAGCGTCGCCGACGCGCTCGGCTCGCTCGGCGTCATCGTCGCCGGCGCCGTCGTGCTGGCGGGCGGGCCGGAGGTCGTCGACCCGATCGTCGGCCTGCTGATCGCGGCCCTCGTGCTCGCCTCCTCCTGGCGGCTGATCTCCGAGCCGTTCGATGTGCTGATGGAGGCGGCCCCATCGGGGCTGGACCCCGATCAGATGAGCGAAGCGATCTGCTCGGAGGACGGGGTTCGCTCGGTCCACGAGCTGCACGTCTGGACCGTGACCGCCGGTTTCGGCGCGCTGGCCGCGCACGTCGTCGTCGCCCGCGACAGCGATCGCGACCTGATCCGCCGCCGGCTCGAGGTTCTCCTGCACGAGCGCTTCGGCATCGATCACACGACGCTGCAGATGGAAGAGGAGGCGGGGGAGGCCCTGTTGCAGGTCGAGAGAGTCCCCCACAATCCCTGACCGCAAGCGGGATTGCAGGCCCCGCGCCAGGCGTTTCCCGGGTGGGGTCTCGGCTAGCCTCGCGCCCCTGCCCTACCCTTTGTAGCCCTCAGGGACGGCAGGCGCCTGACTCTCAATGCGACCGGACTTCCCCCCAAGCCCGATCTCGACCGCGCGCGCTCGCGCGCCGGTGGCCCTCGCCCTCGCCCTCGCCCTCGTCGCACTCTTCGCGGCCGGTACGGCCTCCGCCGAGGATCTCCAGTCCCAGCTCGAGGCCAAGCAGGCCAAGCTCGAGGAGATCCACGAGCGCCAGGGCGTCCTGACCTCGACGATCACCTCCTATCGCAACCGGATCGAGCGCCTCACCTCCGAGGTCGCCGCGCTGCGCACCCAGGAGGCGGCGGCCGAGGCTCGGCTGGCGGCCAAGCAGGCGGAGCTGGACCGCGCGATCGCGGAGCTGGAGGTGGCGAAGAGACGCCTCGCCGTGATGCGGGCGCGGCTGAAGCGATCCCTGGTGGCCCTTCGCGCCCGGCTGGTCGCGATCTATGAGACCGGCACGCCGGACGTGCTCAGCGTCATCCTCAGCTCCGGTGGCTACGAGGACCTGGTCAACCGCACCGAGTACCTCAACCGAATCCATGGCATGGACGAGGCGATCGTCACCCGGGTGCGCGACCTGCGCGATCGGGTGAAGCGCACAGTCGCCAGGCTGCGGAGCGCCAAGGAGAGGATCGAGGCCGCGCGCGATGCGATCGCGGCGCAGGAGCGGGCGCTGGCGAGCGCCCGCCAGGCGGTGCAAGGACGCCAGTCGGCGCTGGTCTCGGCCCGTCGCGAGCGCGAGGCGGCGCTGGCGAAGATCAACGACCACGAGCACCACGTCGAGGGCGACCTGGCCGAGATCTCGGCGGAGATCGCCGCCCAGCTTCAGTCCACTTCCTCATCGCCGCTGCCGGCGGGGCCGCTGACGGCGCCGAGCGCCGCCGGCCTGGTCTGGCCGGTGAGCGGCCCGGTCGTCTCCGGCTTCGGCCCGCGCTGGGGCAGCATGCACGAGGGGATCGACATCGCGGTCCCGGCGGGGACGCCGATCCGCGCCGCCGCCTCGGGCAGCGTCGTGCTGCTTCAGTCCGACTCCAGCAGCGGCGGCTACGGCAACTTCACCTGCCTCGACCACGGCGGCGGCCTGCAGACTTGCTACGCCCACCAGTCCTCATTCGCGGTCGGCTCGGGCCAGAGCGTCTCCCAGGGCCAGGTGATCGGCTACGTCGGCTGCACCGGCCACTGCTACGGCGACCACCTCCACTTCGAAGTCCGCATCAACGGCGCCCCCACAGACCCCCTCGGCTACCTGTAGCAGCCCACCAAGAGCTTCCGCAGCGGAGCGGGGCGGCCGGAAATCCCATTAGTGGGTATGTCAGCTGGGGTTGAGCCCTGCGACCCTGGGGAATAGGCGATCTGGAGGCGGTCGATGATTCGCCAGGCGCATTCCTATCTGGCTGGTGCGGTTTCCGGCGCGGCGCTGATCGCGGTGTCCGTCATCGTCTTCCTCCTGCTGCTGGTCTCCACTCAGGGTTTCAGGGACCTGCCGGTCATCGACCTCGGCAGAGGCGAGAGCGCCGCCGTCGCACCGGCGCGCCCGGCGTCGCAAAGCGCGCCCGCCGCCGCTGGACCGGCCGGGGCGAGAGCCGACGGTGACGGGGCAGGCGGCGCAACCGCCGGCTCGGGCGGCGTCGAGACGGTTACCAACGGCTCCCGAGGAACCTCGACCTCGCCCTCCTCCGGCAGTCCGGGCGCCGCCATCGACTCTCCCGCCCCGGCGGGGACGCCGGCCTCCTCGACGGGCAGGAGAGGCAGATCCGGCTCCAATTCCTCCGGCGGGGGCGGCGCGGCCGAAAGAGAGAGAAGCGTCTCCGGGACTGTGACCGGGGCCGTCAACGACACGGTTGCGGGAGTCGACAGAGCGCTGGGCGGAGCTCTCGGCAGAACGGGGGCGACCGGCGCCATCGAGGGGACTGTCGACAGAGTGGCCGGCTCCGAGTCGGCGGTGGGGCAGACTGTCGACGAGGCCGGCGGCGCGGTCAGAGGCTTGCTCGGCGGCGACCGCTAGCCGGATTCCCCGGCCTACCCGTCACAATGCGCGCTCATGCCTGGGCGCGAGACCAGCACAGGGGCGGTCGTGACCGACCCGATCGAGGGCTCGCCGGTCTATCCGGCGGGCACCCGCGTGAACGAGCGCGGGCACCTGGAGGTCGGCGGCTGCGATGTCGTCGAGCTGGCCGCCGAGTTCGGCACGCCCGCCTACGTCTACGCCGAGGGCGACATGCGCGCCCGCGCCCGCGCCTACCGCGAGGCGTTCGAGCGCCGCGACGCCGACTTCGAGGTCCTCTTCGCCAGCAAGTCCTTTCCCTGCACGGCCGCCTACAGCCTCTTCGCCGAGGAGGGGCTCTCGGTCGACGTCGCCTCCGGCGGCGAGCTGCACATGGCGCTGCGCGCGGGCTTCGACCCGGCTCGCATCCACATGCACGGCAACAACAAGACCGACGAGGAGATCCTCTTCGCCGCGCGCTCCGGCGTCGGCCACCTGATCCTCGACTCCTTCGACGAGATCGACCGCTGCGAGCGGCTGCTGGATTCCCCGCAGGACGTGTTGATCCGCGTAACGCCGGGGATCAAGCCCTCCACCCACGACTACATCCAGACCGGCCAGCTCGACTCGAAGTTCGGTTTCGGGACCGAGGACGGGCTGGCGGCGCGGGCGATCGAGCGAGTGCTGGAGTCCGGCAAGCTGAGCCTGGTCGGGCTGCACGCCCACATCGGCTCCCAGATCTTCGAGCTGGAGCCCTACACGCTGGCGATTCGCGCGATAGGGGAGCTGGCGGGCGAGTGGTGCCGCGTGGTCAACGTCGGCGGCGGCCTCGGCATCGCCTACACGGCCGAGGACGAGCCGCCCTCGATCGACGCCTACGTCGACGTCAAGGTCCGCGGCGTGGCCGAGGTCTTCGGCGACGGCGTGCGAATCCTCGTCGAGCCGGGGCGCTCGCTGGTCGGCAACGCCGGCCTCACCGCCTACAGGGTCGGCACCGTGAAGGAGATTCCCGGCATCCGCACCTACGTCGCCGTGGACGGCGGCATGTCGGACAACCTGCGGCCGATGCTCTACGGCTCCCGCTACGAGGCGCTGATCGCCGACCGCGCCGGCGCCGCCCCCGACACACTGGCGACGATCGCCGGCATGCACTGCGAGTCCGGCGACGTGATCGTCCGCGACGCGATGCTGGCCGCCCCGGCGGTCGGCGACGTGCTGGTGACGCCGGCGACCGGCGCCTACGGCCACGCGATGGCCAGCAACTACAACGGCGTGACGCGGCCGCCCGTCGTCTTCTGCCGCGGCGGCGAGGCCCGCGTCGTGGTGAGGCGCGAGACCTACGAAGACCTCACCTCCCGGGATGTCTGAGCCGGTTCGCATCGGGCTGCTGGGGCGCGGCACGGTCGGCGGCGCCTTCGCCGAGCTGGTGGTCGAGCGGGCCGGCGCGGTCGAGGCGGCGACCGGACGGCGGCCCGAGGTCGCCGGCGTGCTGACCCGCTCCGACGGGGACTTCGGCGCGATCCTCGAGGGCTCGGACCTGATCGTGGAGCTGATGGGCGGGACCGACCCCGCCCGCGACCACGTCCTCGCCGCGCTGCGGGCGCGCAAGCCGGTCGTCACCGCCAACAAGCAGCTGCTCGCCCAGCACGGGGACGAGCTCTTCGCGGCCGCGCGGGAGGTCGGCGTCCAGCTTCGCTTCGAGGCGGCGGTCGCCGGGGCGATCCCGATTGTGCGCACGATCCAGGAGAGCTTCGGGACGACCGAGATCGCCAAGGTATTCGGCATTGTCAACGGCACCACCAACTTCATCCTCAGCGAGATGGCGGCGACCGGAGCCGCCTACGAAGACGTGCTCGCCCGCGCCCAGGAGCTGGGATACGCCGAGGCCGACCCCACCGACGACGTCACCGGCGCCGACGCCGCGGCGAAGATGGCGATCCTGGCGCGGCTCGCCTTCCACACGCCGGTCACTCTCGACGAGGTCGCCTACGAGGGGATCGAGACGATCCAGCCGGACGACCTCGCCTACGCGAAGGAGCTGGGGCTGTCGCTCAAGCTGCTGGGCGCAGCCGAGCGCCGCGAAGGCGGCATCAGCGTCCGTGTCTTCCCTTGCTTCCTCTACAGCGGCCACCCGCTCTCCCCGGTCGAGGGCCCGTTCAACGCGGTGATGGTCGAGGCGCCGGCCATCACCGAGGTGACGATGTCCGGGCCGGGGGCCGGTGGGGTGCAGACCGCCTCCGCTGTGCTGGGCGACGTCGTCTCGATTCTCGCCGGCGAGGCCCCCGTCCACGAGACCCGCGAAGAGCTGCCGGTCGTCGCCGATGTCACCTCCTCCTTCTACCTGCACCTGGAGGTGGCGGACCGCCCGGGCGTGCTGGCGCAGATCGCCAAGCTGCTGGGGGACAACGAGATTTCGGTCAAGAGCGTTGTCCAGCGCGGCATCGGCGACGACGCCCGGCTGGTGATGGTGATCCACGAGTGCCTGGAGTCGCGCTTCAAGGCCGCGATCGAGGAGATCGGCGAGCTGGACGTCCTGCGCTCGCCGCCGCGCGCGATCCGGGTGATCGAAGAAGAGTTCGTCTGATGCCCGCCGGCTTGATCGAGCGTTACCGGGACCGGCTTCCGCTGGAGCCCGACGACCCGGTGGTGACCCTCAACGAGGGCTCGACGCCGCTGATCGAGGCGCCGCGGCTGTCGGAGCGCATTGGCGTAAGGGCCTACCTGAAGTTCGATGGCGCGAATCCCACCGGCAGCTTCAAGGACCGGGGGATGACGGTCGCCGTCTCGCGGGCGAAGGGGCGTGGGGCGGAGGCGGTGATCTGCGCCTCGACCGGGAACACGGCCGCCAGCGCCGCCGCCTACGCCGCCAGGGCGAGAATGCGCGGCGCCGTGATCGTCCCGGAGGGCAAGATCGCGATCGGCAAGCTCGCGCAGGCGCTGATGCACGGCGCGCGGGTCGTGGCGCTGCGGGGCAACTTCGACGACGCGCTGCGGATTGTCCGCGAGCTGGCCGACAAGCACCCGATCGAGCTGGTCAACTCGGTCAACCCGTACCGGATCGAGGGCCAGAAGACGGCAGCCTTCGAGGTCGTCGAGGAGCTTGGCGGGCCGCCCGGCGCGCTGGCGATCCCGGTGGGGAACGCGGGGAACGTGACCGCCTACTGGCGCGGATTTCAAGAGCTGGAGACGGCGCCGATCCTCTACGGCTTCCAGGCGGAGGGGGCGGCGCCGCTGGTGCATGGCGAGCCGGTCGCCAACCCGGAGACGGTCGCCTCGGCGATCCGCATCGGCAACCCGGCGCGCTGGGAGGAGGCGATGGACGCCTTCACCTCCTCGCGCGGCCGCGTCGCCGCCGTCTCCGACGACCAGATCCTCGACGCCTATCACTGGTTGGCCGCGAGCGAGGGAGTCTTCTGTGAGCCCGCCTCCGCCGCCTCGGTCGCCGGCCTCCTCTCCCACGGCCTGCCGGTCGCCGAGGGCGCCGCGCCGCCGGAGTCGGTCGTCTGCGTCCTCACCGGCCACGGCCTCAAGGACCCCGACACCGCCCTAGGCAGAGCCCCCGCAGTGATCAACTGCGAGAACGATCTGACCGCCGTGGAACGCGCGGTTTTCGACTGAGCGCCCACGACGAGTGAACGGTTTGCCCCCGTATCCGGGGGCAAACAATCCAGTCGGTCGCTGATGGGCGGGGAATCCCGCGGATAGGCTGGGCTTGCCGTGACCAGCCGCCGCCGACTTATCCGCGTTCCCGCCTCCTCGGCCAACCTCGGGCCGGGGTATGACGTGATGGCCGCCGCCGTCGCCCTGCACCTGGAGTTGGAGGTGGAGGAGGCGGAGGAGTTCTCGCTGGACGCCGGCGGGCTCGAGGTATCGACGGGGCGCGACAACCTTGTGGTGCGGGCGTTCGAGAGCCTGCACTCCGCCGACGGGATCGCCTTTCGGCTGAGAAGCGAGATCCCGCTTGCCCGCGGCCTCGGCTCCAGCGCGGCGGCGATCGTCGCCGGCCTCTTTGCCGCCGACCATCTCTTCGAGCTGGCGCTGTCGAAAGAGGAGATGCTGGCCCGGGCGACCGAGCTCGAAGGGCACCCGGACAACGTCGCCGCCGCGATCTACGGCGGCTTCGTCGTCTGCGGCAGGGGAGAGGAGGGCGAGCCGAGCGCCGCCCGCTTCGATCCCCCGGGAGGCCTGGA
>Ga0299914_10002681_pt1 | contig 12340 bp, 10 predicted proteins | sample RVTome_10_FD_201361 | JGI IMG/M metagenome (GOLD analysis project Ga0299914, IMG submission 201361) | Soil microbial communities from uranium-contaminated site in the Upper Colorado River Basin, Wyoming, United States - RVT153D57 (version 2) ... | reverse complement strand
AGTAAATCTTTCGGCGAGCCTGATCGACGACCTGGCTTTTCCGGAACGCGTGACAGCTATTCTTCAGAAATACGGTGTCCCCGGCAGGATGCTCGGTATCGAGCTCACTGAATCGACGGCGATGGCCGACGCCACCAAGGCGATGGATATCTTTCTGAGGCTGTGTGTCAACGACATCAGCCTGTCGATCGACGATTTCGGAACGGGATTTTCGTCACTGCAGCAGTTGTATCAACTGCCGTTCGACGAGCTGAAGATCGACAGGATGTTCGTACGCGGCCTGCCGGACGATGAAGAGGCAAGAGCCATCGTTCGAGCGACGGTCGACATGGCGCATGCACTCAACATGAAGGTCTGCGCAGAAGGCGTGGAGACCCGCCAGGCATTGGACTACCTCGAGTCCGTCAATTGTGACCGCGCCCAGGGCTACCTGATCAGTCCCGCTGTAGCCGCGGAGAAGTTCGAAACCTTCCTGGGCACGTGGAACGGCGGTATCAAATGAACGATCGGCCTGCGGATTTCGGCTGAAGGCCGTGCCGGGTTCCCTGACATCTACACGTGATTCCGGAGCGACTCGGTGAACCGGCCGGTCGCTCATCGCGGAAGGTGTCAGTCACGGGCGCTGATGGCGCGCGCCACCATTGCGTTGTTTGCCGCTGCTCTGCTCCTGGCAGCACCCGTAGAGAGCCAATCCATCGACTCCGCCTCGGAGCAAAGTATCAAAGCGGCCTACCTGTACAAGTTTGCAGACTACGTGGAGTGGCCCGAAGGCGTGCTTGGAGAGCCGGCGGCTCCAATGACATTCGGTGTCGTAGGCGACGATTCGCTCGCGGACCTGCTCCGGGAGATGACCCGTGAGCGCGCTGTGCATGGGCGCCCAATCAACGTCCGCAGCATCAAGGCCGATGAACCCCTCGATGGAGTGCATGTGCTGTTCGTCGGGTCGTCGGCGACGAACGAGCTGATCGGCCTCACGACTGCGGCCAGGGAGGAGTCCGCCCTTGTAATCACCGAAGCCGGAGATGGCCTTGCGCGAGGCAGCGTCATCAATTTCCGCGAGGTAGATCGACGAATCCGGTTCGAGGTGTCCCTCGACTCCGCCGACAGGAGCCACCTGAAGCTGAGCGCGCGGCTCCTTGCAGTAGCCGAACGTGTAGAGCCAAGGGCACGATGATGCTGTCCGCTGCCAGAAACTCCGTTCGCGGCAAAGTGCTTTTCGTCGTCCTGGTCACGGCAACGCTGGCATTGCTGATCAGCGGCGCATCGATGGTTATCTACGAGCTGAAGAACTTCCGGGATACCTGGGTGAACGATTTGTCGGCCCAGGCCGACGTTGTTGGCCTCGCCGCCGCCCCGGCTCTTCAATTCGAAGATCCGGTCGCCGCACGTGACTATCTCGCATTACTTCAGGCCAAGCCCAACATAACCAGTGCCGCCATATACGCCGCAAACGGTTCGTTGTTCGCCAGTTATTCCGCCACCGGGGGCAGCGTCTCTTTCCCGCAGCTTCCGGATGTCGACGGCCACCATGTCAACGAGAACGAACTGGTGTTGTTCAAACGGATAGTCGCAGGCGGGGAGATCGTCGGCACTGTAGGTTTGAGGGCGCATTACGACCTCACCGGAAGACTCGTTGACTACCTTGGTATCGTCGGCGCCATCATGGCGTTGAGTCTCATTGGGGCGGCGCTCGCGTCCAGCTTGCTGCAGCGGACGATAACCGGGCCCATATCGGCCGTGACGTCGGTTGCGCGTACCGTGATGGAAAATCGGGACTTCACTCTTCGCGCACCCAAGACATCCAACGACGAAATTGGACTGCTGGTGGATGCATTCAACGACATGCTGAATGAACTGGGCCATCGCGCCGACGTTCTGGAGCAGTCAAACCGGAAACTGGAGCACCAGGCCCTGGAGCAGAAGCGAGCCGAAGAAGCGCTCGCGGCCGGGGAGCGTCGCAACCGGACCCTCATCGACGCCATCACGCAGGTGGTCTGGCGTGCGGACCACGCCGGCAATTTCGCCGCCGAGCAGGCGGGATGGTCGGAGTACACCGGGCAGACACCGGAGGAGTATCGGAACCTCGGCTGGCGCCGGGCATTTGCGGAGGAGACGAGGGACAGCCTGGAACTCGCTTGGGCGCGTGCCTCTACCACTCGCGCTGCGCTCGAGTTCGAGGCACGAATGTGGCACGCGCCCTCGGAGTCATACCGGCTGGTAAGCGTCCGGGCAGTGCCGGTCGTTTCCGACCGTGACGAAGTTGTCGAATGGATAGGGGCGATTACGGATATCGAGGACCAGCGCAGAACGGATAACGAGCTGCGAACGCTGAACGCCGAACTCGAAGATCGCGTTGCTGCGCGCACTTCGGCTCTGGAGGCGGCAAACCGGGAGCTCGAGAGCTTCAGCTACTCCGTATCGCACGACCTCCGTGCCCCGTTGCGGGCGATAAGCGGGTTTTCGAACCTGCTTTGGGAGGATCACAAGGACTACCTCGACACGGAGGCGCAACGGAAGCTGGGCATCATCCGCAGCCAGGCGGAGCGCATGGGAGCGCTCATCGACGACCTGCTCGCCTTTTCACGGCTTGGCCGCAAGTCGATGGAGCCTGCTGATCTGAACATGGCTGAACTGGCAAACAATACGTTCCAGAGGCTCAATCAGCACATCGAGAACGCCGCCGTCACATTTCACGTAGGCAAGTTGCCTCCGGCAACCGCAGACCGCAGCCTGCTGGAACAGGTGTGGTCCAACCTTCTATCGAACGCAATCAAGTTTTCCTCGCGGGAGGAGAACCCGGTCGTGGAGGTCGGGGCCATCGTCGATGAACACGAGAACGTCTACTTCGTGCGTGACAACGGCGCCGGTTTCGACCCGAGATACAGCGACAAGCTGTTCGGCGTCTTTCAACGATTGCATGATGAGTCGGAATTTCCCGGCACCGGAGTAGGCCTCGCCCTGGTACACCGGATCATCACGCGACACGGAGGTCGAGTGTGGGCAGATAGCCGGCCCGGCGACGGCGCTACTTTTCATTTCAGTCTGCCGAGGGGAACGCGCGATGGATGAGTACGAGCACGTGGAAATACTTCTGGTCGACGACAGTCCGTTCGATGCGGAACTCGCGATGCGCGGGCTGAAGGAGCATAACCTCGCGAACAACGTTATCTGGGTCAAGGACGGGGAACAGGCACTGGATTACGTCTATCGTCGCGGAAAATTCGAGGGTCGCTCAGGCGTCGGCCCGCGGCTCATCCTGCTGGACCTGAAAATGCCGAAAGTCGACGGAATCGAAGTGACGCGGACCATAAAAGGCGATCCGACGACACGGCACATTCCGATCGTCATCATGACCTCGTCGCAGGAAGAACGGGACATTTCCGAATCCTACAGCCTCGGGGCCAACAGCTATATCGTGAAGCCGCTGGATTTCGAGGCACTCGCGAATGTCGCGAGCCAGGCAGGCTACTACTGGCTCGCCGTCAACCGGGCGCCGATCTCATGAAGAACTTCTCCGGCACTTCCGCCGACGGGGCAACATCGCTGAAACCGCTCCGCGTCCTGTTCATCGAAGACTCGGAAACCGATACTGAGCTCGTATGCTTCGAGTTGAGGAGAGGAGGCTACGCCGTCGAGTTCCTGCGAGTCGATACGGAAGAAGCTTTCCTGTCCGCACTGACGGAGACCACGTGGGACCTCCTGATCAGCGACTTCTCGATGCCGCATTTCGACGGCCTCCGGGCATTCGACTTGTTCAGCCGGCAGGGGCTCGACACGCCCTTCATCTACGTGTCCGGCGCCATGGGAGAAGAGCGGGCGGTACGGGCGATGAAAGCTGGCGCTCGCGACTACATTCTCAAGGGGCAACTCGGTCGGTTGAATGCAGCGGTTCAGCGGGAACTGGTCGAAGCGGAGAGCCGGCGCCAGCGCCGCGTGGCGGAAGCGGAAAAGATCAAGGAGCAAAAACGCCTGGCGGTGGCGTTGCAGGCGACCGGCGCCGGAGTGTTCGAATACAGTATTCCCCCGAATGGAGCCGGATACTGCAATGAGCGCTTCGCTGAAATCTTCGGATTGTCACCTGAGGAACTGCCGGATTTCGACCGGCTCCGGAGCTGGCTCCTCGAGCAGGTACACGCGGACGACCGGGAGTACGTGATCCGCGTTCAGCAGGATTTTCTCAGCGGACGAATTGGCGAGCTGGCGCTCGATTGTCGTCTGCGCCGCAAGGACGGTAGCTGGCGGGAAATATCCTGCGTCGCAAGCGCACTGAGCAGGGACGCGAACGGACATGTCAGGGGCCTGGTGGGCGTGATGCTCGATCGCACCGAGGAAAAGCGAATGGAGCAACAGTTCCGCCAGGCGCAGAAAATGGAGGCAATAGGCAGACTTGCGGGCGGCATTGCGCATGACTTCAACAATCTTCTGACTGTCATCTCGAATTTCGGCGATTTCGTTCTGCACCACCTCGAACCCGGTACCGAAGTACACGAAGATATGCAAGAGGTCATGAAAGCTGCAGGTCGTGCCGAGGCCCTGACAAGCCAGCTCCTCGCATACTCCCGCCATCGTCCGGTTGTGCCGACGGTGCTGAACGTAAATGATCTCGTCACCGATGTGGACAAGATGCTGCGGCGTCTTTTGGGTGACTCGATCGAATTGAAGACGGAACTGGCGCCAACTCTGTGGAGAGTCCGCCTCGATGCCGGAGGACTCGAGCAGGTCCTCGTGAATCTCGTCGTAAACGCCCGCGACGCGATGCCCGATGGCGGGCGACTGTGCATCGAGACGGCGAACGCGAACGTCGGCGACGAATACATGACTGCCAAAGGTGCGGACGTGACGGCGGGACAGTATGTAAACATAACCGTCACGGACAGCGGTGTCGGGATGGACGCCGAAACGCAGGCACGGCTGTTCGAGCCCTTCTTTACGACGAAGGAACCGGGAAAGGGGACTGGTCTGGGACTTGCCACCTGTTATGGAATCGTGAAGCAGGCGGGCGGCTTCATCTGGGTGTATAGCGAGCTCGGTTGCGGCAGCTCATTCAGGCTGTTGCTACCCAGAGAGCTGGCGCCTGAAGACGTGGTCGCCGAACCGACACATTCCGAAAAGCTTCGCGGTACGGAGACGCTGCTGGTCGTCGAAGACGACCAGTCGGTCCGCAAGCTGGTCGTCCGCCTCTTGTCTATGCTCGGCTACGACGTTCTGGAGGCAGTTGACGCGGCGGATGCCCTGCGGGTCGCGACTGCGTGCACGAAACCCATCCATGTCCTCGTAACCGACATTGTAATGCCTGAGACACAGGGTCCGGAGCTTGCAAGGCAGCTTTCCCTCTCGCACCCGCTGTTGAAGACGTTATACATGTCCGGCTATACGCGCGGTGCTATAGAGATGGATGAGACTATTGTGCTTGTGCAGAAACCGTTTGCTCCGAAGGATCTTGCACGCAAACTGCGCGATGTGCTTGATCGACCCGCATAAACAACGATGGCTACCGGGACTTTGAAGCAGTCCCGGACGTTCGCGAGGATTGTTTTTTTGGTCCGATGAATATCCGAGTGCTTGTAGCAGATGACGATGCGTTTATCTTGCGCTGTTATCAAAGAGCCTTCGAGGCTTCGGCCCCGCCGGGCGGCAATGTCGCGCTCGAATCGCTTTCCGAGGAGCTGTTCGGGCCGGACAGCGAAAACTTCCGGCAGCCGACTTTCGACCTGGTCGCGTGCAGCCAGGGGCAGGTCGCGGTGGAACAGGTGACGGCGGCAGTCACCGGTGGAAACCGGTTCGACGTCGTTGTCCTTGACGTCCGCATGCCTCCAGGAATCAACGGAGTAGAGGCCGGCGCGCGAATTCGGGCCCTGGACGGAGACGTCCCCATCATATTCGTAAGTGGCTATTCGGATGTGGCCAGGGACGAACTGGAGCGCCGAATACCGCCTGCTTCGAAGCTCCACTATTTCAGCAAGCCTTTGTCGTTCAGCGATCTTGCGAATGAAGTCGCCCGGATCGTGGGAACCGCCAGGCGTGAATAGTTCATGCGCACTTGTCGGAGTGACGTCGAGCCGGCTCGTCTGGCAGAGGTAGCCGGCAGCACGCGGCGAAAGCTGCTGTCCCTGCCGGCGTGTTTCCGTCAGACTTGCCGCGTGTGCCGCAAAGCGGCTGGTCGTATCGCTGCCATTCTCGTCATTTGATGTTCATGAAACTTACTCGCCGGCAACTGCTCGGCGCAGCGTTTCTCGCCGGTGCGGGACTTTCTATGCCCGGCCTTGTTCCCGCCTGGGCGCGGAGCGGCACGCCGGGGCTGGGTCCGGCCTTGCCCGGGCTCAGCGGCGAGGACATCGCGCTAACCGTAGGTCACAGTCAATTCACGGTCGGCGGGCGCACGGGGCACGCGGTGACGGTGAATGGCATGCTCCCCGCGCCGTTGATCCGCCTCAGGCAGGGGCAGACGGTCCGCATTGCCGTCACCAATATGCTGGAAGAAGATACGTCGATCCACTGGCACGGCGTGTTGCTGCCCTTTCACATGGATGGCGTCCCGGGAGTCAGCTTTCCGGGCATAGGCCCGGGTGAGACGTTCGTCTATGAATTCCCGGTTCGCCACGCCGGCACGTTCTGGTATCACAGCCATTCCAATTTGCAGGAGCAGCTCGGACACTACGGTCCGCTGATATTCGATCCGGCAGAGCGCGACCCCGTGCAATACGACCGAGAGCACGTCATTGTGCTGTCCGACTGGAGCTTCATGCATCCGCACGAGATCATGCAGAAGCTCAAGAAAGACCCGGGCTACTTCAACTATCAGCGACACACGCTGGCCGGCCTCACGGGAGACGGCGCCCCGGAGGAGCAGATGCCGTTCGCGGAGCGGATGATGTGGAAGCGGATGCGAATGGACCCCACCGACATCGCCGACGTCACGGGCTCGACCTATACCTACCTCGTCAACGGCCACGGCCCCCTGGAGAACTGGACGGCGCTGTTCCAGCCGGACGAACGTGTGCGGCTTCGCGTCATCAATGCTTCGGCGATGACGGTCTTCAATGTGCGGATCCCGGACCTGCCGATGACGGTGGTCAACGCGGACGGAAACGATGTCCGCCCCGTCGAAGTCGACGAGTTGCAGATCTCGGTCGCGGAAACGTACGACGTCATCGTGCGGCCCGGGGATGATCGCGCATTCACACTCGTCGCGGAGTCCGTGGACCGTTCCGGAATGGCGCGCGCGACGCTGGCGCCGCGTCCCGGAATGACTGCAGACGTTCCTGCGCTACGCCCGCGCCCCGCGCTGTCAATGGATGCGTTGGGCATGCATTCGAATGACCATGGTACCGGAGGCGGCCATCCGTCCGCGCCAGACCCGGTTTCGAACGTCGCGAAGGGGCCGGGCGTCGACACGATGGTGATGAATGCCGGCGATGCGGCCGGCAGGCGCGGGCTTGGTCTCGAGGGAGTCGGACACAGGGTCCTCGTCTACAGCGACCTCGTGGCGCTCCGACCGAATTCCGACAGGAGGCATCCATCTCGTTCCCTGGAGATCCACCTCACCGGGAATATGGAGCGCTTCATGTGGTCGTTCGACGGACGCAAGTTCAACGAGATCGTAGATCCGATCCGGTTTGCCAGGGACGAGCGCGTGCGAGTCACGCTCGTCAACGATACGATGATGCAGCACCCTATCCACCTGCACGGTCATTTTTTCGAGGTCGTGAACGGGCACGCAGGCCATCACCCCATGAAACATACGGTGAACGTGCTGCCGGGAAGCAGCATTACGTTCGACCTGACGGCGGACAACCCGGGCGACTGGGCATTTCACTGTCACCTTCTTTATCACATGCATTCGGGAATGTTTAACGTCGTGACCGTCCGCCCGCTCGATGGAGCCTTCACGTGAGCCGGCTCCTGGTTGCGCTCGTGATACTGTCGGCGTCGGTGCCGATCCTTGCGCAGCACGATTCGCACGACATGAGCACGATGGGCGATGCAGCCGAAGCGCCAGGGGCTGCCGAGGCGGACGCTGCGAACTCCGCTCCGCTGCATGCGGCCGATTTACTGTTCGACGCCGCGGATATGGCGGAGGCCCGCTCGCAGTTGCGCGCCAGCGAGGGCGGAGCGACGAGCCTCCTTTTCCTCGGCGACCGGATCGAAGCAGGAACCGGCGACGGTGACGATACCTACGCCTGGGACCTGCAAGGCTGGTACGGCGGAGACATCGACAAGCTCTGGCTCAAGAGCGAAGGCGACGGTGATCCGGGCGGTAAGCTTGCGAGCGCGGAAGTACAAATTTTGTACAGCCGTGCCATCAGCCCGTTTTTCGATGCGCAGTTCGGCGTCCGCCACGACGTTCGTCCTGATCCGCAGCGCTCATACCTGGTAGCAGGTGTGCAGGGCCTCCTGCCTTACTCCTTTGACGTCGAAGCCGCCGCATTCCTGTCCGAGAAGGGCGATCTGAGCGGCAGGCTGGAGGGAGAGTACGATCTACGCATGACGCAGCGCCTGGTATTACAGCCACGCCTGGAGATTGACTTCGCTATGCAGGCGGTGCAGCAGCTCGGTATCGGATCTGGCATCCGTTCCGTGGCCGCAGGTCTACGCGTGCGTTATGAAATCCGGCGGGAAATTGCGCCGTACCTGGGGGTCTCGTGGCAACAGAAGGTGGGCGATACCGCGGACTTCGCTCGTGTGGCAGGAGAGGATCGTCGGAGCATGACGGTGGTCGCTGGAATGCGGTTCTGGTTTTGAGCACCGTCCTGAAGTCATGAGCGAGGCTGACCGTCAGAAGTGGGACGACCGGTATCGTGCCGGAGCGTACGCAGAGAGGGACTATCCCGCGCAACTCCTCGCGGCATGGGAGCCGAAACTCACGGGCGGCCGTGCTTTGGATGTCGCATGCGGCGCCGGCCGAAACAGCCTGTTTCTTGCCGCGGCCGGATGGCAGGTCGACGCGATCGACATTTCGCCGGTTGGACTGGCGCGAGCAAAGGAGACGGCTGCATCCAGGGGGCTCCGCATCCACTGGATAGAGGCGGACCTCGAGGTCGACTCCGGCCCGGTGCTGCCGCGCGGACGCTACGACCTGATCGTCATGACGCGCTACGTCAACCGGCCGCTGTTTCCGCTATTGCCGGCAAGTCTCGCATGCAGCGGCACGCTTATCTGCGAGCAGCACCTCGATTCCGCGGAAGACGTCAGTGGCCCGAAGAGCCCGGACTTCCGGATGCGGCACAACGAACTCCTGCATGCGGTTATCGGCAGCAAGGAGAGGGACTACAGTGTGTTGTACTATCGCGAAGGCCTGGTGACGGACCCGGACGGGCGCGATGCAGCGTTGTCGCAGCTCGTGATGCGGAGAGAATGCGGTTGAGGCCCAACGGAGACTTCCGCTGCAGCCGGTAGGATGAGCGCAAGTATTCGTGCGCGAGCGTAGCGGCAAGTGGTACCCATTCCGTGCACATCGACGTATCATCCGTCAGCTCCATCCATCCTCCGCCGACTGAGGGGTTAATGTGGTTTCTGCTGAAGCATTCGATGCAATCGTCGTTGGATCCGGAATATCAGGTGGCTGGGCGGCAAAAGAACTGACGGAAAAGGGGCTGCGCGTCCTGCTTCTGGAACGCGGCAAGAATGTCGAGCACATCAAGGATTACGTCAATGCGAGAAAGGCGCCGTGGGAATATCCGCATCGTGGCGGCCGCACCAGGGAAATGGAAGAAGCCTATCCGGTCCTGAAGCGTGACTATCCGCTCAACGAGATGAATCTCGACTGGTGGGCATCGGACCGGGATTCACCGTATACGGAAATCAAGCGCTTCGACTGGTTCCGCGGCTACCACGTCGGCGGACGGTCGCTGATGTGGGGCCGCCATAGCTATCGCTGGAGCGATTACGACTTCGAAGCCAACGCGCGTGAAGGAGTCGCGGTCGACTGGCCGATTCGGTATGCCGATCTCGCGCCCTGGTATGACCACGTCGAGCGCCACGCCGGCATCTCGGGCTCGCACGAACAGATGCCACAGCTTCCCGACGGGCAGTTCCAGCCGGCAATGCCGCTCAATTGTGGCGAGGAACTGGTGGCGGGCAAGCTTCGCGGCCTTTTCGACGGGCGTCGCCGGCTCATCCCGGGCCGTGTCGCGAATATCACGCAGCCGCTGCCCGGGCGCGCTCCGTGCCAGTACCGCAATGCATGCTGGCTCGGCTGTCCATACGGCGGTTACTTCAGCACGCAGTCTTCGACCTTGCCCGCCGCGATGGCAACGAAACGACTCACGCTCAAGCCGTTTGCGATCGTCTCGGAGGTCCTGTACGACCGCGATCGCAAACGGGCAACAGGCGTCCGTGTGATCGACGCCGTCAGCGAACAAAGTACCGAGTACACGTCGCCGGTGATATTTCTGTGCGCCTCGGCGCTAAACAGCACCTGGATCCTGATGAGGTCGGCGACGGATGTCTGGCCGGGCGGACTCGGCAGCAGTTCCGGCGAGCTCGGGCACAACCTCATGGATCACCACTTCGAACTCGGCGCATCGGGTGTCCTGGCTGATCCGTCGCTCGAGGGCCGGTACTACCGCGGCCGCCGTCCGAGCGGCTTTTATATTCCGCGATATCGCAACCTTTTCGGCGACAAACGTGAATACCTGCGGGGCTTTGGCTACCAGGGGTCGGCGAGCCGCGGCGACTGGCGCCGGGCCGTCGCGGAACTCGGCGTGGGAGCGGATTTCAAGGACGCGCTGGCGGAACCCGGACAGTGGCAGATCGGCGCGACGGCCTTCGGCGAAATGCTTCCGGTGCACGAGAACAAGATCGGGATCGACGAGACCAGGACGGACAAGTGGGGCCTGCCCGTGCTCGAGATCGATTGCGCGACCGGCGAGAACGAACGGTTGATGCGCATTGACATGATGAATGATATGGCGGAAACGCTGGAGGCGGCCGGCGCCCGTGACGTGCATGCGTATGACGAAGGCTGTTTTCCCGGCAGGGGCATACACGAGATGGGAACGGCGCGTATGGGAAGAGACCCGCGCGCATCGGTCCTGAACGAGTGGAACCAGGTCTGGGATGCTCCGAATGTATTCGTGACCGACGGATCGTGCATGACGTCTGCCGCCTGCCAGAATCCGTCGCTGACTTACATGGCGATCACGGCGCGCGCCGCGGATTTCGCCGTCAAGGAACTGAAGCGGCGCAATCTCTAAGATGATGACGGTAACCCGGAGCAGGTTATGCTTTCTGATACTGATAATACCGACGGATTGATTACGCGGCGCGAGGCGATCCTGCGCGTGAGTGCGATGCTTGGCGGTGTTGCGCTGATCGGCCAGAGCGCAATGCTTGCGGGATGCAAAGGGCAACACACCGACGGCACTGCGTTTTCAGAGGCGGATGTAGCTTTTCTCGACGAAGTTGCGGAGACGATTCTTCCGGAAACCGCCACTCCGGGCGCGAAAGCCGCGGGCGTGGGGCCTTTCATCGCCATGATGGTCGTGGACACCTACGACGAGCGCGAGCAGAAGGTGTTTCGCGACGGCCTGCAGACTCTCGAGGACGAGTGCCACGAGATGCACGGGAAGTCGTTCATGTCTGCGACTCCCGCCGAGCGCCTCCAGTTGCTGGAGAAACTCGACGGCGAACAGGTTGAGTATATGCGCAAGGTCGAGTACAGGAACGGCGTCAAGACCGATGCAGTGCCGCATTACTTTCGCATGATCAAGGAACTCGCCCTACTCGGATACTTCACCTCCGAGATCGGGTACACCCAGGCAATGCGCTACGAAGAGACGCCGGGACGATACGGCCCGTGCGTACCCCACGAGCCCGGCGAAAAAACCTGGGCCCCGCACGCCTAGTGTCCTGATCCCAAAGACTCTTGCGGAGCTTCCCCAGGAGACAGCAGGGCCCCCGGTCGGAAACTACTTCAAGGCAGGACTGGCAATGCGGTTCAGTACAGTGCGCAGCATCCTGCGGGGCCTGGCCCTGCTTCCCTGGCTCGCAGCATGCGGTGACGCATCGACCGATGCGGCGGCGAAGTGGGAAACGACCAGTGATGGCGTGCTGGTGGATCTGGAGGGCGATGAGTTCCGCAAGCTCCGCTTGCAAGTGATCGACGATGGCATCGTGCGAATCACTGCGACGCCGCAAGTTGATTTCTCCAACCTGCCTGACACGCTGATGGTCGTCGGCGAGACACGGGCCGCCGATTTTCAGGCCGAGGAAGACGGCGGGATTCTGGCAGTGCGGACCGGCGCGCTCGTCGCCGAAGTATCGCTCGGCACCGGCAAGGTGCAGTTCAGGGATGCCGACGGCAAGTTGCTGCTCGCGGAAGCGAAACGCAGCCTGGCGC
>Ga0299914_10002680_pt1 | contig 12342 bp, 9 predicted proteins | sample RVTome_10_FD_201361 | JGI IMG/M metagenome (GOLD analysis project Ga0299914, IMG submission 201361) | Soil microbial communities from uranium-contaminated site in the Upper Colorado River Basin, Wyoming, United States - RVT153D57 (version 2) ... | reverse complement strand
TCACTATGTAGCCTTCGTCGCGCACCAGCTTGTTGACGATCTTGTCGCGGTCGATCGCATGCGCGATCGCTTTCCGGACCCGCACGTCCGTCACCGGTGTCTTGCCCGCGCGGCCCATCGAATCGAACTGCCAGAAGTCAATCCGGATGATCGGGAAGTTGAGCACTTCGTAGTCGGGCTGCTGCTTGAAGCCCGGCACCTGGTCGAGCAGCAGGTTGAGCGCGACGTCGGCGCCGCCCGAGAACAGCTCGGCCAGCCGCGTCGCCGCCTCGGGCACGATCTTGATGGTGACCTTCGCGATGGCCGGCACGCCCTTCATCCAGTAGTTTTCGTTGCGGACGAGCTCGACGCGGCTGCCCTTGGTCCAGCTCACCCACTTAAACGGGCCGGATCCCATGGCATGTTCCTGCAAATACTGGAAGTCGTGCTCCTTGCTCCATTTCGGATCCTGGATGTAGAGCGTGTTCAGGCGCTCGAGCGCCAGCGCGTAAGGCTCGTGCGTGTGGATGACGAAGGTATAGTCGTCCACGACCTCGACATTCTTGACCCACTTGAAGTTGGGCAGGCGCGGCGATTTGAGCTCCTTGCTCAGGATCCGGTCCTCGATCGTGAAGCGGATCGCCTCCGCCGTCAGCGGGTTGCCGTTGTGGAACTTCACGTCCTTGCGGATGGTGAATTTCCAGGTCTTGTCGGTCGGCGTCTCCCACGCGGTGGCGACATGCGGCAGTATCTTGCCGCTGTCCGGGTCGCGCAGGACGAGCGGATCCCAGATCATGTACCCCATCTGCAGCATCTGCCGCGACGAGGTCTGGTAGGGGTCCATGGTAAGGAACTTGGTGTAGGTCGCGATATTCATGGAATCGCGGGCCGCCTGAGCCGGCGCCGCCGCGAATGCTGCGATCGCTGCGGCCGCAGCGATCGATATCAATGTGGCTCTGCCTCGCATTGCTGGATTCTCCTTTTCCTGGTGATTCCCTGTTATCCAGCACCGACGATTCGTCCGGCAGCTCGCTCGATCCGCTAACCTATCCCTTCATGTCCTGCCGCGAACGAATCGAATGGCACTTCGTTTTCTTGATCGTTGCAATAAAGAAAGCATAGGTCGGTGTTTGCATACCGCGCAAGTAACTTGAGAAAATCACTCACATATGCCCGTGCGGGCACTCATTCGGCGACAGCCTTCGCCGCCACTGCGTCGCCTTCGGAGAGCCAGCACTTGCTGCCGTGATTTTCGCTCAGCTCGAACATCGGCGGCCGCTTGCGCCGGCATATCGGCTGCACATGCGGGCAGCGCGGCGCAAAGGGACAGCCCGGCGGCAGCCGGATCAGGTTCGGCACCGTGCCCGGGATCTCCTGCAGCGGCTGCTTGCCCTCGGTAAACTTGGCGCCGAGCCGCGGGATCGAGCGCAACAGCCCCTGCGTATAGGGATGGCGCGCGTCCCGGAACAGGTCGTCGATCTGCAGGTATTCGACCACCTCGCCGGCATACATCACGACGACTTCGTCCGAAGTCTCGGCAATCACGCCGAGATCGTGGGTGATCAGCATGATCGCCATGCCGAGCTCGCTCTGCAGCGACAGGATGAGGTCGAGGATCTGCGCCTGGATCGTGACGTCGAGCGCCGTCGTTGGCTCGTCGGCGATCAGCAGCTTCGAGCGGCAGGCGATCGCTATGGCGATCATCACGCGCTGGCGCATGCCGCCGGAAAACTGGTGCGGATAATCGCCGAGCCTTGCCTTGGCGCTGGGGATGCCCACCAGATCGAGCAAGGCCGCCGCGGACCGTAATGCCTCGTCTCGGCCCTTGCCCTGATGAATCTCGAATACCTCGGCGATCTGAGCGCCGACGCTGAACACCGGATTGAGCGATGTCATCGGCTCCTGGAAGATCATCGAGATGCCGGCGCCACGGATCACGCGCATCTGACTTTCGGGCAGCGCGAGCAGGTCACGCCCCTCGAACCGCACGCTGCCCGAGACGATTCGTCCCGGCGGATCGGCGACCAGACGCATCACCGACAGCGCGGTCACCGACTTGCCGCTGCCGGACTCGCCGAGGACGCCCAGGGTTCGGCCCCGATGGATATTCAGGTCGACCCCGTCGACCGCCTTGACGGTGCCGGCCGGTGTGAAGAAATGGGTCCTGAGGTCGGATACGTCGAGAATGACGTTCTCAGCCATTTTGCATCGGCCCATGCAGATGGCAGGCAACCCAGTGGTTCGGCCGGGCTTCGACCATGGCCGGCTCTACGATGCGGCAGTGGTCCATCGCCTTCGGGCAGCGCGTGTGAAACCGGCAGCCGCTCGGCGGATTGACCGGGCTCGGAACGTCGCCGCGGATGATCGTCTTGCGCCGGGCCTTGCCGCCGGCTTCGGCCCGCGGCACCGCTGCGATCAGCGCCTCGGTATAAGGGTGAAGCGGCGTCTGGTAGAGGCTCCGGTCGGTCGCGACCTCGACGATCTTTCCGAGATACATCACCGCGACCCGGTCGGCGATATGCTCGACCACCGACAGGTCGTGCGAAATGAACAGGAAGGAGAAGCCGAACTCCTCCTTCAGGGAGTCGAGCAGGTTGATCACCTGCGCCTGGATCGAGACGTCGAGCGCGGAAACCGCCTCGTCGGCGATGATGAGCTGCGGCGACAGGGAGAGCGCGCGGGCGATGCCGATGCGCTGGCGCTGGCCGCCGGAGAATTCGTGCGGATAACGGTCCATGTGGTCCGGCTGCAGCCCGACCTTGTCGAGCACCTCGCGCACCTTGCCGATCCAGTTTCTGTCGCCGCTGTGCACGCGGTAGGCCTCGCCGACGATCTCCTTCACGCGGAGCCGCGGGTTCAGCGACGAATACGGGTCCTGGAAAATGATCTGGATGCGCTGGCGTACGTGGTTCAGCTCCGTGTCGTCGAGCGCCAGGATGTCCCGGCCCTCGAAGCGGATCTCGCCGCCGGTCGGCTCGTAGAGCTTGAGCAGCATGCGGCCGACCGTCGATTTACCGCAGCCGGACTCGCCGACGAGCCCGAGCGTTTCCCCCTGGTTGATATGAAAATCGACGCCGTCGACCGCGTAAACGTAGCCGGCGATGCGCTTCAGCAGGCCCTTGCGGATCGGGAAGTGCATCTTGAGGCCGCGCACCTCCAGCGTCGGCGCGCCGGCCGGCGGTCTAGTTGTTGCCGCCTGCACCGCCATCGCGCTCACGCCTTCCGCAGCCGCGGGTCCATCAGGTCCCGCAAGCCGTCGCCCACCAGGTTGATGCCGAGGCAGGACAGGAAGATCGCGGCGCCGGGAATCGTGGACAGCCACCAGACAGTGAGAATGTAGGCCCGCCCTTCCGACACCATCAGGCCCCAGGACGGGGTCGGCGGCTGGACCCCGAGGCCGAGGAAGCTGAGGAAGGTCTCGCGGATGATCGACCGCGCCACCTCGACCGTCGCGATGACGAGGATGGCGGCTGCCAGGTTGTTCAGGATGTGCTTGAAGATGATGCGCGCGTTGGACAGGCCCTGGGCCCGCACCGCGACCACGAAGTCCTGCTCGCGCAGCTTGCGGGTCTCGATGCGCGCGACGCGGGCGAAGATCGGCCAGTTCGAGAGGCCGAGCGCGATGACGATATTCTGCGCCGACGCCCCGAGCGCGATCACCAGGGTCATCGCCAGCAGGATGAAGGGAAAGGCCAGCATCGCGTTGACGCCGAAGTCGACCACGCCGTCGATCCAGCCGCCGAAGAAGCCGGCGAGCAGGCCGAGGATGCAGCCGATCGCCGCCGAGACGAGCACCGCGCAAATGCCGATCGTCAGCGAGACGCGCGTGCCGTAGACGACCCGGCTGTAGACGTCGCGCCCGAGCTGATCCGTGCCGAGCCAGTGTTCCCACGAGCCGCCCTCCAGGAAGACCGGCGGCGTCAGGCGCTCCAGGATGTCCTGCTCGAACGGGTCATGCGTCGCCACATAGGGCGCGAACACGGCCGCGAAGACGAGCATCAGAACAAGCAAGCCGCCGAAGACGCCGAGCCGCAGCTGCCACATCTTGCGCAGCACAAGGGTCGTCCCGCTCGGCGGCGCCTCCTCCGCGATCTCCGCCGGGACCGGTACCGCTATGTCGTCTACCTTGACCGCCATCGCCTGCCCCTAGTCGAACCGGATGCGGGGATCGATCCAGGCCGCCGCCACGTCGGCGGCCAGGTTCGCGACTATCGTAAATCCCGCGAAGATGATGACCACCGCCTGCACCACCGGAAAGTCGCCGAACCGAATGGAATCGACCGCCAGACGCCCGAGCCCCGGCCAGGAAAACACCGTCTCGGTGACGACGGCGCCGCCCAGAAGCGCGCCGAACTGAATGCCGGTCACCGTGACCAGCGGGATCATCGCATTGCGCAGCGCGTGGCGCATCAGAACGACGCGCTCCTCGACGCCTTTCGCCCGCGCGGTCCGGATATAGTCCTGGCTCAGCACCTCCAGCATGCCGGACCGGACCAGCCGCATGTTGAGCGGCAGGATGAAGGAGGCGAGCGTGAAGGCCGGAAGGACGAGGTTTTTCCAAGATTCGCTGCCCGAGGCAGGCAGCCATTTCAGCCAAACGCCGAAAATCACGATCAGGACGATGCCGAGCCAGAACAGCGGCATCGCCTGGAAAATTAGGACGATGAGGATCGTCGCGTTGTCGATGAGCGAATATCGCTTCACCGCCGAAATGATGCCCAGCGGGATCGCCAGGAGCGTCGCGATGATCTGCGCCGCGATCGCCAGCTTCAGGGTCGGCCAGAGGGCGACCCCGATGAGAGTCTCCGCCGGCACCTTCGCGACCCAGGAGACGCCGAAATCGCCATTGAGCAGGACCCGGGCCATGTAGTCGCCGTACTGCACAAGCAGCGGCCGGTCGAGCCCGTATTGCTCCTTGAAAAGCGCGATGTCCGCATCGTCGGCGTTTTCCGGAAGCAGCATCGACGCCGGGTCGCCGGTGTAGAAAAGCAGGAAGAAGGAGATGAACGAGACGACGAAGCACACGCCGATCGCATGGAGCAGCTTATGAGTGATGTATGTCGTCATGATCGCCGCCCTCGCGATCCTCCGGATCGCACGCCATTTATACAATCAAGGCAATCAATCGTAATCCTCGATACGATCATGCGGGTATGGTGAACGATACGTCAACTCGTGCGATCGCGTTCGCCGCCGCAGTGCAGCAGGCCGCGACGTCGCTCGGGGCCTGGCTCTTCGAATTCAGCCCGCCACGACCCATCCGCGAAAGATTACCCTCCCATCCCGTCATGATTCGCGCTTAGGATCGCTGGAATCGCGTTTAAAGCGCCCGACCCATCGGACAGGACACCGTACATGTACACGACATACAGCGATCTGGCGGACAACGTCCGCAAAGCCGCCATCGACCTCCTGCAGGCACGCCTCGCGGATGCGGTCGATCTCGCCACGCAGTGCAAGCAGGCCCATTGGAACGTCAAGGGGCCGAATTTCATCGCCCTCCATGAGCTGTTCGACGGCATCGCGACCGACGTCAACGGCTATGCGGATCTGATCGCCGAGCGAATCGCCACGCTGGGCGCCATCGCGGAAGGGACCGCCGTGGTCGCGGCGGAACGGTCGAAGCTGCCGCAATACCCGCTCTGCATTGCCCTGGGCACGGAACACATCGAGGCGATGCGGACGGCGCTCGCCGGTTTCGGCAAGGCGGTCCGGGCGAACATCGACCAGGCCGCCGAGATCGGCGACCAGGGCACCGCCGACATCTTCACGGAAGTCTCGCGCGGCGTGGACAAGAACCTCTGGTTCGTCGAAGCGCATACGCAGGCGGACCGATAGGCCGCACACGGCATTCCGGCCCCCGATCGGGGCGTCTCGGAAGGCGCTGAAACGCCGGCGCGGGGAGCGGTCGGGGAGGGCGATCGCGCGGCCTTGAGCCGCCCTCGATCCGCCCGAAAAAGTACCTTTTCGTTTACCATATTTTTTTGTTGAAATTCACCGGCAGAAGTCTTACGTAGACCTCGCCCTAATTCGCACGTGCCAGCGGACGCCGGCACAAATCCCCCGGAGGGGGATAGGCGTCTCAAAGCAACGACGGTGCGGGCTTTTTTGGTCTCAGTCCGGTTGTCCAAATACCGGCGACACTAAAGAGGCACACCCTCATTGCCCTACGTGCGGAGCGGGCTCTCCCGTTCCAAGCAAAGGCAGAAAAACCTCGGGTTCCCGCAGTCCTTTTTGCGGTGGACCCGGTAACGCCGGGCATCGGCCCCGAGCGGGACAAGGCGTCTCCATCGCGCCCTCCCGCCCGAACCGGAACCGGCATTGCCGTTTTCTGTACGGGAGATACGCGCATGACCACCAAGCGCATCCTCGACTTCCTCGCGAGCCGACGCCCGGAAGGGCCCTGCCTCGTCGTCGACCTCGACATCGTCAAGCGGAACTTCCTCCGTCTCGCGGACGCCTTTCCCGCGACCGGTATCTACTATGCCGTCAAGGCGAACCCGGCGCCGGAGATCCTGGAGCTGCTGGCGTCGCTCAATTGCAGCTTCGACACCGCCTCGGTGCCGGAGATCGAGATGGCGCTCGCCGCCGGCGCTTCGCCGGAGCGCATCTCTTACGGCAACACGATCAAGAAGGAGCGCGACATCGCCCGCGCGCATGCGCTCGGCGTCGATCTGTTCGCCGTCGACTGCGTCGAAGAGGTGGAGAAGATCGCCCGCCAGGCCCCCGGCGCGCGCGTGTTCTGCCGCGTGCTGACCGACGGCAAGGGCGCCGAGTGGCCGCTGTCGCGCAAGTTCGGCTGCCACACCGACATGGCCGTCGGCGTGCTCGAGCGCGCGCATGCGCTCGGTCTCGTCGCCTACGGGCTCTCCTTCCACGTCGGCTCGCAGCAGTGCGACCTCAAGGCGTGGGACAAGGCCGTCGGCGACGCCCGGAAGGTGTTCAAGGCGCTCGGCGAGAAGAACATCACGCTCGCCATGCTGAACCTCGGCGGCGGCTTCCCGACGCGCTATCTCAAGGACGTGCCGTCGACGCGCGCCTACGCCAAGGCGATCCACGGCGCGATGACGAAGCATTTCGGCAACCGCCTGCCGGCAACGATCATCGAGCCCGGCCGCGGCATGGTCGGCGACGCCGGCGTGATCAGGACCGAGGTCGTGCTGATCTCGCGCAAGTCGGCCGAGGACGCCACGCGATGGGTCTATCTCGACGTCGGCAAGTTCGGCGGCTTGGCCGAGACCATGGACGAGTCGATCCGCTACCCGATCCGCACGCCGCACGACGGCACGGAGATGGCGCCCTGCATCATCGCCGGCCCGACCTGCGACTCGATGGACGTGCTGTACGAGAAGACGCCGTACCCGCTGCCGCTGTCGCTGCAGATCGGCGACGAGCTGCTGATCGAGGCGACCGGCGCCTATACCTCGACCTACGCGTCGGTGGCGTTCAACGGCTTCTCGCCCTTGCCAACCTACATCGTGGGAGGCGAGGCCGATGATGCGCTTGCTGCCTGAGGCGCCGGAGCACATTCCGGCGCGGGAACGGCTGCTCGACCGCTGCTTCGGCCCGGACCGTCGTCGCAAGACCAGCGAGATGCTGCGGTCCGGCCGCCGCCCGGCGGACGGACTCGCCTTCTCACTGCTCGAAGGTCCGCGGCTGGTCGGCACGCTTCGGCTCTGGCACATCGAGGCCGGCTCGGCCGGCCCGGCGCTGTTGCTCGGGCCCATCGCGGTCGAGCCGAAGTGGCAGAGCGAGGGCTGGGGCGCCGAGCTGATGCGCCACGGCCTCGGCGAGGCCGAACGCCGCGGCCATGCCGCCGTCCTGCTGGTCGGCGATGCGCCTTATTACCGGCGCTTCGGCTTCCGCCAGGACCTGACCGAGCGTCTCGACCTGCCGGGCCCGGTGGAGCGTGAGCGTTTCCTCGGCCTTGAGCTTCGGCCGGGTGCGCTGGAAGATGCCCATGGCGCCGTGATCGCAAGCGGCGCCAGGGAGACTGCGAGGAGCCTTCGCCGGCTGATGCCGTACCCGTCAACGCCGACCCGCCTGCGCGCGAGCGCCGGGCGCTCCTAACCGAAGGGAGATCCAGACATGACCGACTGGCCCATCCACGCCCGTATCGACGGTCCCATCGTGATGATCGGCTTCGGCTCGATCGGCCGCGGCACGCTGCCGCTCATCCTCCGCCATTTCGCCTGCGATCCGGCGCGCATCACCGTGATCGACCCCAAGGACCATGACCGCAAGCTGGTCGAGGCGGCCGGCGCGCGTTTCGTCAAGGCGGCGGTGACCCGCGACAACCACCGCGAGCTGCTGCTGCCGCTGCTGAACGGCGACAACGGCCAGGCCTTCATGGTCAACCTGTCGGTCGACGTGTCGTCCACGGCGATGATCGAGCTGTGCAAGGAAGCGGACGCGCTCTACATCGACACGGTGGTCGAGCCGTGGATCGGCTACTACGGCGACACCTCGCTCAGCATGGCCGAGCGCTCCAACTACGCGCTGCGCGAGACCGTGCTCGACCTGCGCCGGCGCCGGCCGGGCGGGCCGACGGCGGTGAGCTGCTCCGGCGCCAACCCGGGCATGGTGTCCTGGTTCGTGAAGCAGGCGCTGCTCAACCTCGCCGCCGACCGGAACGTCGCGGTCGAGACTCCGTCCGACCGCGACGGATGGGCGGCGCTGATGCAGCAGCTCGGCGTCAAGGGCATCCACATCGCCGAGCGCGACACGCAGCGCGCCAAGAGCCCGAAGCCGCGCGGCGTCTTCGTCAACACCTGGTCGGTCGAGGGCTTCCTCTCCGAGGGCCTGCAGCCGTCGGAGCTCGGCTGGGGCACGCATGAGAAGGCGCTGCCGATGGAAGGCCGGCGGCACGAGAGCGGCTGCGGGGCGGCGATCTACCTGACCCGCCCGGGCGCCGGCACGCGCGTACGCTCGTGGACGCCGACGGCGGACAGCCAGCTCGGCTTCCTGGTGACGCACAACGAATCGATCTCGATCGCCGACTACTTCACGCTGCGGCAGAACGGCCGGGTGGTCTACCGCCCGACCTGCCACTACGCCTACCACCCGTGCGACGACGCGGTGCTGTCGCTGCACGAGCTGGCGGGGCGGCAGTGGCGGGCGCAGGAGAGCTGGACCATCCTCGACGAGGACGAGATCGTCGACGGCATCGACGAGCTGGGCGTCCTGCTCTACGGCCACGAGCGCAACGCCTACTGGTACGGCTCGCAGCTCTCGATCGAGGAGACCCGCGCGCTGGCGCCCAATCAGAACGCGACCGGCCTGCAGGTGACCTCCGCCGTGCTGGCCGGCATGGTCTGGGCGCTGGAGAACCCGAAGGCCGGGATCGTCGAGGCCGACGAGCTCGACTTCAAGCGCTGCCTCGAGGTGCAGATGCCCTATCTCGGCCCGGTGGTCGGCATCTACACCGACTGGACGCCGCTCGCCGGCCGCGGGGAATCGCTGTTCCCCGACGAGGTCGACGCGAGCGATCCGTGGCAGTTCGGCAACGTGCTGGTGCGCGAGACTGCGGTCGAGCCGGCCGCAGAGCAGGTCCGCAAGCCAAGACGCCGCGCCGCGTCCTGACGCGGTCGGTCGCCCGACATTCGAGAGGCCAGCGCCGCCAGCGCTGGCCTCTTTCTTTTTGAGCCTGTGGCATGGCTCCGCCCGGGTCGAACAAAAACCTTCCGTCCGCGCGAGAAATCTCCCGCACAGCTTCGTCTCCTTAATAATAATGCGAGGCATTCGCATAATTATCGAACTGTGGGGATCGAAGCAAAGATGGCTCGAGTGGATGCAGGCGGCGTTTTGGAGCGAGGTGCGGCCCTGTCCGCGTCGAAGGGGTGGGTCCGCACGGCGTGCGTAGCAGCCGTATCATTTCTTATCGTCGCCGCTGCCGGCAGTGCCTGGGCGGATGGGCGAAAGGCGGAGCCGGCCCTGGCGCAGGCCCAGCCCCAACCCCAGCCATCTGCGACGTTCGATATTCCGCCGCAGCCGCTGTCGCGGGCGCTGACCGCCTTCGGGCGCCAGTCCGGATACCAGGTGTCGGTCGATCACGGCGACCTCGCCGATCTCTCGACCCAGGGCGTCAGCGGCTCCATGAGCCCCGAAGAGGCCTTGCGCCGCCTGCTTGCCGGCACGGGCATTGGCTGGCGGCTTACCGGCGAGCGCTCGGTCGTGCTCGAGAAGATGGGTCGCGAGGGGGCGGTGACGCTCAGCCCGATCACGGTGGAAGCGCAAGGGGAGTCGGCTTGGGGGCCGGTCGACGGGTATGTCGCCAAGCGCAGCGCGACCGGCACAAAGACCGACACGCCGCTGATCGAGGTCCCGCAGTCGATCTCCGTCGTCGGCGGCACGCAGATCGAGCGGCAGCAGTCGCAGTCCGTCGGCGAGGCGCTGCGCTACACGCCCGGCATCTTGAAATCGCAGGGCTTCAATCGCACGGACGACGCCTTCTACATGCGCGGCTTCCAGATCAACCATGATGCGCTTTACGTGAACGGACTGCGCACCCAGCCGAACATCTACAGCGCGACGACGGACCCTTACACGCTCGAGCGGATCGAAGTGCTGCGCGGCCCGGCATCCGTGCTGTACGGGCAGTCTTCGCCGGGCGGCGTCATCAACATGGTGACCAAACGGCCGACGCTGACGCCGCTGCATGAGATCGAAGCCCAGGGCGGCAACTTCGATCGCAAGCAGATCGCCACGGACCACGGCGGCGCGGTGGACGAGAGCGGACAGTTCTCCTACCGGCTGACGGCGCTTGCGCGGGAGAGCGACACGATGGTCGACTTCATCGAGGACGACAAGATCGTCGTCGCGCCGTCCCTGACCTGGCGTCCCGGCAAGGACACGTCTTTCACGCTGTTGACCGGCTATGCCAGGAGCGAGACCAAGTACTACTACGGCTTCCCGGCGGCGGGGACGGTCGAGCCCAATCCCAACGGCCAGGTTCCCACCGAAAGATTCATCGGCGAGCCGGATTTCAATCGATGGGAGCGCACGGTCTACAGCGCCGGCTACGAGTTTGAGCACGCCTTCAGCGGCGGTCTGAAGCTGATCCAGAACCTGCGCTTCTCCGATTTCGAGAACGACTACCGTGACATCGCGTTCGGCACGTTTCAGGCCGGGCAGCGGGTGATCAACCGCAGCGCCTACGCTCGCGTGGACGAGTCCTCGATGCTGTCCCTCGATACCCGGCTGCAGGCGAAGCTTGCAACGGGTCCGCTCGACCATACGCTCGTGGCCGGCGTGGACTACGCGCGCGCCGCCTTCAGCCGCGTACAGCATGCCGGAACGGTAGCGCCGCTCGACCTCTTCAGCCCGACATACGGCTCGCCGGTCGTTCTCGGCGCCGCGCCGGTCGTCGATTCCGAGCAGGTCATGCACCAGGTCGGCCTGTATGCGCAGGACCAGGTCAAGATCCTCGACAACTGGCGGCTGCTGCTCGGCGGCCGCCATGACTGGGTCGACGACGAAACCGACAACAACATCACCCGGCAGACAACGGCGTCGAGCCCGACGGCCTTCACCGCCCGGATGGGCCTGGTCTATCTGACCGACTTCGGGCTGGCGCCCTACGCCAGCTACGCCGAGTCCTTCCAGCCGCAGACCGGCATCGATGCCGGCGGCTCGCCGTTCGAGCCGACGACGGGCCAGCAATACGAGGCCGGCGTGAAGTACCAGCCTAAGGGCGTCAACGCGTCCGTCACGCTTTCCGTCTACCAGTTGACCCGGCAAAAGGTCCTGACGACAGACCCGAACAATCCCGGCTTCAGCGTGCAGACGGGCGAGATCCGGGCGCGCGGCGGCGAGATCGAGGCGCAGATCAACCCGATCGCCGGACTGACCGTTCTCGCCGGCTACGCCTACACGGATGCCGAGGTCACGAAGAGCAACACCAACACCGCCGGCAACCGGCCCGAGAACACGCCGAAGCACATGGCGTCGCTCTGGGCCGAATACGAGGTCCAGGAGACGGACCTGCGCGGGCTAATCTTCGGCGGCGGCGTCCGCCACGTCGGCAGGTCGACGAACCTCAGCGACACCGTCGAGGTGCCGAACTATACCGTCTTCGACGCCATGGTGGGCTACCAGCGCGACGGATGGCGGCTCGCGCTGAACGCGACCAACCTGTTCGACAACGAATACATCGCCGCCTGCACGTATGGCTGCTTTTACGGAGCGACCCGCACGGTCATCGGCACGGTGGCGTATCGTTGGTAGCCGGAGAGAGCGGGCGATCGCATGTAGCGGAACTGCACCAACGCCGTGCGTCCTTCGACAGGCTCAGGATGAGGCAGAGTCTTCGTGGCATTGAGAAAAACCTCATGCTGAGCCTGTCGAAGCACGCACGACGCTGAT
>Ga0299914_10002679_pt1 | contig 12343 bp, 8 predicted proteins | sample RVTome_10_FD_201361 | JGI IMG/M metagenome (GOLD analysis project Ga0299914, IMG submission 201361) | Soil microbial communities from uranium-contaminated site in the Upper Colorado River Basin, Wyoming, United States - RVT153D57 (version 2) ... | reverse complement strand
CGACGGCTCGACGGGCGTGGTCTGTCGAGGGCGTTCTCGCTCCCGGTCGCGGTCGCCGACTCCTCCGTGGCGCGACCCGACGAGGTCGGCGGCTACACGCTCGGGCGCGTTCTGCCGCTTCTGCTCGTGGTGATCACCCTGCTCGGTGCGTTCTATCCCGCGATCGACCTTGCGGCGGGGGAGAAGGAGCGAGGCACACTCGAAACCCTTCTCACCGCACCGGTGCCGGCACGCTCGATCGTGGCCGGGAAGTTCGTGACGGTCGCGCTCATCGGCATCGTCGCCGCGGGCCTGAATCTCGGAAGCATGATTCTGACCTTTCAGACCGGGGCGCTCCAGCTGGCGTCGGCCATCGGGCTCGAGGTGTCGCTACCGCTTTCGACCGTCCTGGTGATCTTCCTCACCCTCGTGCCGCTGGCGGTCCTCTTCGGGGCGCTCTTTCTGGGAATCGCGGTGCGCTCGTCGTCGTTCAAGGAGGCCCAGAACGCGCTCACCCCCGTCTACATGCTCGTGTTGGTGCCCGCCATGCTGCCCATCTTCCCCGGCATCGACTTCGGCCCGGCGCTCGCCGTCGTTCCGGTGGCGGGCGTCTCCTTCTTGTTCCGGGATCTCATGACGGGCGATGCCGACGCGCTGCTGGCCACCCTCGTGCTCACTTCCACCACCGGATACGCGGCTCTCGCGCTCCTCTTCGCCGCCCGGGCGTTCGGGAGCGAGCGGGTGCTGTTCGGCGGTGGTTCGGAGCGGGCGGAGGTACGTGCCGGCTCGCTCGTCGAACGCTGGCGTGCGCGTCGCGGGAGCCGAGCGGTGCCCGATCCGCTCACGTCGCTCCTCTTCGTGGCCTTCGTGGCCGTCGTGTTCTTCTGGGGAGGCATCCAGCTTCAGATCCGGCTTGGAGAGGCGGGGCTGCTCGCCGCGGAGTGGCTTTTGCTCGCGCTTCCCGCGCTGCTCATGGTCGTCGGTTCCGGGGTGGATCCCGTGCGCACCCTGTCGCTCCGCACGCCCACCCGCTCGGCTCTCGCAGCATGCGTCGTGCTCATCGCGGGTGCGCTGCCGCTCGTCTGGTTCATCGGGTGGCTTCAGACCTTCGTGCTTCCGGTACCCTGGGAGCTTCTGGAAGGGCTCGAGGAGCTCGTGACCGCCGACTCCGCTCAGCGCTTGGTGTGGCTGCTCCTGGTGCTCGCCGTCACGCCGGCGATCTGCGAAGAGCTGGTCTTTCGCGGTGTGCTCCTAGGAGGCACACGCTCGTTGACGCCGTGGCGCATGATCGTGCTGAACGGTTTGGTCTTCGGGGCGTTCCACCTCTCGTTCGAGACCGTGATCCGCTTTCTGCCGACCGCGAGCCTCGGGATGGTCATCGCGTGGTCGGTTTGGCGGACCGGCTCTCTCTGGGTCGGAATGCTCATGCACTTCCTCAACAACGCGACGATCGTCGTGTTGGCGTCGACGCCTCGGCTGCGCGATGCGTTCTCCGATCCCACGGCGCCGCCGCCCCTTTGGCTCGTGCCTGTCGGTGCGATCTTGTTCACGTTGGGAGCACGACTGCTTCTCGCCCAAACATCACCGACCGACGAACCCCCGACCGACCACCTCTTGACCGACGAGCCATGACCGACGGAACCAGGACCGACGATCGGCACCTGCCCGGTGCCACGCACCTCGAATGCACGAGTACCGGAGAGCGGTTCGAGAGCGAGCAGCTCATGGGACTTTCGCCCGCGGGCAAGCCGCTCTTCGCACGATACGACCTCACGGCGATCAAAGACGCGTTCGGCATCGCCGACATGGTCGGCCGCCGAGCCGACCTGTGGCGCTACGCCGAGGTCCTCCCGGTGCGCGATCCCCGTGCGCGCGTCGCACTCGGTGAGGGATGGACACCGCTCATCGACGCCCCTCGCATCGCGGGGCGGCTGGGCGTGGACAGGGTCTGGATCAAGGACGAGGGTCAGAATCCCACGGGAAGCTTCAAGGCGCGCGGCCTCTGTCTGGCGGTGTCGCGGGCGCTCGAGCTGGGCGCCGAAGCGCTCGCCCTGCCGTCGGCGGGCAACGCCGGCAGCGCCGCGGCGGCGTACGGGGCCGCCGCCGGTCTCCCGGTCCACGTGGTCGTGCCCAAAGACACACCCTTGCCGATTCTCGAGGAGATGAGGGCGCTCGGCGCCGACGTGCAGCTCCTGGACGGCCTCATCAGCGACTGCGGCAAGGTCGTGAAGAAGGGGGTCGAGGAGCGGGGCTGGTGGGATCTTTCGACGCTGAAGGAGCCGTATCGCGTGGAGGGGAAGAAGACCATGGGCTATGAGCTGGTGGAGCAACTCGGCGTGCGGCTGCCCGACGCGATCGTCTATCCTACGGGAGGGGGCACGGGACTCATCGGCATGTGGAAGGCGTTCGACGAGATGGAGCGGCTCGGGTGGATCGGACCGGAGCGGCCGAAGATGTTCACGGTGCAAGCGAAGGGATGCGCGCCGATGGTCCGGGCGTGGGAAGCGGGGGCCGAGCATGCGGAGACGTGGGAGGGCGCCTCCACCTACGCGTCGGGATTGCGCGTGCCGGGTGCCGTCGGCGATTTTCTGATTCTTCGAGCTCTGCGGGAGTCGGGCGGAGGCGCCGTGGCGGTGTCGGATCGGGAGATGGCCGACTGGGTCGCGACGCTGGGGGCCGACACTGGCATCTTCGCCGCCCCCGAGGGAGGCGCGACCGCGGCGGCCGTGCCCCCGCTGATGGAGCGTGGTCTCATCTCGTCGGACGACGAGGTGGTTCTCTTCAATACGGGCAGCGGCCTGAAATATGTCGGCATGAATCCCATCGACTGAGCATGATCACTCTCTTCTGGCTCGTTTTCGGGGCCGGTCTCTCCGCCCTCACCATCGCCGCGGCCGTCACGCTGCGTACGCGGCGGAGGTCACGGTTCGCTCGGACGACACCCGTGGTGGACGACGAGGTGATCGAGCAGATCCTCACGCGCGGTGAGGTCCACGTGGACGAGGACGAGCCCTTGGATCTGGACGAGATCCGGGACGAGGAGGAGCGCTTCTGGTCCGAGACGTGGGAGGAGCCCTCCGGAGATTGGGAAGCCCCGTGAATCGTCGGTCGACAGTCGGCGTCCTGGGAACCCCGGGCCATGCGCCCGATGCTCCGTCAGCGCGTGAAGCGGTAGTAGATCTCGGGGAGCGGCACGAGCCGGCGATTGAGCGGCACGTCGTCGCGCGGGTTGCTTCGCCTGACCCAGATGGCGCGATTGACGTTGAGGAAGCCGCCAAGGGCATGTCGATCGGCCATGGACCAGTCGACGCCGATCGGGGCACGAAGCACGAGCGCCCACCCGGTCCGGCCGCCGGGAGCGGCGGCGACCGCCCAGAGTCCCGCGCCCACCACGGGCCGCGCCGCGCCGCCTCCGAAGTACTGCTTCACGACAGCCGACACGGACACGTCGCGAAAAGACCAGGTGCCGAACGTCACGTCCACGCTCCGGGCATCACGGAACAGTTCCACGGTGGCGGCGACGGTGCTCACTCCCCCGAACGAAAGCCCGAAACGAACACCGTCTCCCGCGTTCGGGGCCTGTGCGGCCGCAGGGGGGGTGGCGACGAAGGCGATGAGCAGCAGGAGGACCGCGGTTCTCTTCACGTCGATTCGTGGTGGTCGGAACGGGAGCGGAAGACCGGCGTGTCGCCGGCGCGGAATCGAAACGGCGCCGCGTCCGGCGGCTCCGGGCGCCGGAGTATAGGCACGCCGGGCCAGGGGGTCTACGCGCGGGCGAATGCGACGATCGGGCTCGTGGGTGCCTTGATCGCCCTCTCGGTTTCGGGGTGCGCGCCGCCCGACTCCTCCTCTCGGCTGGCATTGGAGCTCCCCGACTCCGCCCTGGCCCTGCTGGAGCCCGATACCGTGCGGTCCAGTAGGCTATCTGCGGGCGTTTGGCATCGTTACCTGTGGTCGTCGCGAGGTCCCTGGGCCGTGCACCTCGTGCAGGCACGCGTCTCGGGCCGATGCGACCTGGCCTTCGAGGTATTGCGGGCGGAAGCGCGAGAGAATGGAGACGGCGGACACGAGCGCGTATCGGACATGGTGGCTCGTGCCCCGGTGGCGGTGCTGGCCGCCGTCAACGCCGACTTCTTCACGCCCGAGGGTGGGACCGTCGGCCCGGAGATCGTCGACGGGCGCGTTCGCGCCGCCGAGCCGCGGCCGACGTTCGCGTGGCGGCCGCGATCGGAGCCCTGGGTGGGTGTCGCGGGCGTAACGCCTACCGACGTTCGACTCGGCTGGTCCGTCGACCGCGATGCGGGCGACGGCGCGACCGAGGCGGTCGGCGGCTTCCCGGACCTCATCGACCAGGGCGGTCGCGTGGGCGACCTGGAGGTCGGGGCACGCCCGTCGTTCGCGGCGGCACGTCATCCCCGGACCGCCATCGGCTACGATTCACGGAACGGCGTGATCTGGATGGTGGTCGTCGACGGCCGGCAAGATCCCTACTCGGCGGGCATGACCCTTCCCGAGCTCGCCGACCTGTTCGAGTCGCTCGGCGTAGACGAGGCGCTCAACCTGGACGGAGGGGGCTCGTCGGCGCTCGTCGTGACGGGTGAGCCCGCAAACCGCCCGTCCGACATGACGGGCGAACGCGCCGTGGTCAACGCGCTCGCGCTCGTCGAGGACCCCACGGCCTGTGCTCGCTAGAGTGCCACGGCACACTAGGACCGCTCAGCCACCCCAGTTCACGCCCAGCCCAATACGATAGGTTCGGCCCGGTCCGGGCTCGAAGAAGCGACTCCCGAAGGCGTTCGGGACCACGGACGAGTTGTATCGCTCGTCGAAGAGATTGGCCACTCCCACGAAAGGCGCCACCCGGAACTCACCGAGTGACGCTCCGTCGATGCCCAGGCGCGCATCCGCGATGAAATACGACGGCGACGTGGCGCTGCCGGCGTCGTCGACCGGCACATCGTCCTGCCAGAGCCCGCGCAGCTCGAGGTATCCCGTACCGCGCTGGAACACCACGAGCCCGTCGAGCCGATTGGGCGCGAGCCCCGGCACCTGATTACCCGTGTAGACGTCGCTCTCCGTTTCGTAGAAATCGTACACGGCGTCCACCCGGGTGTAGGCGAGCCTGACCCCGGCACCCTCCGCCACGCGCCCGTCCACCGAAACCTCCCATCCGGTATGGTGGGTGCGCGCCGCGTTGCGGAAGTAGGTGCGGCCGGGATCCGATGCCACCTCGAACGGCACCAGTCCGTCTTCGAGCTCGGTCCGGAAGAGCGTAGCCTCGACGCCGGCCCGACCGGCGATGGTCCCCCGGGCGCCTCCTTCGATCGTCACACCGGTCTGCGGCTCGACGTCGGGATTGAAACCGCCCGCGCCCGAGGGACGGTTGGCGAGCTCGGTCGTGGTCGGCGTCTCGAACGAGCGGCCGATGGATCCGAACAGCTCGAAGTCTCCGGCACCGACGACCACGCCCGCCGACGGGCTCACCGCGCTCATCGTCCGCTCACCCGTATCGTCGGGGTCGCCGCCGTTGACGAAGTCGTCTTCGACCGCGAACGCGATGTCGTCGTAGCGCAGGCCCGCGAGCAGCGAAAGCCTGTTCCCGATGTCCATCCGGCCCTGGACGAATACGCCTGCTCCGCGCACCCTCTCGTCCTGGTCGAGCGTGAGGGCGCCCGGGCTCCCCGAGTCGTTCTCGAAGTTGAGCCGCGCATCTCGCTGGATCTCGGTTTCGAAGCCCACGCCCCAGTTGAACGCGCCGAACTCCATGGGCCGAGTCCCCTGGAAGAGCGAACGAACTCCACCCGCGCTCCGGTCGAGGTCGATGATGGTGCCGGGAATGGGGTTGTCCACTTCGCGGCGGACCCCCCACGCGGCAAGCTCCGCGGTGGCGCCACCCAGCTCCCCGACCCAGGTCGCCCCGAGCTGGCCCTGCCGCTGAGCCTTCAGTGCACCGCTGTTCACGTTGAATCCCCAGGCGGCTCGCCGCCCCTCGTCCAGCACGTCCTGAGGCAGCGAGCCCGGATTCTCGGCGTCCAGATCCACGCCGTTGGCGACGAGGCGCAGGGTCCCGTCACCGAGCGGCAGGCTCACGACTCCGTTCACCACCGACCGCGTCGCCGCGCCGTAGGTGCTCCCGTCGTCGGCAACGGGATCGCGGCGGAACCCCTCGAATTCGTTGCGCGTGTAGGCGGCGCGGAAGCCCGCGTCGCCGGCCGTTCCGGTCACGGTTCCCTGGAGCGTCCAGAGTCCATGGGAGCCTGAGACGGAGCGGGCTTCGATCGACGCCGGCTGCAGCGCGGGGTCGATCGTCTGGAAGTGCAACACTCCGCCGGCGGCATTGCCGTACAAGGCCGCGTTGGGCCCGCGCAGCACCTCGACCCGACCGAGGCCGCCGAGATCGAGGTGATCGAGCGTGGCCTGACCGTCCGGAAGCGTGGCCGGGATTCCATCGACGAGCACCCGAATGCCCCGCAGCCCGAACTGCGAGCGCGGGCCGAAGCCGCGAACGGCCAATCGCTCGCCCACGGCGAAGTTGAATCGGTTGTGGATCTGGATGCCGGGAACGGCCCGAAGCGCTTCCTCGAGGAAGGCCGCACCACTGGCACGGGTGAGCTCCGTACCCGACAGCACCGACACAGGATACGGCGCCGCCATGCCGATCGTGCTGCCCAGCACTCGGACCAGGATCGGCTCCAGGGCGATCACGGAATCCGGACGGTCCTGCGCGGCGGTCGGCCGGGCATCGAAGGTCGAGAGCAGTGCGAGAGCCCCCGCAACGGCGATCAGTGACGAGCGATCCAAGTCTTTCCTCCCGAGACGTTTCAAATCGGTACGACCCCATGATAGCAAGGTCCCCGGAAGCGGCCCATCCCCCATTCCCCATGCTCTAGCTAGCTTGCGGGCCATGAGCTTCGAGACCCCACCGCCGATTCCGGCCGAGGCCTTCGAGCGCAGGCGAGGCGCCGTGCTCGAGCGGCTCGGTGGCGACGTCATGGTTCTGCCGGCGAGCCCCGTGCAACATGCTTCGCGCGATAACGAGCGGCCCTACGTGCCCGATCGTGAGCTGTACTACCTGACCGGCCTTACCCAGCCTTCATCGGTTGCGGTGCTCGTAGGCGGAGACGAGAAGATGCTCGTGATGTTCGTCGCGGAGCGTGACGACGAGGCGGAGCTCTGGGCGGGCCCGCGGCTCGGCCCCGCCGATGTCGAAGCACTCGTCGACGGAGCCGAGTGCCACCCGCTCTCCGAGCTGGATTCGCGCCTGCCGGCGCTCCTGTCCAGGGCGAAAGCGATCCACTATCGGCTCGGTAGGCGTGATGCGTTGGAGCGACTGGTGATCGAGGCGCTCGAGCGGGCGCGGGCGCGAGGCCAGCGAACCGGCTCGGGTCCGAGAGCGCTCGTCGATCCCGGAGAGATCCTCGACGACCTCCGCCTCGTCAAGGACGAGCACGAGATCCGGATTCTCCGTGAGGCCTGCCGGGTCACGGTGGAGGGACATCGCGCCGGCGCCGGAGCGATTCGTGGGGGCGTCGGCGAGTGGATGGTGGAGGCCGCGATCGAAGGTGCGTTCCGGGCCGCGAAGGCAGGCGGGCCCGGATTCGATACCATCGTGGGGAGCGGCGCGAACTCGTGCGTGCTCCACTACGTGGACAATGGGGCGACCGTCCCCGAGCAGGCGCTGGTGCTCGTCGACGCGGGCGCGGAGGTCGCTTTGTACAATGGCGACGTTACCCGCACCTATCCGGCCACGGGACGATTCGACGCGCGACAGCTCGAGGTATACGCCATTGTCGAAGAGGCGCTGCGGTCGGGCGTGCAAGCCGTGCGACCGGGCTCGGCGATCGACGCGGTGCACGAGGCGGTGATCCGAACGTTGACACACGGTCTCGAGGATCTCGGCATCCTTGAGGGCGACCTGGACGGCCTGATCGAGCAAAGCGCCTACAAGCCCTTCTATCCTCACCAGACCTCGCACTGGCTCGGACTCGACGTTCACGATCCGGGGGACTACGCGCGGAACGGCGAGCCTCGTCGGCTCGAGCCGGGAATGGTGTTCACGGTGGAGCCCGGGCTCTATTTCCGACCGGGCACGGAGCGTGGGCGGGCCGACGACTTCGTCGGCATCGGCGTGCGCCTCGAGGATGATGTCGTGGTCACCGAAGCCGGCTGTGAGGTATTGACCGCGGGGCTGCCGACGAGCCCCGGCGAGGTCGAGGCTCTGGTCGCACCATGAGCCTTCTGCTCGAGAGGCTTTCACGCCCCGGACCGCTGGTCACGGTCGAGTTGAGACCGCCACGATCGAACCTCGGCTCCGCCGACGGGATGGCGGCGTGGATCGACCTGCACCATACCCTCGGTCGGCTCGTGCGCGACGAGCTGTTCGTCTTTCTAACGGACAACGCGGTCGGCGCAGCCGAGGAGGAGAATCTGGCTCATGTGGGCGCGAACGTCGGCGACGCGGTGGATCTCGAACGGATCGTTCCGATTCTGACGTGCAAGCATACGCTCGAGTACTGCGAGACCTTCGCGGCGCGGGCCGCGTCGCAGGGATTCGAAGCCCTGACCGTGCTGGGAGGCGACGTCTCGGTGCCGCCACCCCGCTGTGTACCCCACGGCCGCGACTTGCGGGAGATCCTTTCGGGTCACGTGCCGGACCTCACGCTCGGCGGATGGGTCAACCCGCACCGTGACGCAGCCGAGCAGGTCGGCTTCCTCGGCGCAGACGACGCCTACGCCGACTTCGCGCTCAGCCAGATCGTGTCCCATCATTCCATAGATGCCGTGGACCGCTTCCACGAAGCGCAGGAGGCCAGCGGCGTGGATGCGCCGGTCGTCTTCGGCGTCTTCTACTACAGGTCCGCCAACCCTCGTACGCTCGACGTTCTCTCCGAGTTCTTCCCCGTGCCCGCCGAGCAGATCGCTGCCGAGTTCGAACGTGGCGACACAGCCGAGGAGATCTGCGCACGCAGCATACGGAGGCTCCGGGAAGCGGGCGCCGAAAAGGTCTACGTGAGCAATCTCGGGGAGCGCACGGCTCGTCGACGGCTGCGGGCCATCATGGATCTCGTCTGACCGAGCGTTCTGGTTTGGTCGAGCCCTTTGGCCTGACCGATCCTAGGCCGTCGCGCGTACACCGCTCTCACGCAGCACGCGTAGCGCCACGTCGACCTGCCGATGCGGCGCCGTCAGGTGGAAGCCCTGCACGAGGGGTCGTGTTCGCTCCATCATCTCCAACGCGATGGCGACCCCTTCCTCGATCGCTGCCTCCGGTCCCGACTCCTGAGCCCGCCGCATGCGCTCGACCGTCGCGAGCGGGACCTCGACGCCGGGCATCTCGTTCGCCAGGAACTCGGCGTTGCGAAGGCTGACGAATGGCCAGATGCCGGCCACGATGGGTATCCCGACCGGGGCCGCTGCGTTCATGAACCGCTCGAGCGCCGGCGGATCGAATACGGGTTGCGTAATCGCGAAGTCCGCCCCCGCCTCCACCTTGTAGCGGAAGCGCGATCGCTCGCGCTCCTGATCCACGGCGCCCTGATTGATGGCCACCCCCTGTACGAACTCCGTGGGCGCTCCGATGGAGTTGCCCCCCGGGTCCACCCCTCGGTTGAGGCCCTGCACCACATTGGTCAGCCCGATCGCGTCGATGTCGAAGACCGCCGTCGTATCGGGGTATGGGCCCATGGTCGGGGGATCACCCGATACCACCAGAATGTTGTGGAGGCCCGCGGCGGCCGCGCCCAGCAGATCCGAAATCATCCCGAGCATGTTCTTGTCGCGGCAGGTGTAGTGCACGATCGCCTCGAGGCCCACCTCCCGCTCGACGATGAGCGATGCCGAGAGGGCGCTCATTCGACTGCGTGAACGCGGGCTCTCCACGATCGAGATCGCGTCGACGCCCGCCACCTTCAGCTTGCGCGCCGGCGCCGTTACCTCCCGCGCGTCCCAGCTGTGGGGCGGCACGATCTCTACGGTCGCGACGGTCTCGCCCCGCGCGAGCTTGCGGCCCCAGGCGGATCGGGCCTCGAGGGGCACGGGCGCGACCATCGGCGGCGCGCGCTCGGTGACCGACACTGATACCGAGGAGTGCCGCGGCTGGACGGCCGCGACCGCGTCACGCATTTTGCGCGTATGATCCGGTGTTGTGCCGCAACACCCTCCCACGAAGCGGACGCCCACATCGATCATGCGTCGTGCGTATTGAGCCATGTACTCGGGGCTGGCGAGGTACATCTTCCGGTCGCGCACCGTCCGGGGCAGCCCGGCGTTGGGCTGCGCCGAGAGCGGCAGCGGTGTCGCGTCGTTCATCTCCTCGATGGCGTCGAGCATCACCGCCGGTCCGACCGAGCAGTTGAGCCCGAGCACGTCGGCTCCCGACTTCGTCAGCCCCCGTGCCAGCTGGGCGGGCTCCGTTCCGTATGCGCTCTTGCCGTCCTGGCCCACGGTCATGTGTGCGAAGATCGGAAGGTCGCACTCGCTGCGGACCGCCCGCACGGCGCACTCGATTTCGCTGAGATCGGCGAACGTTTCCAGCACGAACCCCTGGACGCCCCCGTCGAGAAGGCCGGCCACCTGCCTGCGGAAGTGCTCCACGGCCTCGTCGAGCGAAGTGGGGCCCCACGGCTCGATGCGAATGCCCAGAGGTCCAATCGCCCCGGCTACGGCCGCGCGTCCGCCGACCGCCTGCAGCGCCAATCGTGCGGCCGCGCTGTTCACCTCCTCCGTGCGCAGCTCCAGCCCGTACGAGGAGAGCTTGACGGGGTTCGCCCCGAAGGTATTCGTCTCGACGATCTCCGCCCCGGCCGCGACGTACTCCTGATGAATGCTCTGGACGAGCTCCGGACGGCTCAGATTCAGCTCGTCGTAGCACACGTTCACGAAGACGCCCCGGCTGTAGAGCAGTGTGCCCATCGCGCCGTCGAAGACGTGTACCCGGCCGTCTTCGAGTAGGCTTCTCACGAGGCGGCTCCGGGATCGTAGCCGAGGTTCGGAGACAGCCACCGCTCTGCTTCGTCTACCGTCCATCCCTTGCGCCCGGCGTAGTCGGCGACCTGGTCGCGCCCGACCCGTCCGATTCCGAAGTACGCTGCCTCGGGATGCGAGAAGTACCACCCGCTGACCGACGCTCCCGGCGTCATGGCGAAGCTTTCCGTGAGCGATACGCCGATCGCTTCCTCCACGCCGAGGAGGCTGAAGAGCGTCTGCTTCTCCGTGTGATCGGGGCAGGCGGGATATCCCGGCGCGGGGCGAATGCCCTGATACGACTCGGCCACCAGCGCCTCGTTGTCGAGCGCCTCTTCGGGTGCGTAGCCCCACAGGCTCGTGCGAACGCGTTGGTGCAGAAGCTCTGCGAACGCCTCCGCCAGGCGGTCGGCGAGCGCCTTCACCATGATGGCGCCATAGTCGTCGTGCTCGCGCTCGAGCTGCCGGGCCATGTCTTCGGCGCCCGAGCCGGCGGTAACCGTGAATCCCCCCACCCAGTCCCTGTGACCGGACCCCACCGGCGCCACGAAGTCCGAGAGCGCGAGGTTGGCTCGGTCCCCTTTCGAGAACTGCTGCCTCAGCCCGTGTACCGTGGCCACGGGTTCGGATTCGGCGTCGGCCGACCCGGGCCGGTAGATTCGGACGTCGTCTCCGTCCGCGTTCGCGGGGAAGAGGCCGACCACCGCGCGCGGTGACACGACGCCCTCGCTCGCCATGCGGTCCAGCATGGCCTGGGCGTCGTCGTAAAGGACCTTCGCCTGCTCACCGACGGTCTCGTCGTCGAGGATGTTCGGGTACCTCCCGTGCATCTCCCACGCCTTGAAGAAGGGCGTCCAGTCGATGTAAGGACGCAAGCTCGCCACGGTCACGTCGTCGACGACGCGCACGCCGGGACACCGCGCCGGCGGGGGCGTGTACGTGCTCCAGTCGATCGAATGGCCGCGCGATCGGGCCTCCGCGATGGAAAGCAGCTCGCTCTTCGCCGCCCGGCCCGCGCGCCGCTCACGCAGCTCGGCGTACTCGCCACGCGTCCGATTCACGAAATCGTCGCGCCGGCCGTGATCGAGAAGCGTGGAGACGACTCCGACCGCACGCGAAGCGTCGAGAACGTGGATGATCGCGCCGGAGTAGCGCTCCTCGATCTTCACCGCCGTGTGGACCTTCGACGTCGTCGCCCCCCCGATGAGCAGGGGCAGGGAGAAGCCGAGACGCTGCATCTCGGTGGCGACGTGGACCATCTGATCGAGCGAGGGTGTGATCAATCCGGAGAGGCCGATGATGTCCACCGCCTCCTCACGGGCCACCTCGAGGATCTTGTCGGCCGGCACCATGACGCCCAAATCCACGATCTCGTAGCCGTTACACTGCAGCACGACGCCGA
>Ga0299914_10002678_pt1 | contig 12344 bp, 8 predicted proteins | sample RVTome_10_FD_201361 | JGI IMG/M metagenome (GOLD analysis project Ga0299914, IMG submission 201361) | Soil microbial communities from uranium-contaminated site in the Upper Colorado River Basin, Wyoming, United States - RVT153D57 (version 2) ... | reverse complement strand
CGGGCTGGAGGCTTCTTCGGGCGAGATCATCGCCACTATGGACGGAGACCTACAGGACGATCCGTCCGAGCTACCCAAAATGATCTCACGACTCGACGACCCGGCCGATCTCGTTGCCGGCCACAAGACGAGGAGACAGGATCCGCGGGGCAAGCGAGTCGCCTCGAGGCTGTTCAACTTCTTTACCAGCCTGATGACCGGTCTCAAGCTGCAGGACCACAACTGCGGACTCAAGGTCGGGCGGCGTGAAGTGTTCATGGCAGTGCCGCTCTACGGCGAGATGCACCGGTTCTTCGCCGCTATGAGCCACGCGCACGGGTTCAGGGTCGTGGAACAACCTGTCAACCATCGTGCCCGCCAGTTTGGTTCGTCGAAGTTCGGAATGGAGAGGTACGTGCGGGGTGGGTTGGACTTACTGACCGTGATCACGTTGACTCGGTACAACCGCCGGCCCGCTCACCTACTAGGGGGCATTGGTCTCGCTCTTGGGTTCATCGGCGGGGCCATCCTTCTGTACCTGAGTGGTGTCTGGTTCTTCACCGACCAGCCGATCGGAAGCCGACCACTGCTGCTGATGGGCGTGCTCTTCGTTCTGGTGGCCGTCCAGCTCACCAGCCTCGGGCTACTTGCAGAGCTAATTCTCAATCGTGCCGTGACAGACGAAGATCCGCTGACCCACGTGACCGATCGAGCCAACTCCTGACGGCGTCCCCGCTTTCCCCGCATGGAGGATTCGAGCGAGCCAGCATGATCAGGTCTCCTGGCGAATTGCCTTGGTCAGAACAGCCTCCAGCGTTTCGGCGATGACAACCTCACAGAATCTCTCTTCATACCGGAGACGACCGGCGGCACCAATTGATTCCCGACGATTGGAGTCGGCGAGCAGGGAACGAATCGCGTCCGCCAGCGCCTTTGGATCTCGAGCAGGCACTCGGATCAGATCGCTTTCCGCAAACGCGCTGTCTATAGCTGGGCTCGAGCGTGTGATCACCGGCATCCCCATGGCCACACACTCATAGACCTTGTTCGGCACAACCCGTGCCGCCTTGTCGGAATCGCCAAAGATCCCAAGACAAATGGTCGCACCGGAGATGACGGCGGGCAGTGTTTCGAGGGGGACTGGTCCTACCAGCTCCACGTTCGTAACGCCCAGTTCGATCATTAGGCGTTCAACTGCCGGTCGATCCTGGCCATCGCCTACGAGCAGGAACTTGACGTCGTCGCTGTTCAGCCGGTGCGCCGCCTCCACCACAGTGGCCGCCCCCTGGAGGGGGACGAAGGTGCCGTAAAAAAGGACGGTTCGACCCTCGGTCACCTCGTCAACGGGACGAAAGACAGTGTCGTCGGCACCCACCGGGATCACTCCACCCCTGTCCGAGACTCCTGGCACCAATGTGTCGTAGTACTTGAGGTGCTCGGAGGTGTCGGCGATGACGATGTCGGCTAGTCGCAGCGCCAAACGGTCGACAAGTCGAACCAAGCGACCTACCCAGGAGCTCGGGGTATACATGGCCCTGTCCAAGATCATTGTGTCGAAGAGCGAGATGAAGGGATCGAACACGATCGGGGCTCGCTTGAACCTCGATGCCACCCAGACCACCGGCACGTCGAACCATCCCGGATAGGACACCAAGTAGGCGTCCGGTCTGGGACTCCAGAGAAGCTGCCAAAGCAGCCGCGGGACAGCCGCCACGATGCGGACCAATGCCCTCGCTTTCCCCGTCGAGGCCAGGTCGACCCTGCTGTCTCCCCAAACCGAAACCCGAGTCACCGATACCTCGACCCCGACCCGCTCGAGGAGACGGGCAATCTTCATGTTGCGGTTGAATTCGGGTTCGAAGGTGCCGGCCCATGTGATTCTCACGGTTCAGCAGTTCGGCCCACGGATGGACCATGAGAGATGATGAACACTGTGGCACAAAGTGACCACTGAAACCCGCACCTTCCTATTTCCTCCGTTCGACTTTCACGAAGGCACTTCGGGAAACGGCGGAGAGAAGAATGAGCTCGGCGACGATCGTCGAGAAGCGGTGAGCGAGCGATACCCCTAGTACCTGAGCGGCGGGCAGCCCGGGAAGCAATAGGAGCAGTATTGCTTCCCGCGCTCCGACTCCGGACGGTAAAGGAAACACGAGGAAGCCAATCAGCCAAGAGATGGCGAATACCCCCGTCGTTGTGAGTATGGCAAGCGGGTCGGACCAGCCCTCCAGCAGCAAACCGAACGCCGTCCCCGAGAGAAGGAACGGGACCGTCGTCCATGCCATCGATCGCCATAGCGTTTCTGTTTCGGGAACGAGACCGCGTGTCGGAAGTCGCGGGATCATCTTGGTGAGCCGATCGATGATCCGCCGGACAACCGATCTTCTCACGCAAACGACGCTTAACATCGCAACCGCCACGACTCCGGCCTTGACTCCAGTGGATGTGTCGGAGTTCCCGAGGATGAGCAGCGCGACCAGGGAGGCGGCCGCTACCTGAATCGCGGCGTGAATAACGAAAGACCAGGCGACGTCGGACTTCTTGGAGTCCTCGGACAGACTGAGACCCACCTGGCTGACGGCCTGCATCGCGCCACCAACGGGCAAGTACTTGGCCGGCTGCGCAGCGAGAAAGCCGATCATCGATCGGCGCTGCGACTCGGCAGGACGGAGGACCGACCACCCACGGGCTCCGGCGACCACACCTACAGCGATTAGCAGAACGCTGATAGGGAATCGTGTCCCGGCCTCGGCCAGCTCGCCTCTGACCTCCTCCCAGCCCGCTATCACTGCGATGACGAGGGCAACCCATATCGCCCCACCCATAACGAGCTGAAGCTTGCGGGAGACGGATCTTCTCACCGGTCCAGCCGGCCGACCGCGACGTAACCGATACCCAAGTCGGTGTTGACGAACGGGCGCTGAGCAATCGTAAACGGCCGCATCGCCAACTCTCTGAAGCGACCCGTCACCCGACCGATTGGCTGATATAGGCGGCCGCTCTTGGCGGTTCGTTCTTCGATCGGCCCGGTCTCTTTACCTGCTGCGAGGATCATGTTGCGAGTACCTTCGATGAGATAACCGATAGGCATGCCCCAGGCAGAAAGGCCAGTTACGGCTAGCCCGGCGCCATTCATCACCTCGGTGAGTCGCTCCTTGTCGTACCGACGGAAGTGACCCACGGCCACATCGCCGGCCGCGAACCGTCTCGGATGGGCCGGAACACTCAAAATGACACTGCCCCCTGGCGTGATCCACCTAACCCATTTCTTCATCGTCATCGAATCGTCTTCAATGTGCTCGAGCACCTCGAATGCACACAGAATGTCGAACTGTCGATCTGGCGTGTCCGGGAGAGGTTCGTTGAGCACTTCGCCCCGACCAATTTCATGGAGGCGACGCTCGGCCGTTTCGAAAGACCTCCGGTCTGGTTCATACCCGCGGTATTCGTAAGTGGAGGCGAGCCGGCAGGCCATGGCTCCCATGCCACAGCCGACCTCGACCACTGACTCGGGGCGAAGGGCGTCTAGCTGTCTCTTGACGATGGGGTACCTCAGTGAGGCACTGAAGCTCATCGGTGGCATGCGAAGGGGCATCGCTTGGTGCTCTGGTAGAGGGACCCGGCAGGGTAGCCATGGAGCGTCAGAGGCAGCGCGGCCACGGGGCCCGTTGGCTACCCCGCGGCATGATTCGAAAAGCGGTCGCTCGTGTTGGCGACGGTCAATGCGAACAAAAGGGCGCCAAAGGCGATCGGCAGCGATTTGTAGGTGATCCAGAAATGGATCTGGCTGTGGTTGGAGAGGGCCTCATACCAGACCAGCGGAGCCACGCTCAGGCCAATGAGCAACAGTAAGAGGCTCCAATGAACCGTTTTGCGACGCAAACCTCGAATCGCCAAATATGCGGCGGCCGCGATCCCGAGCGGAATCAGAAACCCAAGGGGTCGGTTAAGCCAGTACTCGACGTTGAGGCGCGTCGCCCGACCGAAAGCCTCGACGACCGAGGAGTGCTCGCCGGTTACCCGGAAGCTCACCTGAGTCCTCACGTCCGCAGCCACAGCACCAAATCCGAGCACCAGCCCAGCCACGAGCCATTTCGTGACCCAGGTGGCGACGAATCCGATGGACCACGCTGCGCTCGCCACGACCCCACCGGCAAGGAGCCTTCGTCCGCGCCATCCATGGATCCATGTAGATACCAAGACGAGGATGCTGATCAGGGCGAGAGTCCCAGGGATGAGCACCATGAGGTCGAGAAAGGCGGCGACAGCTCCGGCCAACACCCCGACAGTGGCGATCCTTGCCAAATTCCGTTTTCGCCCAATGCTGATCCAGGCGAAGAACCCCGCAGCCCAACAGGCTGCCGTTGCGATCGCATGCGGTACGGATTCGGCCACATCCACCAAATCACTCGTGAGGAACACCGGGGCAACGAGAGCGAGCGCAGCCAAGATCGATGTGGACCTCGATATCGCCACCGTTGTCGCGATGATCGCCGTGGCGGCCAGAGCCAGGGTGAGCATCCGCGTTCCTGCCACGCCGAGGACGGCGAGGCTCGGCCGAGTGACGATCGTGTACCCGTGCCAGTAGCGGTAGTAGTGGAACGACGGCTCCAGCATCGCCCCTTCCCGGTATGCGAGGAGCTTCGGAACCGAGATGTCGCATTTGCCGAGATGCGGACTGGTGATCGCCGACTCGATGACGCTCGATGTTGGGGTATCTCCCAGACCCATGGTCAGAGCGGTGCACTCCGTCCACCGGTCTACTCGATTGTCGAGTCCCGTTGTCGGATGGTTGGTGGTCGTGACCAACTCCTGATCGATGCCCTCCACCAGCGCATCGGCCACCAGCCTGTCAGGGACCATCTCGGCAACGATCACCGCGAAGAGTGCGAGCACCTGGAACAAAGCCAACGCGGCTAGAGCGCGCAAGAAGTGGGAGGGCCTCTCGGGTGACGGTAAGGAGTCGCTCTCTTCGTCTATTACGACTTCAGCGAACTGTTCAGAGTCTGATCGAGCCTCTTGAGACACCTGAAGGAATCCTAAGTTAGGCGCTACTGACAGCCAAGTCCTCGTCGATCGACGTAGCCCTTCGCCGTTCGCCCGGGTTATCCTCGCGTCGGTCCGGTCGCAGTTCGACTGGCCATGATTCGTGATCGGCCCGAGCTGTCGGCGAGCAGCGATACTGGAGTTCCCCAATGCAAGAATCCCGCCCGAAACTCCTGATATTCGTGCCGGCGTATGAAGCTGCCCGGCACATCGAGTGGGTTGTGGGTCGGATTCCGAAGGACCTCGGCGAACGTTTCCGTGCGCACATCCTGATCATCGACGATGCCTCACAAGACGCCACTGCCTCGATCGCGTTGCGTGCTCTGGAGCGGTCCGGCCTGTCCTATCCGTATGAGGTCTTGGTCAACCCGCGGAATCGTGGGTACGGAGGAAACCAGAAACTCGGGTACGCCTATGCCATCGACAAGGGCTTCGACGTGGTTGTGATGGTGCACGGAGATGGGCAGTATCCGCCAGAATGCATCGCCGACTTGGCGGGAGCCGCCCTCAAACACGGCGCCGCGTTCGGCAGCCGATTCGCTGTTAGCGGCGGGGCAATTGAGGGGGGCATGCCACGGTACAAATGGGTGGGGAACAGGATTCTGACCTGGGTACAAAATCATCTGCTGGACACCAAGCTGACGGAGTTCCACTCCGGCTTCCGCGCCTACGCGACAGACTCACTCGCGAAAATCCCGTTCGAGTTGAACTCGGACGGATTTCATTTCGACACTGAGATCTTCATACAGATGACTCGGATCGGTGTTGACATCGGTGAGATCGAGATCCCAACTCATTACGGCGATGAGATCTGCCGCGTAAATGGTCTTGATTATGCGACGCACGTCGTATTCGAGAGCTTCAAGTCGAGGGTGCACGACATGGGGATGTTCTACGAGTTGAAGTTCGACGTCGGAGACTCAACCGAGCGCTACGAGCCCAAGCTCGACTTCGATTCCCCCAGCCAGAGAGTGTTGTCCGCGATCATCCCGCAGAGCACGGTGCTCGATCTGGGGAGCTCATCGGGCCACCTGGCACGAGAATTGGGAAAGAAGGGCTGCTCGGTCATTGGCATCGATGTTGTGCCGCCGCCGGAGGAGCACGCGTTCTCTCAGTTCATTGAGCACGACCTGAACTTGGGCCTTCCCACTGTGGAGTCATCGGTGGACGTTGTCCTGATGCTCGACGTCGTTGAGCACCTTCAAAGTCCGGAGTCCTTCACTCGTTCTCTTGCCGAGTTCTGCGAACGCCAAGGCGTCGCTCAAGTATTCGTGAGCACGGGGAACGTGGCGTTCTTTATCCAGCGGCTGGCTCTCCTCGGAGGCCAGTTCAATTATGGGCGCCGGGGCATCCTCGACATGACACACACCCGGCTCTTTACGTTTCGCACTATCAGGAGGCTATTTCGACAGGCCGGGTTCAGTATCGAGCGGACCGAGGGCGTACCGGCCCCATTCCCCTTGGCAACTCAGTCGGAGTGGCTCTCCTCATGGCTTTTGAAGCTGAACAGGGGTTTGATTCGCCTGGCGCCTCGCCTCTTCTCTTATCAGATCCTCCTTACTCTTCGACCACCGGCACCATTGGGTCGCCTCATCGATGAGTCGACTGCCCACGCTTCAACCATCGTCCGGCGAACGACGCCTAATCGGGATAACAGCTGACAGAAGCTTCCGACGATTACTCGGGGGCCCTGTCTCTCTTTGATACCCGAAGTCCTCGGAGTGCGCTCGAAAGGTCGGTCCAACTGCGCGCTCGGAGGGCCGTTCCGACGGCGTTCGCCACGCGTAGTGACAAGCGTGAAGTCAACTGACGAATCTGCTCGTCCCGCGCTTCGAGTTCCGAAAGCCAGGATCGCTCGGTCTTGAAGTCACCGGTGGGATCAGCGACCACACACCCATATGAGGTTCCGCTGATCCAGCGTTCACCGAACAGCCGCCCAATGGTCTCCCCGCGGAGTCTGGGGTCGTCGTCGAGGCGGGCGGCTCGTTTCCAAGCTCGCGTCGTGTAGACCTCGACCAACTCGCGTGAGTTGCCCCAGTCTGGGTGGGTGATGTGCAGAGCGTCCAACCGGTCATTCCAGATCAATCCGATCACGCTCTCGAGTGTCCCAACCGATAGAAGGATCGAGCCTGGAAGCTCCATGCGTATCGCGGCGTTCGGGATTTCTGAGATCGGGTCGAGATCAGAGCCGACTCGAACCCTGCCGTCGTGCTGGAACTGCCGCCTCATCCATTCGAGATGTGGGTCGTCGTGGGGCATGTCAACGAACACCACGAGATCGCTGAACCGTCCGGCGAGGACGCTCTCCACAACGGACAAGGTCTGCTCCCTGGTTCCGGCGTGACCCAGGACGTGCACCGTCAACATCGGCACCGTGTACGACCTGCCGGTCCGCATGCGGCGGATCGTCGGATCGGGAATGAGGTTGATGAGTTTGGGTCTCTGTTCCTCCAACGACCGTATTTCTTCCTCGGTCGGCTCGTGGCCCTCGCCTTGATGCCAGGCCAAAGCGATTGGCTCGGGCACGATGACAGCACCATTGGCGTAGAGCCGGTAGCCGAACTCGTTGTCCTCGTTTCCCCATTGGCGGAAGGATTCGTCGTATCCGCCGACCTCCCAAAAGAGGTCACGACGCAGGCTGAGGTTCCCTCCGCTGGTCACCCGCCACGGATCGGGCGTGTCGAGCTTCAGCCAGTTGGTTCGGTCCAGGTGTCTCCGAACCCACGCCACGTCGGTCACAGCCCGACCGCTGAACAGGTCACTGAGACGATCGGCTCCGACTGCTGCCGAGACGTTTGACGGCTCGATGCCGTCAAAGCTCACATGCTTGCGCAGACCAAAGACCGCGCTGTAGTCGATCTGATGGTGCCATCGAGCGTGGGCTTCGATGTGATTCCGCTCCGGAACCATGTCACAGTCGAGGAACACCAGGATGTCGCCGTCGGCGTTCTTTGCTCCGAGGTTGCGAGCTCGGGCGAGCCCGAATCCATCTCGCTGTTGACGGATGACTCGCACGGCCATAGAACCTGGCCGAGGGAGTGAACCCAGTGGCGGCTCGGAGCCGTCGTCCCCGACGACTACCTCGAGGAGCTCGGCGGGATAACTCTGCTGAGACAAGGCAGCCAACGTGATGTCAATCTGCTGAGGGGCTTGGTAATAAGGCATGATGACCGAGACCTTCATCGTCGGTACCCAGTCACCTATGCCGGGCACCGGGATCGTGTCCCAAGCATTCCCCCTGACCGAAGGTGAAAGCACGCTCTGTCGGTCCTCCCTGTCAGCTAGCGCCATCGAGCCAAAGGGTACACTTGCATCTGCGCCTCCCCATGAGAAGTCCTCATGCCGTCCTCGCCGAAACTCACAGGGCCGCCGCGTTCGCGACGTCCTCAATTGGCAACGCTCCCCGGGTGCGGCTCGGCGAAAGAGGATGGAGGAGCAAGTGGATCGAGCACTTCGGTGCCGACCGCCCGTTATTCATTGTCGACGACGGTTCCCGGCTTGAAGACCTGGCTTGGGCAGCCCGGAACCAGCAAGGAGATCAGCTGTCCATCGGGTTCCTTCGTCCGATTCTCGGCGATGCCAAAAGGCCCCGTTCCGAGGTGGTTGAACCGGGTTGGACCTCGGTCAGAGCCTGGCGTCGTGAGATAGATGTCTACCTGTGCGGCAAGGAACAGGTCACCGCCGCAAGACTGGGACGGGTCCGTCGTCTCCTACACGATGGTGCCGGCTTGGGTGTTGCATGGGCTGTCGGACATGTCGGACCATTCGGAGCCAGGTGGTTCGAACTCGGGGGGCCATGGACCATCGAGCCATCCTGGTTGGGAAGTCTGCGCGATACGGTCGGCGGAGATCTCGATCTGGTCTTCGTCGACGACCATCTCGAGTCGTGGGATCCCGACGTTGCGAACTTGATGCTCGAGGAAGCGCGGGACCTTGGTTCAAAGCTGATAACGGTGGAGCGAGATTCCGGTCCGAAGGCAGAGACCAAGCCACATCGAGAGCCTGATCTCGCCATCGCCTCCCACCCCCATAGCAACGGTCGTGCGGTGCTAGGACCGGGCGTGGACCTGAGACTCGTGAACCCCATCGGTTTTGAATTCGACTCGGATTCCCAATACGCCGCAGTCAATACTCACCAGCCCCCGCGCCATTGCTCGGTGGACCACTGGTTCAGCGAGCAGGACCTGCGTGGGCTGCCCCTTCGTCTACTCGACGGAGCAGACCTGGTAGATAGGCGTGCGGATGGTCGAGAGAACGATCGGGAGGGATTGATTCGCGTCTTGCGCAAATTCAGGGCCGTTCTCGATCATCCCCTGCTGCATCGCAGCGCCTCGGCACGTGCTCGTATCCTCTCGTGGCTGGCCTGCGCCGGGGTCCCCGTTGTGGCTTTCGACATCAGCGAAGAATTGGAGCTTCTTCTCGGCAAGGCCACGAGCGCGCTTCTTGGCTCCACTCCTCTCGAGAGGTTGGACGACCCTGACAGTCGCGAGTGGTACAGCGTGCAGCTCCGGCGCGCCGCGATGCGCGACATGTCTTCATCATCGAGGCTCAGAGAGGTTCGACGCCGGCTTGGCCTCGAACACACCGGGTTACCGGCCGTCAGTGTGGTGATGGCGACCAAACGTCCGAGTTACCTCGAACATGCCATAGCGCAACTCGACCGGCAGACGTATCCCGAGCTCGAGATGATCGTGGCGCTCCATGGCAGCGACTTCCCGAACGGGATCGAGGAGAAGCTTCGAGAAAGGGTGAGAGGAGAGCTGGAGGTGATCAGGGTGAGTGACACCCAGAACCTCGGACAGGCGCTGAATGTCGGCATCTCTCGTTCTTCGGGTGAAGTTGTGTCGAAATGGGATGACGACGACTGGTACGGGATGGACCACGTGTGGGACATGGTTCATGCCCTGGAATACTCCGGAGCCGACCTCGTCGGGAAAGCCGCCGAGTTCGTGTATCTGGCGGATCTCGACGTAACCATCCGCCGCTTCCGCCACGGCTTCGATGCGCCTTCGCACACTCTTGCCGGGGGAACACTCACTCTCCCTCGGGTACTGCTGGACTCCGTGGGGGGATTCCCAAACCTGCCAAGGCATGTCGACCAAGGACTACTCCAGAGCCTGGCCACTCAGGGGGCCGTTCCTTTCCGAACCCATGGTTTTGGCTATCTGCTCAATCGCCATGGAGAGCACACGTGGTCTGCGGAGACCGACTATTTCCTCGACGCGTCATTCAGGCAATGGCGTGGTGTCGGGCTCGAACAGGCAGGCTGTGTTTAGAAGCGCCATGTCGGACTTGACTGGTCGAGGGCAGGTGTCAGTGAGGAGCCCGCGAAATGGAGCCAAGCGCCTGCCTAATCTCCGAGAGAGACCGAGCCCGGGCCAAGGTGCCGAGGTGGTTGGCCCAGCGAACCGCCCGCCGGCTCGAGACATCGGCCAGCTTGGCCTCCGCCACCCCGACCCGGCGTCTCCACTCTTCGCCTTCAGACAAGGTCATGTCCGCGACGTCAGAGAGCACGGCATCCCATGTGAGGGTTCGACCGCCGAATCTTTCATAGGCTTCGGCTTCGGTCATAAGACGAGACTCCACTTGGTTCAGTACCCGACTCGCCCACGCAACGGCGGTCCCGGCAAACCCACCGATCCGTAAGGTCGCGGACCTCGACTCACCGATAGTCACCAGCAGCCAGGTCGCGAATCCGGCGGGCCACATACCTGATTCCCACCTCACGGTGACCGGAGCCGTGGCCATCCCCTGATCCGGGGGCCCGAGCACAACTCGAGGTTCGGACGCCAGGTAGTCCTCTAATAGGGCTGCATCCGTGCCATCGGCGCATTTGAGGCTGATGCGCACGCTCGCGTCCGTTGGGTCGGACAACACCGCAGTGATATGTTGCATCGCCTCCTCGAAGGATCCAACCGGGTCGACGATCTCGACCGCGATGTCCGGGGCGCGAAAGGCCAACCCTCGAGCACGGGGCAAAGCATCGGATGCCACTCGGGAGGCGAGCAGGATCTTGATCCGCCGTCTCCGCTCATCGATGTCTGGTGAGTCATTGGTGGCCGGGCCCAGATGCCAGGCCATGGCCGTGTGGACCGGGACGATGAACGCGCCGGATTGGTAGATGCGGTAGCCGAGTTCGTTGTCCTCGCCGCCCCACTCTCTGAAACCCTCCTCGTCATATCCACCGATGTCCAGGAAGAGCTGCCGGTCGATCCCGAAGTTGCCCCCGCTGGTGCCCCACCAGATGTCGTCGCCAATTCGGCCGTCGTTGGTGGTTTCCCAACGTTCCAGTATCCATGCCGGCTGTTCCGGTTGGCTGTCGGCGAGCAAGTCCTGGATCAGCGTTCCCGACCGGATCTCCTCCATCGTGACCTCGAGCCGGGAGACATGGGTACGGGGCCCGATGGTTGCGAGCGGGGAATGATGATGGTGAGGCCGGGCATGGGCCTCGAGCCATGCCGTCTCCGGGATCATGTCGGCGTCGAGGAAGATGACCACATCACCGGTGGCCGAGCGGACACCGAGGTTACGAGCCCGGGCGAGCCCGAACCCGTCACGCTCCTGACGCAATGTCTTGACTTGGAGAGCGGCAGGAATGGTCGGAAGGAGCGCCGGGTCGGAGCCGTCGTCGACGACGATGATCTCGGTCAGATGTCCCGGGTAGGTCTGTTGGGTCAGCGCCTCGAGCAGGACGTCCAGTTGATCCGGACGCCCAAAGGCGGGGATCACCACCGACATGCGGAGATGCCATTCCGCCGGGTCACCGTCCGGCTCCACCCACTGCTGCGGCCAGTCGTTGCTCGACCAGGCCCGTGTCATCTAAGAAACGCCATGGGGCTTGTCATCGTACGACCCCGTCTCTCGTCCGTCGCCCACCAGACGCTCCGATTTCGCCCAGTGAACTGCCGGTCGGGCCACCACATTGACCGGGGTGTACTCGACCAATACGGCATCGGCCCCGGTCGGGCCGCTGGCCAGCCAGGGCTCTCTCCACCGCGGTGACCAGGTCGGGATCGGTGTGCACGTCCATGCCCTTCAGGCCACCGAAAGGAACGGATATCAGTCCATTCCGAAGGCGCCGGCGACGGGTAGCCACGAGGGCTGCCCGAACACCAGGCTGGAGTCGGCGACGCCTTGGCTGTTGGTGTGACGGAAGTAGAACGTGGTGTCAGAGGGACGGAACACGGCAGGCGTATCGACACCGTCGACGAACCCCCAGTCCCCGGCAATCAGCCGATCGCCGGGATCGCCGAAGAAGAACTCGTTGTCGGCGACGCCCTGGGTGTGGCTATTACGGAAATAGACGAACCCGGTGGACT
>Ga0299914_10002676_pt1 | contig 12351 bp, 9 predicted proteins | sample RVTome_10_FD_201361 | JGI IMG/M metagenome (GOLD analysis project Ga0299914, IMG submission 201361) | Soil microbial communities from uranium-contaminated site in the Upper Colorado River Basin, Wyoming, United States - RVT153D57 (version 2) ... | reverse complement strand
CGACCATCGCCTCGACTCCCAGCCCGTCCGCCGCGTACCGCGCCGCCAGCCCCTCAGGCTCCTCCCCCACGACCGCCGTCCGGAAGTACGTCTCGTAAGGACGTAGTGGCGCGGACGGGTCGGGACCGCGGGTGTGTTCGGGTGAACCATCGGCAGGGGAGATGAACGGGATCCCGTTGCGGTCCAGGATCGGCTGGACGGCGCGTACGACCTCGCCTGAGAGCCCGCCTATGACGGCGATGACGTCGTCGTCATCGGCGATCTCCGCAGCGACTTCGGCCGCCGCTGATCGGGCTGCACCGTCCGCGACCCGCTCGACCTCGACCTCCCAGCCCGAAGGTGCCGCGTCGGCGAGGGCAGTCTGGACGGCCGCCGCGACCCCTGCGCCGTCCGCGGCATGCTCGCCGCTGTCCGGGACCAGCACGACGACAGTGGCAATGCGCGGCCCGCCCGCCTGGTCGCCGGCACCGATGAGGTCGCCTAGTCCACCACACGACGGCAGCGCCACGACGCAGGCGACCGCCGCCGTGACGCCCCCCAGCCGCACGGATTCAGGCGCTCTCAGGCTGGGCGGTCGTCTCCGCGATGATGACCTGGGCGACGTCTCGCATGGTCGTCCGCTTGTCCATGGCGGCTTTCTGAATCCAGCGGAACGCGTCCGGCTCGGACAGCCCGAACTTGGTCTGGAGCATGCCCTTGGCGCGATCGATCAGCTTGCGAGTTTCGAGCCGCTCGGTGAGGTCGGCCACCTCCTGCTCCAGCTGAGTGATCTCCTCGTGCCGTGACAACGCCATTTCGATGGCCGGCACCAGATCGCTCTTGTTGAACGGCTTGACCAGGTACGCCATCGCACCGGCCGCACGGGCCCGCTCGACGAGATCGCGTTGCGAGAAGGCGGTGAGAATCAGTACGGGAGCGATCCGCTTCTCGACGATCTTCTTTGCCGCCGAAATGCCGTCCAGCACCGGCATCTTGACGTCCATCACGACCAGGTCGGGCTTGAGTAGTTCGGCCTGCTCCACCGCTGCCGTGCCGTCAGCGGCCTCTCCGACGACGTCGTAGCCCTCTTCGCGGAGCATCTCGATCAGGTCCATGCGGATCAGAGACTCGTCCTCGGCCACGAGCACGCGCCGGGCGGGGGCAGCAGTGGTGTCACTCACGGGGAAAGCCTAGCGATTCGGCTCCGCGGCCTCGCGCGTCGTTCACTGCTTGGGACCGATGAAGGAATCGAGGATCGCGACGCTCCTCCGCCTGGCAATGGAGATGTTCGTCGCGTTGTTGTGGCGCCACTGCACACCGATGGCATCGCACGCGTCAGTGAAGATCCGCCGAATGTCGGCCGAGGTGTTCGTGAAGTGATAACGCGGATACGGCGGATACTTCGTCCCCGCAGCTCGGTTCAGCACGCGGCATCCATCGGAATGAATCAGGCCACGGATGAGCGGACGCGGGTCCTTGTCCACCAACGCTTGCTGCCACTGCGCCAGTTCGATCTTCCGAGTGTGCTTCATGCCCGGTCCGTGCTGCGGGAACATGCACGGCCAATGCTTGGAGTAGGCAGACACTTGAACGCAACCGATCGCCTTGACCCGGCCGACCTTCGAGTCAAGGACCGCGCCGATCGCCGCCTCACACTCTTCTATCAGCCGCGGGTAGGCATCCGCACACGAAATCCTCAACCGGTATACACCTCGGGGGTGCTTGCTCAAGGCGCCGTCACCAAGGTAAAGACCCAGCAAGTAGACGTACTGGTGACCCGGCAGGCGATCAACTTGTCCGGCGCACACTGGACAGCTCTGTTTGGGGCGATCGAAATCAGGGACGTCCCCCCGCAGCCACATACTCACCGTCGGTCGCGGAATCCCCACGGCCCGGGCGATCTCCGATCGGTTCATGCCCTCGGCGGCGAGGCGCAGTATCCGGCCAACTTCCTCAGGCGAACGCATCCGCGCTACCCTTCCCTTGCTGGTCACAGTGTCCGGTGATGGACGAACTGGCCCGAGTGGCGCAACTGGCTGACGCGATGGACTCAAAATCCATTGTCCTTCGGGACGTGCGGGTTCGAATCCCGCCTCGGGCACCACTTGATCATCACTTCCTCTGTCGAAAGTAGCGGCCGGCTCTGACATCGGTGCCCGCCCAACCGAATTGCGGGCTGTGGGTCCTGGACAGATACTTAACGGGACGGTTAATATTTTGGCAACTGGCGAACTAGACTCGCTTGTGGAGGCGCGGCATGACCCAGCGAATCGTCCCGATGCTGGCCTACGCGGATGCGCCGGCAGCCATTGACTTCCTGTGCCGTGCCTTCGGCTTCACGGAGCGCTGGCGGATGGCCGGCGAGGACGGCTCTGTCGGCCACGCCGAGGTCGAGCTCGCCGAGAACATCGTCATGCTGGCCAGCGTCTGGCGGGACGGGGGCCTGGCAACACCGAACGAGCTTGGCGCGGTCCACTGCCAGTTGCGATGCGCCGTGCCCGACGTCGACGCGCACTACCGGCAGGCTCGCGCAGCCGGCGCCATCGTTCTGGACGAGCCGGCGGACCAGGACTACGGCGAGCGCGTCTACCGGGCGATCGACCCCGAAGGCCACCGGTGGATCTTCGCCACTTCCTTGGAGCGCGCAGCGCAGTGACTACGTCGACCGAGCTGGACGGCATCCTGACAGCGCTCGCTGACCCGCACCGGCGGCGCGTCGTCGACCTGCTGGCCGAGCGCCCGCAGTCGGCCGGCGCGCTGGCCGCGTCGGTCGGCTTGACTCCACCCGCCATGAGCCGCCACCTGCGAGTACTTCGCCGCAGCGGGCTGGTGCAAGAGCACTCGCACGCCGACGACGCGCGGGTGCGCATCTACTCGCTCCGCCCCGAGCCGTTCGTCGACCTCAACGACTGGCTGGACGATGTCCGGCAGTTCTGGACCGATCAGCTCGGCGCCTTCAAGGATCACGTGGAGAGCCGATGACACCGAACAGCGTCAGCGTGAGCGCTGTTGTCCGTACCTCACCCGATACCGCCTTCACCCTTTTCACCAACGAGATCGACACTTGGTGGCGCCGGTCGGCCCGGCACCGTTCACGACCGGCGGCGTCCATCGTGCGGTTCGACGGTGACAGCCTGGTAGAAGTGTCCGGCGACGGCTCGACCGAACTGGGCCGCGTCCTCGCCTGGGAGCCCGGCAGCCGGCTCGTCCTCGCCTGGCTCGGCCCGCACTGGGCGCCGGCGGAGCGTACGGAGGTCGAGATCACCTTTGAGCCGGACGGCGACGGTACGCGAGTGACCGTCGAACACCGCGGCTGGACGGCGGTGCAGACCGGAGATGCGGCCGCCGCCGTCATCGGCCTGTGGTGGGGCGACCTGCTCGCCGGCTACACGTTCAGCGCCGCGCGCCACGCCGGGCAGCCCCCTCAGCGGTAGCCCGGTGCCACCTGCCCGACGGCGTCGCCGATCTGGTGCACCCGCATGGCGTTCGTCGAACCCGGAATGCCGGGTGGAGAGCCGGCGACGATGACGACCAGGTCGCCACGACGGCATCGCGACATCTCCAGCAGCATTCTGTCGACCTGCAGGACCATGGCGTCGGTGTGGCTGACCTCCTGCACCAGGAACGCCTCGATACCCCAGCTCAAGGCCAACTGGTTGCGGGTGGACTCCAGCGGGGTGAATGCCAGCAGCGGGATGGGCGAACGAAGCCGTGACATCCGCCGGGCCGAGTCGCCGGTCTGGGTGAAAGCCACCAGGAACTGAGCGCCGAGCACATCCGCGACGTCAGCCGCGGCCCGGGTGATCGCTCCACCCTTGGTCTTGGGCTTGGTGCCCAATGGCGGGATCTGGTCTATCGCATTGTTCTCGACCGTCTCCACGATCCGGGCCATGGTGCGGACGGCCTCGATCGGGTACGCACCGACACTCGTCTCCCCCGAGAGCATCACGGCGTCGGTGCCGTCGAGGATCGCATTGGCGACGTCCGAGGCCTCCGCCCGGGTCGGCCTCGGGTTTCCGATCATGGACTCGAGCATCTGGGTGGCCACGATGACCGGCTTCGCGCGCCGGCGGGCCAGCATCACGGCTCGCTTCTGGACGAGCGGTACATCCCATAGCGGCAGTTCGACCCCCAGGTCGCCGCGAGCCACCATGATGCCGTCGAACGCCTCCACGATCTCCTCGAGGTTATCGACGGCCTGCGGCTTCTCGATCTTGGCAATGACCGGCAGCCGGATCCCCTCCGAGTCCATGATCTTGTGGACTTCGACGATGTCGTCGGCTGAACGCACGAAGGACAGCGCGATCATGTCAGCGCCGGTGTGCAGCGCCCACCGGAGGTCATCGACATCCTTGTCGGACATGGCGGGCACGCTCACGGCCGCGCCGGGCAGGTTGATGCCCTTGTTGTCCGAGACCGGGCCACCCTCGAGGACGCGGGTGACCACATTGCTGCCAGTGACTTCCTCTACTTCGAGCGACAGGCGACCGTCATCGATGAGCACGGTGTCACCCGGGTGTACGTCGGCGGTCAGGCCCCTGTGCGTTGTGGAGCTGCGCGTCGCGTCGCCGGTGACGTCGTCGGTGGTGATGGTGAACTTGTCACCAGCTTCGAGGCGGACCAGGCCGTGGTCGAACTTGCCGAGGCGGATCTTCGGTCCCTGCAGGTCGACGAGTACGCCGACGTTGCGGCCGGCCAACGCTGCCGCCGCCCGAACCCTGCGGTATCGCTGCTCGTGTTCATCGTGGCTGCCGTGGCTCAGGTTGAACCGCGCCACGTCCATGCCGGCTTCCACCATCTGGCGCAGCCTCTCGGCCGAGTCCGTCGCCGGCCCGAGGGTGCACACAATCTTCGCTCTTCGCACGTTCATTCAGTGTAGACCTCCGACCGGAACGGATTGTTAACAGAACAGCTGTGGGCCCGCCCACCAGGCCCGTCGGTGCCGTACCGGGCGCACGCGCCTGGTGGGGCACCGATTGATCACGTTCAGCAGGTTCGTCGGCGCTCCACCAGGCGCGTGCGCCTGGTACGGCACCCCTACGCCTGCTGAACGTGATCAAACCGCGAGAGGGCGGTCGGTGGGGGCCACCGGCGCGGGTAGCCGGTCGGCACCGGTCAGGTACCGGTCGACGGCGGCGGCGCAGGCCCGGCCCTCCGCGATGGCCCACACAATCAGCGACTGGCCCCTCCCTGCGTCACCGGCGACGAACACCCCGGGCACGGACGCCTGGTACGAACCGTCGCGCGCGATATTGCCTCGCGCATCGAGCTCGACCTCGAGCTGGTCGACGAGCGCCGAGCGCTCCGGCCCGACGAAGCCCATGGCCAGCAGCACCAGCTGGGCAGGCAACTCGCGCTCGGATCCGGGCACCGGTTCGAAGCCGCCGCCGGCACCGCGCCGCACCTCGAGGAGCCGCAGCGCCCGCACGGCGCCGTTCTCATCGGCCAGGAACTCCTGGGTCGACACCGAGAAGACCCGTTCGCCCCCCTCTTCGTGCGCTGACGACGTGCGCAGCATCAGCGGCCAGGTCGGCCACGGGGTCGACTCGTGCCGAGTCTCCGGCGGCTCCGGCATGATCTCGAGCTGAGTCACGGACGCCGCGCCCTGCCGGTGCGCGGTTCCGAGGCAGTCCGCTCCCGTGTCGCCCCCGCCGATGATCACAACATGCTTGCCGGTCGCCGTGATCTGGTCCGGCACGTCCTCGCCCAGCACGGCCCGGTTGGCCTGCGGCAGGTACTCCATCGCCTGGTGCACGCCGGTCAGCTCACGGCCAGGGATCGGCAGATCGCGCCACGCCGTCGCACCTACCGCGAGCACGACCGCGTCGTACCGCTTGCGCAGTTGATGGCCGGTGATATCAGCGCCGGCGTCGACACCCGTCCGGAATATCGTCCCTTCCGCACGCATCTGCTCGAGCCGCCGGTCGACGTGGCGCTTCTCCATCTTGAACTCGGGGATGCCATATCGCAGCAGCCCACCGGCCCGGTCGGCCCGCTCGTACAGGACGACGCTGTGCCCGGCCCTCGTGAGTTGCTGGGCCGCCGCCAGTCCGGCCGGCCCGGATCCCACCACGGCCACCGTCTTCTCCGACAGCCGCTCCGGTGGCTGCGGGCGCACCCAGCCCTCCTCGAAGGCCCGGTCGATGATCGACACCTCGACGTTCTTGATAGTCACGGCGTCGCTGTTCACCGCCAGTACGCAGGCGGCCTCGCATGGCGCCGGGCATAGCCGGCCGGTGAACTCCGGGAAGTTGTTCGTCGCGTGCAGCCGCTCGGCGGCCACCTTCCAGTCGTCCCGCCAGACCAGGTCGTTCCACTCCGGGATCAGGTTGCCCAGCGGGCAGCCCTGGTGGCAGAACGGGATCCCGCAGTCCATGCACCGGCCGGCCTGCTTGGTGATGATCGGCAGCAGGCCGCGCCCGACGTACACCTCGTTCCAGTCCCCCACCCGCTCCGGGACCGGCCTGGTGGGCGCAGCATGCCGCGGCGTGGTCAGGAATCCGCGTGGATCAGCCATGCGCCGCCTCCATGATCGCCTCGAGAACGTCCCGCCCGTCGCGCTCGGCGGCGGCCTTGGCGGCGAGCACGCTCTTGTAGTCGCGGGGCATGATCTTGCTGAACCGAGCGGCCGTCGTGGTCCAGTCGGCGAGCAGTTTCTCTCCCAGCGTCGATCCGGTTTCATCGACGTGACGCTGGATGAGCGCGCGGACGTTCTCGATTTCGTTCGCCGTCGGCTGATCGATATCGACCATCCCGGGGTTGACACGGTGTGCTGCCAGGTCCAGGACGTACGCCTCACCGCCGGACATGCCGGCCGCCACGTTGCGGCCCGTCGGCCCCAGGATGACGACGGTGCCGCCGGTCATGTACTCGCACGCGTGGTCACCGGCGCCTTCGACGACGGCCGTCACGCCGGAGTTGCGGACGCAGAACCGCTCACCCACGACGCCGCGGACGAACAGCTCACCACTCGTCGCGCCGTAGGCGGCCACATTGCCGGCGATCACGTTCCGCTCGGCCTCGAAGTTCGCCGACCGGTCAGGACGGACGATCACCCGGCCACCGGAGAGTCCCTTGGCCAGGTAGTCGTTGGTGTCGCCTTCGGACCGCAGCGTCACCCCCTGCGGCAAGAACGCACCGAACGACTGGCCCGCCGACCCGACGAGCGTGAGGTCGATCGTGTCGTCCGGCAAGCCGTCACCGCCGGTCCGCTTGGTGACTTCGTGGCCCAGCATGGTCCCTACGGTGCGGTTGACGTTGCGGATCGGCAACCGAGCCCGAACCGGCGTCCCGTTGTCCAGCGCGTCCGCCGCCAGTGTGATCAGCTCGTTGTCCAGCGCCTTGACCAGCCCGTGGTCCTGGGTGACCACCTGCCGGCGCACCGTCCCGGCCGGAAGGTCGGGAACATGCAGGATCGGCGACAGGTCCAGCCCGGACGCCTTCCAGTGGTCGACCGCCGCATGGGTGTCGAGCAGTTCCGCGTGGCCGATGGCCTCGTCCAGGCTCCGGAACCCCAGTGCCGCCAAGTACTCGCGCACTTCTTTGGCGAGGTACTCGAAGAACGTCACGACGTGTTCGGCTTGCCCGTTGTAGCGGGCCCGCAGGTCAGGGTTCTGCGTCGCGATGCCGACCGGGCAAGTGTCCAGATGGCAGACCCTCATGAGCACGCAACCGGACACCACGAGCGGTGCGGTCGAGAACCCATACTCCTCGGCCCCGAGCAGGGCGGCGATCACGACGTCCCGGCCGGTCTTGAGCTGGCCGTCGACCTGCACGACGATCCGGTCGCGAAGCCCGTTCAGCAGCAGTGTCTGCTGGGTCTCGGCCAGCCCGAGCTCCCACGGCCCTCCGGCGTGCTTGAGGCTGGTCAGCGGGGCCGCTCCGGTGCCGCCGTCATGCCCGGAGATGAGCACCACGTCCGCGTGCGCCTTCGACACACCGGCGGCGACCGTACCGACCCCCACTTCGGCCACGAGCTTGACATGCACCCGAGCGGCCGGGTTGGAGTTCTTCAGGTCGTGGATCAGTTGGGCGAGATCCTCGATCGAGTAGATGTCGTGGTGCGGCGGCGGCGAGATCAACCCCACTCCCGGCGTGGAGTGCCTGGTCTTGGCGATCCACGGGTACACCTTGTTGCCCGGCAGCTGGCCACCTTCACCGGGCTTGGCGCCCTGCGCCATCTTGATCTGCAGGTCGGTGGCGTACGTGAGGTATTCGGACGTGACACCGAACCGGCCGCTGGCGACCTGCTTGACAGCGCTGCGCCGCTCGGGGTCGCGCAACCGTTCGCGATCCTCGCCGCCCTCGCCGGTGTTCGACCTCGCGCCGAGCCGGTTCATTGCGATGGCGAGAGTCTCGTGCGCCTCCCGGCTGATCGAGCCGTAGGACATCGCCCCGGTGTTGAAGCGCTTGACGATCTCGGAAACCGGCTCGACCTCGTCGATCGGCACCGGCTCACGCACACCGTCGGCGAACTTGAACAACCCCCGTAACGTCATCAGCCGCTCGGCCTGTTCGTCCACCCGGCGGGTGTACTGCTTGAAGATGTCGTACCGGCCCGCCCGAGTCGAGTGCTGGAGCCGGAACACCGTGTCGGGATCGAACAGGTGCGGTTCACCCTCGCGCCGCCACTGGTACTCTCCTCCGACCTCCAGAGTCCGGTGCGCGGGTGCTACCCCGCCCGGCGGGTAGGCCCGCTGATGCCGGCGGCGCACCTCCTCGGCTATGACGTCGAGCCCGACCCCGCCGAGCCTGGACGTGGTGCCGGTGAAGTACCGGTCGACGACGTCCCTGGCGAGCCCGATGGCTTCGAAGATCTGGGCACCGGTGTAGGACGCGACCGTCGACACGCCCATCTTGCTCATCACCTTGAGCACGCCCTTGCCCAGTGCCCTGATCAAGTTCTTGACCGCCTGGTCCGGCGTGACGCCGGGCAGCATGACACCCGCTCGAGCCAGGTCCTCGACGCTCTCCATCGCCAGGTAGGGGTTCACCGCCGCCGCGCCGTACCCGATCAGAAGCGCGACGTGGTGCACCTCCCGGACGTCGCCGGCCTCCACGACCAGGCCGACCCGGGTGCGGGTCTTCTCCCGGATCAGGTGGTGGTGGACGGCGCTGGTCAGCAGCAGGGACGGGATCGGCGCGAGCGTCGTGTCGGAGTGTCGGTCGGACAGGACGATGATCCGCGCGCCGCGGGCGATCGCTGCGGATACCTCGGCACAGATCTCGTCGAGCCGCCGCGCCAGCTCGGCCCCGCCGCCGGTGGCCGGGAACAGCCCACGCACTACATGTGGGTCGAACCCGGGCAGGTCACCGTCCCGGTTGACATGGATGATCTTGGCCAGGTCGTCGTTGTCGATCACCGGGAACGGCAGGACAAGCTGCCGGCAGCTCGCGGGCGTGGCGGCCAGCAGGTTGTACTCCGGCCCGATGGTGCCGGACAGGGATGTGACCAGCTCTTCCCGGATCGCATCCAACGGAGGGTTGGTGACCTGGGCGAACAGCTGCGTGAAGTAGTCGAAAAGCAGGCGCGGCCGGTCCGACAGCGTCGCGACCGGCGTGTCGGTGCCCATCGATCCGATCGGCTCGAGGCCGGCCTTGGCCATCGGTGCCAGCAGAATGCGCAGCTCCTCCTCGGTGTAACCGAAGGTCTGCTGTCGCCTGGTCACACTGGCATGGGTGTGCACGACGTGCTCGCGCTCGGGCAGATCGGTCAGCCGCATGAGTCCCGCGTGCAGCCAGTCGTCGTACGGCGCCTCCGCGGCGAGCGTCGCCTTGATTTCGTCGTCTTCGATGATCCGGTGCTCGGCCAGGTCGACGAGGAACATCCGGCCCGGCTGTAGGCGGCCCTTGCGCACTACGGTCGCCGGGTCGATGTCCAGGACGCCGACCTCGGAGGCGAGCACCACCAGGCCGTCGTCGGTGACCCAGAATCGCCCCGGGCGCAGCCCGTTGCGGTCCAGCACCGCACCCACCTGGGTGCCGTCGGTGAAGGTGATGCTGGCCGGGCCGTCCCACGGCTCCATGATCGTGCTGTGGAACTCGTAGAACGCCCGGCGCACGGGATCCATCTCGTTGTGCTTCTCCCAGGCCTCCGGGATCATCATCAGCACGGCGTGCGGCAGGCTCCGGCCACCGAGATGGAGCAGTTCCAGAACCTCGTCGAAGCTCGCCGAGTCACTCGCGCCCTCGGTGCAGATCGGGAACAGCCGCGACAGATCACCGTGGAACAGCTCGGTTGCGAGCTGTGACTCACGGGCCCGCATCCAGTTGCGGTTACCCATGACCGTGTTGATCTCGCCGTTGTGGGCGAGGTACCGGTAGGGGTGGGCCAGCGGCCAGCTTGGGAACGTGTTGGTCGAGAACCGGGAGTGCACGATGGCCAATGCCGACGTGAAGCGCCGGTCGGAGATGTCGGGGAAGAAGGGCTCGAGCTGCCCGGTCGTGAGCATGCCCTTGTAGACGATCGTCCGTGCGGACAGGCTCGGGAAGTAGACCGGCATCTCGTGCTCGGCCCGCTTGCGCAGGCAGAACGCGCGGCGGTCCAACTCGATCGACGTCGGCTCGCCGCCGTCCGCCGACGTAACGAACAGCTGGCGGAACCGAGGCATCGTCGCCCGCGCGGTCGCACCAACCAGCTCCGGCGTCGTCGGCACCGCACGCCAGCCGAGAACCCGAAGGCCCTCTTCGCCGGCGAGCTCGGCGATGCGCTGCTTGGCGGCGGCTTCGGCGGCATTCTCGTCAGGGAAGAACACCAGCCCGGCCGCGTACCGGCCGGGTTCGGGCAGCTCGAAATCGACCGTTTCGCGGAAGAAGGCGTCCGGGATCTGTACGAGCAGGCCCGCACCGTCGCCCGACTCGGGCTCGGCGCCGGACGCTCCGCGATGCTGGAGGTTGCGAAGAGCGGTCAGGCCCTTGTCGACGATGTCGTGGCTCGGCTCGCCGGTGAGCGTCGCCACGAACGCGACCCCGCACGCGTCGTGCTCGAAGCGGGGGTCGTACAGGCCCTGTTGGACCGGACCTGAGTGCGGTGTACGCATGGGCACTCCCGTCGTCGGTGGTGGCGGCGGGTGCGAGGGACGGCTCTGGCCCTGCGCGTTTGGTGAAGATTACCTGAGGTTGACGGCCGGTCTACCCGAGCCCGGCGCCAACCAGGTTTCCGATACCGTACGTCAACGCCGCCGCGATGGCACCTAGAGTCAGCTGGCGGATTCCGCCGAACCACCACGGCCGCGACGTCAGCCTGGTGACGACCGCCCCGGCGGCGAACAATCCGACGAGCGATATCACCACGCCGGGCAGCAGAGCGTTCGCACCCAGCAGGTACGGCAGAACGGGGATGATCGCGCCGATCGCGAAGGAGAAGAACGACGAGACGGCGGCCAGCACCGGCGACGGGAGATCGTCCAGCGTCACGCCCAACTCCTCGCGCGCGTGCACGTTGACCGCGTTCTCGTGGTCTCGATGGATTTGCCGCGAGACCTCGGTAGCGAGCTCACGATCGACTCCGCGCGCGACGTACATCTCGGCTAGTTCGGCCATCTCGCCTTCGGGGTTGCGTAGGAGCTCCTCGCGCTCCTTGGCGATCTCGGCTTCTGCGTTCTCGGCCTGCGAGGCGACCGAGGTGTACTCGCCGGCCGCCATGCTGAACGCTCCCGCTGACAGGCCGGCCAGTCCGGCCAGAATGACGACCTGGCGGGACGCCCCGCCTCCGGCCACGCCCGCGATCAGCGCGAAGTTGGACACCAGCCCGTCCATCGCCCCGAAGACCGCGGGACGCAGCCAGCCGCCCGTGACGTCGGCGTGCTCGTGCTGGATGGCAGGCAGATCGGTGCTCATATCACGAGGCTAGGTCAGCGTGACAGTGGTCAACAACGTTGCTAAGCCTTACCTTCATCGCACTTTGTGGTGCGAACACGCTTATCGCCCAGAGTCCCAACCCGGCAGCGGTTGCCGTCCCCGACCGCCTTCGCACTGCACACCAGGTGGCACGCGCGCCCGAGGGCGGTACGAGTTGGTAGATGATCTCAAGAGGGAGAGTTCACCTCAGTGATCAAAGTTGCGCTGATACGCCTGATTCGCCGGCATCGGTGCGACATTGATCACTGAGGTGAACCTTACCTCTTGAGATCGTTCCAGCGATCGGAGTGTGTCCTTAACGCTGCGGCTCACGAGCCTGTGCGGCGTCGTCGATCGCGGACTCGTCGTCGCGCTCCGCGGCCTCGTCCTGCGAGGCGGTCACGCCCTCGTCGCGCTCCGCGGCCTCGTCCTGCGAGGCGGTCACGCCCTCGTCGCGCTCCGCGGCCTCGTCCTGCGAGGCGGTCACGCCCTCGTCGCGCTCCGCGGCCTCGTCCTGCTCGTCGTCGGAGACGT
>Ga0299914_10002675_pt1 | contig 12353 bp, 6 predicted proteins | sample RVTome_10_FD_201361 | JGI IMG/M metagenome (GOLD analysis project Ga0299914, IMG submission 201361) | Soil microbial communities from uranium-contaminated site in the Upper Colorado River Basin, Wyoming, United States - RVT153D57 (version 2) ... | reverse complement strand
CGCCTTGCAGGGTCCGCTCGCGCAGCTGGTCGGCCTGCTGCAGGCCCCGCAGCGCGAGCTCGTCTATGTCCTGGAGCAGCGGGGCAACGCGGCCCCCGCCGCCGAGTAACGACAACACACAGGGGGATTCAGTCAGATGGCCAACGTCGAACAGATCGCCGAAGAACTCGACAAGCTGACGCTGCTCGAGGCCGCGCAGCTGTCCAAGATGCTCCAGGAAAAATGGGGGGTGTCGGCGGCCGCGCCCGTGGCGGTGGCCGCGATGCCGGGCGCCGCCGCGGCCGGCGGCGGTGGGGCGGCGGCAGCCGAGGAGCAGACGGAATTCGACGTCATGCTCATGGCGGCCGGCGACAAGAAGATCCAGGTCATCAAGGTCGTGCGCGAGCTGACCGGGCTGGGCCTGAAGGAGGCCAAGGACCTGGTCGACGGCGCGCCGAAGCCGGTCAAGGAGAAGATCGCCAAGGCCGAGGCGGACGACATGAAGAAGAAGCTCGAGGAGCAGGGGGCCACCGTCCAGGTCAAGTAGCCGTGCCCGTGGGCAGGCCAACGGTCGGACGAAACCTCATTCTCAGGAGAAGCCATGGCAGGCACGATTCAGTGCGGGCGGCGCAGTCGTCGGGACTTCGGGAAGATCCCGTCCATCGTGGAGATCCCGAATCTCATCGAGGTGCAGAAGCGGTCCTACGAGACGTTTCTGCAGAAGGACATCTCCGCCGAGCGCCGGGAAGAGATCGGGCTCCAGGCGGTGTTCAAGTCGGTGTTTCCCATCGCCGACTACAACGACAACGCGCTGCTCGAGTTCGACTCGTACCATTTCGGAGACCCGAAGTACACGGTGGAGGAGTGCCACGACCGGGGCATGACGTTCGCCATCCCCCTGAAGGTCACGCTCCGTCTGGTGGTCTTCGACCATGACAAGGAAGCCAAGACCCGCACCATCCGCGAGCAGCGGGGGCAGGAGGTCTACCTGGGCGAGCTCCCGCTCATGACGGACAAGGGCACGTTCATCATCAACGGGACCGAGCGTGTCGTCGTCAGTCAGCTGCAGCGCTCGGCCGGTGTCTTCTTCGACGACGACAAGGGCAAGACGCTGGCGTCCGGCAAGCCGCTCTACTCGGCCCGGGTGATTCCCTATCGCGGCTCGTGGGTGGAGTTCGACTTCGACGCCAACGACCTGCTCCACGTGCGCGTCGATCGGCGGCGGAAGATGCACGCCACCGCCTACCTGCGCGCGTTCTGGTTCCTGGAGAAGGGCACCATCCTGTCCGACGAAGAGATTCTCGCCCAGTTCTACGACGTCGAGGAGGTGCTGAGCTTCGAGGACGGCAACGCCTGGGTGCGGGTGCATCCCGAGGGGTCGGTGGGCGCCAAGGTCGCCGACGACGTCAAGCCGCCCCGGCACCGGGAGCCGATCGTCACCGCCGGCAAGGTGCTCACCGCCAGGCTGGTCGAGAAGCTGATCGAGGGGAACGTCGAGAAGATCCCGGTCCGGGCCGAGGCGCTGGTGGGCCGGCGCACGGCCACCCGCATCGTCGATACCGAGAGCGGCGAGGTGATCGTCGGCACCAACGCCGAGCTGACCTCCACGGTGCTCACCCAGGTGATGAGCCGGCGGGTGGCGCCGTTCAAGCTGCTGGTGCTCAGCGCCGGCAAGATCGACGCGTCGCTGTACGAGACGCTGGCCCGTGACCACGTCAAGAACCCCGACGAGGCGCTGGTGGAGATCTATCGCAAGCTGCGCCCGGGAGATCCGCCCACCGTGGAGTCGGCCCGGGCGCTGTTCCGCGGCATGTTCATGGATGCCCGCCGGTACGACCTCGCCCGCGTCGGCCGCTTCATGATCAACAAGAAGCTGCAGATCGACGCGCCGCTCGGCAACAAGACGCTGCGGAGCGAGGACATCGTCTCGGTCATCCGGCACCTGCTGATGGTCAAGCTGGGGAGCAAGCCGACCGACGACATCGACCACCTCGGCAACCGCCGGGTGCGGTCCGTCGGCGAGCTGCTGGAGAACCAGTTCCGGGTCGGCCTCACCCGCATGGAGCGGGCGGTCAAGGAGCGGATGTCGATCTCCGACATCACCAACCTGATGCCGCACGACCTGATCAACGCGAAGCCCGTCTCCGCGGTGGTCAAGGAGTTCTTCGGCTCGTCCCAGCTGTCGCAGTTCATGGACCAGACGAACCCGCTGGCGGAGCTGACGCACAAGCGCCGGCTCTCGGCCCTCGGCCCGCGCGGTCTCAGCCGGGAGCGGGCGGGGTTCGAGGTCCGAGACGTGCACCCGACCCACTACGGACGCATCTGCCCGATCGAGACGCCGGAAGGCCCGAACATCGGTCTCATCTCCTCGCTGTCGACGTACGCCCGCACCAACGAGTTCGGCTTCATCGAGACCCCGTACCGGAAGGTGGCGGCCGGGCGCGTCACCGACGAGATCATCTTCCTGACCGCGCTGGAAGAGGAGCTCTTCGTCATCGCCCAGGCCAATGCCGAGATCGACCGCACCGGCAAGTTCCTCCAGGAGCGGGTGTCGGCCCGGCGGGCGGGGGAATACCGGATGGTCGGTCCGGACGAGCTGCACTACATGGACGTGTCCCCCAAGCAGCTCGTGTCGGTGGCGGCGGCGCTCATTCCGTTCCTCGAGAACGACGACGCCAACCGGGCGCTGATGGGCTCCAACATGCAACGGCAGGCGGTGCCGCTGCTGCAGCCGGAGGCGCCGCTCGTCGGCACCGGCATGGAGCATGTGGTGGCCCGCGACTCGGGCTCGGTCGTGGTGGCCCGGCGTCCGGGCGTGGTCGAGTACGTGTCGGCCGACCGGGTGGTGGTGCGCGCGGAGAGCCGGTCCAAGAAGGCCGATCCGGTGCAGGATCTGCCGCTGGACATCTTCAATTTGACCAAGTACCGGCGGTCGAACCAGAACACCTGCATCAACCAGAAGCCGATCGTCCGCAAGGGCCAGCGAGTGGCCCCCGGTGACGTCATCGCCGACGGGCCGGCCACCGACCAGGGGGAGCTGGCGCTCGGGCGCAACGTGCTGGTCGCCTTCATGCCGTGGGGCGGGTACAACTTCGAGGACGCCATCCTGGTGTCCGAGCGGCTGGTCAAGGACGACCGCTTCACGTCCATCCACATCGAGGAGTTCGAGGTCCAGGCCCGCGACACCAAGCTCGGCAAGGAAGAGGTGACGCGCGACATCCCGAACGTCTCCGAGGAGGCCCTCAAGGACCTGGACGACTCGGGCATCGTGCGCATCGGCGCCAAGGTGAAGGCCGGAGACATCCTCGTCGGCAAGATCACGCCGAAGGGGGAGACCCAGCTGACGCCGGAGGAGAAGCTGCTCCGCGCGATCTTCGGCGAGAAGGCCGGCGATGTTCGCGACACCTCGCTGACGGTGCCGCCCGGCATCGAGGGCACCGTGGTCGACGTGAAGGTCTTCTCGCGGCGGGGTGTGGACAAGGACGAGCGCGCCAAGTCGATCGAGGAGGAGGAGATCGGGCGCCTGGAGAAGGACTACCAGGACGAGATCGCCATGGTCGAGATGGAGCGCGACCAGAAGCTGAAGAACCTCCTGGTCGGCAAGACGTCGGTGAACGAGCTGTTCGACCCGACCAACAAGGCCCGGCGGGTCACCAGGAAGGGGGACCGGATCGAGCGGGAGGAGCTCGACACCTTCTCCTGGAACGAGCTCAAGAAGGTGAAGGTCAAGGAGGACGAGGGCCTCACCCAGATGATCAAGCGGATCGAGGAGCTCGCCGAGGAGCAGATCTCGATCTACGACTCGATGCTCGAGGAGCGCATCGGGCGGCTGCGCCGTGGTGACGACCTGCCGCCCGGCGTGATCAAGATGGTGAAGGTCTACGTCGCCGTGAAGCGCAAGCTGTCGGTCGGCGACAAGATGGCCGGCCGCCACGGCAACAAGGGCGTGGTGTCCAAGATCCTGCCGGAAGAGGACATGCCCTTCCTGCCGGACGGCACCCCGGTCGAGATCGTGCTGAACCCGCTCGGCGTCCCCTCCCGGATGAACGTGGGCCAGATCCTCGAGACGCACCTGGGCTGGGCGGCGCGCGCCCTCGGCCTGTGGGTGGCCAGCCCGGTCTTCGACGGCGCCACCGAGCAGGAGATCAAGGACCATCTCCGTCAGGCCAACATGCCGACGTCGGGCAAGACGATGCTCTACGACGGCCGCACCGGCAAGCCGTTCCACCAGGAGGTCACCGTCGGCCAGATCTACATCCTCAAGCTGGCCCATCTCGTGGACGACAAGATGCACGCCCGGTCGATCGGGCCGTACTCGCTGGTCACCCAGCAACCCCTCGGGGGCAAGGCCCAGTTCGGCGGGCAGCGGTTCGGCGAGATGGAGGTGTGGGCCCTGGAGGCCTACGGGGCCGCCCACACGCTGCAGGAGATGCTGACCGTGAAGTCCGACGACGTGGAGGGACGGAACCGCATCTACGAGGCGATCGTGAAGGGCGAGAACTTCCTCGAGCCCGGCACGCCGGAGTCGTTCAACGTGCTGGTGAAGGAGCTGCAGAGCCTGGCCCTGGACGTCGAGCTGGTCACGAAGGATGGAAAGAAGGCGTCGTGAGGGAACGAAGCGAAGGATGGAACGAAGTGGAGCGACGACGGAGCCACGGGCATCGGTTGGACGGCCCGGTCGATCCGGGACGGGTCGACCGGGCGTGTCGGAGCCACGCGCTTCTCGAGCAGGCCACCCGCGGTACGAGCCGGCCTCACGGCCCCCGCTACAAAGGAGAGTGTGAATGCTGACGGATCGGCCTTTCGGCAGCCTGATCAGGGAGGACAAGCCTACCAAGGACCTCTGGGGCATCCTCGATCGGCATGCGAAGCCCATCACGTTTGACGCGATCCGGATCAAGCTGGCGGCACCGCAGAAGATCCGCGACTGGTCGCACGGCGAGGTGAAGAAGCCGGAGACCATCAACTACCGGACCTTCAAGCCCGAGCGGGACGGCCTGTTCTGTGCCCGCATCTTCGGGCCCACCAAGGACTACGAGTGCGCGTGCGGCAAGTACAAGCGGATGAAGTTCGCCGGCGTCATCTGCGACAAGTGCGGCGTCGAGGTCACCCGGGCCCGGGTGCGGCGCGAGCGGATGGGCCACATCGAGCTGGCCTCGCCGGTGTCGCACGTCTGGTTCTTCAAGGGGCTGCCCAGCCGCATCGGCCAGCTCCTCGACATGTCGCTGCGCGAGCTCGAGAAGATCCTCTACTTCGAGGAGTACGTCTGCCTCGAGTCGCGGATCAACGGCATCAAGAAGAAGGACCTGGTCGGCGTCGAGAAGGTGCGTAAGCTGCACGAGGAGCACGGCCCCGAGTCGCTCAAGGTGGGCATGGGGGCCGAGGCGATCCGCGAGCTGCTGCGCGACATGGACCTCGACTCGCTGGCCCGGGATCTCCGGGCCCAGATGCTGGGCGAGACCTCGGTTCAGAAGCGCAAGAAGATCGTCAAGCGGTTGAAGGTCATCGAGGCCTTCCTGAAGTCGGGCAACCAGCCGGAGTGGATGATCCTCGAGGTGATCCCGGTCATCCCGCCGGAGCTGCGCCCGCTGGTGCCGCTCGACGGCGGCCGGTTCGCCACCTCCGACCTGAACGATCTCTACCGGCGGGTCATCAACCGGAACAACCGGCTCAAGCGTCTGATGGACCTGAAGGCGCCCGAGATCATCATCCGCAACGAGAAGCGGATGCTGCAGGAGGCCGTCGACGCGCTGTTCGACAATGGCCGCCGCGGCCGCGTCATCACCGGGCCCAACAACCGTCCGCTGAAGTCGCTCAGCGACACCCTCAAGGGCAAGCAGGGGCGGTTCCGGCAGAACCTCCTCGGCAAGCGGGTCGACTATTCCGGCCGGTCCGTGATCGTCGTCGGCCCCTACCTGAAGCTGCACCAGTGCGGGCTGCCGAAGAAGATGGCGCTGGAGCTGTTCAAGCCGTTCATCCTGCGCAAGCTCGAGGAGCGCGGGATCGCGTCGTCGATCAAGGCGGCCAAGAAGTTCGTGGAGAAGGAGCGACCCGAGGTCTGGGACATCCTCGACGAGGTCATCAAGGAGCACCCGGTGCTCCTGAACCGGGCCCCGACGCTGCACCGGCTCGGCATCCAGGCCTTCGAGCCCATCCTGGTCGAGGGCAAGGCCATCGAGATCCACCCGCTGGTCTGCACGGCCTTCAACGCCGACTTCGACGGTGATCAGATGGCGGTCCACGTCCCGCTGTCGATGGAGGCCCAGCTCGAGGCCCAGGTGTTGATGCTGTCGGCCAACAACATCCTGTCGCCGTCCAACGGGGCGCCGATCGCGGTCCCGACCCAGGACATGGTCCTCGGCATCTACTACCTGACCAAGGAGCGGCTGGCCACTCCCGAGCACCCGGTGCGCGGGGAGGGGCGGCTCTTCTCGGACGCCGAGGAGGTCCGGATCGCCTACGACAACGAGGACGTCGACCTGCAGGCTCGCATCCGCCTGCGGTGGAAGGGCGACATTCTCGAGACGACGGTCGGCCGGACCCTCTTCAACGAGACGGTGCCGGAGCCGCTGCGGTTCGTGAACCAGGAGCTGAAGAAGAAGGAGGTCACCGCGCTCGTCGCCCGCTGCATGAACCAGCTCGGCAACGAGGTCACGGTGAAGTTCCTCGACGAGCTCAAGGACCTCGGCTTCCGCTACGCCACGCTGTCAGGCCTGTCGATCGGGATCGACGACATGCACATCCCGTCGTCGAAGGAGCAGCTGATCGGCAGCGCGCGGGCCCAGGTCAACGAGGTCGAGACGCAGTACCAGGACGGCGTCATCACCAACGGCGAGCGCTACAACAAGGTGGTCGACGTCTGGGCCCACGTGACCGAGCAGATCGCCGACCAGATGTTCAAGGAGCTGGAGGAGGGGGAGCAGGGCGGCGAGTTCAACCCGATCTTCATGATGGCCGACTCCGGCGCCCGGGGATCCAAGCAGCAGATCCGCCAGCTGGCCGGCATGCGCGGTCTCATGGCCAAGCCGTCGGGCGAGATCATCGAGACGCCGATCACCTCGAACTTCCGCGAGGGCCTCACCGTCCTCGAGTACTTCACCTCGACCCACGGCGCCCGCAAGGGGCTGGCCGACACCGCGCTGAAGACGGCCGACTCCGGCTATCTCACCCGCCGGCTCGTCGACGTGGCCCAGGACGTGATCGTCAGCGAGTACGACTGCGGGACCGTGAAGTACATCGAGGCCACGCCGCTGGTCGAGGGCGGCGACATCATCCAGTCGCTCCGGGACCGCATCATCGGGCGAGTGACCGCCGAGGACGTGCGGGACCCGCTGTCCCAGGAGATCATCGTCCAGGCCAATTCCGAGATCACCGAGGAAGTGGCGCAGAAGATCGAGGACTCGGGCCTGGAGCGGGTCCGCATCCGCTCCACGCTGGCCTGTGACACCAAGCGCGGCATCTGCGTGCTCTGCTACGGCCGCAACCTCGGCTCGGGCCGGCTGGCCGAGCTCGGCGAGGCCGTCGGTATCATCGCGGCGCAGTCGATCGGCGAGCCGGGCACCCAGCTCACGATGCGGACGTTCCACATCGGCGGCACCGCCAGCCGGGTCGTGGAGGCCTCCAAGCACGAGGCCAAGAGCGCCGGGGTCGTGAAGTTCCACAACCTGCGGACCGTCGTCAATCGCGACGGCGACCTGGTGGCCACCAACCGCAACGGCGAGATCGCTGTGGCCGACGAGCGGGGCCGGGAGCGCGAGCGGTACCCGGTCGTGTACGGCGCCAAGATCAAGGTCAAGCCAGACCAGAAGATCAAGGCGCGGGCGGTGCTGGTCGAGTGGGACCCGTTCACCAACCCGATCCTCACCGAGTTCACGGGCAAGGTGCAGTACCAGGACATCGTCGAGAGCGTGACGGTGCGCGAGGAGTTCGACGAGGTCACCGGCCTCGCCCGCAAGGTCATCATCGAGGACGCCGACGGCCGGCTGCAGCCCGGCGTCATCATCTACGGCGCGCACTCCGAGGGCGCCGGAGTCGCGACCGGGTCCGAGCGGCACCGCTACCCGCTGCCGGTGGGCGCCAACCTGTCGGTGGCCGACGGCGCCGACGTGTTCGCGGCCGACATCATCGCCAAGATCCCGCGGGAAACGACGAAGACGAAGGACATCACCGGCGGTCTGCCGCGGGTGGCCGAGCTGTTCGAGGCGCGCAAGCCCAAGGAGCAGGCGGTCATCACCGAGATCGACGGTCGCGTGGAGATGGGCGGGTTCGTCAAGGGCATGAGGAAGATCGTCATCCGGGCGGACAATGGCGAGACCAAGGAGTACCTCATCCCGCGCGGCAAGCACATCAGTGTTCACGAGGGCGACCGGGTGAAGGCGGGCGAGGCTCTGATGGACGGCTCCCCGAACCCGCACGACTACCTGGCCGTTCTCGGGGACCGCGAGCTGCAGCGCTACCTCGTCAACGAGGTGCAGGAGGTCTACCGCCTGCAGGGCGTGACCATCAACGACAAGCACATCGAGATCATCGTGCGCCAGATGCTGCGGCGCGTGCGCATCGAGGAGGTCGGCGACACCGACTTCGTCGTGGGCGAGCTGGTCGACAAGTTCGTGTTCCAGGAGGAGAACGACCGGGTGCTGGCCCAGGGCAAGCGCCCGGCCACCGCCAAGCCGGTGCTCCTGGGGATCACCAAGGCCTCGCTGTCGACCGACAGTTTCATCTCGGCGGCCTCCTTCCAGGAGACCACCCGGGTGCTGACGGAGGCGGCGATCTCGGGCAAGACCGACGAGCTGCGCGGCCTCAAGGAGAACGTCATCGTGGGCCGGCTCATCCCGGCCGGCACCGGTCTCAGCAACTACACCAGGGTCGAGGTGCTGACGCCGGGCGGCGAGGCCGTGAAGCCGCTCGACGGCATGCTGAACTTCGACACCCCCGCGCCCGTCGAGCCGACGGATGGCGAGGGCTCGGTGGCGGCGGCCGGGTAGAGCGCGATGAGAGCAGCAGGAGAATCGTGGGGCGCTCCGGCCCGGCCCGGGCGCCCGGACGCCGGGGTTCCGGGGGCCGAGCCGGCCCCCGCGGCCCATCAAATTGACAACACCGGGTCCCTCGGTTATAACGTGAGAGTTTTGTCGCCGTTCCCGGCGATGGAGACCTATGCCGACCATTAACCAGCTCGTGCGACAGGGTCGTGAGGCGGTGCGGAAGAAGTCGAAGACGCCCGCCATGCAAGGATGCCCGCAGAAGCGCGGCGTCTGCATCCGGGTGTACACCACGACCCCCAAGAAGCCGAACTCGGCCCTTCGCAAGGTGGCCCGGGTGCGGCTCACCAACGGGCAGGAGGTCACGTCGTACATCCCGGGGGTCGGTCACAATCTGCAGGAGCACTCGATCGTCATGATCCGCGGCGGCCGCGTGAAGGACCTGCCGGGCATCCGCTATCACATCATCCGCGGCTCGCTGGACACCGCCGGGGTGACGGGCCGCAAGCAGAGCCGGTCGAAGTACGGTGCCAAGGCGCCGAAGGGCGGAAGCTAGGCCATGCGGCGGGCAGGTGCGGCGAAGCGCGAGGTCCTCCCGGATCCGAAATACGGAAGCCGGCTGGTCGCCAAGTTCGTCAACATCATGATGATCCGGGGCAAGAAGTCGACCGCGGAGCGGATCATGTACGACGCGATGACGGCGGTCGAGGACCGCTCCAAGCAGGAAGCGCTGAAGATGTTCAAGACGGCCATCGACAACGTCAAGCCGGCGGTGGAGGTGAAGTCGCGCCGCGTCGGCGGCTCGACCTATCAGGTGCCGGTCGAGGTGCGGCCCGACCGCCGGACGTCACTGGCGATGCGCTGGATGATCGGCGCCGCCCGGCGGCGCTCCGAGCGCAGCATGGCCGACAAGCTGGCGGCCGAGATGCTGGACGCGGCCAACAACCGGGGCATGGCGGTCAAGAAGCGAGAAGACACGCACAAGATGGCGGAGGCCAACAAGGCCTTCGCGCATTACCGCTGGTAGCGTAGATCACTCGACGAGGGGGGCCGACGGCTGGCCCCCCTCGTCGCATGTCGAACCGCAGTCGAGCCACCGGGCGACCTTGCCCGGGGCGAGCCTGCGAAAGAGAAAGAGGGCGGACGTGGAGCGGCAGTACTCCCTGGAGAAGACGCGCAACATCGGCATCATGGCCCACATCGACGCGGGCAAGACGACGACGACCGAGCGCGTCCTGTACTACACCGGGCGGTCCTACAAGATCGGCGAAGTCCACGAGGGCACCGCCACCATGGACTGGATGGTGCAGGAGCAGGAGCGGGGGATCACCATCACCTCGGCCGCGACCACCTGCTTCTGGCGCGACTGCCGTATCAACATCATCGACACGCCGGGGCACGTGGACTTCACCGTGGAGGTGGAGCGCTCCCTGCGGGTGCTCGACGGTGCGGTCGCGATTCTCGATGCGGTCTCGGGCGTGGAGCCGCAGACCGAGACGGTGTGGCGGCAGGCCGACAAGTACCAGGTCCCGCGCATCGTGTACGTCAACAAGATGGACCGCGTCGGCGCCGATTTCTACCGGTGCCTGGACATGCTGCGCGGCCGCCTGGGCGCCCATCCCGTCGCGATCCAGTTGCCGATCGGACGCGAGGACCAGTTCCGGGGCCTGATCGACCTCATCGACGAGGTCGCGCTGGTGTGGGACGAGGGCGACGACACGCTCGGCAAGGACTTCAAGAAGGTCGAGATCCCGGCCGACCTGCGCGACCTGGTGAAGGAGTACCGCGAGAAGATGATCGAGGGGCTCGCCGAGGTGGACGAGCACCTCATGGAGAAGTACGTCAACGGCGGCACGATCACCCCGGACGAGGTCAAGACGGCCGTCCGCAAGGGCGCGATCGCGATGCGGGTGTTCCCGGTCATCTGCGGGGCCTCCTTCAAGAACAAGGGCGTGCAGGCCCTCCTGGACGCGGTCATCGACTACCTGCCCTCGCCGCTCGACATCCCGCCGGTGACGGGCGTCAATCCCGAGACCGGCGAGACCGAGGAGCGCAAGGCGGCCGACGAGGCGCCGTTCTCGGCACTGGCGTTCAAGATCATGAACGATCAGCACGTCGGCCAGCTCGTCTTCCTGCGGGTCTACTCGGGCACGCTGGAGGCCGGCTCCGGCGTCTACAACTCCACCAAGGACAGGAAGGAGCGGGTGGGCCGCCTGCTCCGGATGCACGCCAACAAGAAGGAAGAGGTCCCGGTCATCGCCGCCGGCGACATCGCGGCCGCCATCGGCCTCAAGCTGACGACGACGGGTGACACGCTGTGCGATGCCGACAAGCCGGTCGTGCTGGAGGCGATGACCTTCCCCGAGCCCGTCATCGCAGTGGCCATCGAGCCGAGGACGCGCGCGGACGAGGAAAAGCTCGGCGTGGCGCTGTCGCGACTGGCCCTCGAAGACCCGACGTTCCGGGTGACGACGGAGGAGGAGACGTCGCAGACGCTCATCCACGGCATGGGGGAGCTGCATCTCGAGATCATCGTGGACCGGCTCCTCCGTGAGTTCCGCGTCGAGGCCAACGTCGGCAAGCCCCAGGTGGCCTACCGCGAGACGATCCGCCGCAAGGGCGAGGCCCAGGGCAAGTTCGTGCGGCAGACGGGCGGTCGCGGGCAGTACGGCGACGTGTACATCGAGGTCGAGCCGAACGAGGCCGGCGGCGGATTCGTGTTCGAGAACAAGATCGTGGGCGGCGCCGTTCCGCGCGAATACGTGCCGGCGGTCGAGAAGGGCATCAAGGAGGCGATGGAGACCGGCATCATGGCCGGCTATCCGATGGTGGACATCAAGGTCTTCCTGACCGACGGTTCCTACCACGACGTCGACTCCTCGGAGATGGCCTTCAAGATCGCCGGGTCGATGGGCTTCAAGGAGGCCTGCCGGAAGGCCAAGCCCGCGCTGCTGGAACCGGTGATGGACGTCGAGGTGGTGACGCCCGAGGAGTACATGGGCGCGATCGTGGGCGACCTGAACAGCCGCCGCGGCCGCATCGTCTCGATGGAGGCGCGCGGCACCTCGCAGGTGATCCGGGCCAACGTCCCGCTGGCCACCATGTTCGGCTACGCGACCGAGATGCGGTCGATGACCCAGGGACGGGCGACCTACACGATGCAGTTCGCCCGCTACGAAGAGGTCCCGACGGCGATCTCCGAAGAGATCATGGCCAAGGTCGCGGGCAAGCCCGCCGCCCGCGCCGGAACACGCTGAGAACCAGAGAGCAGTCGGAGGAAGGCAGACGATGGCCAAGGCCAAGTACGAGCGGACGAAGCCGCACGTGAACGTGGGGACGATCGGGCACATCGACCACGGCAAGACGACGTTGACGGCGGCGATCACGAAGGTGCTG
>Ga0299914_10002674_pt1 | contig 12354 bp, 10 predicted proteins | sample RVTome_10_FD_201361 | JGI IMG/M metagenome (GOLD analysis project Ga0299914, IMG submission 201361) | Soil microbial communities from uranium-contaminated site in the Upper Colorado River Basin, Wyoming, United States - RVT153D57 (version 2) ... | reverse complement strand
GTGAAGCTCCACACCTATGAAGACGATTGGAAATGGGCTGATGCCGATCGCGGTAAGTACAGGTGGCGCGAACCAGGGGCGGGACGCGGCTACCATGATCGTGGCGGCGTTTGGATCGGCTTCTAAGGATACCCTCGCAGCCGATCTAGGCCGAGAATAGTGAAGGGGCGTCGGCTTTTGGCCGGCGCCGTTTGCGGATACGCTACCTGACACGGAGGCCTTGCTTTATGCTCCCCGCATGTCGTGGCGTAATGAGTTGAAGCTAGCGGACCTACCGGCCGGCGAAGCATTAGAGATCGCTTGCCCCAAATGCGGTGCTGCCCGCTATGCGACGGCGGCAGAATTATCAGCGCACAAAATGCCTGGCGCACTCGACGGTGAGATATCTCGATCAGGTCGAAGCGCGATTACGCTGTCGGCGCTGCGGTGGGCCGGGGCGACTGTCGCGCGTGTGGCAAGATAAGATCAGCGGGTTTGTCGGCGGGATGCCCTAGGGGCCGACACACTTCACGGTGCGGCGGCCCTCGACCCTTTCTTTCCCCCGCTTATCCACCGTCTTAGTGAATAGCGGTGATTACGGCCACGAAATAGTGGGTTAGTGGCTCGAATCAAATCAGCTTTGCAACCGCGAGGACCGGCAAGCATCCCTGCGAAGTCGGCCTCCCCATGGCGCAAAAGGGTTTCCCGGTATCCTATGAATTAAACTGTAAGGACGCGAACCCCCCCCAATCTTGACTGTGGATCAAGAGGTCGGTGGTTCGAGTCCACCCAGCGGTACCAAGTATTCCAATTGACAAAGGGGTGCCGGCTGCGGCCGGTAGGGGGCATGTCCGAATTCGATCCAAATCGGCGCCAGGCGCTCAAAGGCATGGCCCTGCTCGGTGCTGCCGCCCTGGTCCCCGCTAACCTTCCGGTCCGGTCCGCGCGCGCCGCCGATCTTACGGCCGGCTTCGTCTATATCGGCCCGCGCGAAGATTGGGGCTGGAACCAGTCCTTTGCGACGGCAGCCGCGGCGCTGAGGGGCGTTCCGCACGTAAGGGTCACCCAGGCGGATTACCTTCCCGAGAGTACCAACTACGGTAGCGGCAAGGACGATCCGGAGACCAGAGCTTACACCAAGGCCATGGAGGACTTGATCTCCAAGGATGGCGCCGGCCTGATCTTCTCGACGTCGTTCGACGACGATCCTTTTCTGCTGGCGATGGCGAAGAAATACCCGGATGTCGTGTTCCGCCAAGCCTCGGCGCTCGCTAACAGCGGCAACCCGCGAAACGTCGGCAGCCAAAACGCATTGATCAACCAGGGCCACTATGTAAACGGCGTTGCCGCCGGCCTTTGCACCACCACGAACAAGCTCGGCTTTGTGGCAGGCCTCCCGTTCGGCGCCGTGCTCCTCAATGTGAATTCCTTCCTTCTCGGCAGCCGCCAGACCAATCCCAATCCCAATGTGACCGTGCGGGTCATCTTCACCGGCGGTTGGGAGGACGCGGCGCACGACGCCGCGGCGGCGAATGAGCTCGTGGACGCGGGCTGCGATGTCATCACGTGTCACCTTGACGCCCCGAGGGTTGTCATCGAGACGGCCGAGGCTCGCGGCGTCAAGACATGCGGCCATGCCTTCGACCAGGGCCCGCTCGCCCCCAAGGGCTACATTACGGGCGCCGATTACAATTGGACCGATATGTTCGAGACGTTCATTGAAACGCTGCAGAAGGGCGGAACCCTGCCGAACTTCGTCACCGGCGGATACGACAAGGATTATGTCCGGTCGAGCCCGTTCGGTGCTGGAGCGACGCCTGAGGCGATCAACGCCGCCAAGACCGCCATGCAGGCGATGAAGAACGAGGACGCACTCTTCGTCGGTCCGATCAAGGACAACACCGGCAAGGTGGTGGTGCCAGCCGGAACGACCTATGGCCCCTATGCCGCCGAACTTATGCAGACCAATTATCTGATCGAGGGCGTCATCGGCTCGATCACCTGATGACAAAAATTTGCGAGGACATTGCCTCCCAATTCGTCGGGGGTGACGCCACGGGTAGCGCCAGCATCAGTCTGTTCTGAAAGAAACTCGCGCTCAGCGCCGTAGAGACGGCCCATAGGCCCAGGCCGGCGACGGCAGGCTTATGCCGGGTCCCGGAATGGGAATGGCGTTGCCATAATCCGAGACATGCCCGCCACTATCGTCCTTGCTGATATAGGGCATAGCGAGCGAAGAGCCTTTGAACTCCGGGGGCACATATCCCTGGTTCAGGCCGGAAAATGGTGCGGCGCCCTCGATGCTGGCGTCTTCGCCATAGACCTCGAATGCATGAGTGCCGTTAGGCAGCAGGACAAAACCTGCCGCGACGCACAGGGGGAGGACGAGACGTTTCATTGTAGTTCCCTCTTAGCTGCTCTCCTCAGCTGCGGCTAACATAGCGTGCTTCGGCCTCGGAGGCTACCCCTGGGAAGCATGCCGGTTATTCCTGAAACCCTGCCGGGCTGCTAGAAGCCAGAAGCTATGGCCCCCCGCATTCTCTACGTCGTGACCGAGGACTGGTACTTTCTGTCGCACCGGCTGCCCATGGCGCGCGCCGCCAAGGAGGCCGGCTACGAGGTCCATGTCGCTACCCGAATCAAAGACGGCGAGGCGGCCATAAAAGGCGAGGGCTTCGTGCCCCACGCGCTCTCCTGGAGCAGGGGCAGCCTTTCGCCGCGCGGTAGCATATCGGCCGTGTTCGAGCTCCGCCGGCTCATCCGTTCGCTCAAGCCTGACATTCTCCATAACGTGTCGCTGAAGCCTGTGCTGCTCGGGACCACGGCGAGCCTGGGGTTTGACGGCACCGCCGTTGTCAACAGCCTGACCGGTCTCGGCACGCTGTTCATTGGCGAGGCTGGCGTGAGCGGGATGACGCGGCGTGCCGTGCGATTTGCCCTGGCGCGCCTGCTTCGGCGAAAGAGCAGTAAGACCGTGGTGCAGAACCCCGATGACCGAGCCTTCGTGATCGAACTTGGCGTGCCGCTGGAGAATGTGGTGCTGATACCGGGGTCCGGGGTCGACACCAAGCACCTCATGCCACTGCCCGAGCCATCGCCACCGGTGACCGTGGCCTATGTCGGGCGCATGCTCGCCGACAAGGGCGTGGTCACGCTCATCGAGGCCTTCTCGGAGCTCAGCAAGCGTGGGTGCAAGCTGCAATTGCTGCTCGCCGGCGATACCGACCGGGAGAATCCAGGATCGCTCGCGCCCGAACAGCTGCAAGAGTTCGCCAGCCTGTACGGCATTCGCTGGCTTGGCCATGTCACCGATATTCGCGAGGTGTGGGCAAAGGCGCATTTCGCCGTGCTTGCCTCCCGCCGCGAAGGCCTGCCGAAAAGCCTGCTCGAAGCGGCGGCCTGCGGCAGGCCCATGGTGGCGACCGACGCACCCGGGTGCCGCGAAATCGCCATTGCAAACGAGACCGCGCTCACCGTGCCGGTCGATGATGTGGAAGCGTTGGCCGATGCCATGGCGCGTATGGCTGATGATCAGGCCATGCGTGAGAAATTCGGCAAGGCCGCGCGCGCTTTGGTGGAGAGCAAGTTCTCCGCCGAGGCGATCGGGAGCGAGACCGTTGCGCTCTACGATAAGCTTAGGCAGGCATAGCGCCGTTCTCGGCGCGCATCATCCTGACGATGCCGTCATGCGTGGCGATGGCCGGCCGCCAGCCGATCCCCATCAGCTTGGCGGAAGAGATGACGAACTCGCCCGAGACCCGCTCCCAGTCGGCCTCCTTGCCGAAAGATTTGAGGATGCGCCGCACGGCGCCTTGGGGCACGCGTACGAGATGCGGCGGTCGCCCCAATCCCTCGCGCATGGCAGTGACGAGATCGGCCACGGGGATCGGCTGGGCATCAGCCACGAGGTAAGTTTCGTTCGCCGTCTGCTCTTCGCGCAGCACGAAAGAAACTGCCGAGATGAGATTGTCGAGGGCAAGCAGCGAGCGACGATTGTCGAGCCCGGCGAAGGGAAGTGGCAGCGCCGTCTTGGCCAAAGTGGCAAGGGCGGCGATATTGCCTTTCACGCCTTTGCCGTAGATCACGGCGGGACGCAGCACGGTGAAGCCGACGCCGCTGCCCTCGACCAGGCGCTCGGCTTCGAGCTTGGTGCGCCCATAGATGTCGGTGGGCTGAGGCTCGTCCTTTTCGGTGATGACGTGGTCGGCCGACAGACCGGCCTGCGCGCGCACCGAGGACATGAACACGAAACGCTCGACCTTGCCGCGCGCGGCGTCCGCCAGTTCGCCCACGGCTTCGGTGTTTACGCGAGAATAGACCTCGTCGAGCAGGGTACCTGGTGCATGCGCGATGCCGGCGAGATGCACGACATGGGTGGCGCCCGCAAGCAGCGCCGACCAGTCGGCGGGACGCGCAAGATCGGGCAGGGCCACGCCCTCCACCTCGCTAGCCGCAATGATGCTGGAAGGATCGCGCGCGGCGGCCCGGACCTTGAAGCCGTCTTTGGCAAGCGCACCGATCAGGCGCTTGCCGATAAAGCCCGAAGCGCCGGTGACGAGGACGAGACCGGCCACTAGCGTCCCCGCGTTAGCGCCCGGAATACCAGCGCCGTCGCCAGCAGACCGAGGCCGAGCAACAGGAAGTCGGCCGGAAGCGAGTGGGCCATGGCCGCGGCGATGGCAAGGCCCATGAGCCAGAGCCCGAGTACGAAGATCCACGTGGTGACTTGCGGCACGCGCCAGCCTCGGCCCACGGCGCGCTGATAGAAATGCGACTTATGCGCGGAGAAGATCGGCTCCCGCGCGGCGATGCGGCGCAAGAGCGTCAGCGTCGCGTCGACGAGAGTATAGAGCGCGAGCAAGAGGGCAGAGATGAGATGCGCCTCCGCCACGTAGAGCAGCATGAAAGCGAGGCAAAAGCCGATCGGCAGGCTGCCGGCATCGCCGAGGAAGATTTGCGCCGGATGCTTGTTGAACACGGCAAAACCGAGCGTGACGCCGAGCAGAACGAGCGCCAAGAGCCCGATGCTTGCCGGTACCATGCCCAAACCTTGCAGGATGACGATGCCAAGGGTCATGGGCACCACTTGCGCGACCGTCATCCAGTCGAGGCCGTCGAGAAAGTTGATGGCGTTCACGAACCAGACGATGCCGAGCACGATCAGGACGCGCTCGACCGCGAGCGGCAAGAGATCCGGCAGGAGACGAAAGCCCTCCGGCAAGCTCAGCACCACGATCGCTGCGGCAATCGTCTGGCCGGCAAAGCGCCACGCCACGGGAAGCGCATGCGCATCGTCGAGCGCGCCAAGAACGGTGAGCAACACGGCTCCGGCGAATACCGGCACGAGACTCGGCGGCGGCGCGCCGATGCCATACAGCAAAGCTGCCACGCACACGCAGAGAAGCGCGGCCATGAGCGCGAGCCCCGCGCCTTGCGGCGTCGGCACGCTATGCGCGGAGCGCGCGTTGGGATGGGCGAGGAAATAGCGCGTGAGCAGGGGCTTCAAGAGCAGGATCAGCAGGGCGCTGAGCCCGGCGCTCACCGCCAGCACGGCGACCAAAGATACGAACCGGGCTTCAGGCATCGCCTCAATGGAGCGTGCGCGAGACCGGTTGCCATTCCTCCTTGGCCGAGACCGAAGGGGCGCTTGCCGGCACGTAGCCTTCGACCGTGGCGCGGAGCACCTCCTGAAGCTCGGCCTCATCGAGCCTCTGAATGGCGTCCTCCAGCCGCTCAAGCGCCGCGACCAGGTCTTCGTAAGGTAGAATAGGCTCGTTATTCTTGAAAATGCGCGGATGACTGGTGCCGGTGGTGTTCTCGCCGATCAACAGCTCCTCATAGAGCTTCTCCCCGCGCCGAAGGCCGATATATTCGATGGCGATATCGCCCTCGGGATGGTCCTCGTCGCGCACTTCAAGTCCCGACAGGTGGATCATGGTGCGGGCGAGATCGTCGATCTTCACCGGGGTGCCCATTTCCAGCACGAACACGTCGCCGCCCGTCGCCATGGCGCCGGCTTGGATCACGAGCTGCGCGGCTTCGGGGATGGACATGAAATAGCGGATCACCTCGGGGTGGGTGACGGTCACCGGGCCGCCGGCCTTGATCTGGCTGCGAAACAATCTGACCACCGAGCCCGATGAATCGAGCACGTTGCCGAAACGCACCATGGTGAAGATGGTCGCTGGATGTTCTAGCGCCAGCGCTTGCAGAATGAGTTCGGCAATGCGCTTGCTGGCCCCCATGATATTGGTCGGGCGCACCGCCTTATCGCTCGACACCAGTACGAAGCGCTCAACCCCGAGTTCCTTGGCGGCCTCGGCGACGATCAGCGTGCCGAACGTATTGTTCTGGAGCCCGGCGAAGGGATTCGCTTCGACGATCGGGACGTGCTTGTACGCGGCCGCATGATAAATCACCTGGACCCCCAGTTCTTCGATAGTGCGGTGAACGAGCTTGCGGTCGAGCACCGATCCGAGGATTTGAACGATGGTTGTATCGCTGCCGCTTCCGGCCTCGGCTCCCCTTTGCCAGCGGCGCTGCAACTCCAGGATCTCAATGGCAATTTCATAGAGGGCCGCCTCGGAAAGATCGAAGAGCACCAGCGTCTTAGGCTCAAGGCGCAGGAGCTGGCGGGTCAACTCCGCGCCGATCGAGCCGCCGGCTCCGGTGATCATCACCACCTTGCCGCTGACCTGAGCGGTTAGCAGTTCCAGATTGGGTGCCACGGGGTCGCGCCCCAACAAATCCTCGACATCGATCGGCCTAAGATTGTTCACCTCGACATTGCCCGAGGCGATTTCTTCGAGAGCGGGCAGCGTCTTCACGGTCACGGGATAGGCTTCGAGCGCCCTGATGGCGGCACGGCGTTCGCTGCGAAGCGCCGAAGGCGTGGCGAGGAGGACCTCCTCTACATTCTCCTCGGCGATCAACTTGCCGATCTTCTCGGGTCGTACCACCTTGACGCCATGCACTACCTGGCCGGTGAGGGAGGGATCGGCGTCGATGAAAGCGACGGTATCGTACGTGCCGGTCTCGTTCAAAGCGCGCAGAAGTTGGATGCCGACGGTGCTCGCGCCATAGATGATGACGCGCTTTCTCTCGTCGAAGCGTACCGGCTTGTGCTCGGGCGCTGCCTTGAGCAGAATCGAGCCGGCCCATTGCCGGCTGAGGCGGATAAGGCCCGCGGCAATGAGACCATAGATCACGACCACCGACCGGGGATTGCTCTTGATGCCGCTCATCAACACGACGAGGGCCCATAGCACCGTGGCGATGATCACCGCCCAGTAAATGCGCGTGGTGCCCTCGGGCCCGATAAAGCGCGTGACGAGCTTGTAGAGTCCGCGATTGTAAAACACGACGACGCCGATGATCGGCGCCGCGATCATGAGCAGCGCGGTGCTCCAGTCTTCCGGCACGTAGAGTTGGCTCAGTCTGAGCGAATAGGCGACCCACAACGCGATGCTCAGCATCGCGAGGTCGTTGACGATCAGGAGAGTCCGCTTGAACCAGCGGGGACGCTCGATCAGCCAAACGGCTAGACGCATTCTGGACCACCCCCAAGCCGGTCGGCACCGGATCCCGGAAAATATCGCGAAAAGGCCGGTTTTCAGCGAGATGCGCTGCACCTTATCCGAAGCGTGCAGGGAACGGAAGTGGAGCCCAATTTTGGGCGCCGCAGAAAACCGATATATTTCCGTGCCCTCCGCACCGCAGGCTCTCATAGGATGTAGCATCGCGCGTGCGACTCACGGAACCGCAAATCTAAAGAATTGGTTTGAGGGTAGGGGACAGAGATGGCGCCAAGACTAACGGCCGCGCTTGCGCTCATGCTGCTCGCGTCCTTACCGGCAAAGGGGGAGGAGGCGAAGCCCGTTACCCTCGTCACACCCATCATTTACGGCACGCACCTTCCCGGCCTCGGCGTGCCGGCCGTGGACCTCGCCAAGCTCATCAAGGAGCGCTCGGGCGGGATGCTCACGCTCGACCTGAAGCAGCCGGGAAAGGGGACCAACGCCTACGAAATCCTCGACAAGGTCGCCGACGGCAGTATCGATGCGGGTTTCACCACGGCAAGCTTCTGGGCAGCGAAGATCCCTGCCGCGGCGCTGTTCGCGGGCTTCCCCTTCGGTCCCGATGGCAAGGCCTATCTCGATTGGTTCGAGATCGGCAATGGAAGGAAGCTCTACCAAGAGCTTTACGACCATGCCGGGGTGAAGGTCCATGTGCTTCCTTGCGCCTTCGGCGGTGCCGAGACCGGCGGCTGGTTCGCCAAGGAGATCGCAAGCAAGAAAGGCATCAAGGGCTTGCGCATGCGCATCTTCGGGCTCGGTGCCAGAGTCATGGCGAAGCTCGGCGCCACCCCCATGCTTGTACCGGGAAGCGACCTGCCGAAAGCCTTCGACAAGAAGCAGATCGACGCGGCCGAGCTCTACCCGCCTGCCGCCGACCGCCCGCAAGGCCTTCAGGAGAAGGTCAAACTCATCTACGTGCCGGGTTGGCACCAGCCCGAGACGGTGCTCGAGCTCATCGTCAACCAGGACCGCTGGAACGCACTGAGCGATGCGCAGCGCGGCATGATCGAGGGCGCGTGCCGGGACATGCTGCAATCGACGCTTGCCAGCAGCGCGCAACTTCAAGCCGAAGCTCTCGCCGCTCTTGCGTCCGACGGTGTCCGTATCGCCCCCTGGCCCGACGAGGTGCTTGCCGCTTTGCGTGCCGCCTGGACCGAATTGGCCAAGGAGGAGGGCGAGCGCGACTATTTCTTCCAGGAAGCGCTCGAAGACATCGAGAAGTTCCGCGCCAAGCAACCCCTTCCGGAAGAGACTGGTACCGCGCCGGTCTCAGCTGCCCCGCAAACCGCTCCCGCCCGGTCATCAAATCCTCGCGCCAGCGACGGAAGATAGGGACAGTTGAACCGCAAAATACTAATTAAATCAAAGACGTAATATTCTTGCGGGGTGGCATTTCCTATTACAACGGACGTCCGCCGCACAGCCTATTTCACCGTCTTCAGATAGGCGATGATGTCGGCCCGCTCCGCTGCGTCGGGCACGCCTGGAAAGGCGAGCGCCATCGGGGAGTCCGCGATCATGGCTTTGGGATCGGCGATCCACTTGTCGAGATGCTCGTCGGTCCAGGTGAAGCCCTCCTCGCCGAGCTTCTTCATACCTGCCGAATACATGGCATAATCGGCCACGCCCGCGGCATTGCGTCCGGTGATGCCGTTGAGCTGAGGCCCGACCAGGTTCTGTGCGTTCGGCCCAATCTGATGGCAAAGCGCGCATTTGGCGGTGAAAGCCGCCTTGCCCTTCTCGGCGTCGGCTGCCATTGCCGGCCCACTCAGAGCGACAAGCGCCCCGGCACTCAAGCACCACACTGCAAGCTTCCTCATCTCGATCCTCCTTATTATTATTGTCCTCACGGAGAGAATTGAGGTCTCCGTTCGGACAGCCCAGTCATTACCTTCCGTTTTTTTGAAGCACTTTAGCAGAAGCACGGACCACCAGGAAAAGGGCGCCGGATCAACATAACGCCGTGCAAATCTGTTTGGTTGCGGGCCGCAAATCCAGGGTCTTGGCGGGGGCATTGCCCCCCAACCGCGCGCATGCGAAAGACTAGGGAAATTACGCTCAACCACCTGCCTGAGCGCGCTAGGAGCCTTTTGATGTCGCTCGCCCTTCCCGACCCGGATCGTGCCGTCCTCGCGCGCCGGGACGACATCGTGAATCAGCTCGCCACGCTCGTCCCCGAGGCCATCCTGATCACCGATGAAGAAGGGCGCCGGACCTTCGAGACCGACGCGCTGACCGCCTATCGTTGCCTGCCGCTTGCCGTGGTGCTGCCCTCCAGCACCGAGGAGGTGAGCAGGATCTTGCGCTTCTGCCACGAGAACCACGTCAAGGTCGTTCCGCGCGGCGCCGGCACGTCGCTCGCGGGCGGCGCCTTGCCGCTCGAAGATGCGATCGTGCTCTGCCTCTCGCGCATGACCAAGGTGTTGGCCATCGATGTCGCCACCCGCACGGCCCGGGTCGAGGCAGGCATCACCAATACCGGCATAACCCAGGCAGTTGCCGCGCAAGGCTTCTTTTACGCGCCCGATCCGTCGAGCCAGATCGCCTGCACCTTGGGCGGCAATGTCGCCACCAATTCCGGCGGCGCCCATTGCCTGAAATACGGCGTGACGGTGAACAATGTGCAGGGCGTGCGGCTGGTGCTGATGGACGGCGAGATCGTCGATATCGGCGGCGACCATCTCGACGCTTCCGGATACGACTTTCTCGCGCTGATTGTGGGCTCGGAAGGCCAACTCGGCGTGGTCACCGAGGCCACGGTGCGTTTGATTAAGGTGCCCGAGGGCGCGCGCCCCGTGCTGCTCGGCTTCGATACCACGGAGGCCGCGGCTTCCTGCGTCGGCGCCATCATCGCCGCGGGCATCGTCCCAGTTGCCATCGAGTTCATGGACCGCCCCGCCATCCATGTCTGCGAGCATTTCGTCGCCGCCGGCTATCCGCTCGACGTCGAGGCGCTGCTGATCGTGGAGGTGGAAGGCTCCGATGACGAGATCGAATATCTGCTCGAAAAGATCGAGGAGATCGCCAGGGACCACAACCCCGCGACCGTCCGCCGAAGCCAGAATGCCGAGGAAAGCGCGCTCATCTGGAAGGGTCGCAAGGCCGCGTTCGGCGCCATCGGCCAGCTCTCCGACTATTACTGCATGGACGGCGTCATTCCGCTGTCCAAGCTGCCCAAGGCGCTCGATGAGATCGGCTGGATCTGCCGCAAATACCGCTTCGACGTGGCCAACATCTTTCATGCCGGCGACGGCAATCTGCATCCTCTGATCCTCTACAACGCCAACGACCCGCTTCAACTCGAACGCGCCGAGCAGTGCGGCGCGGAGATCTTGAAGCTTTGCGTCGAGCTCGGCGGTTGCCTGACTGGTGAGCATGGCGTGGGGATCGAGAAGCGCGAATTGATGTATGTGCAGTATTCCGACGCCGATCTCGAGCAGCAGATGCGGATCAAGACAGTGTTCGATCCGGAGTGGCTGCTCAATCCCGGCAAGGTGTTTCCGCTGGAAGGACGTCCGCCCCAGTGACCGGACATATGCGTCTCGGCTTCCATGCTCCTGAAACGGCGGAGGAGCTCGCCCATCTCGTCGCCGAGGCGGTCGATACGCGCACTCCGCTCGAAGTGATGGGTCGTGGCACCAAGCGGGAGATCGGGCGACCGGTTGGCTCGGGCTCGGTGGTGAGCACCGAGCGCATGGTCGGCGTTCCCCTCTACGAACCGAGCGAGCTGGTGCTGGTGGCGCAGGCAGGCACGCCGCTTCGGCAGATCGAGACCGTGCTGGCTGAGAACGAGCAAGAGCTTCCCTTCGAGCCGGTCGATCTCGGACCCATCCTAGGCTATGGCCCGGGCGAGGCCACGATCGGCGGCGTGATAGCCACCAACATCTCCGGCAGCCGCCGCGTGATCGCCGGCGCCGCGCGCGACTATGTGCTGGGCGTGAAGGCGGTCAATGGGCGTGGCGAGATCATCAAGGCGGGAGGCCGGGTGATGAAGAACGTCACCGGCTACGATGTCGGCCGGGTGCTTGCCGGTTCTTGGGGCACGCTCGCCATCATGACCGAGATTTCACTCAAGGTGCTTCCCGCCCAGCGCGAAATCCGCACCCTTATCTGTTTCGGGCTGCCGGACCCGACAGGGGTCGAGGCCCTGTGGCTCGCCATGGACACGCCCTTCGCGGTCTCGGGCACGGTGCATATGCATGCCGGGCTCGCCAAAGGCCTCTCGCATCCGGATATTTCAGGGGCAGGGGTCTCGGTCACCGCCATCAGGGTCGAGAACTTCCCCGCCTCCGCCCGCTACCGCGCAAGCCGCCTGAAGCAGGTTTTGGCTGCATATGAGCCGGCGCTTGAGCTTGATACCATGGGCAGTCGGGCTTTCTGGGAGGAGATCAGGACGCTCAAGATGTTTCAGGGCACGAAGGCGCCTCTCTGGCGCATCTCCACCACGCCCGCCGGTGCGTCCAAGCTCGTCGCCGGGCTTGCGCGCAAGATCGAGGTGCGCGCCCTTTACGACTGGTCGGGCGGCCTGGTCTGGCTCGAGACGCCGCCGCTGAGCGATGCCGGCGCCGTCGAGGTCCGCCGCACCATTGCCGAATTGGGGGGGCATGCCACCTTGGTTCGCGCCGAGGCTTCGACGCGGGGGGCCATCGATATATTCCAGCCCCTCGATCCGCTGCTCATGGCGCTGACGGCGAAGCTCAAACAGGCGTTCGACCCGGCCGGTATTCTGAATCCGGGACGCATGTATCAGGGACTCTAGGCGCGAGACATGCAGACCAATTTCAACCCTGTTCAACTC
>Ga0299914_10002673_pt1 | contig 12357 bp, 12 predicted proteins | sample RVTome_10_FD_201361 | JGI IMG/M metagenome (GOLD analysis project Ga0299914, IMG submission 201361) | Soil microbial communities from uranium-contaminated site in the Upper Colorado River Basin, Wyoming, United States - RVT153D57 (version 2) ... | reverse complement strand
GAGCTTCCGCCACCTGCCGATCCCGCGCATGACCAACACCTACATCGCCCCCGGCGACGCCGAGCCCGAGGCGATGATCGCCGAGGTCGGCAAGGGCTTCTACGCGGTCTCCTTCGCCGGCGGCCAGGTCGACCCGGCGACCGGGGACTTCGTCTTCGGCGTCTCCGAGGGCTACCTGATCGAGGGCGGCGCCGTGACCCGCCCCTGTCGCGGCGCCACCCTGATCGGCAACTGCCTCGACGCCCTGGCGGCGATCGACGCGGTGGGAAGCGACTTCGAGATGAAGACGGGCTTCTGCGGCAAGGGAGGGCAGAAAGTTCCGGTCGGGACCGGCCAGGGCCACGTCCGGATCGGGACGATGACCGTGGGGGGGACGCAGGTTTGACCGACCTGGCGAAGCGCGCGGTCGAGGCGGCGCTCGCCGCCGGCGCGGCGGATGCCGAAGCCTACGCGTCGGAGGAGAGCGGGCGGGAGGTGCGCGTCCACGGCGGCGAGGTCGAGAGCCTCGCCGCGGCGACCCAGCGCGGGATCGGCGTGCGCGCCTGGATCGGCGGCCGGGTCGGCTACGCCTTCGGCACCGACCTCAGCGAGGCGGGCGTCGCCGCGATAGCCGCCCGCGCGGCGCAGGCGGCGGGCATCGCCGATGAGGACGAGTTCGCCGGCCCCCCAAAGCTTCCACTGTGGATTTCCCCCGATATATCGAGAAAATCAACAGCGGAAGCTTTGGAGGGGCTTGAGCTGACCCTGACCGACCCCTCCGTCGCCGAGTGGCCCACGGCGAAGGTCGCCGAGCTGGCGCTGGAGGTGGAGAGGGCCGCGGTCGCGGCCGACCCGCGCATCGCCGGGGTCGAGCAGGCCGTCTACGCCGAGAGCGCCGACCGCGTCGCGATCGTCTCTTCGACCGGCTTTGAGGGCTCCTATGAGGCGTCGAGCTGTTACGCCTACCTCCAGGCCCTCGCCGAGAGCGGCGACGGCAGGGAGACCGGCCTCGGCTTCGGCCTCGCTCGCGGTCCCGCCGGGCTGGATCCTGCCGCGATCGGCCGCGAGGGCGCCGAGCGCGCCGTCGCGATGATCGGCGCGGGGAAGCCGGCCTCACGCTCTTGTCCGGTCGTCCTTGACCCGACCGTCGCTGCCAGCTTCGTGGGCTTGATCGGCGGCACGCTCGGCGCCGACGCCGTGCAGCGCGGCCGCTCCCCGTTCGCCGAGCGGCTCGGCGAGGAGATCGCCGGCGAGGCCCTCCTCCTGCATGACGACGGCCTCGACCTCGGCGGCCTCGCGTCCGCCCCCTTCGACGGCGAGGGCGTGCCCCGCCGGCGCACCGCCCTGATCGAGGGCGGCCGCCTGCGCACCTTCCTCTACGACACCTACACCGCGCGCCGCGGGAACGCCGAGTCGACCGCGAGCGCGGGGCGAGGCGGCTACCGCGCTCAGCCCACCGTCTCCCCGTCCAACCTCATCGTCGCCCCCGGCGCGCTCTCCTTCGAGAAGCTGCTCGCCGAGGCCGGCGACGGCGTCTACATCACCGACGTCGCCGGCCTGCACTCGGGCGTGAACCCGGTCTCCGGAGTCTTCTCGGTCGGCGCTTCGGGGCGGGAGATTTCCGGCGGCGAGGCGGCGTCGCCGGTGCGTGAGTTCACGATCGCCAGCGACCTCGTCTCGATGCTCCGCGCCGTGCGCGCCGCCGGCGCCGAGACCCGCTGGGTGCCCTTCGGTGGCTCGGTCAGCACGCCGCCGCTGCTGATCGGCGAGATGACGGTCAGCGGCTCATAGGGGCCTCAGGCACGGGGCCCGCCGGGCGCGCTGTTAGATTGCGGCCCGTCTTCAATCCCAAGGCTTGACGAGGAGGAGCTTCGACGTGACTAAGGCTGAGTTTCTGGACCAACTGGCGGGCGACGAGCGGATCGGCAGCAAGAAGGCCGCCGGCGACGCGGTCGATGCCGTGCTGGAAGCGATCACCGGCGCGCTGAGCAATGGCGGCGAGGTCAACTTCACCGGCTTCGGCAAGTTCCACGTCGCCGAGCGCGGCCCGCGCCAGGGCGTCAATCCCCGCACCGGAGAGCGGATCACGATTCCGGGCGGCAGAGTTCCCCGCTTCTCCGCCGGCTCGGCGCTGAAGACCAAGGTCAAGGGCTGAGCTCAGGTCAACCCTTCGCGGATCGGCTGGCGGCGCTCGTCGATGAGCGCCGCAGCCAGATCTGCCTCGGTCTCGACCCCGACCCGGCGCAGCTGGGCCCGGAGGGCGAGGCCGCCGCGGCCGGCGCCGACGCGCCGGCCGCGGTGCGTGCGGGGGCCGCTGTCGCGGCCCACTGTCGGGCGCTGATCGAGCGCGCCGGCCCCGCCTGCGTCGCGGTCAAGCCGCAGCTCGCGTGCTTCGAGCGACTCGGCGCGCCCGGCTGGGCGGCGCTCGCCGAGACATGCCAAGCGGCCCGCGACGCCGGCCTGCTGGTCGTCGCCGACGGCAAGCGCGGTGACGTGCCCGTCACCGCGGCCGCCTACGCGCAGGCGCTGGTCGGCGAGACGCCGACGCCCTGGGGGGCGGTGGCCGGGCTCGGCGCCGACGCGTTCACCGCGAACTCGCTGCTCGGCGCCGACGCGCTGGAGCCCATGGTCGAGGCGGCCGCGACGGCGGGGGCCGGCATCTTCGCGCTCGTTCGCACCAGCAATCCCGGTGCCGCCGATATCGAGGACCTGCCGGCGCCGGAGCGGCCGCTGCATGAGCGCCTGGCGGCCCTCGTCGACGGTTTCGCCCCTCGCCTGGACGGCGCATCCGGCCTCAGCGGAATGGGCGCGGTGGTGGGCGCGACCGAGCCCGGCCACATCGCCGGGTTGCGGGAGTTGATGCCCCGCTCGGTCTTCCTCATCCCCGGCGTCGGCGCCCAGGGAGGCCGGCCCGAGCACCTCGGCCCGGCCTTCGCGCCCGGCCCCGCCTCGGGGCTCGTCGCCGCCTCGCGCGGGATCGCCGCGGACCCGGACCCGGCTGCGGCGGCGGAGCGCCTGCGGGCCGCCGTCTGGGAGGTCTCCTCCGCATAAGCCCCTCGGATTGGCGACTTATTCGGCTATGGGCCGAATAAGTCGCCAAGGAAGCGCCGCTACCATCCTCGGCGCTCATCCGATTTCCAGCCCCGCCCGATGGAGAAACGCGCAACAGCCCCAGCCCGGGTCATCGCCACGATCGCGCTGATTGTGGCGTTCCTGGTGCTGGTGGTAACGATCGCTACTTCGCTTGGCGGTGGGTCAGAGGATTCCGGCAGGCGCACCCCGGCGGGAGAGGTGACGAGCAAGAGGCGAGGCGGCGGCGAGGTAGCCGCCGCCTACGTCGTCCAGAACGGGGACACGCTCACCTCGATCGCGCGCAAGACCGGGGTCTCGGTCGCTCGCATCCAGAAACTGAATCCCGGCGTCGACCCGCAGATCCTGATCTCGGGCGAGAAGCTCAGATTGCGGTGAGGCTGAAGCTCGGCGTCGCCCTGGCGACGGTGCTGGCGCTGCTCGCCTTCGGCGCCGTCCCGGCCGCGGCGAAGCCGCCGCGGCTCGACGCCCGCGCTTGGGCCCTGATCGACGCCCGCAGCGGCGACGTGCTCGCCTCCCACGCCGCCGCGCGCCGGCTGCCGGTCGCCAGCACGACGAAGCTGATGACGGCTTACGTGGCGATGAAAGGGCTGCCGCTGCGCCGAAAGGTGCGCGCCGCCCCCTACTACGCGATCTACGGCGAGTCCCTCCTCGGGCTGGGCGCCGGGCAGCGAGTCAGCGTTCGCGACCTCCTCTACGGGCTGATCCTGCGCAGCGGCAACGATGCCGCCCACGCTCTCGCCGTGGCGGCCGCCGGGTCGCAACGGCGCTTCGTGCGCCGGATGAACCGGCGCGCGGCGGCGCTCGGCCTGAGCGACACCCACTACGCCAACCCGATCGGCCTCGACGAGGCGGGCAACTACTCCAGCGCCCTCGACCTGACGGCGCTGTCGCGGCGCCTGCTGCGGATGCCCGCCTTCGCGAGGATCGCCGACTCCCGCGGCGCCCTGCTGCGCAGCCTCAGCCCGCCGCTGCGCATCGCCACCCGCAACACCCTGCTCTTGAGGGAGCCCTGGGCGACCGGGGTGAAGACCGGGCATACCTTCGGCGCCGGCTACGTGCTCGTCGGCTCGGGCCGCCGCAAGGGGGCGGAGCTGATCTCCGCGGTGCTCGGCGCGCCGAGCGAGGCCAACCGCGACCTCGAGAGCCTGCGCCTGCTCGACTACGGCTTCTCCAGGTACCGCAAGCGGGTCCCGGTCCGCGCCGGCGAGGAGGTCGCCTCTCCGGCGATCGCCTTCAGCGGCGGCGAGCTGCCGCTGCGCGCCGCCCGCACGCTCGTCGTCGGCGTCCGCCGCGGCGAGCGCTTGCGCGTCGCGGTGCGCGCGCCCGGCGAGGTCGAGGGCCCGATCCGCCGCGGCGCCGTGCTCGGCCGCGCGATCGTCTACGTCGACGGCCTGCGAGCGGCGGCGACGCCGCTTCGGGCCGGCCGCGCGGTCCCCGAGGCGAGCGCGCTCGACAGAGCGCGCAGCTTCGCCGCCGGCCACCCGATCTTCACCGGCCTGGGCCTGTTTTCCGCGATACTGGTCGGGGTAGCGATCCTGCGGCGCCGCCGGCGCCGTGGAACCGAAGGAGAGGCAACGATTCGGGAGAGTCGCGAACAGAGGCGGGCCGAGCGGCAGCGACGCCGCGAGGAGGGGGCGGTCAGGTGATCCTCACCGTCACCCTGAATGCGGCGATCGACCGCACCGTCGCCGTGCCGAACTTCCGCCTGGGCCATCGCCACCGCGCGGTCGAGAGTCGCACGGTGGCCGGCGGCAAGGGGATCAACGTCGCCCGCGCGCTGAGCCTGCTGGGCCGGCCGACGATCGCCACCGGCTTCGCCGGCGGGCCGACGGGAACGCGGGTGCTGGAGCAGCTCCGCGAGGAGTCTGTTCTTACCGACTTCACCCGCATCGCCGGGGAGACCCGGATCAACCTGGCGGTGATCGACCCGACCTCCGGCGAGCAGACCGAGATCAACGAGCGCGGCCCCGCGGTAAGCCCGGAGGAGGTGGGGCGCTTCTTCGAGCGCATCCGCTACCTGGCGAGCGGCGCCAAGATCTGTGTGCTCGCCGGCACTCTGCCTCCCGGTGCCGGCGGTGACCTCTACGCCCGCCTCGTCGACGACCTGCTGGGGCGCGGCGTCACCGTCGTGCTGGACGCCGAAGGAGAGGCGATGCTGTCCGGCCTGCGCGCCGGCGCCTCCATAGTCACTCCCAACGAGCGCGAGGCCGAGGAGCTGGTCGGGCAGGAGTTCGCCGATCGCGGCGACCTCGTCCACGGCCTCTCCGAGTTGGTCCGCCTTGGCGCGGGAGAGGCGGCGATCACGCGGCCCGACGGCTGCGTCGCGGTGGTGGGGGAAGGCGCCGATCGTCGCTTCCTCGAGGTGCGGACCGAGCCGCTGGACCCGGTCTCCACGGTCGGCTCCGGCGACGCCTTCCTCGCCGGCTACGTCGCCGCCCGCTACGACGGGCGCGAGCCGGGCGAGTGCCTCGCATACGGCGTCGCCTGTGGAGCGGAGTCGACTCAGCACTTCGGCGCCGGGGTCGTCGACCGCGGCCAGGTCGAGCAGCTGCTCGGCGAGGTCGAGGTGCACGACTTGGAGGTCCCCGCCGAGGTGTAGTCTGGCTCTTCAACGCCACCCCGCCTTTGGAGGACCAATTTGGAGATCGATATCGGTCGAGGCAAGAAGGGGCGGCGCGCTTACGGATTCGACGACATCGCGATCGTCCCGTCGCGCCGCACCCGCGATCCCGACGACATAGACATCAGCTGGACCCTCGGCCCCTACCGCTTCGACTTGCCCCTGGTCGCCTCGGCGATGGACGGAGTGGTCAGCCCCGACACCGCCGTGCTGGTCAACGAGCTGGGCGGGCTCGGAGTGCTCAATCTGGAGGGGATTTGGACCCGCTTCGAGAACGCCGAGGAAAAGCTGGAGATGGTTGCCGCCGCGCCTAAGCACGAGGCAACTCGGATCATGCAGGAGATCTACGCCGAGCCGGTGAAGCCGGAGCTGGTCGGTGTGCGCGTCGCCGAGATCAAGGAGCGCGGAGCCGTCGCCTGCGGCTCGCTGACGCCGCAGAAAGTGCGCGAGCACTACGAGATCGCGGTCGAGGCAGGCCTCGACATCCTCGTCATCCAGGGCACGGTGATCTCCGCCGAGCACGTCTCGACCACGGTCGAGCCGCTCAACCTGAAGGAGTTCATCGCCGAGGTTCCGGTGCCGACGGTGGTCGGTGGCTGCGCCTCCTATTCGACCGGCCTGCACCTGATGCGGACCGGCGCGGTCGGCGTCCTCGTCGGGGTGGGCCCCGGCGCCGCCTGCACGACCCGGGGGGTGCTGGGGATCGGCGTCCCGCAGGCGACGGCGATCGCCGATGTCGCGGCCGCGCGCTCCCAGCACATGCTGGAGACCGGCGAGTACGTCAACGTGATCGCCGACGGCGGCATGCGCACCGGCGGCGACGTCTCCAAGGCAATCGCCTGCGGAGCGGACTCGGTGATGGTCGGCTCGCCGCTGGCCCGCGCCAAAGAGGCGCCCGGCCGCGGCTTCCACTGGGGGATGGCGACCTTTCATCCCTCGCTGCCGCGCGGCACCCGCGTCTCGACCACCCAGGACGGGACGATGGAGGAGATCCTGCTCGGCCCCGCCCAGGAGAACGACGGCACCTTCAATCTGATGGGGGCGCTGAAAACCTCGATGGCCACCTGCGGCTACGAGGACATCCGCTCCTTCCAGCGGGCCGAGGTGATGGTCGCCCCGGCGCTGATGAGCGAGGGGAAGCAGTTGCAGAAAGAGCAGTCGGTCGGCATGGGCTCGAACGGCCGCGCCGCCGTCTCAGCGGGGGTTGCCGTAAGCGATGACTGAGCAGTCCGCCGTCGCCCCCGAGGTGCCCGAGGGCGACGCGCGGCCGGAGCAGGCTGTGGAGGAGGTGCTGGTCCTCGACTTCGGAGGGCAGTACTCCCAGCTGATTGCGAGGCGAATACGCGAGTGCGGCGTGTTCGCCGAGTTGCTGCCTTCGACCACTTCCGCGGAGAAGATCGCGGAGCGCAGACCGAAGGCGCTTGTGCTCTCCGGCGGGCCGGCTTCGGTCTATGAGCCGGGGGCGCCGCCGTTTCCGACCGAGTTGCTGGACCTGGAGATTCCGATGCTGGGCATCTGTTACGGGATGCAGGCGATGGTCCAGGCGCTCGGCGGCAGGGTCGAGGCGGCCGAGGCGGGTGAGTTCGGCAGAACCGAGCTGGTCCTGCGCGATGGCGGCGGGCGCCTGCTTGCCGACCTGCCGGAGGAGCAGAGCTGCTGGATGAGCCACCGCGACGCCGTCTTCGAGCCTCCCGAGGGGTTCACGGCGCTCGCCTCCAGCCCCGGCTCGCCGGTCGCCGCCTGCGAGTTCCCCGACCGCGGCCTCTACGGCATCCAGTTCCACCCCGAGGTCGTCCACACCCCCTACGGCACGGAGATCCTCACCCGTTTCCTGCGCGACGTCGCCGGCTGCGAGGAGCAGTGGTCGCCGCAGTCGGTGATCGCCGAGCAGGTGGCGAAGGTGCGGGCCCAGGTCGGGGAGGGGCGCGTGATCTGCGGCCTCTCCGGCGGGGTCGATTCCTCGGTCGCGGCGCTGCTCGTGCACCGGGCGGTGGGGGAGAGGCTCACCTGTGTCTTCGTCGACCACGGCCTGATGCGCATGAACGAGGCCGAGCAGGTGGTCGCCGCCTTCGAGCAATTCGGCATCCCCCTGGTCCACGTCGACGCGGAGGAGCGGTTCCTCGCCAGGCTGGTCGGAGTCGACGAGCCAGAGCGCAAGCGCAAGATCATCGGCGAGGAGTTCATCCGCGTCTTCGAGGAGGAGGCGACCAAGCTGAAGGACGTGGACTACCTCGTGCAGGGGACGCTCTACTCGGACGTGATCGAGTCCGGTGGCAGCGACGGCGCGGCGACGATCAAGTCCCACCACAACGTAGGCGGCCTGCCGGAGGACCTCCAGTTCGAGCTGGTCGAGCCGCTGCGGATGCTGTTCAAGGACGAGGTGCGGGCGGTCGGCGCCGAGCTGGGCCTGCCGGAGCGGATGGTCTGGCGCCAGCCGTTCCCCGGGCCGGGCCTGGCGATCCGCATCGTCGGCGGCGAGGTCAACAGGGAGCGGCTGGACATTCTCCGCGCCGCCGACTCGATCCTGCAGGAGGAGATCCGCGCCGCCGACCTCTACCGCCGGCTCTGGCAGTCATTCTGCGTCCTTCCCGTCGTGCGCTCGGTCGGCGTTCAGGGCGACGGCCGCACCTATGCCTACCCGATCGTGATCCGCGCCGTCACCTCCGACGACGCGATGACCGCCGACTGGGCCCGCCTTCCCTACGACCTGCTGGAGCGTGTCTCCAACCGCATCATCAACGAGATCCCTGGCGTCAACCGGGTGGCGCTGGACATCTCCTCGAAGCCGCCGGCGACGATCGAATGGGAGTGAGCGAGACGGCTGTGCCGCTTCTCAGCTGTAGCGGTCCCACCTGAGCAGTTGCGGCAGGGGGTCGATCGGGCTGCCGCCTTCGTACCAGCCGGGGGCGGTCCAGATCTCGAAGTGGAGGTGGCAGGCGGTCGAGGAGCCGGTGCTGCCGACCAGGCCGATCGGCTGTCCGGTGCGGACCAGGTCACCCGCTCTCAGCAGCGAGGGTCTGAGCAGGTGCATGTAGGCGGTGTCGTAGCCCGTTCCTTTGCCGTCGATGACGACGTAGTTGCCGGCGGCGCCCTGGTAGCCGGAGTACCGCACCCGGCCGCCGCGGGCGGCGACGATCGGAAGTCCACAGTTGGCCATCACGTCGTGGCCCTGGTGGGTGTGGCCTGAGCGCCCGGCCCCGAACCGGGCACCGGTCTGGCCGAAGTCGTGCGGGCCGAGAACCGGGAAGGCGAAGCCGTAGAGGGCGAAGCCGAGGCTGAGCGCGCTGGAGCGAGCGGCGTGGCGAGCGGCCGGGGCCCCGGTCTGGGCGGAGATGCGGAACGAGTACTTGCCGTTACGGGCGGGCCTGCCGTTGGCCGCGGTCCCGTCCCAGCGGACCGTGCTCGCCACGTTCGGCGCGACGTCGTTGCGGTAGAAGGTCCGCACGGCTCTGCCGGTCGAGTCGACGACGTCGATGCGGAGGTCGTTCTGCGCCTGCGTGCTGGCGATCGTGTAGCTGAGGCGGGGGTAGCGGACGCCGTAATAGAAGGACTTGCGAGGGAAAGTCTTGGCCGAGACCACGGTGAGGGCGCCGGCGCTGGGGTTTTCGTCCGCGGCGCCTCCGGGGCTGCCGGGGGGAGGCGGGCCGCCGGCCGGAGTGGGGGCCCCGCCGGTCCTGATCGCCGCGGAAGCGGCTCCGGCGAAGCTCGTGAGGAGCATCACCGCCAGAATTGTGAATAGCTTGCCGGCCAACCGTGGCCGGGCGCCTCCGATGCTGCTCGCCACTTGCCCTCTCTTTCCAAGGCCTGCGGAGTTAGCTGTCGGGCTCGCGCTGAAAGAGATGCGCTACGGATCGTTTTCGTCCGATTCGCCCCTGAGACCTGCAACGGCCTCTGCGGTTCCTCCGCTTCCGCCCGGCGGCCCGGGCGGAATTAGGCACTGTTGGCGCGGCAGTATAGGGGCGCGGGCGGCTATGATGCGCCGCCCGCGCAGGATTCCTGCGCGGTTTTTGCGCGATGAAGACCTATGTAGCCACACCCGCCGACCGCCAGCGCGACTGGTACGTGGTCGATGCCGAGGGCCAGACACTGGGCCGCCTGGCGACGCGTGTCGCCGACGCGCTGCGCGGCAAGCGCAAGCCCGAGTACACCCCCCACATCGACACCGGCGACTTCATCGTCGTCGTCAACGCGGAGAAGATCCGCGTCACCGGCGACAAGCTGGCGCAGAAGACCTACTGGCGGCACAGCGGTTACCCGGGCGGGATCAAGTCCCGAACCCTGGCGGAGATGCTGGACCGCCGTCCGGAGGAAGTGATCCGCAAGGCCGTCAAGGGGATGCTTCCCCGCAACCGCCTCGCCCGCCGGCAGTTGACCAAGCTGAAGGTCTACGCCGGCCCGGACCACCCCCACGCGGCTCAGATGCCGAAACCGATGGAAGTCGAGAAATGACAGAAGAAGAGAAGAAGGACGAGACTTCAGAGTCGCAGGAGTCGCAGCCCGAAGAGCCTGAAACCGCGGAGGAGACTCCGGCTGAGGGTTCAGACGCCTCCGCCGCGGGTCCTGACGCGGAAGAGGGGGATGCGCCTGACTCTGAACCCCAGGACGAAGCTGCTGAAGCTCCCGCTGCAGAGCAGCCCGAGGCCGATGCGCCGGAAGCTCCGGCCGCCGAGGAGTCTGAGGCCGAGGAAAAGAAAACTCCCGTCGAGAGAAAAGCTCCCGCGATTCCGGGGGCTGATCTCGAGCCGATTGCCGTTGAGCCCGAGGCGCGCCCCCTGAGCGCGGAAGAGAAGGCCAGGCTTGAGGCCGAAGAGGAGGAGAAGGCTCGGCGCGAGGCGGAGTTGAGCGGGGACGGCGAGGAAGAGCCCGCCGCCGCCAGTCGCGCCCCGGCCAAGATGGAAGCCGACTCGCGCTATCTCGCCACCGGCAAACGCAAGAACGCGATCGCTCGGGTCACGCTGCTTCCCGGCGACGGCAAGATCGAGGTCAACAAGCGCCCGCTCGAGGAGTTCTTCCCGCGGCCCCTGCATCAGTCTACGGCCCGTCAGGCGCTTTCGGTCAGCGGCTACGAGGGCAATGTCGACGTCCGCGTCCGCGTCCACGGCGGGGGGATCAGTGGCCAGGCCGGCGCGATCCGTCACGGCATCGCCCGGGCGTTGATCGAGATCGACCCCGAGTTGCGCGGCGACCTCAAGCGGCGCGGCTTCCTCACCCGGGACGCCCGCGTCAAGGAGCGCCGCAAGGCCGGCCTCAAGAAGGCCCGCAAGCGGCCGCAATTCAGCAAGCGCTAGGAGCACTTTGGCGGCGGCGGAGCGCAGGCTCTTCGGAACCGATGGGGTCCGGGGAGAAGCCGGAACGTTCCTCAGCGCGGAGCTGGCGACCTCCCTCGGACGGGCGGCGGCGGCTTCGCTGGAAGCCGAGCGGCCGCAGGTCCTGATTGTCCGCGACACGCGCGAGTCAGGGCCGATGCTGGAGTCGGCCCTGGCCGCCGGGATCGCGGCCGCGGGCGGGGACGCCCTGCTGGGCGGGGTGCTGCCGACCCCGGCCGCCGCGATCCTGGCGAAGCGTCTGGGACTGGACCTCGCCGCGGTCGTCTCGGCCTCCCACAATCCCTACCGCGACAACGGCATCAAGTTCTTCTCCAGCCAGGGGACGAAGCTCGACGACGAGGCGGAGGCGCGGATCGAGGCGCTGCTGGGGGAGGGCGGGGGCGAGGTCGGAGAGGTCGGCCGCGTCCGCGAGCTGAACGGCGGCCTGGAGGACTACCTGCGCGCTCTCGAATCGGCCTTCCCGCTCGATATCTCCGGCCGCCGGATCGCGCTCGACTGCGCCAACGGCGCCACCCACCGCGCCGCGCCGGCGATCTTCGAGCGGCTCGGGGCCGAGGTTGAGACGATCGCCGCTGAGCCCGACGGGCGCAACATCAACGACGGCTGCGGCTCGACCCATCTCGACGCCCTCGCCACCCACGTCGCCGCGTCCGAGGCGACGATCGGATTCGCCTTCGACGGCGACGGCGACCGAGTGCTCGCCGTCGACGGCTCCGGTCGCCCCCACGACGGCGACGAGTTGATCGCCCTCGCCGCGCTGGGCATGAAGGAGCGGGGAGAGCTGGACGGGGGTGTGGCCGTCACCGTGATGAGCAACTACGGCTTCCACAAGGCGATGGAGGGGGCGGGGGTGGAGGTCGCCGTGACCAGGGTCGGCGACCGCTACGTGCTCGACGAGCTGCGCGCCCGCGGCTGGGCGCTCGGCGGCGAGCAGTCCGGCCACATCATCGACACCGGCTTCGCCGGCACCGGCGACGGGATCGCCGCGGCGCTGATGACGATGCGGGAACTGGGCGACCGCGACCTCGCCGTCGTCGCCCCGATGGAGAAGTTGCCGCAGACCCTGGTCAACGTCGCGGTCGCCGACCGTGAGGCGATCGCCGGCGCGACAGCGGTCTGGGAGGCGGTCGAGCGCGAGGGGGCGGGACTGGAAGGCCGCGGCCGCGTCCTCCTACGCCCCTCCGGCACCGAGCCGCTGGTCCGCGTGATGGTCGAGGCCCCCACCGCCGAGGAAGCCGACGCTGTCAGCGAGCGCCTAGCCGCCCTCGTCCGCCGCGAACTGACCTGACCGCCGACGGGCCGATTCCGTCGGTATTGCCGACGGAATCGGCCCGTCGG
>Ga0299914_10002672_pt1 | contig 12361 bp, 9 predicted proteins | sample RVTome_10_FD_201361 | JGI IMG/M metagenome (GOLD analysis project Ga0299914, IMG submission 201361) | Soil microbial communities from uranium-contaminated site in the Upper Colorado River Basin, Wyoming, United States - RVT153D57 (version 2) ... | reverse complement strand
AGGAGGCTTTGCTGGAACGGGCGGAAATCAACCTGCGGCAACTCGACAGCCAGTTGAGACGCCAGAGGGAACTGTACGGCTCGAAGGTCGTGTCGGAATTCGATCTCGAACAAACCGAAGCGAACCGCGACCTGGCGCGCAGCGACGCCAGCATCACCCGTGTGCGCATTCGCCAGATCGACGATGAGATACGGCGAGCCGAGGTTCGCGCGCAGTTTACCGGCATCGTCACCGAACGACTGCGCCGGGAAGGAGAGGACGTCGCACGCGGTGAAATCCTGGCACGGCTTACGGACATCGAGAACATGGAAGTTCGAGCGTTCGTACCGTTGAGGCACCTTCGGCGGACCGCCGTCGGCGAAAGTATCCGCATTCTCACCGACCGCGAGGAACACGAAGGCCTGATTCGCGCCGTTATCCCGACGGGCGACGTACGCTCCCAGACCTTCGAGGCGATCATCGACCTTCCGCCGCCCGCGCGGGACGCCTGGAGCGTCGGCCAACTCGTCAGTGTTGCGGTGCCCATAAGCACTACGGCGCCGGCGCTTGCCATTCCGCGGGATGCGTTGATCCTGCGACAGAACGGCTCTTTCGTTTTCCGCATCACCGCGGAAAACCGCGCGGAAAGGGTCTACGTCGACATCGGCGACAGCGCCGGCGAGCTGGTTGCCATAAGCGGCTCGCTGCAGGAGGGTGACCGGGTGGCCGTTCGGGGCGCGGAGAACCTGTCCGACGGCGCCGAAGTCAGGATGGCGACCTCGCAGTCCGCCGCGACAGGCGCGGCAAGCGCAGGAACCGACGGCTGACGGTTCCAGTCTCCCCGCCAGACACAGCTTCGCTCGCCGATCACTCACGCGGCCGCGTCGTTCGCCGGCTGCAGCCTGCTGATCAGGTCGTTTGCAGCCTCGACGCTTGCAAAGCGGGTAGTCTCATCGATCGCGAGATTCTCGGCCACGACCCACTCGATGTCCGTCAAGCCGATGAAACCGAGGAACTGATTGAGGTACGCCGTCTGCGTATCGGCGTTACCCGCGTACGACCCGCCGCGCGTGACGATCACGGTGGTCTTCTTGCCCTTCAACAGGCCTTCCGGACCCAGGGTAGTGTAACGAAACGTCACTCCGACACGGGCGACGTGATCGAAGTAGGCGCGCAGCGTCGATGGCACGTCGAAGTTGTACATCGGGGCTGCGATGACGATCTCGTCCGCGGCTTCGAGTTCCGCGATCAGGGTGTTCGACAGGTCGACGCCCGCCTGCTGTTCGGAGCTCAGCTTTCCATCGGGGTTGGAAAACGCCTTGAACCGCTCTGCCGTCAGGTGCGGCACCGCCTGCGCCGCAAGATCGCGGCTCACCACGATGCCCCCGGGATTGTTCAGGCGCCAGTTCCCGGCGAAGCGATCGGCGAGTTTCGATGACTGTCCTTCCGGGCCATGAAGGCTGCTGGTCACTTTGAGTAGGGTTTTCATCTGGATACCTCCGGGCGATTCGGTGTCGATCTGGTATCCGTATTTAATTATCGACTGAACCAATAAAAAAGCGCAAAATCTAGGTCAAACTTATCTATTAAATTGATTATGCTCTCATGAATAAAGGGGAAGGGGTCGCCGGGATGCCCCGGGTGACTCTCGAACAGTGGCGCTGCCTCGTCTCAGTCGTCGACGCCGGCGGATACGCGCAGGCCGCCGCCGCCTTGCACAAGAGCCAGTCGTCCGTGACTTACGCTGTGCAGAAACTCGAGAGCCTGCTTGGCGTGCAGGCATTCTCCATAGAAGGGCGCAAGGCGGTCCTCACGTCGACCGGACAAATGCTCTATCGGCGCGCCCGCGCGCTGCTGGATGACGCGGGTGGCCTCGAGAGGGCTGCCCGGAAGACATCGGCAGGATGGGAGCCGGTCATCTGGCTGGCGGCGGAGATCCTTTTTCCCGCCTGGTTGATCCTGCGATGCCTGGCGCGATTTGGCAGCGAAAGTCCGCAAACGCGCATCGAACTCCTGGAAACGGTACTCGATGGCACGCCTGAGGCGCTGCAGGAGGGCCTGGCCGACCTGGCAATCTCCCCGCGCATCCCGGCGAATTTCAACGGCGAGTTGCTGATGCCCGTCCGCTTCATGCCGGTGGCACACCCGGACCATCCGCTTCACAGCCTCGGCCGGGACGTGACTCTCCGGGACCTCCGCAAGCACCGCCACCTGATCGTGCGGGATTCCGGTTCGCAGCGCGACACGCGCTCCGGCACGGTAGAGGTCACGCAGCGCTGGACGATGACCAACATGGCGACGTCCATCGGCGCCGCTTGCCGCGGCTACGGCTTCGCCTGGTTTCCGGAAGACAAGATCCGGACCGAACTCGAGCAAGGCTTGCTGAAGCGCCTGCCGCTCAGGGGCGGGCACGAGCGCATCGCACAGCTGTACCTGATCTTCGGTGACGCCGACGCGGCCGGCCCCGGCACGAGGCGGCTGGCGGAGATCATTCGTGAGGAGGTTGCCTCCGCTTGCTCAGGCAATGCCCGGACGTGATACTGACACTCCCGCAGTGACCGCAACCTTCAAGCCTATGCCGTTGGCGAGCCGACCGCCGAATATGATGTCTTCCGCTCACGTCGAGGAGCTGCGCGAGACGAAACGGATCCTGCAACATCCGTCCCTCGTCATCCGGCTGTCTTCGATGGTGGGTACGCGGGTGGAAAGCCTGACGAAGGAACTGGGCAAGCGCCTGCCGCGCGAGATGACGGAGATCATTTCCCGGTCCAGCAACAAGGCCATCGAGACGGCATTCCAGACGGCGCTCAGGACGATGCAGGACGGACAGGTCTCCGAACCGCGAAACCGCCTGCACAAGGCGGCCGTGGTCACGACCGGCGGGCTTGCCGGTCTTCTCGGGCTGGAAGCACTTCTGGTCGAACTGCCGATAACGACCCTGATCATGTTTCGTTCCATTGCAGACATTGCGAGAGCGAATGGCGAGTCGCTCGCAAATCCGGAAACGCAGCTCAACTGCCTGACCGTGTTCGCCCTGGGCAGTCCCAGGTCGGACGCGGACGAAGGCGCGGAGACAAGCTACTATGGAGTGCGTTACGCGCTGTCGCGCATCACCGCGGACGCGCTGCAATACGTCACCGCCCATGGAATGACCGGCAGGACCGCGCCGGCCCTCGTGCGCTTCATCTCGGCAATCGCGGCTCGCTTCGGTATAGTCGTCTCGCAGAAGGCGGCAGCGCAGGCGCTGCCAGCCATCGGCGCGATCGGCGGTGCGCTGACCAACGCCGTATTCATCTCCCATTTTCAGGAGATGGCCCGAGCGCACTTTACGGTACGACGTCTCGAGAGGATCTATGGCACGGATGCGGTGGAAGAAATCTACGCGGAGCTCGACGACCTCTCGGACAAGCACTGACTCCTGCTCGCAGCTCGGCTCCCGATTCGGGACCTCCATTTGCAGGACCAGCGCTGGCCCCTTCGTTGCACGCGTCCAAAACTTCGCGTGACCTACCTCTACCTGACAGCCGGCCTGCTGCTCCTTCTCGTCGGCGGTGAACTTCTTGTCCGGGGCGCCGTCGCCACGGCCATGCGGGCAGGCGTATCACCGCTGTTGATCGGCCTGACTCTGGTGGGCTTCGGGACTTCGACTCCGGAACTCCTCACCAGCGTCGAAGCGGCTCTCGTGGGGTCGCCCGGCATCGCCGTGGGCAACGTCATTGGCAGCAACATTGCCAACATCTTTCTGATCCTCGGGATTGCGGCGCTCATCTGCCCGCTCGCGGTGTCGAAGGGCGCGTTTTACCGGGACGGAACGATCGCCGCCTTCGCGGCACTGTGCGGACTCGCCGTATGCCTCAGCGGTGAGCTGCGACCGCTCGCCGGTTTCCTCCTGGTCGGGTCGCTCCTCGCATACGTCGTCTTTTGTTACTTCACCGAGCGCGTGGACCCGGATGCCCCCGGCCTCGTGGTTGAGCCGGCAGCAGCGGTTCCCGGCTCCATCGACATGACGCTTCCGGTATCCGTGACGATGATGTCGGGCGGCCTCGTGCTGACGATGCTGGGCGCGCATTTGCTCGTTTCGAGTTCGCTCGCGATCGGCCACGCGCTGGGAGTTTCGGAAACGGTACTCGGCGTAACAGTGGTCGCGGTCGGCACGTCTCTCCCGGAGCTCGTCACCTCGGTTCTCGCCGCGATCCGGCGACAACCCGACATCGCATTCGGCAACATCGTCGGCAGCAACATTTACAACATTCTCGGCATTCTCGGGATCACCGCGATCATCGAGCCGATTCCGGTGCCGCCGGAGATTGTGCAGGCCGATGTCTGGGTAATGCTGGCCGCCACCGCGCTGCTCCTGTTTTTCTCCGTCAGCGGCTGGCGGATCTCCCGTCCCGAGGGCGGTATTTTCCTCGCTTCGTACGTCGCTTACCTGGTTTACGTGTCGACATACTGAGCTGCACCGGCTCGGCGGCAAGCCCCCTCGTGACGGGAACAGACGACGCCCGGTCGTATCGCTATAATGATCGCGCCCGGAATTCTTCGATTCCGCGCGTCCCACCTGCCGGCGCCGCCGGCACTGACCTACACCTGACTGCACGACCACCATCGAGGACATGGACGATGGCCCGAAGCTCACCTCTATCCCGATCCGGGCAAGCCAGCGCGAGAACTAAGCCCGAATCTCGCATCCGCGAGTCCGACGAAGAGCGAACGGAACTGCTCAAGCGACTCGACGCTTACTGGCGTGCCGCGAATTACCTTTCCGTCGGGCAGATATACCTGATGGCGAACCCGCTTTTGCGCAAACCACTTTCTCTCGAGCACATCAAGCCGCGGCTCCTGGGACATTGGGGCACGACACCCGGACTCAACTTTATCTATGTACATTTGAATCGCGTCATCCGGGAGCGCGACCTCGACATGATATTCCTCACGGGACCGGGTCATGGCGGGCCTGCGCTGGTCGCGAACACTTGGCTCGAAGGAACGTACAGCCAGGTGTATCCCGAGGTATCGATGGACGAGGACGGCATGCGCCGCCTCTTCAAGCAGTTTTCGTTTCCGGGCGGAATTCCCAGTCACTGTGCGCCGGAAATCCCGGGGTCGATTCATGAAGGCGGCGAGCTGGGCTATGCGATAGCGCATGCGTATGGCGCGGCCTTCGACAACCCGGACCTCGTGGTCGCATGCGTGGTAGGGGACGGCGAGGCCGAGACCGGGCCCCTTGCCACGAGCTGGCACTCCAACAAGTTCCTGAATCCGGCGACCGACGGCGCCGTGCTGCCGATCCTGCACCTCAACGGGTGGAAGATTGCAAACCCGAGCTTCTTAGCACGCCTGCCACACGATGAACTGGAGCAGTTGTTCCGCGGCTACGGGTATGAGCCGACGTTCGTCGCGGGCGACGATCCGGCGGCGTTGCATGCAGAAATGGCGGTGACGCTCGACCGCCTGCTGGACCGCATCAAAACCATCCAGGAGGATGCGCGGCGGAACGGCGTCAAGTCACGGCCGGTGTGGCCGATGCTGGTACTGCGCACGCCGAAGGGCTGGACCGGTCCGGAGGACGTCGACGGGCGGCCCGTCGAGGGCACGTGGCGCTCGCACCAGGTACCGCTCGCCGGGCTGAAAGACAATCCGGATCACCTCCGCCAGCTCGAACGCTGGCTTAAGAGCTACGACCCGGAAAAACTGTTCGACGAAAACGGTTGTCCTTTGCCCGGGTTGCTGGAACTGGCTCCAAAGGGCGCGCGCCGCATGGGCTCCAACCCGCACGTGAATGGCGGCGTGCTGCTGAAGGACCTGCGGTTGCCGGACTACCGCGAATACGCGGTCGACGTGGACGAGCCCGGGGGCGTCAAGGCCGAATCGACCCAGGTGCTCGGCAGCTACCTGCGTGACGTCATGCAGTTGAACCTTCGCCGCGCCAACTTCCTGGTGTTCGGCCCGGACGAGAATGCCTCGAACAGGCTGTCCGCGCTGTACGAGGTGACCGGCAAGCGGTTCCTCGGGCCGTTCCTGCCGGTGGACGAGAACCTTGCCGCGGACGGACGCGTCATCGAAGTGCTGTCGGAGCACATGTGCCAGGGATGGCTGGAAGGATACCTGCTGACCGGACGGCACGGCTTTTTCTCGTGCTACGAAGCCTTCATTCACATCATCGACTCCATGTTCAACCAGCACGCGAAGTGGCTCAAAGTGAGCAAGGAGATTGCATGGCGTCGTCCGATCGCCTCGCTCAACTACCTTCTTACTTCGCACGTCTGGCGCCAGGATCACAACGGCTTCAGCCACCAGGACCCCGGTTTCATCGACCACGTCGTCAACAAGAAGGCCGATATCATCCGGGTTTACCTGCCGCCGGATGCAAACACGCTGCTCTGTGTCGCCGATCAGTGCCTGCGCTCCCGCGACTTCGTCAACGTGATCGTCGCCGGCAAGCAGGTGCAGCCGCAATACCTCGATATGGAGGCGGCGATAAAACATTGCGCCGCGGGTATCGGCATCTGGCCATGGGCGAGCAGCGATCATGGTACCGAGCCGGACGTGGTCATGGCGTGCTGCGGGGACGTGCCTACGATGGAGACGCTCGCGGCCGTATCGATCTTGCGGGAGCAGAACCCCGACCTGAAGGTACGTGTCGTCAACGTCGTCGACCTGATGACGCTGCAGCCGGAATCAGAGCACCCGCACGGCCTCCCGGATCGCGAGTTCGACGCGATTTTCACACGCGACAAGCCGATCATTTTTGCGTATCACGGTTATCCCTGGCTGATCCACCGCCTGACCTACCGGCGCACGAACCACGACAACATGCACGTGCGGGGCTACAAGGAGGAAGGCACGACCACGACACCCTTCGACATGGCGGTGTTGAACGACATCGATCGGTTCCATCTCGTATCGGATGTCTTCGACCGGGTCCCGAAGCTCGCACCGGTCGCCGCATACCGCAAGCAGTTCATCCGCGACAAACTGATCGAGCACAAGCAATACATCCACGAGCACGGCGAAGACCTGCCGGAAGTGCAGCAGTGGGCATGGCGGAGCGAGCAGGAGGACTGATACATGCAGGACAACGGCCGGCGGAAAAGTCCGGTGAAGGCGCTACTGGACTACGGCCAGAGCCCCTGGCTGGATTTCATCCAGCGCGGGCTGCTTGCGGGCGGCGGGCTCGAGCGAATGATCTCGGAGTGGGGTTTGCGCGGCCTTACGTCGAACCCGGTTATTTTCGAGAAATCGATCGCGCATACGGATGACTACGCCAGCGATATCGCGGCGTTGTCCAGGGAAGGTTCGAACGCCGAGGAGATCTACGAGACCCTGGCGATTCAGGACGTTCAGCAGGCGGCCGATCTCCTGCTTCCCGTGTATGAGCAAACCGACCGGGCAGACGGATTCGCCAGTTTAGAAGTTTCGCCGCACAAGGCGAACGACGCCGAGGGGACGATCGCGGAAGCAAAGCGCCTTTGGGGGGTGCTCGGTCGACGCAACGTCATGCTGAAGGTGCCCGGGACGGAGGCAGGCCTCATCGCATTGCGAGCGCTGGTTGCGGACGGGATCAATGTCAACGTGACCCTGCTGTTCTCGGTGGGGCGCTACCGGCAGGTACTGGAGGCGCATCTGCTGGGAATGCAGGAAGCGATCGCCGCCGGGCATGATCCCGGCCACATCGCGTCGGTCGCCAGTTTCTTCCTGAGCCGCCTGGACACGATGGTCGACGCGGAACTCGACAGACTTGCCGCGGCCGGTGATGCGCGAGGCCGCGACGCCGCGAAACTCCGGGGCGAGACCGCCATTGCGAGCGCGCGGCATGCGTACTCGGTCTTCGAGGAGTTCGTCGACAGTCCGCCGCATCGTGCGATAAGCGAACGGGGAGGCCGGCCGCAAAGGCTGCTCTGGGCGAGCACGGGCACCAAGGATCCGGCCTACAGCGACGTCAAGTACGTCGAAGCGCTGATCGGTCCGCGGACCGTAAACACGATGCCGCTGGAGACCATCAGGGCGTACGACGACCACGGACGGCCGCAACTTCGCCTCACCGGAGACCCCGGGGATACGCATGCAAAGCTTCAGCAACTCGGCAGGATCGGCCTCGACCTCGACCAAATTACGAACCGGCTGCTGCAGCAAGGCATCGAGAAGTTCGTGAAGCCGCACGACTCCCTGATCATGTCACTGGAAGTCGCCCGCCGCTCGGCGCTCGCGATGCGCAGAGTGGAACCGCGCATGGAACGCGGTGCCTGATCCGATGTTTCGTTCATGAATGACGCGAACTGGCTGCTGACGTTCAACGCCGGCAGTTCCTCGCTCAAGTTCGGCGTTTTCGATTGCTCGAACGGATTGAGTTCAGGCCTCCGGGGTGCCGTGCGGGACATCGGGCGCAAACGCGCGATATTCACCGCGGGCGAAGCGGAGGAAGAGGCAGGAAACATCGGCAGCATCGCGAACGCCGCGGCTCTCGTCCTCGAACGAATGACGCACGGCATCGAGGGGCTGCGTCTCGGTCGCCGGAACGTCGTCGCCACGGGTCACCGGGTCGTCCATGGCGGGGAACACTTTGCGAAGGCTACGCGTATCGACCGTGCCACGTTGGAAAAACTGGAATCGCTGAACGATCTCGCGCCTCTGCACAACCCGCATGCGCTCGCCGTCATCAGAGCCGTCGAGGAGCGCTTTCCCGGCGTTCCCGCCGTCGCCGAATTCGACACCGCGTTCTTCCACGACCTGCCGGAGACATCCCGCGCTTACGCCATCCCCGGGGAGCTCGCGCGTCTGCACGGCATTCGCCGTTACGGATTTCACGGCATCGCCCACCAATACATGTCGGAGCAACTCACGACGCTTGCGCCTCCGGCGAAATCCCGCGAGCGGGTCCTGAGCATGCATCTCGGCCAGGGTTGTTCGATCGCGGCGCTGAAAAACGGGCGGCCGGTGGAAACATCGATGGGATTCACACCGCTGGAAGGCCTGGTCATGGGCACCCGTTCCGGCGATGTCGACGCCGGAATCCTGCTCTACCTCGCTCGTCAGGGGCATGCGTGGAACGAACTGGAAGACATGCTCAACCGGCAGTCAGGACTGCTCGGGTTGTCGGGTGCGTCCGATGACGTACGACGACTGCTCGAGCTGGAGGCCGGGGAACATGCAGGCGCCCGCCTGGCGCTCGCGGCCTTCTGCCACCGCGTCCACAAATACCTCGGTGCCTACGCAGCGGTGCTGGGCGGCATAGACGCCATGGTGATCGGCGGCGGCATCGGCGAAAACTCTCCGGTGATACGCGCTCGCTTGTGCGCGGGGCTGGAGTGGCTGGGACTCGAGCTCGATGCGGAAGCCAACGCCGGCTGCGTCGGCGAAGAAGGACGGATATCGACCGACGCATCGACCGTGGAGGTGCACGTAATCCCGGTGGACGAGGAACCGATCATCGCAAATGCAACATGGCAGGTCCTGCACGGCGGCGATTGAGCATCGAATTTGCGCGCAACGATCACCGTACATCCAGACGCGTCAACGGCGCGTAAGCGGGCCCCTCGATGACGCTTCCGTCGGTGGCGAAGCGGCTGCCGTGACATGGGCAATCCCAGGTGAGATCCGCGGCGTTCCATTTCACGGCGCACTTCAGGTGCGGGCAAACCGGTGACAGTGCGATCAGCGTGTTGTCCGGGGCGCGGTAGACCGCAACCTTGTCACCCTCCACGCTGACCACTCTGCCCTCGCCTGCGGTGATGAGATCCAGATCGTCTATCTTGTCCAAAGTGAGATAGGCCGTCGTCAGGTGCTTGGCAACCCTGGCGTTCAGAGCAGCCCAGCTTTTCGCGGATTTGACCGGCGTGAATCGCCTGGGATTGAACAGGCGGCTGGCCGCATCGCCGGCTCTTTCGACGATGAAGTTGCAGATGACCCGTGCGGCGACTTCGCCCCAGATCAGGCCATCGGCGGCGAATCCAGTCCCGACGTAAACGTTGTCGTGGGCGCTTCGGCCGATGTAAGGCAACTGATCAGCGCTCCGGTATTGCTGTGCCGACCACCAGTGAGAGAACGTACCCACGTCGAAGTGCTCGCGAGCGTAGGCTTCGAGGTTGCTGTAGTAGCCGTCGCCTTGTTCGGCGCGGCCGGTCTGATGCTTCCCGCCAATGACGACGAGGTAAGTCTCGTCCTGGTACCGGTACGTGCGCACGGAGTGAAAGTCGTCGAGCAACCAGAATATGCCCTCCGGCTGCGAATCGCCGCGTAACGAGGCGGCCACGCCATATTCGCGGAACGCCTCCATCTCCGCCTGCAGCAGGTTCACGCCTTTTGGTGTGTGGGTAGCGAACACGATATGCGCGGCGGTGACGGTGCCGGACTGCGTCGATACCGTTCCTTCGCTTGCGTCGACATCCAGTACACGCGTGTGCTCGAACACCCGTCCTCCCTGGTCGGCGACGACTGTCGCCAGCTCCTGCACGTAACGCAACGGGTTGTATTGCGCCTGCTGTTCCAGCAGCAGCGCCCGTTGCACAGGCACAGATATCGACGTCAGGTTGTCTACGAGTTTTGCATGCAGTCCTGCGAGCAGCGATGCCTCGTACTCCGCTTCCAGGTCCTGCTGCTGCCGGTCATCAGGATTCGGAAGGCAGAAGTAGAGAGGGCGTCTCGCGAACTGGCATTCGATCGAATAGCGGGCAATCCGCTGTTCAATGTCGTCCAGTGCGGCCGAACGCGAAGCAACGACTTCGCGCACCGTGTCGTCGTCCCAGGTGCTGCGCACCCGGCGCAAGCCCTGCGAGGTGGTGCTGTAAAGATTACCGGTGGAATTGCCGCTGTTGCCCTGGCCAACCTGCCGGGCCTCCAGTACCGCGACGCTCTTTCCTTCCTCCAGCAGGCGCAGAGCCGTGGAAAGGCCGGTAACGCCGCCCCCTATGATTGCTACTTCAATGTCGAGATCGCCCTGCAGGGCGGGATAGCGCCGATCCTCCAGACTCGCGAGGTTCCAGATGGCAGTCATGTGTTTTACTCCGGGGTAACACATGCGGCGCCGGGCTACGCAGCAAGCATACCGAAAACCGGGGCTCGACACGGACTTTCCGTTCAAGGTTTCGCCTCGGCGGACGTCGGGACCGGGCCGGTCTCCTCAAAGCGATGCGCGAGATGCGAAAGGAACTGCTCGGTGGAGTGACGCCAGCTTCGACTTTCGGCGAATCGACGGCAGGCATTGCGATCAATCTGAAGAGCCGCCATGCATGCGCGTTCGAGGTCATCGTCCAGCACCCCGGTTACCCCGTTCTGCACTACGTCGACCGGTCCGGTGACCGGCAGGGCGGCGACCGGCACGCCACAGGCCATAGCCTCCAGCATTACGAGACCGAACGTGTCCGTGCGGCTTGGGAAGACAAAAACGTCGGCCCCTGCAAGATGTGCAGAAAGCTCTGCACCGAACTTGTAACCGAGGAAATGGCAGTCCGGGTACTGCCGTTCGAGCCGCGCGCGATCCGGCCCGTCGCCGATGACGACCTTGCTTCCCGGAAGGTCGAGACGCAGAAACTCCTCGACGTTCTTCTCGACCGAGACCCTGCCTACGTTTACCCATACCGGTCGCGGCCACTCGAATTCGGCTTTGGCATGCGGGTTGAACAGGTCCGTGTCCACTCCGCGCGACCAGATTTCTACATGCTTGAATTGTCTTCCGTCGAGCATCTTCTTCATGCTCCCTGTCGGTACAAGTGTTTTTGTCGCGGCGCCGTGATACCGCCGCAGAAAGGCGAAGGAGATTCGGACGGGAACCGGCACCCTCGCCCTAAGATATTCCGGGAACTGGGTGTGATAGGAAGTCGTAAACGGTATCCGGCGCTTAATGCAATAGCCTCTCGCAGCGCTCCCCAGCGGGCCCTCCGTCGCTACGTGGATACTGTCCGGTGAGAACGAGTCGAGCTGCTTCGCCACATTCCGCCCCTGGAATAGCGCAAGCCTGATTTCCGGGTAGGTCGGGCAGGGAATCGTTCGTCGTCCCGCAGGCGTGATCATCAGCACTTCGTGCCCCAGTGCGGTCAGTTCCTCTCGCGTGTGCAACAAGGTGGTGACCACGCCATTGACCTGCGGCGCCCAGGCGTCCGTCGCGATTGCGATTTTCATGGCTGGGCATGTTCCCCGGCCGCCGTGACGATCACGTTACACTACGGTTACAGGTTGGGTGCAAACCTTTTGATATTTCACAGGATTGTCATCGTGGGGTCATCTGCCGGTAGCAGGGCGGCCCCATCCTCTGCAGCGTAGGCAAATGCTGGAGGATGCCGGATGGCTGCGATCCTTCAATACTTCGACGAACTGGAAATAGGACTGTGTCTGCGCGTCAACAAATACAGCCGGCCTGAAGCCGTAGGGCGGTTCTTTTCCGTCATAA
>Ga0299914_10002670_pt1 | contig 12362 bp, 13 predicted proteins | sample RVTome_10_FD_201361 | JGI IMG/M metagenome (GOLD analysis project Ga0299914, IMG submission 201361) | Soil microbial communities from uranium-contaminated site in the Upper Colorado River Basin, Wyoming, United States - RVT153D57 (version 2) ... | reverse complement strand
TCGAGCGGGCTCAGCGAGCCGATCCAGCCGAAATGGTCGACTTCCGTGCCGGTGATGCCGCCGGATCGCGGCGTGCCGTAGCCGGAGGTCTGCCAGCCGTCATTGTAGGACATGATGGTGAAGACCTGCTGGCTGAGGCCGAAATCGCCGAGGCCGCCACCGATGCCGGCGGTGCCCCCACCCGCGCCGCGCATGATGCTCGAGCGGCCGCCATTGTCGTGCGGGTGGGCCATGCCCATGCCGTGACCGAATTCGTGGAGCAGGGTCGGGAAATAGAAGCCGCCCTGCTGAAGCCCCTCCTCGGTCCAGCGCACGTCGCCGGAGTTGAACTCCGCCTGGCCCTCATTCTGTTCGTTGGGCGGGCTCATCCGGCCGAGCAGCGACGCCCCCACGCCGGGCGTGCCTTCATAAGTGATGATCTTGAAATCGGCTTCGGCGCGGTTGCTCACCTCGACGAAGACCACGTCCGCGACCTGCTCGTAGAGGTCGAAGGCCTGCTCGAACGCTGCCTTCTCCCAGGGCTGCAGCCCCTGGGCGACGATATTCTCGGTCAGGCCGGGATTGGTCGGATCCTCGCTGACGAAGACGTCGCCCAGCCTGGCATAATAGACGGTGATGACGTTCTTGCCCTCGATCCCATAGGGATTGGCGCCGACTCCGGTAAATTCGTTGCCGGTAATCCGCGGACCTTCCTGGCCGTCCGGATTGCGGGACGTGCGATCGACCTGGCTGCCCCAGTCGATCGAGTGGAGCGGGCTGTCGACGTCGTAATAAGGAAGATAGGTCGGCTGTCCGGTCACGTCCTTGACGAACAGCTCATAGTCGCCGACCGCATCGCCGGTGGTGCCGTTGACCGGGTCGGTGTCGTAGGCGCGGGCATTGATGTAATAGGTGCCGCTCTCCTGCGGCACGTAGGTGAGCAGCGCGTCCAGGCCGGACGGCGTATTGGGCCCGCCGCCGTCGGCCGAGACGACCAGGTTGCCGGCCGAATCGTAGAGCTCGATATAGGCGTCGCTGAGCGGCACCCCGCTCGGCCCGGCGACGACCAGATACTGGCCGATGTCGTAGACGTGGCCGGCCTCCAGCTCGACCTTGAAGAAATCCTGGTCGCCGATCGTGTCGATCGTGGAGACGACGTGCGGACCGTCGACGGTCACGGACTTCGTGGTGCTGATATCGTCCGGCACGTCATCGGGGGTGACCAGGATCAGATTCAGGGCGGAACCGGTCTTCAGGTCGCCGACGCCATCCGGAATCATGGCGTCGAGGGTTTTCGCTTCGTAATGGCTGACGGTCAGCTCAAGCTGGCGGAGATAGCCATCCGCCACGAGCCGCTTCGATTCCGCGTCGCAAATCCAGCACATCGACATTCCTCCTCGAGATGGACGACCGGCTTCACCTGAAAACAGCGCGAACAAGGTCGGTCCCGGCCGGCCGCCTCGCGGGAGCCGCACCGATCGAAAAGCCATGCCGAGTCAGGAAGCGCGGGTCTTGATTTAACTTAGGGTTTAAAGATTAAATCCTTCGTTTCATTAGTCTTTTCAGCTAAAGCGCTGATGTCGGCAAGACGAGCGATCGGCTCCGTTCGTTTCGTCTGCGCACGGATTTGGCGGCCGACCGTGCCACGCACGCGACGAAGCGTGGCCGCCGCCGGCTTGCAGAAGCGGTTTGCCGCGCCCGCCTTCGCCGGTAAGGTCGCGATACGGGGGACGAAGGATGGGAGATTCAACTCCGGGTGAAATGACGGCGCGCATCCTGCTCGTCGAGGACGATCCGGTGTTGCTGGCGGTGCTGGAGGCGGCGCTCGCGCATGGCGGCTTCGCGAGCGCGGCCGCGAACAGCGGGGCGCAGGCGCTGGAACAGATCGGCGGCGGCCATTACGATGCCGTGCTGCTCGACCTCGGCCTTCCCGACTGCGACGGACGCGAGCTGCTGACCCGGCTGCGTACCGGTTCGAACCTGCCGATCCTGGTCGTGTCGGGGCGCGACGCCGAGCGCGACCGGATCGAGGCGCTGGATCTGGGCGCCGACGACTTCATCGGGAAGCCCTTCCTGCCCGGCGAGCTGCTGGCGCGGATCCGGGCAGCGCTTCGTCGATCCAGCGCGCAGGCCTCCGGCGAAGAGGATAGCGAACGCCGGCCGTTGCATGCCGGCGCCCTCACCCTCGATCCGATGGACACCAGCGCATCGCTGCACGGGCTGAAGGTCCAGCTCAACAGCGCGGAATATAGGATCCTCGCCGCGCTCGCGTCGCGCGCGGGCCAGGTCGTGCCGCGCGCCGATCTTCTCGGCCTGCTCGGGGGCGAGGGGGGACGGGCGGAGTCGAAGGTCATCGACGTCTATATGTCGCGCATCCGCTCGAAGCTGCGCAGCTTTCCGGAGGGCGAGGACCTGATCACCAATGCGCGCGCCCGCGGCTGGCGTCTGCGCCGGCCGGTCTGAGCTTTTTCGAAGCCCCTGATTTCAAAATGACCCGCTCATGCTGAGGAGCCGTCGAGCTTGTCGAAACGGCGTCTCGAAGGACGCACGGTGCCGGTCCTTCGATACGCTCCAGGGTCCGGACCCTAATTGTCGATCCTGGACGCGAGCCATTCCTCGACGGCGCGATAGGCCGATCGGCCGCGCGGCGGATCCGCCGGATTGTTGGCGGCGAAAAAAGCGATGCCGACCTGGCGCTCAGGATCGATCCACAGCCCCGATCTCAGGCTGTAGGCGTCGCCGGCATGACCGACGACCGGCCGGGAATCGCCGAACAGGTCGTCGTCGCAGCCCGCGGCGGCGACCGGCAGGCTTTGCGTCGCCAGGCCGTAGGCGCAGTAGAATCCGTCGCTCGTGTCGCCGTTCGCACCGTCATAGGTCCAGACCGGGCCGAGGATCGCCGCGATGCTCCGCTCGCTCAGGAACGGCCGATCCCGGTGCCGCCCGCGGTTGAGCAGCAGCTGTCCGATCACCGCCAGATCGAGCACCGATGCGCGAAACCCGCCCTGGGGCGAGAACAGAGCGCCATTGGCGCCGAGCGCATAGCCGTCGAGGTCGCAGCCGGCGCCTTCGCGAAAGACCGGGCAATCGGGCCGCCGTCCGCCGAGCCCGTCCACGGCGACCGATCCGTCCGGCCGGTAGAGGGTCACGGCGCGCGCGACCTTGCCGTCGCTGCACATGGTCCAGTTGAAGCAGGCGTCGAGCCCGAGCGGGTCCATGACCAGCCGGTGCATCAGTCGATCGAACCGCTCGCCGGTCACTTTCTCCAGCACCGAGGCGATGACCGGGAAGTTGAGGTTGGCGTAGCGGAAATGGCGGCCCGGCGGATGCGCGCGATCGAAGATTCCGGGATTCGACACCGCGCCGCGCAGCGTCCCGCCGAGCGGGATTACATAGGCATCGCCGTCATCGCGCAGGCTGGAACGATGCGAGAGCAGCATGCGCAGCGTGATCGGCACGTCGGGAAAAGCCGGGTTGCGCAGCGTCCAGCCGAGCGGGTGCGACACGTCGGCGTCGAGATCGATCCGGCCCTGCTCCACCAGCCGCATCACGCCGAGCGCCACGACCAGCTTCGATATCGAGGCCACCCGCACCGGATCCTCGACGCGCGCCGGCCGCCCGCTCGCGCGGTCGGCCAGGCCCGCCGCCTCGCCGTCGCCCAGCCGGGCGGCATCGAAGGCGACCCAGGCATAAGTGACGCCGGGCGCCGAAGGCGGGGTCGCGACCCCGATCGGCGGCGCCTGGCAAGCCGCCAGGGCAAGGATCGCGAACGGAAGAAGGCTTCGCATGGCCATCGATAGACGCTGCCGGCCGACGGGGGAACAATTCTGTGCCGGTGCCGGTGCAGGCTGTAAAGAGCTCTTGACACATCCCGCCGCGCGCCTGTAAAGAACTCTTTACAGGCAGGAGGGTCGTTTTGGAGAACCGCTTGAAGGTGGTGCGCGAAGCCAAGGGCTGGAGCCAGGGCGAGCTGGCCCGGCGGCTCGGCGTCTCGCGGCAGACGATCAACGCGGTCGAGACCGACAAATACGATCCCAGCCTGCCGCTGGCCCTGCGCATGGCGAAGCTGTTCGGCGTCGCCGTGCCGGAGCTGTTCATCGACCAGTGGGAACCGGAGGAGGAATGATGGCCATGGCGAAAAGCGAGCCCACGGCGACATGGCGCAATTTCGCGGTCTGGGGCGCTGTGGGAGCCCTCTTCTACATCCTCGTCGTGTGGGGTGTCTCCTCGCTCGTGCACGAGGACGGAATGGGCGCGATGCTCCGATCGATACTCGAATCGAAGGCGGCCGTCGCGATGCTGGGCCTGGGCCTGATATTCGCGATGGCGGTGGCCGGCTTCACCAGCCGGAAGCGGCCCATCGGCCTCCGGGCTCTCCGCAATTTCGCGATCCGGGACGGGGTGGCCATTATCGCCTTCCTGCTCGTCCTGTGGGGCTTCAGCGCGCTCGCCGGCGCGGGCGCCCTGGGCGCGATGGGCGCTTCGGCGTGGGCCGCCGCCGCGACAGGCGCGATCCTTATCGTCGTCGCTTCCCTCGGCATCCTCGCTTTGGCGAGCGCTCATACGGGCGCCGATCTCATCGACGACGCGGTGGCGGCCGACGAGATGCGCGAACGCGGCCGGTTGATTCTCTACAGCCTGGTCTGGATGGCCGCTTGCGGGCTGTTGCTGATCGTGCTGGGCCTGTCCGGGCCCGGAGGCGTGCTGTCCCCGACGGCCGCCCTGGCAGGCGCACTGGTCCTGATCGCCGTCCTTGCCGTGCTGGGGATTGCTACCTGGCGGCTGTCTGACGAGCTGGGCCGCACCCTGTCGCACGAGACCGGCAATCTGGCCTTCTACCTGATCCTGGTGCTCGGCGGCGGCTGGGCGATGCTGGCCCATCTCGGCTTCGTGGCCGGGCCTGCACCGCTCGACTGGCTGACGCTGTTCACCGTGCTGCTGTTCGCGGCGAGCTTCATCGCGGTGGGACGGAGGAGGCTGCTCACGCATTGAGGGCCATGCGCCTGCCCATCCGGTCGCGCTCGCCGCGCAGTTCCGCGCCTGGGCGGGCGCTCCGGATCTCAGGCGGATCATCGCCCCGGAGCCGCTCAACCTGCCAGCATGGAATCCGCCAGGCTGTAGCAGTGGCTCGCCTGGTAGGCGTTCCGACCCCGGTTCATGTGGGTCAGATTGAACGTCCGAATGGCGCTCAGCGCGCGGCGGGTCGCGAGGAATTTGCGGATCGAGGCGGAGCCCCGCACATTGATGCCGAAAATGTCCGCGCCGGGCGGGAAGAAACAGCCGACGTCCTCCGGCGTCGTGACGCAGCGTTCGAGAAAAGGTTCGTCGACATGGCCCTGCACGAGTGAGCGGTCCGTGGTGAAATCCGAAAGATGGACCAGGAATCTCGCACGGATGCCCTCGCCGTCCGCATAGATCGTGAAAAGCTCCATCCAGCTCGCATTGACGCGGACGAGCGGCTTGTCGGAGGTCGACGGCAGACAGGACACCGACCAGTAGTAACGCTCGGTCCTGCGCGGGATGGGGATGCAGTCTTGGCCGTAGCGCCCGAGAAACTCCAGGACTTCCCGTGCCTGCGGGCGACGAAGCAGCTTTTCGAACCGCGCGACGTACCTGAACCTTTGTTCCAGGGATTCCGAGCGCTCGTCGGCGTCGGGCAAGTCCGCTTTGCCTTCGATCCAGTCGCGCTGCTGCTCAGGATTCAGAAATTGGCGCAGGCCCTTGGGGCTGCGGCGAGGAGTCGTGCTCATGTCGGGTGCCTTTGTCTCCTGGCCGATGCGGCTGCGCGAGGGGGTCGATATCCGGTCGTACGGCCTGGTACCGACCCGGAGCGGACCTTCATCGATCGGTTGACGGCTGGCCTGTGAAAACCGCCAATTGCGCGTCGAAAGCCCGCTTGAAGGCGGGCCGCGCCTCGCCGCGGGCGACGTAGGCCGCGAGATTCGGATATTCCTCCAGCATGGCCGATCCGTGCAACCGGCGCAGCACCGTCACCATCAGAAGGTCGCCGGCGCTGAACGCGCCATCCAGCCAGTCGGCATCGCCGAGGCGAGTGGAAAGGTCGTGCAGCCGCTTGCGGATGCTTTCCTCGAGGAAACGCAGGCGCGGCTCGTACCAGGGCTCGTCGCGCTCGAGGATCCTGGCGAGGTCGCGGTCGAAGATCGGCGGCTCCACCGTGTCGAGCGCGGCGAACATCCACGCGATCGCGCGCGCGCGGGCGTTCGCATCCCTGGGCAGCAGGCCGGCATGGCGATCGGCGATATGGAACGCGATCGCCCCCGATTCGAACAAAGCGAGATCGCCTTCCTCATAAGTCGGGATCTGCCCGAAAGGATGGAGCGCGCGATGCGCGGGCTCCTTCATCGCCGCGAACGAGACCAGGCGAACGTCGTAAGGCTGCCCCACTTCCTCGAACGCCCAGCGGACGCGCATGTCGCGCGCCAGCCCCTGGCCGCGATCGGGAGAGCTTTCGAAGGCGGTAATAGTGGGGGTCATAGAAGCTCCTGTGATGGCACCCGAGCCATCCGGCTATTGGTCGATTTCGGGCTCCACGAGCTTTGCGAGCTTGTGCAGGGAATCCTGCCATCCCAAGTAGCAGGCCTCGGGCGGGATCACGTCCGGCACGCCTTCCTGTACGATATCGACTTCGGTACCCACCGAAACGGCCTTGAGGCTCACGGTGACGCGCATCTCGCCCGGCAAATTCGGGTCATCGAACGTGTCCGTATAGACGAGGCGCTCCCCCGGCACGAGCTCGACATAGGTGCCGTGAAAGGCGTGACTCTCGCCCGTCGTGAAATTTCGGAAGGACATTCTGTGGCCGCCACCCACCTTCGCATCGAGCTCATGGACCGTGCAGACGAACCCGTAAGGCGGGAGCCAGCTCGCTATGGCATCGCTCTCCAGAAAGGCGCGATACACCTTCTCCGGTTTGGTGGCGATGACCCGGTGGAGTCGGATCGTATTGGACATGCTGGTCTCCTCTTGCTCTGATTTGATCGCTGACATTCAAGGCATTTCGGGCTGAACCCTGCCGTTTTCGGTCACCGAGCGTCCGATCGATCGGCAAGGTCGGCATACAGGCTTGCCGTCGGTGACGTCCGGTTGCGGGCAGCGACCGGGGCACCCTCCATGACCGACATGGACGCGAAAACGGTCGGCATGTTCCACTCGTCGTTCAGCGCACCACGTCGTAGAACAAGTGCGTCACCCCGCTCGGCCCCGCCTCAACGCGGGTGCGTTCCAGGCGGATGGGGGCGGACCCGAGCTGGCCGAACAGACGGATGCCCTGCCCGAGCAGCACGGGAATGACCTGGACGATGATCTCGTCGACGAGGCCGGCCCTCAGCCCCTGCTGAATGACGTTCGCGCCCATCAGGTCGACGTGGCCGCTCTTGCTCGCGGCGACCGCCTGGGCGACGGCGCTCTCGATGCCGTCGGTGACGAAGGTGAAAGCCGACGAGACCTTGTCCGCGGGCGGAGGTTCGTGGGTCATCACGAAATAGGGCCCGTGCCCCGGCGGCTTGCCGCCCCAGCCGCCGGCGACGTCGTAGGTGCGCCGCCCGACCACGGTCGCGCCTTCCACCGCCATCGCCTCCATCAATATGTCCCGGTTGACGCCCTCCGGTGCGAAGAAGCGCTCGGTCTTCCCTTCCGCCTCCTCCCAGCTGCCCTTGCCCGCCGGCCGCGTCGAGAACATCCAGTCGTGCAACGGGCCGATCTCGTCGTTCGGGCCGGAGATGAACCCGTCGAGCGACATCGATTTGAAGACAAGCACCTTGCTCATTGGAATCACCCCCATCGCCGCAGGAAAGCCGGAGGCTGCATTGTCGAACGCAATTTGGCGACGAGGTCAATGTTCCGGGTTGCCGACGCGCGTATTTTCGAGCTTGAACGTTCGCGCGCCGATCCCGCGCTGCAGGTTCGACCGGACGCGGCGCCCGAACTTCTACCGGCGGATCAAGCACAATAAGCAGTGGGTGGTATGAGGAGCTACGCGCGGAGCAGGTCGACCGCTTGGTTGGATCGAAGATGGCTGGCCACCCGGAGGCACGCGCCGGCTTGACCCTCGCGCCCGTCGGCGCGGCCCGACCTAAGGCCGAATTTGGGGGCTATTGGACGCGTCATCGTAATCCGCAGCCCGAGCAGAAGCGGGCACCTCGTCGGCAACCCGAGCCATGAGCAGAATTGATGGCTCCGCCGAGAATTGATGATTTGTGACGACCGACGGCTTGCGGTCAGTTGGGTGCGAGGTCGGGAGGAATTCTCATGGGCATGAGCGAAATCTTCGTGGCTGGGTTGCTGCTCACCGGGTCACCAAACGGACAAGTCGCACTGATCCAGACCGGTGAAGCGCCGGCAGAGGATCAGCAAGAGCCATGGCAGCCCGGCGGCGGGCTGCAGCAGATCCCGTTGTGGCCGGACGAGCTCGAGATCGCACGCCCCGAGGTCACCGGCCCCGAAACCGCGCGGCGCCGCCGGATGACGGCGATCGAGAATGTCACGCGGCCGACGATGACCATCTATCCTCCCAGGGGACACAATGTAGGCGCTGCACTCATGGTCTTTCCCGGTGGCGGCTATCAGGTGCTCGCCATCGATCTCGAAGGCACCGAGATCTGCGAATGGGTGACGCTGCGCGGCATCACCTGCGTCCTGCTGAAATATCGCGTCCCGCAAACCTGGTGGCGCGCCGGCGTGCAGAACGCGCCGGACCCGCAAATGGCGCTGCAGGATGCCGAGCGCGCGATGGGCATGCTGCGCCGGCGCGCCCCGAGCCTCGGCATCGATCCTCACAAGATCGGCGTGCTCGGCTTCTCGGCCGGGGGACATCTGGTCACCGCGATCAGCAACGCGACCACGCGCCACTATGGCTGGGTCGACAATGCCGATCGGCTGAGCACGCGGCCCGACTTCGCCGTCGTGCTCTATCCGGGCCATTTATGGTCGGGCCGGGACATGGGTCTCTATCCGTTCAACCCGATCAGCCGCGGAAGTCCACCGACCTTCATCCTCCATGCCCAGGACGATCCCATCGACGACGTGCGCCACTCGATCGCCTATTTCCTGGCGCTCCGGGAGGCGGAGGTGCCGGTGGAAATGCACATCTACGCCGAGGGCGGTCATGGATTCGGGATCAGGCAGAACGCGCAGCCGATCACGCATTGGCCGGCGCTGCTCGAGGCGTGGCTGCACACTATCGGCATCCTGTGACCCGCGCTTTCGGCGGCGTTCGAAATTGCGGTGGCATGGCCACCCTATTGCCTGGCTTTGGTCGTGCCGGCCTTGGCCATATGGCTGTTCGGCCAAAGAGCGGACCTGTGGTATAAATTACATCCGGCATGTGCGCTCGCGCACCGACGCCCCGACGCTTCCTGCGCGATAACCGGCGCATCCCAGGTACGGAAGCGAACAATCGAGAGGAGTGATGCCCCATGAAGCGATCCAGGAACGAGACTGCAAAGGCAGCGCCCGTCGAGCTAAACGAGAAGGACCTCGGCGAGGTTGTGGGCGGCCGGGGATCCGCGGACACCCCTGCGTACAACCCCTATATCACGGTCGACTATGTCGAAGAGGTCCCGACCGGATTGCACAAAGCAACCTACTCCAGCTCATAAGTCAGCCACTCAGAGGTGCCGTGTTTCTTCCGGCTCGGTCCACCAGGCGTTGTCGCGTCCGTTGGCATGCTTCACCGGCAGCTCCGCCAGGTCCCGATCGGGCACATCGTCGAGCGAGGCGATCTTAATCGAGACGTAGTCGCCGCCGATTTCCGCCACATGCCCACGTTCGAAGGTGCGGACGCCGCAGCGGCTGCAGAACAGGTGATGGCCGCTCTTTGAGCCGAACTGATAGTCGCTGAGCATGTCCTCGCCCGAAATGACACGCAGGTCTTCCGGTTTGATCAGCGCGTTCCAGTTGCGGGTCTTGGTGCAGATCGAGCAGTTGCACTTGCCCGTGCCGGCTTCGAGATCGATATCCGCTTCATAGGACACCGCCCCGCAATGGCAGCTGCCGCGATAGGTCTTTTTCACTATCGTCCCTCCTGGTCCGTCCATGGCTGTTTACGGCAATCCTGTTGCCACCATGCTGTCAGCATGCGAGCGGTATGAGGAATCATGCGTCGCGCCGAGCGCCTTTTCCAGATCATCCAGATCCTGCGCAGATCGACGCGGCCGGTCACCGCGGCGGCACTTGCCGCGGAGCTGGAGACGTCGAAGCGCTCGGTATACCGGGACGTCGCCGCACTGATCGGCCAACGGGTCCCGATCCGCGGTGAAGCCGGCTTCGGATATGTGCTGGAGGGCGGGTTCGATCTGCCGCCCCTGATGCTGACGACCGAGGAGGTGGAGGCCGCGGTGCTCGGTGCCCAATGGGTCGTGGGCCACGGCGACACGGCTCTCGCGCATGCAGCGCACGACCTTATCGCGAAGATTTCGGCATCGGTACCGGACAGCCTGCGCCCGCTCATCCAGGACTCCGCGGCGTGCACGCCCCCTGCGTGGAACATGCCCGCCGACGGCCTCGACGTTGCCCTTGCCCGTGCCTGGGCGCGCAAGGGCCGCAAGATTGCGATCGTCTACCGCGACAAGAATGGCGAAGTGTCGGAGCGGACGGTGTGGCCGGTCGCCATCGCCTACATCGATGCGGCCCGAATCCTGGTCGCCTGGTGCGAGCTGCGGCAGGACTTCCGCGACTTCCGCGCCGATCGGATCGTCGGCGCCGACTTCCTCGATGACCGGTTTCCCTGCCGTCCGACCGACCTGCGGCGCCGATGGATGGCGTCACTGACGTCGGTTCCGACTCATTAGCCTGTTCGGGGCCCAGCCGTCGCCGGGCCGACGAGGCGTGGCAGGACAGCGGATCGCGGTCCTGGAACCAAGGCAAACGACCGGACCGTCATCCGGGCATTGCAAATGCCGATCCGGTCAGCATGATGACCGCGCAATCAGGGCAAGGGGCGGATGCGCGGACAGGTACTTGGCGTCGACACGCGGACGGGCGACGGGATCGTGTCCGGGGACGACGGACGCCGCTACAGCTTCCGTCCCGCCGACTGGGCGCATCGGGGCGAGCCGGCGATCGGCATGCATGTCGACTTCGAGCCTCAGGAAAGCCGGGCGCTGAGCATCTTTCCGGTGCCGGGGACGTCGCCGCCGCCGCCGAGCGTCGCCGCGTCCGCACCGGTCCAGAGCGACCGCAACAAATATGTCGCCGCGATCATCGCCTTCCTGCTCGGCCCGCTCGGCATCCACCGTTTCTATCTGGGCCGGGTCGGCACGGGCATTTTGATGCTCGTGCTGAGCTGCACGGTCATCGGCCTGCTCCTCTCGGTGCCGTGGGCGTTCGTCGACATGGTGCGCTACCTGGTCATGTCGGATCGCGAGTTCGCCGCGCGCTACTCGCGCGAGCACGGCTGAGGACGGCCTGGTTGAGCATGGTGTCCGCCTAACTCCCTCATGGGGGTGCCGGCCTCCGGCCGGTGCGCGACGAAGTCGCGCACCCCCCTCTCTAACTCTCCCCCACAAGGGGGGAGAGGACTTAGCGCCGCACCTCGCCGGCCAAATGCGATTCCCCTCCCTATACTCAGGGAAGGAGGCGTGTGTATGGGGCCGGGATGCTGAGTCGACGGACAATGTTGCAGGCGGCCGCGGGGGCGTTGCTCGTTCCGGCAGCCGGGGGTTCCGCCGCCCTCCCCGCAAGGCGCAAGCCGCGCAGGCTGCGGCGGGGCGACATCGTCGGTCTCGTGGAGCCGGCCGGCTTCACCGCCGACGCCTTCGATCTCGAGCTGGTTCTCGAGACGGTTCGCGCGATGGGACTGGTCCCACGGCCGGCACCGTTCCTTCTCAGCCGCTACGGCTATCTCGCCGGGCGGGACGAGGAACGGGCCGGCGACGTGAATGCGATGTTCGCCGATCCGGAGGTGCGCGCCATCTTTGCCGTGCGCGGCGGCTGGGGTTGCGCGCGCGTGCTGCCGCACCTCGACTTCGACCTGATCCGGGCCAATCCGAAGCTCCTGATCGGCTTCAGCGACATCACGGCGCTCCATCTGGCGCTCGCGGCGCGCACGGACTGCCCGACGATCCACGGCCCCAACGCCGCCAGCGCCTGGGGGGAGCTCTCCAGGGACTCCTTTCGCCGGCTCGCCTTCGACGCCGAGGCGCCGACATGGCGCAACCCGACCGGCACGGAGGATCGGCTGGTGCAGCGCAGCGGACGAATCCGCACCTTCCGCCCGGGCCGTGCGACCGGGCGCCTGGTCGGCGGCAACCTCACCGTCCTCGCGGCGCTGGTCGGCACGCCCTATCTGCCCAGCTTCGACGGCGCGATCCTGTTTCTCGAGGACGTCGACGAGGCGCAATATCGCATCGATCGGATGTTGACGC
>Ga0299914_10002669_pt1 | contig 12363 bp, 9 predicted proteins | sample RVTome_10_FD_201361 | JGI IMG/M metagenome (GOLD analysis project Ga0299914, IMG submission 201361) | Soil microbial communities from uranium-contaminated site in the Upper Colorado River Basin, Wyoming, United States - RVT153D57 (version 2) ... | reverse complement strand
GGATCGGTGGCGGTGCCGGCCAAAGCGAGAGTCTGGACCCGACCGTTGCGCAGGCTCACCAACAGCTCCGGGCTGGCGCCTATCAGCCCTTCGACGCAGAAGAGATAGCAGTCCGGGTTGTCGACGGTGAGCCGGGCCACGATCTGGGCCGGGTCGAGATCGTCCGGGAGACTCACGACGACCTGGCGGGCCAGGACGACTTTGGCCAGATTCTCCGTTCCGATGGCCGTCATGGCCGTGCGGAATCCGTTCCTCCATGCGGTGGTGCCGTCGTCTACCACTCTCGCGCCGTTGGCCGAGCCCGTGATTGCCAGCTTCGGTTCATGACTGGTGTCGTGAGGGATGACGACGACCGAGCCCGACTCGGTCTCGTCGAAGGTGAACGACGCAAAGGCCATGGGCTTGCCAGACTGGCGGAGGGAGTCGAGAGCGTGGCGGAAGCGGTCAGGGCCGACGCCGGGGTCGAGGGTGACGTGCGGGCCGTGGCCCACGAGTGCTCCCTTGTCGTCTACCCAAATCGGGTTCATGGCGCGAAGGGTATGACAGGTCCGGTGATTGAGGCGAGTACACCCGCCAGTCGACCGAACTCTTCGATGTCTCCTGACGCGGCGAGGGTCAGCGAGCCTCCGCCGCCGGCGATCGGGGCGACTCTCGCCGTTTGAGCCGCGACCGCCGGTGCGGGGTCCAAGACGGCCAGATCGCTCACTTTCTCGATTGTGGGTCGGAGGAATGAGAAGTGGGTGCATGCCAAGACGATCACGTCTGCACCCATCTCGGCAACCGGCGTGACCACCCGTATCACCGCAGCCTCGGCTTCGGGGCCTGACACGACTCCCCTCTCCACCAACTCGACCCACTCGGGACACGCCGTCGTGAGCACCTCGACGTCGTCGGCGAATCTCGTGACCACGGACTCGAAAAGCCGACCCTGGAATGTGGCGGCGGTAGCCAGCACCGCCACCTTCCGCGTCCTGGTGGCAAGGGCGGCGGGCTTGACCGCAGGCTCCATCCCGACGATCGGATGACCAGGATGGGCCTCCCGCAACGACTCGAGCGCCGCCGCAGAGGCGGTGTTGCAGGCGACGACGAGGCAATTCGCCCCCCGGCCAAAGAGCCAACCGGCGACATCGCTCGCGATTGCCTCCACCTCCGCCAATGTCTTGGTCCCATAGGGCGCCCTCGCCCTGTCGGCCACGTACAGCAGGTCGGAATGGGGCAGCACGGCGCGTATCTCCCGGAGCACCGAGAGACCGCCGACCCCTGAGTCGAAGATCCCGATCAATGTGTACCGTCGGTCGGCATTCGTTGGAGGTAGACCTTGCAGATCGAGGATTCTGTTGCGTTGATCACCGGTGGTGTCTCTGGATTGGGGTTCGGCGCGGCCAGCCGGTTCGTCGCGATGGGCGGCCGCGTCGTGATGATGGACATCAACGAGGAGCGGGGCAAGGCGGCGCAGGAGGAGCTCGGGGACAGCACCCGTTTCATCCCATGCGACGTCTCTGTCGCAGAGGATGTGGCTGCGGGTGTCGACGGGGCAGCCGAGACTTTCGGCGGCATCCAGATCCTGGTCAACGCGGCAGGGGTGGCCCCGGCGCAGCGGGTGCTCTCGAAGGACGGGAAGATGTTCGACCTCGAGCTGTTTCGCTTCACCGTAGGAGTCAACCTGATCGGGATGTTCGACGTGATCCGCAACGCGGCCAGGGTCATGGCGGCCAACGATCCGGGGGAGAGCGGCGAACGCGGCGTCATCGTGAACGTCGCCTCCATCGCGGCGTTCGAAGGTCAGATCGGACAGGCGGCCTACTCGGCCTCCAAGGGCGGGGTGGTCGGGATGACGCTTCCCATCGCACGCGACCTCGGGAGTGTTGGTATCAGGGTGAACACCGTGGCGCCCGGGATCATGGACACACCTCTCCTCGCCGGCGCGCCACAGGAGCTGCGGGACGCACTGGCCAAGCTGCATGTCTTCCCCCAGCGTCTGGGTACCCCCGAGGACTTCGCCCATCTGGTGACCGCCATAGTCGAGAACCCGATGCTCAACGGAGAGGTGATAAGACTCGACGCCGCGGCCCGGATGCCGCCGAGATGACGGAAAGCAGAGCAGCCGCGCGAGCGTGAAACGCTCGTTCGATAGGGCAGGCAATCGGTCTGAGTCAACTCGCCATCACGTCTGTCGCAGGCTCTCCAGGGACTGCGGGTTCTCCAGACTGGTCAGGTCGCCAGGGTCCTTTCCCAGGGCCAGGGCCTTCACGACCCGGCGCATGATCTTCTGCGATCGAGTCCGGGGGAGGTCGCCCACCCACTGGATGCTCTTCGGACGGAACGCCTTTCCGAGGGCCGCGTCACATGCCTGGCTCACCCGCGAAGTCAGCGCCTCGTCCGGTGTCACCCCGGGTGCGGGAACGAGGAACAGCGCGATTGCCTCACCCTTCACATCGTCGGGGACGCCAATCGCTGCAGCCATCACTACTTCGTCGAGGGCGACCGCCACAGACTCGACCTCGGCGGGGCCGATGCGCTTTCCGGCGATGTTCAGGGTGTCGTCGGACCGGCCGTGCAGGTACCAGAAGCCGTCCTCGTCGACCGATGCCCAATCGCCGTGGACCCAGGTGTCGTCGAATCGTGACCAGTACGTGGCGATGTACCTCTCGGGCTCTCCCCAGAACCCACGAGTCATGCCCGGCCACGAGCCCCGGATCACCAACTCACCGACCTCCCCCCGCAGCGGCTTCCCGTCGTCGTCGTAGACGTCGGCGTCCATCCCCAGCGCCGGTTTGCCGAGCGCGGTCGGTTTGATCCCCTGGAGGAGGTTCGTGGACAGGATGCATGCGCCAACCTCGGTGCCTCCTGAGATGTTCATGATCGGCCGTTGGCCCTCGCCGACCTCTGCGAACAACCACCACCAGGGCTCGGGGTTCCACGGCTCGCCAGTGGACCCGAACAGACGGAGCCGGGTCAGATCGTGTTTGCGAGCCTCCGCGACGCCATGTGGCTGAAGGGCTCTCACGAGAGTGGGCGAGAGGCCGAGGATCGTCAGGCCCAGCTCGTCGGCGACCTGCCATATCCGATCCGGTCCCGGGTAGTTGGGGGCCCCGTCGAAGGTGGCGATCGCGGCGCCGTTGGCCAGCCCGGCGACGACCATCCACGGCCCCATGATCCAACCCATGTCGGTGGCCCACATCAGGACGTCGTCACGATGCACATCGAGCTGGAACGCGCCCTCCTGGGCGATCTTCACCGTGAGACCAGCCTGGACATGGACGGCTCCCTTGGGCCGACCGGTCGTGCCTGAGGTGTAGGCGATCAGGACGGGGTCCTCCGCCCACGTCTGGACAGCCGACTGTCGAGCGGCGTTTGCCACCTTCTCGTGCCACCACGAGTCACGGCCATCTGTCATGGGCGTGTCGGGCCGGTCCACGTAGTCGACCACCAGGACCCCTTCCAGACCTCCCGCCAGATCCACGGCCGAATCGGCCGTCTCCTTCATCGCGATCAGCTCTCCCCGACGCTCGAACCCGTTGGCGCAGATCATCAGCTTGGGCTTGGGGTCCTCCAGGCGGGTGGCGACAGCCTCGGCGGCGTAGCCGGAGAAGACGGGGATGAAGATCGCTCCAACACGAGCCACCGCCAGGAGAGAGATGACCGCTTCCTGTGACATCGGTAGGTAGACGGCCACCGCGTCGCCTCTGGAGACCCCCAGGTCGGTGATGGCGCCCGCGACCCGCTCGACCTCTTCCAGGAGCCGGCCGTAGCTGAGCTCTCTGGTCTCCCCAGCTTCCTTCTGAGAGCGTAGGGCGAGACGATCGGGATCGTCTGCCGCCCAACGGTCGACACATGCCACCGACAGGTTGAACCCCGAACCCAGGAACCAGGTGGCCCAAGGGTGACCACGCGACGTGTCACGGACCGCGGTCCATCCCGGCTCGAACGGCAGGCCGATGAAGTCGACCACGGCCTCCCAGAACCACTCAGGCTCCGATGAGGAGCGAGCGACCAGCTCCTCGAAGGTCGCGATCCCGTGCTCGCTCATGAAGCGAGCCGTGTTGGTCGCCTGTGCCTGGTCGTGGGTGGGCGCCCAGGCGATATCGAATCTGTCCAAAGCACCTCCTGGTCGCCGCGAGGCTATCGGGAATGACACCGATCCGCTGTGGACCGTTCCTACCCTTCGGCGTCGATGACCGACAGCGCGACCCAGTCGGACCAGCGGCTCTTCATCCGACGGACCTTGGTCATCGCCCTCGTGCTCATGGCGTTTGCCGCCGTCCTCTGGCTGGCTTACCGATTGAGCAACGTCATCCTCATGATCTTCGTGTCGATATTCGTCACGGTGGCATTCGAGCCCCCTGTCCACTACCTGGCCAAGCGGGGGTGGCGGCGAGGCGCGGCGACAGGAGTGGTCTTCGTCGTGGCGTTCGTCCTGATCGTTCTATTCTTCTGGGCGCTCGCTCCCCTGTTCGTCGAGCAGGTGCAGCAACTGATAAACGCCATTCCGGGCCTCGTGGAGTCGTTCCTCCTCTTCCTGCGGGACAGTCTCGGGTTCGACGTCTCCGACCTCGATTCCGCGGCCCTCGGGCGCAACCTCGTGAGCTCGGTCCAGGGTCTCACCGACGTCGTGGCGGGGGGGATCGTCGGGCTGGCGTCGAGTGTGTTCGGGTTTCTGATCTTCACCACGACGGTCGCTCTGTTCTCGTTCTACATGATCGCGGAGCTGCCCAAGCTGCAGCGCACCGTGCTCTCGTTCATGCCCGAGGCTCAGCAGCGGAGGGCGTTGCACATCTGGGACGTGGCCGTGGAGAAGATGGGCGGATACATCTACTCTCGGCTCATCCTGGCTGTCGTCTCGGCCACGGTCACATACCTCTTCCTGACCCTTCTCGACGTCCCATTCGCGGTCTCATTGGGGATTTGGGTGGGCACCCTGAGTCAGTTCGTCCCGGTGATCGGCACCTACCTCGCCTCGGCTCTACCCGCTCTCGTCGCCCTCACGTTCCGTGGCGTGGGGACAGCCATATGGGTGGTGGTCTTCTTCATCGCCTATCAGCAGTTGGAGAACTACGTGATCTCGCCACGGATCACCAAGCGAACGATGGAGATGCACCCGGCGGTCTCGGTCGGGGCGATCATCATCGGCGGCACCCTTCTCGGTGGGATGGGGGTGATCCTGGCGCTTCCGATGGCCGGCATCGTGCAGGCCATCATCGGCGAATCGAGGAAGTCTTACGAGGTGATCCTCGACGACGAAGTGCCCGTGTCGGACACCTGACACACTCAAAAGGCGGCACTAGGCATAGATCCGTCGCCCGATCTATGGTTTCGTCGCGCCCCCTAGGGACGCAGTTACCCCTAATTCGGAGGAAACTAAGTGAAAGTAACAAAGCCCTTTGGGCTTAGGTTGCTCGCACTCCTCGCCGTATTCGCCATGGTCGTGGCGGCATGCACCAGTGATGCTGGAGATGACACGACTACGACCGCGGGCGGAGACGAAGGAGACGCGACGTCAACCACGGCCGGAGGTGACGAAGGCGACGACGAAGGCGAGGAGGCACCCGTGGAGGGTGGCTCGTTCCGCATCGGCATGATCGCCAACATCACCACGGACAACTGGTTCGCATCTCTCGACACTGAGAGCCAGTCGCAGAACCAGGCGTACCTGACGAACTCCAAGGTGCAGCTGTTCGACATTTCGCTGCCCGGATTCGTCCTGGTGCCCGAGGCCGCCGCCACACCGGAGCCGGTGGAGCCGGTTCAGGAAGGCGACGTCTGGGTTGTGGAACAGCCTATGCGTGACGATCTCACCTGGTCCGACGGAACGCCGATGACCGCCAACGATCTGGTGTTCTACTTCGACGCGGTTCGTGAGTTCGGTCTCGGATCCAACCATGCCTCCGCCTTCGGGCCCACCGTCGTCAGCATCACCGCTCCCGACGACTACACCGTCAGGGTGGAGTTCTCCGAGGCCCCGGGTCTGAATGTCTGGAGCAACGGTGTCGGCATCCTGGGCTCGTTCGTCCCCAGCCATTTCTGGCAGGAGCACGTCGAAGCCGCCCGCGCCGCAGCCGAGCAGGTGACTTCTGGAATCACCGCGGAAGACGCCACACAGGCGATCGTGGACACGGCCGCCGAGGACGAGGATCCCGAGAATGATGTCACCGCTGCTGACGTGACACAGGAGGAGATCGACGCGTACATAGCCAACGCCGGGTCACAGGAGGCCCTGTCGGTGCTCTACGCAGTGTCCGGTGTCGGTGAGCCTTCGGTGGGTTCGGTCCTGGTCGACCAGTGGGAGACCGGTGCATTCGCCGCCACAGTCGCCAACGCGGACTACTACAACAATGGCACCGAGAACACCCTCTACTCAGACGGGTCCTTCCGCATCGCCAACAGCGAGCGGGGTGAGGACGCCGTTTACGGTGGCGAGGGTGAGGGTGACGTGGTCGCTTCGTATGTCGAGGGACCGTTCGTCTCAGAGATCCTCTGGGTCGAGCATGGCACCAAAGACGCCGCCTACGAGAAGCTCGCCGGCGGTGAGCTCGACTTCGTGTTCGACCCAACTGGCCTGACGAGCGGTCTGCGCAACGAGTTGGCCACCAATCCGGATCTGCAGTTCTCCGTGAACCAGACCGAGGGCTTCCGCTTCATGGCGTTCAACATGCGCAAGGCCCCGATGTCCGACCTGGCGTTCCGCCAGGCGACGGCAACGGTGATCAACAAGGAATTGCTGGCCGACACAGTCCTGGCCGGCGCCGTGTTCCCGGGTTACACCATCGTTCACCCCGACTTGACCCTTCACTACAACGAAGACGTCGAGAAGGCGGGGTGGGAGAATGGTGAGCCGATGCTCGAGGGTGATCGTTTCGATACCGCGATCCAGATCCTCAAGGACGCCGGCTACACCTGGGAGACCGAGCCGGTCGTCGTCCGTGACGGCGAAGGCAACTTCCTCGAAGTCAACCCCAAAGGCGAAGGCCTCACGATGCCGAATGGCGATCCGGTGCCGGATCTGACGATCCTGACCCCGGGTCCGGGATACGACCCCTTCCGTGCGACGTTCTCGATCTACATCGAGTCATGGATGGCGGAGATCGGCATTCCAGTCGTGGCAGAGCCGACCGACTTCAACGCGATCATCGACGCGACATTCCCGCCGCAGACACCTGAGACTGCGCTTCAATGGGACATGTTCGTCCTCGGATGGGGTGGTGGTGACCCGTCGTTGCCTGGTGGCTCGGCGCGCGCCTTCTTCCACTCCGATCAGGACACGGTCGAGTTCGGCGGCTTCAACGTGCCTGGCTACAACAGCGAGGAGTTCGATGCCGCGGCCGATGCCTTCGACGCAGCGACCACCATCGAGGAGGCCGCTGAGTACACCAAGGAGATGGACGCGATTCTCGCCAGGGACCTCCCCTACGTGGTGCTCTTCCGCACCCCGATCATCGAGGCCTACGCGAGCAATACGACGTTCCCGGTCGAAACGATCATGGGTGGCCAGCAGGGCTTCCCGAATGCGTGGCCGAACGCGGTTGAAGTCACCGAGTAGTCGGTGATTTCACTGCCTCTAGTGAGGAAAGGAGGGCCCCCCGGGCCCTCCTTTCCCGTTCCGGGCCGGACTCCCCATTGCGAGGGAGGGGCAACTACGGTGTCCCCGCCCCTGACATAGAGTGTGTATGCCTTCCACACTCGTGCGGAGTACTAGGAGTCGAGCTTGCTGAAGTTCATCGCGAAACGTCTCGTGCAGATGGCGTTTCTCTTCTTTCTGTTCCTCTCCCTCGTCTTCTTCCTTCTTCAGGCTCAACCCGGCGACATCAGCTCGCAGTTCCTCAACCCCACCATCCCCGCCGAGGTCCAACAGCAGATCCTCGGTCGTCTCGGTCTCGACGGCAGTATCTGGAATCAGTGGTGGAACTACGTGAGCAACTTCTTCGCGGGGAATCTCGGAGTCAGCTTCTCCCAGTATCCCCAGTCGGTGATGAGCGTCATCGGCGAGCGCGTCCCCCGAACGCTCTTCTTGTTCTCGTTCGCCACCTTGTTCGCCTATGTCCTCGGATTCGGCTTGGGCAAGCGTCTCGCCTGGAAGCGCGGGGGGCTCGGTGAGTACGGGGTCACCATCGGTGGTGTGCTGCTCTACACCATCTTCTACCCGTGGTTCGCCATCCTCATGATCCTGTTGTTCGCCTCCACGCTGGGCTGGTTCCCCATCAGCGGGTTCCTCACGGTGGAGGTGTGGCGTGGCGCTCCCTGGACCGGCAACGAGGTGTTCAATCAACTGCTCCTGTCCATCGGGATCGCCACCCTTTTCGTCGTCGCCGGCCTCCTGGTCGCTCGGCGGGTCTCCGAACGGTCGACTGCTCGTCTCGCAAGACGTGGCGGCTACGTCGCCGCCGCCCTGTCCCTCGTGGGCTTCTGGATGATGCGCGGGGAGATGTGGACCTACGCACGTGACATCCTGAGCCATTCGTTCCTCCCCGTCGTCACATTGACCCTGGTCGCTTTCGCCGGGACGATGCTGCTCACCCGCAGCTCCATGCTCGAGACCCTCCGTGAGGACTACATCCTCACCGCTCGGGCGAAAGGCGTTCCCGAGAAGGACATCCGTGACCACCATGCGGCGCGCAATGCCCTTCTCCCGGTGGTGACGTCGTTCATCCTCGGGCTGGCTTTCATCATCGGCGGCGGCGTGGTGACCGAGACAGTGTTTGGTTGGCCGGGCATGGGAGCGTTGCTGCTGAACGCGACGATCGTGGAGGACGTCCCCCTGGCGACAGGGGCGCTCGCCTTCATCGGCGTCCTCGCCCTGGTCGCCCATCTCCTGGTGGACATCCTCTACGTCGTGCTCGACCCCAGGATCAGAATCCAGGCCGGGAAGTAGGAGGGGCAGATGGTCATCAAAGACTCGGATCCGCCGGTCCTCGAGACCCTCGAGGAGGCGGTTTTCGAGGTCCAGGCGGGGGAGCAGCTCCCCGAGTCGTTGTGGAAGGTCCGCTGGAAGCTGGCCTGGGGCGGCTTCAAGAAGAACTGGAAGCTCTTCGCTGAGAACAAGATCGGGCTGTTCGGTCTATTCGTGATCATCTTCTTCGCAGGGATGGCGATTGCCCATCCCATCTTCCGCTCCGTTGGGCCATGGCAGAACGACTCGATCTACGACCCGGTCATCGGCTACGACGCCTCGGTAGTCGACTTCGAGGTGGTGGCCACCGAGGCAGACATCTCCGACCCAACCTCTCAGATCGACGCCATCAATGCCCAGCTGTGGTGTTTCGGCGTCTTTCCCGGTGACACCTGCTCCGTCCCCCAGGTACCGGCACCGCCAAGCTCGGACCATTGGCTGGGCACCGACCCTCTGGGACGCGACATCGCCAGCCAGCTGACGTTCTCCACGAGAGCTGCCTTTTTCCTCGGCACGATCGCCGCGGTCGTCACGGTAGTGGTGGCCACAACCGTCGGGTCGATGGCCGCGTTCTATGGCGGTTGGCTGGACAACTTCCTCATGCGTCTCGCCGACCTCGTGCTCCTGCTGCCGCTGATCCCCATCCTCATCGTCATCTCCGGGATGTTCACGGTGACGATGCCGTTGTTGGGGATACTCATCGGGATTCTCTCCGGATTCGGCGGCACGGCAATCGTCCTCAAGTCCCAGGCGCTCTCGGTGAAGGTCAAGCCGTTCATCGATGCGGCCCGTGTCTCGGGAGGGTCGAACATGCACCTGATCTTCCGTCACGTGATCCCCAACGTCCTGCCCCTCAGCTTCCTCTACATGATGTTCACCGTCACCGAGGCGGTCAGCCTGGAAGCGACCCTCTCGTTCTTCGGCCTGATCAATGCCGACATGACCTGGGGCATCATGCTCAATACCGCCCAGACCCAGGGCTATCTGCGCAGCGGGCTCGAGTTCTGGTGGATGCTCATACCCGCGGGAGTCGCCGTGTCTCTCCTCGCCGCCGGCTTCTTCTTCGTGGGAAGGGCGATGGACGAAGTCATAAACCCGAGACTGCGCTCCCAATGACGGAGACACGCATGGAAGTCGTCGAGGGGGACGGGCACTCGAGCGCCGAGACCCCGATCCTCGAGGTCAGGGATCTCGTGATGAACTACCAGACCAAGTCCGGCATGGTGTCGGCGGTCGAGGACGTCTCGTTCTCGCTTCCTCGGGGTAAGTCCCTCGGTCTCGTCGGCGAGTCAGGGTGTGGCAAGACCTCCATCGCCCTTACTCTCATGCGCCTGCTGGCCAACAACGCCCGGATCCTCGGTGGCCAGGTGCTGCTCGACGGCGAGAATCTGCTCGAGCTCGGCGCCGAGGAGATGCGTCGGCGCCGCTGGGCCGACCTCTCGATGGTCTTCCAGGGAGCCATGAACTCGTGGAACCCGGTCTATACCGTGGGTGAGCAGATCCGGGAGACGATGGACATCCACTGGCATCCCAAGCCGACTTCTGCGGAAGCCAGGGCCAAGACCGAGGAGCTGTTTCGACTCGTCGGCATCAACCCCGAGATGATCGACCGCTATCCGCACGAGTTCTCGGGCGGGATGAAGCAGAGGGCGGTCATCGCCATGGCCCTCGCCTGCGACCCGAAGGTGATCATCGCCGACGAGCCCACCACCGCGCTCGACGTGATCGTTCAGGAGCAAATTCTCGTAGAGCTGAAGAAGATCCAGAACGAGCTCGGGATGTCGATCATCTACATCTCACACGACATCGCCGTCATCGCGGAGATAACCGACATCCTCGGGGTCATGTACGCCGGCAAGCTGGTCGAGGTCGGCCCGACGACCGAAGTGTTCGCCCGCCCCCGCCACCCCTATACCTGGCTGATTCTCTCCTCCACACCGTCGATCACCGGTCCTCGCCGAGCTCTCGCCCCGCTCGAGGGCGAGCCTCCGAACCTCCTGGATCCGCCGACGGGGTGCCGGTTCCACCCCCGTTGTCCGTTCGCCACCGAGAAGTGCAGTGAGTTGGAGCCTCCACTCGAAGAGATCTCCGAAGGTCACGCCATCGCCTGTTGGAACTACGAACAAGTACCGGTGACACTGGCGAGAGGTGTTCTGTGACCACTCCAAACGGCAACACCAGGGTCAAGGTCGAAAGCCTGCAGAAGTTGTTCCCGATATCGAAGGGCTTGTTCAGAAAGCCCACCGACTTCGTCCACGCCGTCGACGGTGTCGACTTCGAGATCAGGGCCGGTGAGTCCCTTGGTTTGGTTGGGGAGTCGGGGTGTGGCAAGACAACCACGGGGCGGATGCTCGTGAAGTTGGAGGACGCCACGGGCGGCCGCATCCAGATCAGGGATCCGGGGAGCGACCAGCTGGTCGACGTGACCTCGATCAACTCCAAGGCCGACCAGAAGGACTTCCGCAAGAACGTCCAGATGATCTTCCAGGATCCCTACGAGTCCATGAATCCCCGGCGGACCATCTTCGACATTGTGGCCGAGCCTTTGGTCGTCCAGAACCTGGGGACCACGGCCGAGCGTGAGGAGCGTGTGGTCGACCTCCTCAGGCTGGTGGGGCTGACACCACCGGAGCCTTTCCTGTTCCGCTACCCCCACGAGCTCTCCGGGGGCCAGCGTCAGCGGGTCGCAATCGCCCGCGCCCTGGTCATGGACCCCACGTTCGTCGTCGCCGACGAGCCGACGTCCATGCTCGACGTCTCGATCCGCATCTCGATCATGCGGCTGATGCTCGAGCTGGCCGAGAAGCTGGGGGTCACATACCTCTACATAACCCACGACCTCGCAGTGGCCCGCTACATGTGCGACAGGATCGCCGTCATGTACCTGGGCAAGATCGTGGAGATGGCGCCCACCGAGGACCTGCTGACCAACCCGATGCACCCCTACACCAGGGCACTCCTGTCTGCCGTGCCCGTCCCCGATCCCACTTACCGACGGCCCCCGATCGAGATCGAGGGCGGTGTCGCCCGAGCGATCAACCCACACTCTGAGTGCCGGTTCATCGCCAGATGCCCCTTCGCCCAGGAGATCTGCTCGTCGGATCACCCACCGCTCTACGACAGGGGCGGTGAGCATCTGGTGGCGTGTTACCTGGTGGCCGAGGACGGGTCCTGGACCGGCGCAGAGCGAGCCGTCCTCGATCTGAAGTCGTGACTGTGATATTGAGGGGGGACGACCCCCCTCCGGCCCTTCGGGCCTACCCCCCGCGGGCATCTTGACTTTGTGGGGGGGGACGACCCCCCTCCGGCCCTTCGGGCCTACCCCCCGCGGGCTTCGGGCCTTCGGGCGGTCGGCCGTCTTATTGAGGGGGACACCGCCCTTCCGGCCCAGTGACTTTGAGGGGGGACGAGCCCCCTCCGGCCCTTCGGGCGTACCCCCCGCGGGCTCCTTGACTTTGAGGGGGGACGACCCCCCTCCG
>Ga0299914_10002668_pt1 | contig 12364 bp, 9 predicted proteins | sample RVTome_10_FD_201361 | JGI IMG/M metagenome (GOLD analysis project Ga0299914, IMG submission 201361) | Soil microbial communities from uranium-contaminated site in the Upper Colorado River Basin, Wyoming, United States - RVT153D57 (version 2) ... | reverse complement strand
CGGCGTCATGCCGCGGCTCGCCGCGCTCCGGAAACGCGGGGCGAGCGGCACGCTCCTCTCTACCGTGCCGACCTACACGCCTCCCGCCTGGACGTCGGCTGTTACGGGCGTGAATCCCGGGCGCCACGGCGTGTACGGGTTCATCGAGGGCAACGCCCAGTCCGAGCGCCAGGAGCTGATGCACTCGGGCAAGATCAAGGCACCGACCTTGTGGGAGATCGCGAGCGAACAAGGCGCTCGCTCCGGCATCTATAACCTTCCCCTCACGTATCCCCCGCGCCCGCTGGACGGTTGGATGGTGTCCGGGATGATGACGCCGGGATACGGCGAGCAGCTGAAGGGCTTCGCTTATCCGGCCGAGCTCGAGCCGCCCATCCTGGAGTGGGCGCCGAACTACGTCGTCGATGTCAGCGCCAACTACGAGCAGGACTGGCGCGACGCGGGCCTCGCCGAACGGGCCCTCGCGTCGATAGAGCAACGGGAGCGGGTGCTGAAGGGCCTGCTCGACCTCCATCCCGTCGACATCCTCTTCACCGTGATGGAGGCACCCGATCGACTGCAGCACGTCTACTACCGATACATGGACCCTCGAGATGAGGCGTACGACTCGCCGGAGGGGAAACGTCTCCGGCCCGCGGTCATCCGCTGCTTCGAGGCGATGGATCGGATAGTGGGGCTACTCGAGGACTGGGCGGGCACCGACGGAGGAGTGATGGTCGTCTCGGACCACGGGTTCACGGCGTGGGAGGTGAGCGTCCATCTCAACGCGCTGCTCCAGGAGTGGGGGTACCTCAAACTGAAGCCGGTGGCGCGCGCGATGCAGACCGGAGCGGCACGCAGCCTCGTCCCGGTGGCGAAGCGATTCCTGCCGCGCAAGGTGGCGCGCGAGGCGAAGGGCAAGACGTTCGCCGCGGTCGACTGGACCAAGACGCGGGCGTTCGCATCACCGATCCCGCAGCAGGGTGTCTTCGTCAACGTCGCCGACCGCAATCGTTTCGGGATCGTCCCGGCCGCCGAGCTAGAGGCCATCAAGGACGATCTCGTGCAGCGGTTCCAGGTTTTGAAGGCTCCGGACGGCGCACCGGCGACCGATCGCGTGTGGCGCTCCGAGGACGTGTTCCACGGAGACGCGCTCGAGGGTGCCCCCGACGTCCTCCCCGTCATGCGTGACCACCGTTTCGAACTAGACGACGAGCTGTTCCACCGCAACCCGTTCTCGGACGTTCGTCACATGCCTCGTGGGGTCCATCAGCCGGACGGCGTCGTGATCGTGGCCGGTCCGGGGGTGACGCCCCGGGGCAAGGTCGACGGGTCGGTGATGGACGTGCTCCCGACGCTCCTGTACCAGGCCGAACTGGCGGTCCCCGAGGGCCTCGACGGCAGGGTCCTGGAGGATGCCTTCGATCCGGCGCACCTCGAGGCTCGGCCTGTTTCGACCACCGCGCCTCTATCATCGGAGGCGAAGGATGAGGCCTCTCCCTACTCCGACGAGGAGGAGGCCCTCATCGAAGAGTCCCTCAGGGGCCTCGGATACCTGTAGTGCCAAGCACTAGCTAGGAGAGACATTGGCCCAAGTCGCTGAGGCGCCTGAGCGACCCCCGACGGAGGAGCGTCAGCCGCTCAGGAATCAGAGCACGAAACGGATAGCGCTTCGGGTGCTCGCCGACGCCATGGCGGTATCGAGTGCGCTGTTCCTTGCCTCGATCCTCCGCTTCGAGATCGCCGGTGAAGCTCCGTCGGCGCGCGCCGACTACGCCATCATCACGTTCCTCGCGGTCCCGATGTGGCTGCTGCTGTTCTGGGCCTACAAGTTGTACGAACCCCGTCAGGTCCTTAGTCCGGTCAACGAGTTCAAGCAGGTCTTCCACGGCATCTTCGCCGGGACCGCTCTTCTCTTCGTCGCCGACTCGCTGTTCCGACTCAACCTCGCGCGTCTGTGGGCCATCTCGGTCTTCTTCCTGGGCCTGTTCGTCGTCGGGGGAGAACGGTTGGTCGTGCGCAAGATGCTGCACTTCCTGCGCCGGCGGGGCGGCGACGCGACGCGCACCCTCGTCCTGGGCTCGAACCACGAGGCGCGCACGGTGGCGCGCGCACTGGAGCGCGAGGGCTGGCTCGGCTATCGCATCGTCGGCTTCATCGACGACGAAACTCCGCGCGGCCAAGAGGTAGAGAACGGCCACGTCGTGTTGGGGCCGACCTCCGAGCTGAGGGAGCTGATCGAGAGAGAGAAGGCGACCCTGCTCCTCGTGGCCGCTACCGCCATCGATGCCGGCCGCCTCAACCGTCTTTTCTGGGAGATGCAGGACATCGACGTCGATCTGCAGATCACCTCGGGCACGATCGACCTCCTCGCATCCCGCATGACCGTGCAGTCCGTCGCCGGCGTGCCCCTCCTCTACGTTCGTCGCACCGGCATGGACAAAGCGCAGGTGACGCTGAAGCGGACGCTCGACCTCGTGGGCTCGTTCCTCGGCCTCCTCGTACTGTCGCCGTTCCTCGCCTCCGTCGCTCTCTGGATAAAGCGCGACTCGGAAGGCGGCGCCTTCTTCACGCAGGTGAGATGCGGGCAGGATGGGAAGCTCTTCAAGTGCTACAAGTTCCGCACCATGGTTCACGACGCGGAGGAGCGGCGGGCCGAACTCGAGCACCTCTCCGAGGGACCCGGGCTCCTCTTCAAGCTCAAGGAAGACCCGCGCGTCACGAAGGCCGGCAAGGTGCTCCGCCGCTACTCGCTCGACGAGCTTCCGCAACTGTGGAACGTCCTTCGGGGAGAGATGAGCCTCGTCGGACCGCGCCCGGCGCTCCCGGCCGAGGTCGAGCAGTACGACGATTGGGTGCGGAACCGGTTGAAGGTGAAGCCCGGGATGACCGGTCTCTGGCAGGTCTCGGGACGTACCGAGACGAGCTTCTCTGACTACATCCGGTACGACCTCTTCTACATCCAGAACTGGTCCCTGTCCCTCGACCTGTGGATCCTCTGGCGCACGCTTAGAGCCGTGACGAGTGCGGAAGGCGCGCACTAACTCCGTTCCGATTTTGGAGTAACAAAACGAGCGAACCCCTCTGCAGAGAGCGGGCCCAAGGGGTACGCTCATCACATGCTCGAAGAGATCATCGTTCTGACCGATGACGATAGCCCGGGGATCCTTGCGGCGATCGGAGAGCTATTGGGTAGCGCGGGCGTGAACATCGAGACACTCGCGGCTTCCAACAGGATCGGACAGGGCGTTGTTCACCTCGTCGTGGACGACGGTGACGACGCCGTAGAGCTCCTACGGTCCAACGACTACAAGGTCGACTCTTCGCGACCCGTGATGGCCGCGACGCTCGACGACAAGCCGGGCGAGTTCGGGCGCTTCTGCAGGAAGCTCAGCAACGCGGGGGTCGACATCTCGGCTTGTTACGTGGCGCGCCGCTCGGGTGGCGAGACCGAACTGATCTTCGCGGTCGACGACCTGGAAGCGGCCCAGCAGGCCTAACCGGGCCCGTACATCGTTCTGCCCCGCGGCATCAACATCGCGCCCACCGTCCCGAAGTAGACGGACAGCATCGACGTCCCCAGGTGGAGCCAGTTGTCGGCGGACCCTGCCGATGGGATCGCCAGGAAATCGAGGAGGCCCCCGAAGCCTGCCGCCGCGGTAACGGCGTAGACGATGGCGATGAGGACGTTCACCCGGCGCGCGCTCTCGTGCCTGTTGGCCGCAACCATCCAGAGGAGCCCCACGCCGATGTGGACGAAGTTGTGCAATGGGTTGACAGGGAAGATCAGGAACTTCTCAGCGGTCGCAGAGGAGACCCAGCCGTCGAAACCTGTGACACCGAAGCCGATCAGTCCGATCGCCACGTAGATCACTCCGAACACCAGCGCGAAGATCTGCGCCGGAGTCTTGTTGAGACTGCTCGTAACCATCAAGCCCCCTTGCATCTCTTAGACAGCATCGTTGCTTCCTTACGCTTCGTTCCTTAGACGGAATCTATGAATCTAACTTGCACCGCACCCGATTGTGGCTTGGACCTCGGGACGCTCCTCCAAGATCAGAGGGTCGAGCAGTCCCTGCGCCGACACAGGCTCGTGCACTCTCGAGCACGCCTTGATCCTCCGGATCCGCACCTGGCCTCCCACTCCATCAGCCCCGGGTGGTGGCGCAACCGCTCGAAGCGCTCCGCTTAGAGATAGCCAAGGTTACGGAGCGACTCCTCGATCTCGGCTTCTTCCTCGGCGGAATAGGGAGACGCCTCGACACCGGCACCGGCGAGGGGCAGATCCATCGACTCGATGACCGGCGGTCGCTCCTTCACCATCTCCTTGGGGAGGAAGTCGGTGAGCACCTTCCCGTCGACCTCCGGCACCTTTAGCCCGGCCAGGTACAGGGCCGTCGGCGCGATGTCGTAGAGGCTGGCGCGGAGACCGGGCTCGTGCTCGATCCCCGGCCCGGCGATCCCGAAGACACCGTCCATGTGGTGAAAGCCCCGCGGAAGCGAGCGATAGTCGTCGAGGATCCCCGGCGACATGAGTCCGTCCGACAGTTCGTACGAGTACGCGCGGCAGACGGGGAAGAGGTCCGGTGCATCGACCGCCTGCGGTCCGTCGATGACCTCCTCGCGCTTGTAGATGCGATCGACGACCGGCTTGCCGTCGTCTGGATCGACGAGAGTCGAGAAGCGCTCGATGATCTCGCTGCGAACGGCCTCGTAGTCCGCCGGCGCGACGATCCCGTGGGGCTCGCGTCCGGCGAGGTTCACGTAGATGCCTTGTTGCGGGATGGGGGCCGAGAAGGCCTTGGTCTTGGTCCAGTCGATAGAACCCTGAGCCGCCCCCTTGGCCTTCTGCCACACGGACTTCGGCAGCGCCTTCTTCATCTTGCGGGCGACCTTGCGGACGCCGGCCGACTTCGTTACCGCTCCGGCGCCGCCCAACGAGAGGAGTCCCCACTCGCGCAGGGCGACGTTCACGTTGACGCTCTTGTCCTTCGGGCCGAAGCCGTGGTCCGACATCGTGATCACGTAGGATCCGTCGCCGGCCCACGCCAGCATGTCGCCGATCATCTCGTCCATCTCATCGAAGAAAGCCCACGCGCGCTCTCTGATGGGCTCGGCCTCGTCGCTCGCGTAGTGCTCGCTGAGAGGATCGATGTACTTGTAGTGGACGTGCATCAACCGGTCCGGGGCCTCGAGCACCGAGAACAGGATGGGCACGTCATACCTCTCAAGGAGATAGCTGAGGGCCTTGCGCTTCTGCGCGAGGTTCTTAGACAAACGCTCGATGATGGCTGTGGACTTCCAGTCCTCGGCGTAATCGACCTCGATGTCGATCTCGTACTTGCCGACGTGCTGCGAGATCTCCGCCCCCAACTCCGCGGGATAGGTGAAGTGCTCTGGCGTCTCTCCTCCACCTTCGGGCGTGAGCATCCCCGAGACGGAAAAGCCGTCGACCGCGGGGGCCGGGTACGTCATGGGGATGTTGAAGAGTCCGATCGACGTGCCCTGCGCGTTGGCTGCGTTCCAGATCGCCGGCGCAGTGACGCGGTCGAGGCGCACGAGTCCTTTCGATCGTTGGATGTTGCCGAGTGTGAAGCCGAAGATCCCGTGCTTACCGGGGTTGACCCCCGTGAAGATGGACGTCCATCCCGGCGGTGTGTACGGCGGGACCGTCGACGTGAGGATCCCGCACGCACCTCTGTCCAAAAGCCTTCGATAATTCGGCATGTGCCCCGCCTCGAAGGCAGGATCTAGGACGGAATACGTGATGCCGTCCAGGCCGAGCATCAACACCTTGCTCATCCGGTTTCTCTTTCTAGATCGGTGACTTTCTTACGGCGCTCTGAGCCGTCGTCGCACGGTGAGCAGGATAGCTGCGCTCACCATCGCGATGCCCACCCACAGGGCGGGGACGACGAGCCCGGTGGCGGGCCCGAGGATGAACACCACGGCCTGGACGTCGGGCATCCCCGGGTTCGGGAGGAGACGCCTCTCGGCGAGGGCCCGGTCCCAGCGGCCGCCGACCTTGCTGCTGATCTGACCTTTCTCGGCCCCCGAGATCTCGATGAAGTAGTACGCCAGGACGGCGTAGACGGCGGCCAGAATGACATCGTGCCGGTAGCCGGAGCCGAGCCCGTAGCCATCGGCGCGCCACAGATAGAAGACCAGGCCGAGGGCCCCGGCGGCCCGCCTTCCGCCGTCGGCGAGGGCGTCCAACGCCGCTCCCCTGGCGCTGGTGACGCCGAGGGCCCGGGCGAGCTTGCCGTCCACGCAGTCGAGGACGAACGCCAGGTAGAAGAAGACCCCGCCCAGGGCCAGCGACCACCGCTCCGCGATCGCGAAGGCGGGGAAGACCGCGAGCCCGAAGAACAGGGCCAGGCCGGTCACGGCATCGGGGCTGAGGAGCCTCCGCTTGGCGAGGAAACGGGTTACCGGCAGGGCCACGGGGTCGGTGGCGAGCACCGTCCACCAGTAATCCCGCTTCTTCGCTCCTCGGGAGTCGGCAACGAACTCGCTCATACGAGCCCGTCCTCGAAAACCGCGCGTAAAAGGCGACCGTGACGGGCACTTGAGTTGTTCAGAATGATGGTCATGGGTCGATCAGGCCCTTGCCGCGGGCTTGCTCGAACGCTCCGGCCACGAGGCCGGTGACGAGGCCGCGGTCTTTGGTCTGCACCGCCTTTCCGACGTTGAGGATGAACAAGCCCAGCAAAGCCCACCACAGTGCCGCTTTGTGGAACACGTTCTGCGGCATCAGCTTGCGGTGGAGATAGAACTGGTTCGCCATGTTCATGCGTTGCAGGTTGTGCGAGTTGAGGCGCGCGGACGGAGCCTTCAGGTGATCGCAGCGAGCCTTCGGGGTCTGTACCAGCGTGTAGCGGCGAGACACGCGGAAGGAGAAGTCGATGTCCTCCTTGTACCCGTAGCCGGCGAGCGCTTCGTCGAAACGTTCCTGTTCGAATACCGCACGCTTGTACGACATGAACCACCCGTTGAAGTACTCGACCCTCCTGACCCCGGCCGAGTCCGAGATCCCCTCCGCGTAGAAACCGGGCCTGACCTTGCCGCTGGATTCCGGCCACCATCCGCCGATGCCGAAGATGCGCCGGTAGATCCTCGTGCCGAACGAAGGGCGCGCCGGACGCACCGGCGTAGCGCGCACACCGCCGAGCTCGGGGCCCCAGCGCTCATACTCCGCGAGGATCTCCGCGTGGCAGTCCGGCGCCATCGCGACGTCGTCGTCGATCAGGAAGACGGGGTCACCCTTCGTCCGATCGATCCCATAGTTCCTCTGAACGGTGAGGCCGCGAGGAGCGGGGTGGTGATACGCGAGAGGCATCCCCGCCTCGGCACACAGCTTCTCGATGTCGGAGCGCGTCGGCGTCTCGTCGCTGGAGTCCACGACGCACAGCTCGGCCGGAAGGACCGTTTGGTCCAACAGACTGCGGACCGTGTTGAGAAGGTCGTCCGGACGGTTGCGGGTGGCGATCACGAACGCCGAGGAGGCTTGACTTGTCTCTGTCATGACGCGGTGCAGGGTACCGTTTCGTGGACGGGGATCGACGCCGCACCGGCGGGTCTTGGGGTCGACCCCGTTTCTGAGCGCGCCCCTCGCCTAACTCCGGGGCGCTGGGAGGATAGCCCTCGTGACACCTAGACAAAGTGGTCCAACGCTGTTCCGGCGCAAGCGCCGGCGGGTTCTCCCTGCCGTGGTAGCGGTTCTGCTGCTCGGCGGCACCGCCGGAGGCGCGTACCTCCTCTTGAAAGACGACGATGGCAACATCACCGATCCGAAGCAGCACGAGAGATTGGTCGCGCCGCAGCCGATGTGCGACGTCCCTCTCAGGATCCTCGAGAAGGTTCTCGACGGCTACGTGCCCGGTCGGTCGGGCGATGTCCTCGCCGTTGAGGAGACGACGGCACAGTTCAACACCCGCCATTCCAGCCCCCACCCCTACACCCAGGACGTTCCGGTGGTTCTCTACGGCCCCGGCTACATAAGGCAGGGAGTCACACCTGAAACCGAGGTAACCGTGGCCGACCTGGCCCCCACCTATGCGGAGCTCCTCGGATACACGGCGTGGTCCGAGAGCCGTGACGGCAAGGTCCTGGAAGAAGCCCTCCTCCCGGCGGCCCGGAGGAACGGGACGCCGAAGCTGATCTTCACGCTGGTGTGGGACGGCGGCGGGGACAACGTCCTCGAACAGTGGCCCGACTCGTGGCCCCATCTGAAGAAGCTGCTCAAGCGCTCGACCAGCTACCCGAACGCGACGGTGGGATCCACACCCTCGATCACGCCTTCGATCCACGCGACCATCGGCACGGGAACGTTCCCGGCCACACACGGCATCCCCGACACGCGCATCCGAGTGAAGGGCGAGATGTTGGACGCGTGGGAGGGAACGTCTCCTCAACGTCTCCGAGTCAAGACGCTGGGCGATCTATGGGACGCAGCCAACGGGAACGCTCCGCTCGTGGGGATGATGGCGCGCGACGCGTGGCACCTCGGGATGATCGGCCACGGCGCCTACCTGCCCGAGGGGGACAACGATCTGGCCGCCATGGACGACTTCGGGGGGATCGAGTTCCGCACTAACGAGAAGTTCTACTCCCTCCCCGACTACCTCTTGGGCACAGAGGGGCTCGAAGAGGCCGTGGCCGAGGTCGACGGCCGCGACGGCGAGGCCGATCAGCGCTGGCTGGGGAACCCGATCCTGTCCTACGACGCGCAGGTCAGATACACGCCGGCGTGGTCGATCTATCAGACACAGCGTCTGGTCCAGGTCCTCGAAGCCGAGGGTTACGGACAGGATGACGTGGCCGATCTCTTCTACGCGAACTACAAGGCCATCGACCTCGCGGGACACACGTGGAACATGATCGAGCCGGAGGTGAAAGAGAACGTCGAGGAGAGCGACCGCCAGCTCGCGGCGCTCATCAAGGAACTCGATCGTCTCGTCGGTAAGAACGAGTACGTTCTCGCTCTCACCGCCGACCACGGGATGACGCCACTGCCCGGATCGGTGAAGAACTGGTCCATAAACATGCGGGAGATGAGCGCCGACATAGAGCGCAAGTTCGATACGACGACTCCCAACATCCCGCTGCTCCTCTCCAACCGCGGGTATCAACTGATGCTCAACCAGAACGAGCTGAAGCGGAACTCGGTCTCGGCGGAAGATGTCGGCAAGTTCCTAAGCGACTATCGCATCGAGGACAACAAGACGACGAACGAGATCCCCGACTACTTCAAAGGTCGCGAGGACGAACGTCTGTTCATGTTCGCGGCCACCGCGGCGGAGGTCGAGCAAGCGATCGACTGCAAGAAGGAGGCCGCGGCTCAGTCGCCGCGGCGGAACCGCCTCTTCGCCACTCGCCACAGGAACAGCGGGTTGCCGACGAGGTAGCGGCGCCACATCCGCCTCGGCTCCTGCCCGAGGCGCCAGATCCACTCGATGCCAACACGGTTCATCCACGCGGGGGCTCGGGGCACTTTCCCTGCGGTGAAGTCGAAGAAGGCGCCCACACCGACCCCCAACATCGCGCCGCTGGCCTCGAGGTTCGCGGCGAGCCACCTCTCCTGCAGGGGATTGCCCATGGCCACCATCACGACGTCCGCGCCGGTCTCCTTGATCGCGGCCGCAACCGCTGCATCATCGGAGCGGGGAAAGAACCCGTCGCCTGTGCCGGCCACCTTCAGATCCGGTGTGCGCTCGGCGAGGATCTCCGCCGCCCTGGCCGCCGTGCCGGGATGCGCCCCCAGGAAGTAGACCCTCCAGCCCTTCCGGGCCGCCAGCTCGGCGATCGCGGGATTGAGATCGCTTCCGTTGAGGTTCTCCGGGAAGCGCTCTCCCTGCATCCGAGCCGCTAACGACAATCCGGCTCCGTCGTTCAGCACGACGGGCGCATCCCGCAGCAGCTCGAAATAAGCGCGATCCCGACATGCGAGGTTCAGCGTGTGGGCGTTGACGTACGCGACCAGGGCAGGACCGCCGGTTGCTACCCGCTCGACGAGCGCGAGCGCCTCCGCCGCGGTGCCCTTGAACACGGGCACCCCCAGCACCTCGATGTGGGGCAAGGACCTATCCATCGGGCGAAGCATCGCACGACCCTCTGGATGGCTGATCCCACGTGGGGCTCGGTTTTTGCCGGTTCGTTCGGGATGGAGGCTAGGATGGCCGCTCGGCAAATGTCCCCTGATGACGGAGGTTTCGTGAGCGCGCCGAACGTACTGCTGCTGGCCATCGACTCTCTCCGAGCCGATGCCGTCTTCGGCAACCACATCGCCACGCCGAGCGCCGACCGTTACGCCTCGGTGGGCGCGGCGTTCCGCCAGGCCGTGTCGACCACGACGTCCACCACGCCTTCGTTCTCATCGATCCTCACGGGGTGCTACCCGCCCAAGCATGGCGTCAGGGGCCTCCAGGGGTACCGGCTGTCGTCCAAGCTCACGACGATGGCCGAGGCCTTCGGGAAGGCCGGCTACAAGACCCATGCTGAGGTCACCGGCCCCCTGCTCCCGGAGACCGGGATCCTCCGCGGGTTCGAGGACGCCCGCCACCGCCCTGGGTACAAGGTCCCGTTCTTCAGCTGGCGGGACGAGGTCGTCGGTCGGATGCACTCTTACGTCGACCCGTGGCTCATGCTGCTCCACATCTGGGAGGTCCATCGGCCCTACCGTGCACCGCCGGATTTCCAGAAGCGGTGGGACAAGGCCGGGTACGAGGCATCGGTCGCAGCCACGGACGAGTGGCTGGTGCCGATCCTCGAAGCCGCCGGCGACAACACGATAGTCATCATCACGGGAGATCACGGTGAGGATTACCCCGACACACCGTGGGAGCAGAAGATGTTCCGTGTCGCGCGCAAGGCGCGCGCCAAGCTGAAGCTCTCGAAGTGGTTCCCGTATCTCGACAAGAAGTTCTCGGGCCTCGTGGTCGGTCACGGGTTCGCGCTCTACGAGCATCTCGTCCGGGTCCCGTTGATCATCGCCGGACCCGGCGTTCCTCACGCGACGGTCGAGGATCAGGTCCGCCACGTCGACCTCTTCCCGACGCTCGCGGATCTCTGCGGCGTCGACATACCCGACGGGATCGACGGTCGCAGCCTGAAACCCCTCATGGAGGGTGGCTCGCTGCCGCAGGAGCCCGCTTACATGGAGGCCGTCGGAGTGAAGCTCGAGGGTAAGCGGATCGAGGGGGCGCGGGTGCCCGACTGGAAGCTGCTGCGCCCCGGAGGCGGCAGGCCGGCGCTCTACAAGTTGAACGGCGGAGGCGGGCCCGACGAGAAGCACAACGTCTACTCCCGCTACCCGGAGGTCGCGCGACCTCTGGAGGAGTTCCTCGAGCGCGTTCGGGAGACCGAGGTGGTTGCAGAGTCGGGCATGACGGGCGAGGAGGAGGCTCTCGTAGAGCAACATCTCCGGGACCTCGGCTACCTATAGCAGACGGTGCACAAGTGGCGATCGCTCCGTTCTTCATAGTCGCCTCGGCGCGGTCCGGCACCACGTTCCTCAGGTTGACCCTAAACGCGCATCCCGACGTCGCCGTCCCTCCCGAGTCGCGCTTCATAACGGAGTTGTACGACGGGCGCGAGACGGTGGAGACGGCGGACTTCCTCAACCGGTTGGAGAAGCACATGCGCTTCAAGGCGTGGGCCCTGCCGATCGAGCAGGTGGCGAAAGAGATCGGCGGCGACGCTGCGCTCCCTTACTCCGACGCGATCCGGGCCACGTATCGGGCGTACGCGCGCGCGCAGGGGAAAGAGAGCTGGGGTGACAAGACCCCGCGATACGTCGAGCACATCCCGTTCCTCGCGCGCATGTTTCCGGACGCTCGCTTCATCCATATCGTTCGCGACGGACGCAACGTCGCTCTCTCCTACTCGCACGTGAACTTCGGCCCGAAGAACGTCGCTCGCGCCGCACGTCTATGGGCCCGACGCGTCTCGACGGGCATGCACAACGGCCGATCGCTTCCCAAGGGCCGCTACTTCGAGGTCCTGAACGAGGATCTCGCCGAGGACAGGAAGGGCGAGATCCTCGACATCGCCTCCTTCCTGGGCCTCGACTTCGACGCCCGCATGCTCGACGAGAAGGAGCGCGCCAAGGGGGTCGTCGACAAAGTCACGCACAGCTACGAGCCGGGCGTGGCCGGGCGCGCGGCGATGAGCACCTGGCAGGAGGAGATGAGGCCGGGAGACATCGAGGTGTTCGAGGCGGTCGCCGGCAACGTGCTGTCCGAGCTCGGCTACGAGCGCCGCTACCCCAACCCCAGCCGCAGGGCCCGCCTCAAGGCCCGGCTGGCCCTGAAGGGCCTCCCGATCGGAACCTTAAAGCGGAATCTTGGGGACAGGACGGGGGGCGGCGGCGTCGAATCTTCCTCCT
>Ga0299914_10002667_pt1 | contig 12364 bp, 10 predicted proteins | sample RVTome_10_FD_201361 | JGI IMG/M metagenome (GOLD analysis project Ga0299914, IMG submission 201361) | Soil microbial communities from uranium-contaminated site in the Upper Colorado River Basin, Wyoming, United States - RVT153D57 (version 2) ... | reverse complement strand
GATCGCGCATGAGCTGACCGGAATTCCGCGCTTCCGCCGCTTCGCCGGAATCGCCGCGTTCAGCGAGGGCTGGGGCCTCTATTCGGAGCGGCTGCCCAAGGAGATGGGCCTCTATGCCGATCCCTATTCCGATTTCGGCCGACTTTCGATGGCGCTGATGCGCGCCTGCCGGCTGGTGGTCGATACCGGCCTTCATGCGATGCGCTGGACGCGGGCGCAGGCGACCGACTACCTCGATCGCAACATGCCGAGCAGCCATTACGACAATCAGCGCGAGATCGACCGCTACATCGTGCTGCCGGGCCAGGCGACGTCTTATTATGTCGGCATGCGCAAGATCCTGGAGCTTCGCGAGCGCGCGCAGGCCGGGCTCGGCGACGCCTTCGACCTTCGCGCCTTCCATGACCTCGTCCTCGGCAACGGGCCGCTGCCGCTGCCGATGCTCGAGGAGCAGGTCGACGGCTGGATCGCGGCCGGCGGAGTCCGGGCGTGAAGCGGTGGCGCCTCGCCGTCGCGGCCGCACTAGGCCTTCTGCTCGGCACGGGCGGCGCGACCGCTCAGGCGCCTGCCACGACCTACATCCAGGCCGGCCGCCTGCTCGCCGACCCGGCGAGCGGCCGCGTCCTTTCCGCCCATACCATCGTCGTGCGGGGCGGGCGGATCGTCGCGATCGAGGAAGGTTTTGTCGGCGAGGGCCAGGGCGAAATCGTCGATCTGCGCGACAGCTTCGTCCTTCCCGGGCTGATCGATTCCCATGTCCATATCTGCCACGAGAACGGACCGAACGACCGGGTCCGCCGGACGGTGCAGACCGCCGCCGACCTCGCCGTCGACGGCGCGCATCATGCCCGGATCACCCTCGAGGCGGGCTTCACCACCGTCGCCGACATGGGTGAGGAGAATGATGCGATCTTCGCGGTGCGCGACGGCATCGCCCGCGGCCGCATAGCCGGGCCTCGGATCGTCGCCGCCGGCAACGCGATCAGCCCGCATGGCGGGCCCGGCGATCCGGCCGGCTACCGGCCCGACGTCGGCCGCACCCTGCGCCGGCCGAGCCTCTGCTCGGGCGCCGACGATTGCCGCCGCGTGACTCGCGAGACGATCCATCGCGGCGCCGACCATATCAAGATCACCGCGACCGGATCGGTGCTGGCCGATCTCGCCTCGGGGCTCGGGCAGCAATTCACCGACGAGGAGATGCGCGCGATCGTCGAGAGCGCGCATGCGCTGGGCCGCCGCGTCACCGCCCACGCGCATGACGCCGCGGCGATCAACGCCTTCCTTCGCGCCGGCGGCGATTCGATCGAGCACGGCACCAACCTGGATTCGGAATCGGTCCGGCTGTTCCGCCAGCAGGACGCCTGGCTGATCCCCACCTTGCTGGCCGGGGAGACCGTCGGCCGCTGGGCCAATGATCCGAACGGCTTCCTGTCGCCCGCGGTGCGGGAAAAGGCGCTGCTGGTCGGGCCGCGGATGATCGAGTCCGCCCGCCTTGCCCATGCCGGCGGGGTGCGCATCGCCTTCGGCACCGATTCGAGCGTCAGCCGCCACGGCGAGAATGCGCGCGAATTCGCCTTGCTCGTTCAGGCCGGCCTCACCCCGCTGGAGGCGATCCGGACCGCCACCGTCAACGCCGCCGATCATCTCGGCCTCTCGGACCTGGTCGGCTCGATCGCGCCGGGGAAGGCCGCCGACATCGTCGCCGTCCGCGGCGATCCGACGGCCGACGTCACCGTGCTGGGGCGAGTCTCTTTCGTCATGCGGGACGGCCGCATCTACCGGCGATGAAGGCGCTCGCGCTGCTCGCTTTGGCGATTGCCGCGCCTGCGGCGGCGCAGACGGAGCCGCATTATGAAATGCGCGCCGCGTTCGACCCGTCCGGGGCTCTCGAAGCCGATGTCGAGATCGTCCTTCCGCCGGGCACGCGCGAGAAGACCTTTCTGCTGTCGCGCCGCTTCGAGCTCCGCGGCGCCCAGCTTTCGGGCGCCAGCCTGGCCGGCGTCACGATCGCCGAATCTCCGGTCGAAGGGCTGTACGCCTATCGCTTCGTCGCGGCGCCTGACGCGAGCGGGCCGATGCGCCTGCGCCTGCTCTACGGCGGCCCGATCAATCCGACCGAGGACAGTGGTGTGAGACCGCTTCGCGACGAGGGGTTCGAGCTGTTCATCGACCATATGTGGTTCCCGGTCGGCGCCGACATCCAGACGCGCTTCACCCTCGATGCCCAGCTGGACGGATTGGATCCCGACCTGGTGGTCGTGGCGCAGGGCGAGGTGACGCGCAGCCCGACCGGCGTGCGCATCCGGCGCGACTTTATCGATATCGACATTCCGATGGTGGCGATGCGCGGGCTCGACCGGGCCGAGGCGCCGGGCGTCGAATTCTATTCGCGCGACCTCGGCACGCGGCTTTCCACCTTCTACATCCGCCATTCGGAAGGCGCGGCCCGCTATTTCGAGCGCTGGTTCGGTCCGCTCGCCCAAACCGTCCGGATGGCGGTGGTGTGGCGCGATCGCCCGATGGCTTATGCCCGCACCGGCTACACCGTCTTTTCCGAAGGCGGCCGCAGCGCTCCCGATTATCCGGAGAGCGGCGCGGCGCGCCATGCCGGCCACGAGGTCGCCCATGCCTGGTGGATGCTGGCGAGCCCGATCACCGACGATTTCTGGCTGGTCGAATCCGCCGCCGAATATTGCGCAATCCGCTATCTCGAAGCGTCGCTCGGGCCCGCGGAAGCAGCGACCATGATCGGGGAGAAGCGCCGCGCCTCGGCCGACGCCGGCCCGGTCATGGGTCACGGCCGTCCGAGCCGCGTCCAGCTCTACCAGAAGGGGCCCCTGCTCCTCGTCGACCTGGAGCAGCGCATCGGCCGGCCGGCGATGGACCGGCTGATGGCCGCAATGGCGCGCGAGCCGGTGCACACGACGGCGGCGTTCCTCCAGCTGCTGGCTGGTGTCGCCGGCGCGGAGGCGGCCCAGGCTTTCGAGCAAGCCCTCCACGGCTAGAGTCTATCATGGTCACGTTCAGGCCTCTTGTGCCCCGGCGAATTCGCGGCTTGGGTCCACGCATCTGAGGCCTCAAGATCCGACCCGTTCAGCCTGGAGCATCGTCCGGCCGGCTCCGCGACGCCTCACTCACGGCACCGGCCGGCGGTTCATCCGCTCGCTGCGCCGCCGCAGCAGCTCGGCGGCGCCGAGCAGCAGCGTCGAGGCGATCACCAGCAGGGTCGCCGCCGCGGTGATGGTCGGGCTGATCTGCTCGCGCACGCCTTCGAACATCTGCAGCGGGATGGTGCGCTGGTCGGGGCCGGCGATGAACAGCGCGACCACGGTCTCGTCGAACGAGGTCATGAAGGCGAACACGGCCCCGGCCGCGATGCCGGGGCCGATCAGGGGCGCGAGGATCCGCACCAGCACGGTCGGCGGCGGCGCCCCCAGGCTCGACGCGGCGCGGAGCATCTCGAAATCGAATCCCTGCAACGCGGCATGGACGACGATGACCACGAACGGCGTCGCCAGCACGGTATGCGCCAGCACCAGTCCGGCGAAGCCGTTGACCAGCCCCAACGGCGCGAACAGGAAATAGAAGGCGATCGCCACGACGACGACCGGCACCACCATTGGTGCGGCGATCAGCCCGGCGATGAACGGCTTGGCCCGCGATCGCATCCGCGCCAGCCCGATCGCCGCGAGCGTCCCGAGCGGCGTCGCCAGCAAGGTCGTCGCCACCGCCACGGCAACGCTGTTGCGAAGCGCCCTCGTCCAGGCCGGGGACGAAGCGAGCTCGCGATACCAGCGCAGCGACAGGCCGTCCTCGGGGAAGACCAGGAAGGCGCTCGGGTTGAGCGACAGCGGGATCACCGCCAGCGTCGGCAGCACCAGGAAGGCGAAGACCAGGCTGCAGGCGCCGATCAGCAGCGCCCGCGCCGCGCGCTGGCCGGGCGAGCGCCAGGGCGAGACCGGGGTCATGCCGGCACCGTGCGGACGAGGTAGCGCCCCGCGAACAGCATCAGCGCCAGCGGCAGCAGCAGGAGCAGGCTGAGCGCCGCGGCCATGCCCCAGTTCAGCGTCTGGTTGGTGTAGAAGGCGATCGAGCCGCTCAGCATCTGGTCGCCGCCGCCGCCGACCAGGGCCGGCGTGATGTAATAGCCGAGCGCCAGGGTGAAGACGATGATCATCCCCGCCGCCAGCCCGGGCATTGTCTGCGGGAAATAGACCTTCAGGAAAGCGGAGGCGGGCGCCGCGCCGAGCGAGCTCGCGGCGCGCATCTCGGAGGCCGAGATGCCCTTCATCACACCGTAGAGCGGCAGCACCAGGAAGGGCAGCAGCACGTGGGTCATCGCGATATAGACGCCGAGCCGGTTGTAGACCAAAGCGAGCGGCGCTTCGACCAGGCCGAGGCCGAGCAGCACATTGTTGAGCACGCCCTCGGTCTGGAGCAGCACCACCCAGGCGGTGGTGCGGACCAGCGCCGAGGTCCAGAACGGCAGCAGCACCAGGATCAGCAGCGGGTTGGCCCAGCGCGGCGGCAGGCTGGCGAGCAGGAAAGCGACCGGATAGCCGAGCAGGGCGCACAGCAGGGCCACCACCGCGCTGATCTTGAAGGTCCGCAGCAAGATGTCGACGAACACCGCCTGCTCGGGCTCGACCCGTTCGATCCGGCCGTCGGCGGTCAGCCGCCGGTCGAGCGAGGCGAGCAGGTAGAAGCTGGTCAGTGGCCCGGCGGCGTGCCGCATGGTCGCCCACTGGTCGGGCTCGCCCCAGCGCGGATCGATCCCGGCCAGGTCGGCGATGGTGCGCGACGGCGCCCCGGCCTCGATCGCCGCGGCGGTGGCGTAGACGAGGCTGCGCGATCCGACCCGGTCGTAATTCAGCCGGTTGGCGACGAGGTTCAGGGTCCCGGCGCGGCGCGACGCTGCGATCTCGGCGCCGAGCGTGCGCGCCAGCCGATCGTCGGGGACGCCGTCCCCGTCCCATTCGCGCAGCGCTTCCGCGGTCTGGGGCCAGGCGGTGGCGAGCTCGTGGTCGGTGACGCCGCGCGCCATCATCATCAGCACCGGGCCGAGGAAGCCGACCGCCAGGAACGCCATCAGCGGCGCGACCAAAGCGAAGGTCCACCAGCGCGTTCCCCCGAGCCGCCGCCGCCCGGCGGCGTCGGGCTCAGTGGGCGAGCCAGGCATTGAAGCGCTGGGTGAGCTGGTCGCCATATTCGACCCAGAAGTTCGCATCGAGCTCCAGCGCATCGATCATGTTCCGCGGGTCGGACGGCGTGTCAAGCCGCAGCCGCGGATCGATCAGCTCGCCGGCGCGGCGGCTGGTCAGCCCCGTCGGGATGAATTGCGGCAGGCGCATCTGGTTCTCGGGAAGCGTCATGTGGCGCAGCAGCTGGGCCGCTTCGGCCTTGCGCGGGCTGTTGCTGAGGATCACCCAATAATCGACGGCAAAGATGTTGCCGTGCCAGCTCACCCGGAAGTCGCGGCCCTCGGTCCGGTTGGCGACGATCAGCCGTCCGGGGCTGGTCACCGACATCGCCACCTCGCCCGATCCGAGCAGATCGGGCACCTGCGAGATGGACGACCACCAGACGATGTGCGGCTTGAGCTGGTCCAGCTTGCGGAACGCCCGGTCGATCCCGGCCGGCGTGCGCAGCGTCGCATAGACCTCGCGCGCCGGCACGCCGTCCGCCATCAGCGCGAATTCGAGCGTGTATTTCGGCGTGCGCCGCATGCCCCGCCGGCCCGGGAAGCGCCGCACGTCCCAGAAATCGGCCCAGGTCCGCGGCCCCGGCCCTTCGATGCGGCCGCCGTCCCAGCCGATCAGATAGGACCAGAGCATCGCGCCGACGCCGCAATCATGGACGGCGGTCGGGATGAAGGCGTCGCGGCCGCCGAGCGAGGCCCATTCGAGCGGCTCGAACAGGCCCTCCTCGCAGCCCAGGATCAGATCCTCGGTCTCGACCTGGACGACGTCCCAGCTGGTGTCGCCGCCCAGCACCTTGGTGCGGATGACTCCGACGCCGCCGTGCCAGGTGTCTTCCTGGAGCCTTATGCCGGTGGTCCGGGTGAACGAGTCCCAATAAGCGCGGCGATGGGCCTCCTGCGACGATCCCCCCCACCCGACCACGGTGAGCGGCCGCGGTTCCGAATCCCCGGAGCAGCCGGTCGCCAGCAGCGCCGCCGGCAGCGCCAGCCAGGCGAAGAGGCGCCGCCACGCCGTCACGGTCGGTCCCCGGCGGCGCGCCCGGCAGGCATCGATTCCGGCACCGGCCCGGGAAAGGCGAGGCAGCGCTCGGCGCACCAGCCGATCGTCAGCCGGTCCGATCCGGCGGCGGGCAGCCCGCTCTGGGTGCGAATGGTCAACGCCGCCCCCCCCGGAAGTATGGCGCGCAGCCGGCTATGATCGCCGTGATAGGCGATATCGTCAACGCAGGCGGCGAAGCGGTTGCAGTGGCTGCCCAGCTCGGTTCCGGCCTCGACATGCTCGGGCCGCACGGTCGTTACCACCGCGTCGCCGGGGCCGATGTCGCCGACCGGCGTTGCCCGCACCATCAGGTCGCCGGCGATTCGGACTTCGCAGGTCGCGCCGTCGCGCGCCGTGACGATTCCGGCCAGCCCGTTATTCTCGCCGACGAAGCCGGCGACGAAGGCGTTTTGCGGCCGCTCGTAGATCGCCTCGGGCGTGCCCACCTGCTGGACGACGCCGTCGGCGAACACCGCGATCCGGTCCGACAAGGTGAGCGCTTCGGCCTGGTCATGGGTGACGTAGATGACGGTGACTCCCAGCCGCCGCTGGATCCGCTTGATCTCGATCTGGAGCCGTTCGCGCAGCTGGCGGTCGAGCGCGCCGAGCGGCTCGTCCATCAGCACCAGGTCGGGCTCGAACACCAGCGCGCGGGCGAGCGCGACGCGCTGGCGCTGGCCCCCCGAAAGCTGGTCCGGACGGCGCTCGCCGAGCCCCGCCAGGTCGACCAGCTCGAGCGCGGCCTCCGCTTTGGCCGCCGCCGCGGTGCTGCCGATGCCGCGCACCTGCAAAGGGAACAGGATATTGCGGGCGACGCTCATGTGTGGGAACAGGGCGTAATTCTGGAACACGACGCCCATGTTGCGCTTGTGGGGCGGCTTGCCGCGCAGCGAGCGGCCTTCCATCAATATGTCGCCGGCCGTCGGCGCCTCGAAGCCGGCGAGCATCATCAGGGTCGTCGTCTTGCCCGATCCCGACGGGCCGAGCAGGGTCAGGAACTCGCCCTTGCGCACGGCGAGGCTCAGCCCGGCCACGGCCGCGCGGTCGCGGCCATAATGCTTCGTGATTTCGACGAACTCGACGAAGGGAGGATCGGCGGTTTCGGACATCAGGCGGAGACGGGCTCGTAGACCGCGGCCAGCCGCTCGACGCCTTCGTCGATCTGCTCCGGCGTCGCATAGCTGTAGGAAAGCCGGACGTGATGGGTCGGCCTCAGCCCGTTGTCCGGATAGGCGCCGCCGCCGGCGAAGAACTGGCTGCCGGCGATGATGTTGACTCCGGCCTGCGCCGCGCGCGCGGCGAGCGCGTCGCCGTCGACGTGCGGCGGCATAGTGAGCCAGACATAATAGCCCCCTTCCGGCACGCTCAGCCGCGCCTCGGGCAAAAGGCGGCGGACCGCCGCCACCATCCGGTCGCGCCGCTCGCGATAGACCGCCTGCACCCGCTCGACATGTTCCGGAAAGGCGGACGAGCGCCCGAACTCGTAGATGATCCGCTGCATGAGCGGCGATGATCCGCCGTCCGACTTGAGCCGGATCAGGCGGGCGATCAGCCCGATCTCGGCGGCGATCCAGCCGATCCTCAGCCCCGGCGCGATCAGCTTGGAAAAGGTGCCGAGGTGGAGGACGATGCCGCCCGGATCGAGCGCCTTCAGCGAAGGGATCGTCTTCCCCTCGAACCGGACACGACGATAGGGCGTGTCCTCGGCGACGAAGATGCCCTCGCGCTCCGCGATCGCGATCAGATGCCGGCGCCGCGCCTCCGACATGGTCGCGCCGGTCGGATTGTGGAAATCGGCGACATTGTAGATCAGCTTTGGCGGCGCCCGACCCTCGGCGCGCCGCGCCGCGATCGCCTGCTCGAGCGCCTCGGTCAGCAGCCCGTCCTGGTCCTGCCCGATCTCGACGAACTCGACGCCGAAGCTGCGGAAGATCGGAATGGCGCTGAAATAAGTCGGGGCGGTGACGACGACCGCGTCGTCTTCGTCGATCAGCAGCCGGCAGACCAGCTCCAGCCCGTGCTTGGCGCCGTTGACGATGAGGATGTTCTCAGGGCTGAGCGCGCAGCCGTCCTCGTTCATCAGGCCGGCGATCCAGGCGCGCAGCTCCGGCTGCCCCTGCGTCGCCGAGTATTGCAGCGTCTCCTCGCGATGCTCGGTCAGCGCCGCCTGCGCGAACGACGTCAGATCGGGGAGCAGCTGCGGCGCCGCGAAGCCCGAATCGAACGGGATCACGTCGGGGCCCAGCTCCGACGGAAAATGCGGGGCGGGGAAGGCGGTCGAGAGCGCCGCGGCGCGACGGGCAAAGCGGTTCTCGATCACGTGTCACCACCCCGGCTGCGACGGCCACTGGAACGCGGGCCGCCCTGCCGAACACGATGGTCCTCGCCGCCTGATCCGCCATCCTGGCCGCGTGAAAATCGACAGTGGCGGATTTGCCGTGCCGGTGCGTCGTTCGAGTCAGGAGCGGGCGTGCGGGCGTAGCGCGGCCGAGGCGGGAGATGGTCGGGGACGGATGAAGCGGGTCGCGACCATCTTGTTCCTGGCAGCCGCCTGCGCCGCCGGCGCCCAGCCCGGACCCCAGGGCGCGGGCGCGGCGGCGACTCCCGATCCGTTTCCGAGCACTTACCGGCCGACCCCGGTCTCGCCGATGGCGATCACCGGGGCGCGGATCCTCACCGGCACCGGCGCGGAGATCGCCGACGGTACGATTCTCGTCCGCGACGGGCTGATCGAGGCGGTGGGCGGGAATCTCGCCGTTCCCGCGGGCTATGAGGTCGTCGACGGGCGCGGGCGCTGGGTGACGCCCGGGCTGATCGACGCCCATTCCCATCTCGGCGTCTCGTCGTCCCCGAACACGCCGCTCAGCGGCGACCATAATGAAGGAACCGCGCCCAACACCGCCGAGGTCTGGGCCGAGCATGCGGTCTGGCCGCAGGATCCCCAGTTCCGCCTCGCCCGCGCCGGCGGCGTCACCACCCTGATGATCCTCCCCGGCTCCGGCAATCTGATCGGCGGCCGCTCGGTCACCTTGCGCAACGTGCCGGCCGCGACGGTCCAGGCGATGAAGTTTCCGGGCGCGCCATATGGCGTGAAGATGGCGTGCGGCGAAAATCCCAAGCGCAGCTACGGCGCGCGTAACCGCTCGCCCGCCACTCGGATGGGCAATGTCGCTTTGTTCCGCCGGGCCTTCATCGATGCGGCCGACTATGCCCGCAGGCTCGATCGCGCCGGATCCGGCGGCGATCCGCCGCGCCGCGATCTCCAGCTCGAGACGCTCGCCGGCGTCCTCGACGGCGACATCCTCGTCCAGAATCATTGCTACCGCGCCGACGAAATGGCGATCATGATCGACATGGGCCGCGAGTTCGGCTTCACCATTCGCGCCTTCCATCATGCGACCGAGGCCTACAAGATCGCGCCGATGCTCGCCCGCGAAGGCATCTGCGTCGCCACCTGGGCGAGCAGCTGGGGCTCCAAGATGGAGGCGCTGGACGCCGTCGAGGAGAATGCGCCGATGGTCCACGCCGCCGGCGGTTGCGCGATCATCCATTCCGACGACGCGACCCTCGGCCAGCGCCTGAACCAGGAAGCGGGCATCGCGCTGGCCGCCGGGCGGCGCGCCGGCATCGACGTCAGCGACGGCGAGGCGATACGCTGGATCACCGCCAATCCGGCGCGGGCGCTGGGAATAGAGGAGCGGGTCGGCACGATCGAGCCCGGCCGGATGGCCGATCTCGTCCTGTGGAGCGCCAATCCGTTCACCGTCTACGCTCTGGCCGAACGGGTGTGGATCGACGGGGCGCCGGTGTGGGACCGGACCGATCCGCGCTACCAGGCGCCGTCCGATTTCCTGCTCGGCCAGCCGGGCCAGCAGGCGCCGCGATGATCGCCCGCTGCCTCGCCGCCCTGCTGGCTCTGGCCGCGCCGCCGGCGGCGGCCGAGACGGTGGCGATCGTCAACGGCCGCATCGCCACGATGGGCCCCGCCGGCACGATCGAACGCGGCACGATCGTCCTCACCGACGGCCGCATCGCGGCGGTCGGCGCCGACATTGCCGTGCCGGCCGGCGCCCGCACCGTCGAGGCGGAAGGGCGGATCGTCACGCCCGGCTTCATCGCTTCGGGCGCCGGATTGGGCCTGATCGAGGTGCGGTCGGTCGACGCCGCCAATGATCGCGGCGCAAACATGGCGGGGATCAGCGCCGCCTTCGACGCCGGCTACGGTCTCAATCCGGATTCGCTGCTCATCCCGGTCGCCCGCCTCGGCGGAATCACCCGCGCCATCGCCACGCCGGTCTATGACGACGCGCCGGGCCGCGAGCTGCTGTTCGCCGGCCAGGCCGCGGCGGTCGCGCTCGGCGGGCGGCCGATGCTGGTCCGTCGCGGCGTCGCCATGGTGTTGGAGATGGGCGAAGCGGGCGCCGAGCGCGCCGGCGGCGCCCGCGCCGCAGAGCGGGTCGCGCTGCGTGCCGTCTTCGCCGATGTCCGCGATTTCGCCCGCCGCCGCGCCGCCTACGATCGCGGCGAGACCCGCGACTATCTGCTGTCGCGCGCCGATCTCGAGGCCCTGGTTCCGGTCGTCGAGGGCCGCATGCCGCTGCTGGTCGGCGTCGACCGCGCCTCCGACATACGCGACGTGCTCGCGCTCGCCCGCGAGGAGGAGTTGCGGGTCATCCTCGTCGGCGCGGCCGAAGGCTGGCGCGTCGCGGCCGACATCGCCGCGGCGCAGGTGCCGGTGCTGCTGACTCCGGTCGACAATCTTCCGGCCTCGTTCGAATCGCTCGGCGCGACGCTCGGCAATGCCGGACGGCTGATCGCGAGCGGCGTGCTGGTCGGCTTTCAGGGCAACGGCAATCATCGCGAGCGCGAGCTGCGCTACAATGCCGGCAATGCGGTCGCCGCCGGCCTTCCCTGGGAGCAGGGGCTTGCCGCGATCACGATCAACCCGGCGCGGATCTTCGGTCTCGCCGACCGGATCGGATCGATCGAGCCCGGCAAGGAGGCCGACCTGGTGATCTGGGACGGCGATCCGCTCGACACTTTGGGCCGGCCGGTGGCCATCTTCATCCGCGGCGAGGCGCAGCCGATGATCTCGCGCCAGACCGAGCTTCGCGACCGCTATCTGCCGGCGGTCCGCGCATCCACATCAGAAGGAGCCGAGCGATGAATGGAAACAAGCTGCTGATCCTCTATTCCGCGGTGCTGACAATCGCCTGCGCCGCCTCGCTCGCCACCGGCGCGGTCGCGAACCAGGGCCCGGAGACGGCGAGCTTCACCGAGATCGACGTCCAGCGGATCAACCTGCGCGAGGCCGACGGCACGTTGCGGATGGTGATCTCCAACACGGCGCGCACGCCCGGCATCTACATGCGCGGCGTCGAGCGGCCGCACCCGAGCGGACGGCGCACGGCGGGCATGATCTTCTTCAACGACGAAGGCACCGAGAATGGCGGCCTCACCTTCAGCGGGCGGCGCCTGCCCGACGGAACCGTGGTGGGAAGCGGCCATATCAGCTTCGACCAATATGAGCAGGATCAGGTCATCCAGCTCACCCAGAACGAGCAGGGCGGACGGCGGTGGGCCGGCATGGTGGTGAGCGACCGGCCCGACGCGCCGCTCGACTTCGATCTGGCCCAGCGCATCTCGAGCATGCCCGAAGGCCCCGAGCGGACGGCGGAAATTCAGCGCGTGATGGCGGAAGGCACGTTCGGCCGCCAGCGGGTCTGGGTCGGCAAGACCCGCGACCGTGAATCCGCCGTGCTGCTGAGCGACGCGATGGGCCGGCCGCGCATCCGCATGCGGGTCGCGCCCGACGGCGCCTCGGCGATCGACTTCCTCGGCGAGGATGGGGCGGTCATCCGCTCGCTGACTCCGCAGGGGTGATGCGCGCTCCGGCCGGCCTTGCGTTGCTGTGGGTTTTGGCCGCTTGCGCGGTGCAGGACCGGCCGGAGACCGCCGCATCGCCGGCGGCCCTGCGCGCCGGCCTCGATCCCGCCGCCGCGCCGGATCCCTATCCCGCGATCTATCGTCCCGGGCCGAGCGAGCGGGTCGCGATCGTCGGCGCCACCGTCCTTACTGGCACGGGAGAAGAGATAGAAAATGGAACGGTGCTGGTCGCCGACGGC
>Ga0299914_10002665_pt1 | contig 12366 bp, 9 predicted proteins | sample RVTome_10_FD_201361 | JGI IMG/M metagenome (GOLD analysis project Ga0299914, IMG submission 201361) | Soil microbial communities from uranium-contaminated site in the Upper Colorado River Basin, Wyoming, United States - RVT153D57 (version 2) ... | reverse complement strand
CTGGTTGGCTTTTGGTCAGACATTGTCGGTGGGGTGGGGGCTGTGGCTCGTGGCCAGTTTAGTGATGCTTGGGGTATTGCCCGGCCGTGCTCTCAGCCGCATCCCTCTTATTGCCACCTTCATCCCCCTCCTCTTCATGGTCGCCGCCGGTTCCACTGCCCCTCAATATTATAAATTTTTACTAACAGCCGTCCCCTTCCTCTGCCTCCTTCTCGCCTTCGCAATTCACAATTCACAATTTACAATTTACAATTTACGCGCCACTGCTTACTGTTTACTGTTCACTGCCTACTGTTTACTGATCACGCTCTCCCTAAAGAACCTCTACACCAACCCCGCCTACGCCCGTGCCGATTATCGCGGTCTGGCGGCACGAATTGAAGCCGAAAACCATCCTGACGCTGGCATCATTCTCAATGCGCCCAATCAGTGGGAAGTCTTCACCTATTATCATCGTCAGGGCGCGCCCGTTTACCCCCTGCCGGCCGGAATAAGCCGGCCCACGCCTGAGGGGATTGATGAAAAATTAAGCGAAATCGCGGCCCAACATGATCGTCTGTACGCCGTTTTTTGGGGTGAAACCCAGCGCGATCCGGAACGGCTGATAGAGCGTTGGCTGGACGAACATGCCTTCAAAGCCACCGATGAGTGGGTAGGCGATGTGCGCTTTGTCACCTATGCAGTGCCCGATGAAGCGGCAACGGAGATGGCCACGGCCGTTCACCTCTCTTTTGGCCAGCACATCACCCTCAATGGCTACACCTTAAACGACGACCAATTTGTGCCCGGCGATATTGTCCAGGTGACACTGTTTTGGCAAACGGCCGAACACCTCAACCAGCGTTATAAAGTTTTCCTCCACCTGATAGATGCCAGCGGCCAAACCATTGCCCAACGCGACAGCGAACCGGGTGGCGGCCTCAACCTGACCACTATCTGGCAGCCGGGTCAGGTCATCAGTGACAATCACGGCCTGCTAATCCCCGCCGGCGTGCCGCCAGGACAATACACCATTTTGCTCGGCCTCTACGACATCGCTGATCCCACAGCACGTTTACCCATCACGACCAACGAAGGTATACATGAGGTTATATCTTTGGTTACATTTCAGCTTGGAAATTAAGTTGGGACTTGAAAGTAGCTTCATTTTCTGTAATGATGAGAAAAGTAAAAGGGAGATTTTGATTGGTCTCTGATTTATTTGGGAGCTACTACTATGAAGAATATGCACTCTTCCTTATCTCGACGAGCGAACCGCTTTTACACCATCGGTGAAGAAATTGCTAACAGCATTACCCACGGCATTGGCGCCGTATTAAGCATAGCGGGGCTGATCTTGCTCCTACTCTCAGCCTCAGTCTATGGTGATATCTGGCGCACTATCAGCGTAATTATATATGGCAGCAGTTTGGTCCTTTTATATCTATGCTCAACACTGTATCATGGCGTTCAACGGCCGAAAATAAAACGGGTACTGCGTATTTTAGATCATGCAGCGATTTACGTGCTTATTGCTGGCTCCTACACACCCTTTGCCCTGGTAACCATGCGCGGACCATTGGGATGGACGATTTTAGGCATTATTTGGGCCTTAGCGGTGTTGGGAATACTGTTTAAGGTGTGGTTTATCGGCCGCTTTGAAGTCCTGGCCACCATCGGCTACATTCTCATGAGTTGGATCTCTCTCATTGCCTTCAAACAACTTATTGCCGGTCTGGGTCTGGACGGCATGCTCTGGCTCATCTTTGGCGGCGCGGCTTACATGATCGGAGTCATCTTCTACGCCTGGCAAAAGCTGCCCTACAACCACGCCATCTGGCATCTATTCGTCCTCGGTGGCAGCACCTGCCACTTCTTCGCCGTCCTCTTGTACGTATTGCCCACCGCCTGATATGAGGTGGTCTGGCCAACAGCACTGGCCCCTCGACAAGGAAAGTGCTGTTACCAATACCGGTTATCGAGAATGGCTTAACATTAACTCATTCAATGCCTCACGGGCCGCCGGGAGATGCTGCATGGCTGTCCAATTACCCTGAATGTCCTCGGGTTTGGCACAGGTCAAAAGCAAATAAAAAGGGTCACTCTGGGTAGGCCGGCCCCCTGCACTGGTTTGCCTCCATAACGGCCGCAAACTCGCCTCCCATGCCCCATAATGCACCCGCAGCCAGGGCCACACCACTTCAAACTCTTCCCTTGCCTCTTCGATTGATACCTGCTGCCGGTACACCCGCACCACCACACTTTCTAACCTATCCCAATAATCAACAAACTCATCCAAAGAAGCACTCTGCGACCACTGCCGCAAAAATCTAGAAAAAGGATTCATAAGTATCACGCATCACGCATCACGTGATACCTAAGCACTTGACACCTGACACTTAAACACCTGACACTCAAACACCTGACCCCTATCTTCGCAGGAGAGAGAGGCCCGCCTCAGCCATAGCTTCGGCCGTAATGCCCAACTCCCGGTAAATAGTCTCATAGGGTGCCGAAGCCCCGAAATGATCGAGGCCAATAGCAAGGCCCTCATCACCAATATACCGCTCCCAACCAAACGTTGTACCTGCCTCAATCGAAACCCGTGCTTTGATATGAGGCGGTAGTACCTCATGGCGATATTCGGCCGTTTGCCCCGCAAATAACTCCCACGAAGGTAGCGAAACCACTCGTGCCCGTACCCCTTTATCGGCCAACAGCTTTTGCGCATCCAGGGCCAACTGCACCTCTGACCCCGTACCTATCAAAATAACTTGTGGCTCATCAACATCACGGAGCACATAAGCCCCTTGCCGCACCCCATCCGCCGCACCACCTGTCTGCCGATCTATAGTAGGCAAATTCTGCCGCGTCAACACGAGAGCTGTTGGGCCATCTGCATTTTCTAGAGCAGCCCGCCAGGCAACGGCCGTCTCCCCCGCCTCCGCCGGTCGAATTACGGTCAAATTAGGGATAGCCCGCAGTGCCATCAAATGTTCCACCGGCTGGTGGGTTGGCCCATCTTCACCCAGACCAATGCTGTCATGCGTAAACACATAAATGACAGCCGCCCCCATCAATGCTGCCAGGCGAATAGAGGGCCGCATATAGTCTGAAAAAACGAGAAAAGTACCACCATACGGCCGTATCCCCCCATGCAGAGCCATCCCATTCAAAATACCGGCCATACCATGCTCGCGCACCCCAAAACGGATATAACGGCCGCTGAAATCGTCCGGTCTAATATCCTTCTCCCCTTTCAAATCCGTCTTGTTCGAGCCGGTCAAATCACCTGAGCCGCCCAGCAAAGAAGGCACACGGGCTGCAATCGCACTCAACACCGTCCCCGACGAGGCCCGCGTTGCCAACGACTTGCCCGCCTCAAATTGGGGCAATACAGCCTCCCAATCGTCCGGTAAATCCTGGCGGCGCATCATTTTCTCCAACGTTATCGCCAGCTCGGCATACTCCTCCTGGTAATGCCCCCACAAAGTTTGCCACTCAGCCTGGGCCTTGCCATCTCTACTCATAAATTCGCGCACCCCATCAGGTACATAAAAAGCCGGTTCCGTCGGCCAGCCCAAATTCTCCTTCGTTAAGCGGACTTCCTCTACGCCCAACGGCTCTCCATGAGCCTTGGCCGTGCCCTGCTTATTAGGGCTACCATACCCAATTTGAGTCCGGCAGGCGATGATCGACGGCCGTTTCCCCTCTGCCCTCGCCGCTTCAATCGCTGCCTTCACCGCCACCGGGTCATGCCCATCTACCCGCTGCCCATGCCAGCCATAGGCCCCATACCGCGCCAGCACATCCTCCGTAAAAGCAAGCTCCGTCGAGCCGTCAATCGTGATATGGTTATCATCGTACAGCACGATCAGCTTAGCCAACGCCAGATGCCCGGCCAACGAGCTGGCCTCCTGCGCCACCCCTTCCATCAAATCGCCATCACTGGCTATCGCATAAGTGTAGTGATCGACCACCGGAAAACCGGAACGATTGAAACGCTCCGCCAGCCAACGCTCCGCCAGAGCCATACCTACTGCATTGGCCAATCCCTGCCCCAAGGGGCCGGTCGTCGTCTCCACACCGGGCGTCAGGTGGCTTTCAGGATGCCCTGGCGTTTTACTTCCCCACTGCCGGAAGCTCTGCAGCTCCGCCAGCGGCAGATCATAGCCACTCAAATGCAGCAGACTATACAGCAGCATTGAGCCATGCCCTGCCGACAAGACAAAACGATCCCGATTAGGCCACTTCGGATCTTGTGGGTTGTGCTTTAGAAAATTCGTCCACAGCACCACCGCCACATCCGCCATACCCATGGGCAGCCCCGGATGGCCGCTCTCTGCCTTCTGCACCGCATCCATTGCCAGCCCACGAATCGTATTCGCCGCCAAATGATGTTTTTCCAGAGGATATTCACTCATTCTATAATTCCTTTCCATTCCATATTGATTGGGCAGAGGAGCAAGGGCACAAGAGAAATTTCTCCTCTGTCCCTCCGCTCCCCTGCCCCTTCTCTCCTATCTCGGAGCCATCCGAATCGCTCCATCCAGGCGAATCACTTCCCCATTGAGCATTTCATTCTCGATGATGTGCTGCACCAACGTGGCAAATTCAGCGGGTTGTCCCAGCCGGGAAGGGAAGGGCACCTGTTGGCCCAATGACAGCCTTGCCTTTTCTGGCAGTCCGGCCAACATCGGCGTATCAAAAATGCCCGGCGCAATCGTCATCACCCGAATGCCATGTTCAGCCAACTCGCGGGCGATAGGCAGTGTCATGCCGACAATGCCCCCCTTGGAGGCAGAGTAAGCGGCCTGTCCAATCTGCCCGTCAAAAGCCGCTACCGAAGCGGTATTGATAATAACCCCTCGTTCACCGCTCCCGCCTGCTTCCTGCTGGCTCATCACCTGGGCCGCCAGACGAATAACGTTAAAAGTGCCAACCAGGTTAACCTGAATCACTTTGTGGAAAAGCCCCAGATCATGGGGCCCTCGACTGCTGCTGACCACTTTCGCCGGCGTACCAATCCCGGCGCAATTGACCAGCCCGTGTAGACCGCCAAAGGAGTCAAGGGCCTCGTTGATGGCTCTTTGTACACTGTCGCTGTCGGTGACATCGGTCTTACTGAACAACGCCGCAGCCCTATCTTCGGCCGCTAATGCCACTCCAGCCTCCTCATTCAAATCCGCAATCACCACCCGGCCACCGGCCGCCACCAACCGCCGTACACAAGCCGCCCCCAAACCGGAACTGCCCCCGGTGACCAAAAACGTTTTATCCCTTATATTCATTGATCCGCTTCCTTCACAAATGTAGGGCGATTTACAAAATCGCCCGTCTTCCAGATCTTAATTCACGCTACTATGCCCGGCGCATGAGAATTTATTCCTCAAAAACGCGCAAAACCTCAAGCCGCTCAACCATAGTCACCGAGATTGTATCAGGCCAGAGCAGCCATGGGCAACCAGAGGTGCAATTAGGCAATTACAGTTACAATCCCTGCCTGATGAAGGCAAGGACAGGCCAACTACTCAGCCGTCGCTCTTTTTTACAAGCAGGCGCGTCGGCGACCGCCCATCTACTTTTGGGCTTTGGCTTATCTGCTTGCAGTCGAGGAAGGAGTAAGATGACTGATTTGCAAGAAGTAACAGTTGCAGAACTACAGAAAGCGATGGGAGACGGCCGTATCTCCGCCCGGGAAGCCGTCGAATTTTACCTGGCACGTATCGAAGCCATTGACCGCTCTGGTCCCCAATTGAACTCAGTAATTGAGGTAAACCCCGAAGCGGTCGAAATTGCTGCGGCCTTGGATAGAGAAAGAGCAGCCACCGGGACACGCGGGCCATTGCACGGGATTCCCATTTTATTGAAGGACAATATTGATACGGCCGATTCCCTCCACACCACTGCCGGCTCCCTGGCCCTCGTTGGCTCCCGGCCGGCACAAGATGCCACCGTTGTCCAAAAACTGCGTCAGGCTGGGGCCATTATCTTGGGCAAAACCAACCTCAGCGAATGGGCCAACTTCCGTTCTACCCGCTCCACCAGCGGCTGGAGTGGGCGAGGTGGGCAAACAAACAATCCCTATATCCTCGATCGCAACCCCTGTGGCTCCAGTTCCGGTTCCGGGGCAGCAATTTCGGCCAATCTGGCTGTCGTCGCCCTGGGGACGGAGACCGATGGTTCCATTGTTTGCCCGGCCCACAACAATGGCCTTGTTGGCCTCAAACCGACAGTAGGCTTAACTAGCCGGGCTGGAGTAATTCCCATTGCCCACACCCAGGACACCGTAGGGCCGATGACCCGGACAGTGGCCGATGCGGCCGCAATATTAACTGTATTGGCCGGAGTTGATGGACGGGACAAAGGCACGGCCGTGAGCGCTCCCCATGCCCATCATAATTACACCCAGTTCCTTGATGCCCAAGGCTTAAAAGGAGCCCGCATTGGTGTGGTGCGGGATGGCTATGTTGGCCTGGATCCTGGCCTGGATGCCATCATTGAGCAAAGCCTGGCGGCCATAAAAGCCGCCGGGGCCACTATTGTCGATCCCGCCGATATTCCCACCCTGCCAGCCATGCGCGAAGACCGCCAGAGCGAGTTTGAGGTATTATGCTATGAATTTAAAGCCGATATCGCCGTCTACCTGGCGACTCGTGTAGCTGATACCCGCTATGAAGAACAGCCAATTCCCCGCACCCTCGCCGATCTCATCACCTTTAATCTGGCCCACGCCGATGTCGAAATGCCCTACTTCGAGCAGGAAATTTTTGAGATGGCTCAAGCCAAAGGGCCATTGACAGATGAAGCCTATCTGACGACCCTGGCTACCAGCCAACGCCTGGGCGGTCAGGACGGCATTGACGCTGTAATGACAGAATACCAACTGGATGCCCTGCTTGCCCCCACCGGCGGCCCGGCCTGGCCGACAAATTATGAAACTGGCGACAAATACCACATCGGCAGCGCATCCCCCGCCGCCAGAGCCGGCTATCCCCTCATCACAGTGCCCGCCGGCTTTATCGAGGAGTTGCCGGTGGGTTTAACCTTTATGGGACGCGCTTTCAGCGAGCCGGTGCTTCTCCGGCTCGCCTATGCCTATGAGCAAGCCACCCTGGCTCGCCGTCCCCCTCGCTTCTTACCAACCTTAAACAACTCCTTACCCTGACTCTCCCTGCCAGGGAGAGAGAAGTCAGAGTGAGGGACAATACTAAACCACCACCCGCATCGGCCATTTCCCCTCCTTGCGCTCGTGATAATCAGCGCGGTGCCGGGCAAAATCGGGGTCAAGACTCGATAACGGCCGGCACTCCCCCTCTACCATCACATCCGGATCAATCGAACGAATCTTAGTACTCACATAAAACGTAGGGTTCATCTCATCCCAGACAAACCGTGTATGAGGCGACACCAGTCGTAGCATCTCCTGTAGTTGCGGATCAGGATGAGCCTGCAAAATATCCCAGACAGGCTGGTCGGTTCGCCAGAAATCAGCTTCGCTAATGAGGCCAATCTCCAGGGCGATTTTGAGAGCCTGGGCCATCAACTCATAGACACCCACCTCGCGGAAGTTGGACCAACTGGCATCGTCGGCCATCATATAGGTGTAGCCAAGCCATTGCGCAGCTTGCAAGTTGTCCGTGGCAATACGGCCGTCGGCCACCACCAGATGATCGAGAGCGAACCGAATATCGGCCGTCACCGCCAGCCCCAGCCCCCGACTGTCTCGCAAAAAATAATCCAGCCGGTCAGCACACAAACGTGGAGCCGGTTGCTCCAACAGCGGAAAATTTTCCTCATGTAAAAAATCATGCCAATCGTAACTGTGCTCGGCTAACACCGCCGGAATGTCTGTTTGCGCCACATACTCTGCCTTCTTCTCATCATGGTAGCTCTGGCTGTCATGTCCATCATAGACGTAATCAATCACATGGCTAAAAGCAGTGTGGCTGACATCGTGCAGCATGGCCGCTATCTGTTCCTCAAGAGTGGCCCCCAACCGCCGCACCAGCAACATCGCCCCCAGCGAATGTTCAAAACGGCTGATGGGCTGGGTAATACCAATTAGCCCGGAGATGCCATGTTGCAGCACCCCTTTGAGCCGTTGCATAGCGGCTGACTGTATTAATTGCAATAAAATCGACTCGGTAATAGGCACCGAGCCGTAAACAACATCTTCGTACTTCATGCTTTAACTAATTCCCACTATGTTTGCAAATTCCTAGTTCTGCTGTATTTTGTGGTCAACAATTTGCTCCTGCCAGGGTAGCTCCGAAAAAGCTGGTCATCTTCTATTATTTGACCATATGTTTCTTGCCCGATAGGCAAGGTAACATGTTTACAGGCTCTTGCGATTTTGACTTTTCTTTTGTTACACTTTCTTTGAGGCATATTGACTGTTCCCTGTGTGAAGGATTTTCAGTCAATATTGCCCCACTCGTCTCCTAACCACAAATTCCGTCAGAATTAGCGTGTTTTTTTGGTAGTTTGTGTCATTCACCGTGTAGGTGAAGGTGACTTCGCAGTAGCTGGGGCCGCGCACGCTGTTGTGTTCGGTAAGGGTAAGGACGGTAACGGCCGTTGCCACCCCCTCGTCACGCAGCCGCTGGTCTAGCAGCCAGGCCCGTGTCGTGCTGATATGCAAGGTGATGATGAGGCCCACGGCAGCAGCCAGAACAAGCACAGGCGTGATGGTTATCAAGCGGTCTTTCATAGCTCACGCCATTGTACAGCCTTTGACCGGCGCTTTTGTATGGCGAATTCGTCGCATTGGATCAATGCTACTAGGTTTGCAGTTTCCAAGACCCGAAGGGTTTTTCTGTCGAGAAACTATCCATCTATGAAGCAAACCCTTCGGGTCTGGCCTCGGCAAGAAAACTAAAAGTGCAAAGATAGTGAATGCGTGATTACGGACTAAAAATTGAGCAGTTAGAAGATTCAGGTCAGACAGTGCGCACGAAAATTTCTTCGAGGCCATCCACTTCATCCATATGTTCCCCTACCTTGACAAAGCCAAAGCGCTGGGCGATGCGCTGCGAGGGGATGTTATCGGGGGCAATAGTCAGGGCGAATTGGGTGATATGATGAACGGCCGTAGCCCATGCCATCAACGCGGCACAGGCCTCACTCGCATACCCTTGCCGACGAAACGGCCTGTACACCGTATAGCCGAATTCAATACCTTGAGGCGCATACGCACGCAAATAGTCAGGTGTGGGGCCGCTGTGGAAGCCGATGTGACCGACCATCGTTGGTTCATGACGCAAGGTCATCGCCCGCAGGAGCCAGGGCTGCAAAGTGGGATCTTGCTCTAACTGTGCTAGACGAATGTCCATTAATCTCTGCTTATCAAACCACTCATCCGGCACGGTTAAGCCGATAACCTCAGCAGCGGCCTGGCGATTCCCTGAAAGAGAAGCGGCCAGAAAAGATGGCGTCATAGATATTAAGCGCAGCCGTTCTGAGTAAATAATGGGCAAATTCATGAGCATCACCATTTTAGCCTGTATTAAGCAGCCTGGCACAAAGCAGGATTTGCGGGAGCTTTGCAGAAGTAATGACCCCATTGATGCCCTACGGCCGTTATATGATTTGGCAGCTATTCACGGTCTCTCTGACAACTATTTACGCCTTCGCCAGATGAAGAAAAGCCCAATAAGGGCCGCTACTCTTGATCGTCTTTGAGGATCTGGTTGCGCAGGCCTGTGTGCAGGGCATAGGCGTTTTTGACGGCGGCGACGAGGGCCGCTTCTATCCAACGACGGTGGCGGCGGTCGCAGGCATCATTGGCGAACCAGATGCGGTTGACGGGGCGGACAATGTTGTCATAAAAAGCTCCGTGCATCTCGTGGGGGCGGAACAGGGGTCCAATGCCACCGGCGTACTGGTCCAAGGCCCAATCATGGGAGATGCCGAACTCGAAAGTGTCACGGGCCTCAGGGTGGATTTTGCAGAGGTCTTGCAGGGCTTGGGCCACGCGCTGGGCTTCGGTCAACATGCTGTAAGCCATGCTGTCTTGCTCCCAGGCGTAGGAGGCAATCAACACACCTTTGCCATAGCGATCATCCTGGCCGGCAGGGGTGTAGACGACGCTGCGGATGGCCAGGTCGGTGACGGTGACGCCATGGCTGATATTGTATTTGGTTTGCCACCAGCGTTCGCTGAACTGCATCAAGATTTTGTGGGCACGGCCGTAATAGACATTGCGTATCGTGTACCATTTATTGGCGTCGAGGCCGCTGATTTCCATGTGGCGCAGCAAGTTAAAGGGAACAGTGAGAATACATTCATCCCCGCTGATGCTTTGTGAATAGCGGGTGCTGTCGTGGAAGTAGACGGTAACGCCATCGGCCGTTTGCTCGATGGCATGGACTTCAGCCCCCAGGCGAATCCGATCCATCAACTCGCCGGCAAAGGCATAGGGCAGCGTGCTGGCCCCCTCTTCGATGAAGACCAGATCGCCAAAGACATCTTCATAATAGTGAGAAAACCACTCCAGCAAGGAGAAGTGAAAACGCCCTTCCAGGTTGAGCAGGGGCCCAATCATCGCCAGGCCAGGGTCGCTGAGCCGGCTCTCCCGCAGGTAATCAATGAGAGAGTAGCTGTCAAATTGGGCCACCATGCGCTCCCAACCTCCTTCCTCACTCATCATGTCAATGAGCGGCTGCATGGCCATTTTCAGCAGTTCTTGGGGCAATTTCCCCTTTTCGTGGTCGGGCAAATTGAAATCTACTTTGTCCGGGTGAAATTCACTGCGGCGTAAGGCAGTGCCATTGACGTAGATGAAGGTGTCTTCGTCGTACATGGGAAACGGCCGTGTCGCCAGCTTAAATCGTTCATGAATCAGATGCTGGGCCAGGTGATGCTGCTTGGGAAAACGCATGGCCCCAAATTCGCCATACATTTTGCCGGCAAAGCCGTGATAGGTATAGACCCGGCCGCCAAGCCGGTTTTGGGCCTCTAAAATGGTTACCTTGTGGCCTGCTTCCTGCAGGAGAAGGGCGGCCGTTAAACCGGCCATGCCAGCGCCAATAACAATAATATGGCGAGCCGGCAGATCTGTTGCCGGCAGGCCATTTTTCAAAATTTCCAGAGTGTTGATGCGATCCATACTATGTCTCCTATAGTGCTTGCCGTCTAATGACGACAAGGGTGAAGTCGTCGAAGGGGAGGGTATCGCCAGAGAATTGGGCGACAGCCGTGGTAATAGCCCGCAACAGTTCGTTGGCGGTGGCGAAGGCCGTGCCGTTGATAATCTGATACAGGCGCTCCTCACCAAATAGCTCGCCGGCTTCATTACGCGCTTCAGTCACGCCATCCGTGTAGAGGATGAGAAAGTCGCCAGGTGCTATATGTGCCTCTCTCTCCACTGGTTCAATATTGGGCAGAACCCCCAGGAGGAAGCCAGGAGCCTTGAGGATTTCCAGGGTACGGCTGTTGGCTCGCCATAAAAGCGGCCATTCATGCCCGCCATTGCTGAAGGTGAAACGGCCGTTGCTTGTGTCCAAAGCACCATAAAACATACTCAAAAAAAGCCGGGCCTGGGCATCCTTGATAATAAAGCTGTTGGCGCGTTTCAATATGGTGGCCGGCCCGTGACCATTGGCAGTTTCGGCCCGCACCATGGTGCGGCTCATGGCCATGAACAAGGCGGCCGGCACGCCTTTGCCCGTAACATCAGCAATCACGATATTCCAACGTTGGGGATCATTGGCATCTACCACGAAGTCATATAGATCCCCCCCTACCTGCCGGGCAGCGCGATAAAGGGCGGCAAATTCCCAGCCGGGAATCTGCGGACAGCGTTCGGGCAAGAGGCTAAGCTGAATCTGCTTGCCGATCAACATCTCTTCTTCCAGTCGCTGCCGCCGCACCTCGTCAGTCATAAAGCGGCGCAGCCGGTTTGACATTATCTGCATAATGCGCATGGCAAAATTGGGGTACTGCTGGGTCAGCGCAACAAAGCCATCATAGTCCACATAAACGAGTGTGCAATCGGTGGCGGCAGTGGCGGCGGCACTGCGGGGTTGAGCATCTATCAAAGCCATTTCCCCCAAGACACTACCGGGCATCAGGCGATCAATGGTACGGCCTTCAATGGTGACCTTGACTTCGCCTTCAACGACGATATACATGGCATCGCCTAAATCCCCATGACGGAAAATAACTTCGCCAGCTTTATAGGAACGGCGGGCGGCCGACTCCTGGAAAAAGCCAAAACCGCGCAGTTGGGTGGTGTTAAAAATCCTTGTCATTCTCGACCGGCCCTCCCGGAGGTTCTTAAACCTCCGGGAGGATTAAAAGGCAGCCTTTTTTACCAGGATCAACTCATTCTGATCGCTGTCTGTGGTCTGGTAATGTAATTCATCGGTGAAGTTGCGCATCATG
>Ga0299914_10002664_pt1 | contig 12367 bp, 9 predicted proteins | sample RVTome_10_FD_201361 | JGI IMG/M metagenome (GOLD analysis project Ga0299914, IMG submission 201361) | Soil microbial communities from uranium-contaminated site in the Upper Colorado River Basin, Wyoming, United States - RVT153D57 (version 2) ... | reverse complement strand
CGTGCTGGAGATGAGCGTCGAGGAGGCACTCGCGTTCTTCGAGCACGTGCCGCGCATTGAACGCAAGCTGCGAACCCTCGACTCCGTCGGCCTCGGTTATATTCGTCTAGGCCAGCAATCGACTACGCTTTCCGGTGGCGAGGCGCAACGGGTGAAGCTCGCGAAGGAGCTTTCCAGACCTGGAACGGGCCAGACGCTCTACATCCTCGACGAACCGACTACAGGGTTGCATTTTGAGGATATCCGGCATCTACTCAGCGTGCTGCGTGCCCTGGTGAAAAAGGGGAATACGGTCGTAGTCATCGAGCACAACATGGACGTAGTGAAAGTGGCCGATTGGGTCGTCGACCTGGGGCCGGAGGGCGGGGAGGCCGGCGGCAGGATCGTAGGGGAGGGCACGCCAGAACATCTGGCCGACCAGGATACGTTCACTGGTGCGTATCTGAAGGAAGAACTTATGCGGCTCTTGCTGGAAGAAGGGAATCAGCAAGATGCCGACGAAAGAGAGGTCGATCTCGACGTGTTAGCGTCGGATGAGGATGACGTGGACGAGGAAGACCTGGTCGAGGAAGAAGAAGGGGAGCCGGTGGAATAGATCAGTGCGGGCTGCGCCGAGCCTGCGAGAATCGACGGCGCCCTCTTCGGTTGTACGCTCCGCCCGTCTGCATGAAGGAAAATCGTAAATAGTTGATCAGCACGTACACATGTCCGAGCCCCCTATCGTTCCAGCGTACAACAAACCGGATGCACCGGGCATCTGGATGAATTTCGACAATACCGTCTCCATCTATCACGTCGTTGAGGCGGGGGATTCGTTCGAGAAGGCGGCCGGCGACGTGTTTGGATTTCTCAAAAAGGCTCAGGAAGATTTCCCTGGCTGGCCCCGGGTATTCTATATCGACATTCTCGGCCACGACGGCGAGCAGGCGGGATTCGACGCCGATTTTTATGAGTTTCAGCAGGAGTTCTTTTTCTCAACGATGGCGCCGTTCCTAACGGGATTTGAGATGCCCTTGACCGGTGCACTCGTAAATCCGACGGAGCAGCGAAATGACTTGCCCGACGAGCTCGTCGTGAGAGTTCCCGACGAATCCACCGACCCCCAATGAGATATGCACGTTCTCGTCGTCGTCCCCACGCCTGCTGATTTCGATGAACGGGTCAAGACGATCGCTGCCGATGTGGAGATCTTGCACGTGACACCTGGTGAAGACGGATATGACGAGGCGCTGACACAATCTTCCGTCATTTTGGGAAGGCCACCAGTCGGCGACGTGCCGCGTGCGACCGAGTTGCGATGGCTTCAGCTCTCGAGCGCCGGCGCGAACAACTACGTTGGGAAGATATCCAGCGAGATTACGCTCACGACCGCGAGCGGCGTCTACGGCATCCCCGCATCCGAACATGCCCTCGCAATGATGCTGGCGCTTACGCGTTCGATCCACAAATCTGCCCGCGATCAGGTGGATAGATGCTGGGATCCGTCCGGCGAGTACAGGGAGCTGCATGGCACCACCTGCGGATTGCTCGGGCTGGGCGACATCGGTCTGGCGGTTGCGCAGCGTGCGCGCGCATTCGGAATGCGGGTCCTCGCTGCTAGGCGGAATCCGGACAGCACGCCGGACGCCGTCGACGAGGTTTTTGCCGTAGATCAGCTCGATGAAATGTTGGGCCAGTGCGATCACGTTGTAAGCACGCTCCCGGAGACTGCGTTTACGAGGAAATTGCTAGACGAGAAGCGTCTATGGGCAATGAAGAAAGGCAGCTTTCTGTATAACATTGGGCGGGGAACGACTGTGGATCAGGACGCGCTGGTGGAGATGCTTGTTACGGGACACCTTGCAGGTGCAGGGCTCGACGTTTTCGAGGAGGAGCCGCTTCCGAAGGAGAGTCCTCTGTGGGGGATGTCGAACGTGATCATCACGCCGCACGCGGGAGGTTCGTCCCCCCACGAAGACGAGCGCGTCGCTGCCGTGTTTTTGGAGAACCTCCGCCGTTTCGCGCGGGGGGAGCCACTAAAAAATGTCGTGGACCACGACGTCGGCTACTGAGATTGTCCCGACACCGAGACGAGATTCGAAGGAGCCGGCTGCTTCTGGACATCCGACCGCGCCAGTTTCTCGAGGTCGAGTGCGGTCGAGGGCGTCGGATCGACCTTCAACGGGATCCGCCGTCAATGGTCAGGTTACCCGTAATTCTCATTTCATGTCACATCGACGTGACCTGGCGAACGCGCACCCCTCTCTGGCATAGAACCCGTACGGACATAAAGAAATTCATCACGCTGCCGTGGCCACAAAAGAGAAACGAGACAAGCGCAAGGGGTCCGCGTCCCGTCCGCGGCTTCCCGGGGTGAACGACGGTGCGAGTAGGGGGCGACAGGGTTTTATTCTCTGGTTCGTGCTGATGTCGCTCGCGATGTTCTGGATGTGGAGCCTCCTTGACAGCGGCGGTTTTACGGAGGTCAGCTACAGCACATTTCTCCGAGAGCTCGAGGCGGGAAACGTTGAGCAGGTTACGATCACGGGGCAGCAACTACAGGGAACGCTTCGCCAACCGGGAACGCGGCTGACGGCGCGGCAGGACAGCGCAGCGTACTCGGAGTTTGTGACGTACGTCCCGTCGTTCGGCGATGACGACCTGATGCAGACGCTGGAGGAGCAAAATGTAGAGGTTGTAACGAAGCCCGCGAGCGAATTCAACTGGTGGATTGTCCTTCTGATGGGCCTTCCGTTCATCCTTTTTCTTCTACTGGGGTACGCCTTCTTTAGCAGGATGCAGAGCCAGGGTCAGAGCCTCTTCTCGATCAACAAAAGCCGCGCAAAGCTCTACGACCGGGAGCAGGCCACGACGATGTTTGACGACGTCGCAGGCGCCGAGGGCGCGAAAGAGGAGCTCGAGGAAGTGGTTACCTACCTATCGCGGCCGGAGGCAATTCAACAGCTCGGCGGAAAAGTGCCGAAGGGCGTCCTGCTCATCGGACCGCCGGGTACCGGCAAGACGCTGCTTGCGCGCGCGGTCGCGGGAGAGGCAGGCGTTCCATTTTTTAGCATCACGGGATCGGATTTCATGGAGATGTTCGTCGGCGTCGGCGCCTCCCGCGTGCGCGACCTTTTCAAGGATGCCAAGGAGAGTTCACCGAGCATCATCTTCATCGACGAACTCGACTCCATCGGACGGCGTCGCGGGGCCGGCCTCGGAGGGGGCCATGACGAGCGCGAGCAGACGTTGAATCAACTGCTGTCGGAGCTCGACGGGTTTGAGCCCTCTGAGAACGTCATTGTTATGGCGGCGACGAACCGGCCGGATATCCTGGATCCAGCGCTCCTTCGGCCCGGGCGCTTCGATCGGCGTGTGACGGTCGATCTTCCGACGCAGCGTGACCGCGTCGCGATCCTCCGCATCCACGCGAGGGAGAAGCCGCTGTCGGATGACACCGACCTGGAGAAGATAGCTCGTGGAACGCCGGGGTTCAGTGGCGCCGACCTCGAAAATCTGTTGAACGAGGCGGCTCTGCTCGCCGCTCGAGAACAAATGGATCGCATCGAGCCTCGCCACGTGGGCGAGGCGATCGATAAGATCATAATGGGCCTCGAACGCAAGGGACTCGTCTTGACGGAAGATGAGCGGCGGATGCTCGCCTATCACGAAGCCGGCCATGCGCTCGTTGCGGCGGTGCTCGAGCATGCGGATCCCGTGCATAAAGTGACCATCGTGCCCCGTGGGCGCGCAATGGGCGTCACGCAGCAGCTTCCGGAGAAGGAGAAGTACATCTACCGTAAGGAATACATGCTAGACCGGCTTGCTGTCATGATGGGCGGCCGCGCCGCGGAGGATCTGATCTTCGGCTCGGCAACCAGCGGGGCAGAGAACGACCTAAAGCAGGTGATCCAACTCTCTCGAAAAATGGTGCTCGACTGGGGAATGAGCGATCGGTTTCAGAATATCGCTTTCGGTGGGCAGCCGGAGCAGATGTTTCTGGGAGAGCAGATCTCGCAACGTCGAGAATACAGCGAAGAGACCGCCCGCGAGGTGGATGGTGAGATCGAGAAAATCATCGAGACAGCCTATCGACGGGCTATGGAGATGCTCGAAAAGTATCGGAGTGAGCTCGACAAGATCGCGGAGCGGCTTCTCGAACGAGAGGAGATGCCCGGAGATGAGGTGTTAGATATCCTCGGACTCGACCGAGCGGAAGCTGAGCCGGATCAGGCGGTTCCGGCAGGATCAAACGGAGTCGGGGATGTCCGCGGTGAGCAGATTACCGAAAAGGAGAAGGGCTAGCTACATCTCTTGCGGCTTTGCGGCACTTGTGCTCCAATCCGCTTACCTACTCATTTCGAGGATATTTTAAGGGGAATATCCAGGTTCCGCGAGAAAAGGTACGAAAAGAAAGTTTTGATATCGGCACCCGATTGGGGTATCAAGCATTAGCAGATGGAATCGTATTTCATATTTGGGAAGACGACATCGCTCAGTCTTCGCATCACCTGTAACCGTTTTCGCAGGACTGACAATGAATAAGGACGCTTCATGGCATGCGGTATGCCTCCTTTTGCTGTTCTGTCTCTCAGCCCCGAGCACTTTCGGTCCGGAACCGCAGGCGGATATTCAAACGGTTGCCAAGGACGATATGGTCATTGAGATCAAGGCTGTCGCCGGTCTTCAATTCGACGCGGTCCGCTTTGTCGTACTCCCCGGCGCCCACGTAACGCTCCGCCTAAATAACGTTGACGACATGTCGCACAATCTGCTAATCACGGCGCCGGGTTCGCGCGAGGCGGTAGTTAGAGCTTCACTGGACATGGGCGCTTCCGGGCCGGGGCAGGACTACGCGCCGAATCTTCCCGAGGTGCTTTGGTCTCTGCCGTTGCTGGAGCCCGGTGCCTCGGCCTTCATAACCTTCACGGCGCCTGAGCAGGAAGGCGTCTACCCGTATGTCTGCACGGTGCCTGGGCACGGCAGCGTCATGTACGGCGCGATGTACGTCACCAACGAGGCACTGCCTCCACTGGCAGAAGATCCGAACGTCCCGCCACGACAGGCCGCCGCTTCGAATACGGCGGCCGCACCGCATCCATATCCGTATCAACCGCCGACGGTACAGAGAACCTTTATGCCGGACGCGTCACCGGCTGCCGTCGCCACCTGGCTGACAGACGATCTGTCCTATTGCTGGGATGCCGGCCGCTCGATGCTTCGCTACGCGTGGCGCGGTGGTTTTATCGAAAATGCGGCGCATTGGCAGGGCAAAGGTGAAGAGATCGCGCAGGTCGTTGGGAGTGTCTTCTATCGCAATGAGGCCGGCTTCCCGCTTCGTATTGGATCGCCCGATCATGTGCCGGACGCCCGTTTTCATGGATATCGTTTGCACGAAGGTATTCCCACGTACCATTACCGCATTGACGGGGTTGACGTTTTTGAACGCATTACTGCCCGGCCCGAAGGAGACGGCCTGATCCGGACGTTCGAAATCGATGGTCTTGAGGAGTCGCTCTGGTTTGCGACCAGCAAAACGGACGGAGTCACCTATCAGGCGTCCGCCGGAACGTGGATCAATGGCATGCTCCAACTAGGGCCTGCCCAGGCCCGGAGGTTCACTGTCACCATGATCAACCAAGAGCCTGCTTTGCCGTGAGAATACGACTGCAAATATTTTCGGTTTGCCTTCTTCTGGCAGGCTGCGCCAGCCGCCAGCCGGAGGCCGATCCTCCCTATTACACTGTAGAGACGATCGATCTTCCGGAGGGACTTACGGCCGAAACAGGCGGGCTGGACTTCATGCCCGACGGGCGGCTCGTTGCCTGCTTTAACCGCGGCGAAGTCATGATCTACGATCCGGAAACCGGTCAGTGGGAGCTGTTCGCGCACGGTCTGCATGACCCTCTCGGCGTTAAGGCCGTCGATAATAACGAGGTTCTCGTGATGCAGCGTCCCGAGCTGACTCGTCTAGTAGATGAGGACGGCGACGGCCGGGCAGATCTTTACGAGACGGTCACCGATCAATTCGGTCTCTCGGGAAATTATCACGAGTTTGCCTACGGTCCTGCAATCGGCCCGGACGGGAGCTTGTTTATAGGGCTGAATGCTGCCTCCTCAAACGCCGGAGTCTGGGACGAACTTCGAGGAGAGTATAACCCCCTCGGCCACACTGTGGGAATGTTCTCGGCTGTGCCGTACCGCGGCTGGATTCTCAAGGTGAATTCAGACGGCAGCGTCGAACCTTGGGCAAGCGGATTCAGGTCTCCGAACGGCCTTGGCTTCGACAACGAAGGAAACCTTTTCGCAACAGACAACCAAGGAGACTGGGTCGGTACGAGCAAGCTTTTCCACATTCGGAAGGATCAGTTCTACGGTCATCCTGCCAGCTTGGTCTGGGAATCGGGCTTCGACGTCAATCCGCTGTCGCTGCCTCTGCCTGTACTGGACAAAATGCGCTCCCGGGCTGCCGTGCTGTTTCCCCAAGGCGATCTAGCGGATTCACCGACGGAACCGGTCGTCGACAATACTGGAGGTAGATTCGGTCCGTTCGCCGGCCAACTGTTCGTTGGGGAGATGGGCCGCGCCCGCATTATGCGTGTGATGTTGGAGGAGGTAGATGACGCCTATCAAGGGGCGGTAGTGTCCTTTCTCGACTCGACGGGGCTTCGCTTGGGCAACAACCGGCTGGTCTTCGGACCGGACGGCAGTTTGTGGGTCGGCCAGACTGAGCGAAAAAATGGATGGATCGGGAGTGAGGGCATCCAGCGGATCGTCTGGAATGGCGGTACGCCCATAGAAGTCCAGTCCATGAATCTCACGCCGACGGGCTTCGAGCTGTTATTTACGCGTCCAGTTGATCCGGACTCCGCACGTGAGATGTCCGCTTATCGCTTCACACGCTACTATTACGCCTACCATGCACAGTACGGCTCCGAGCAGATGGACCGCCAGCCGGTCCCTGTCACGAACGTGGAGTTGTCGCCGAACCGGCGCAGGGTCTCCATCTCGCTTTCCAGGCTCGTGCCAGGCTACATCTACGAACTGGAGATCTGTGGTGTGAAGGCGGCAGATGGGTCGCCGCTTGAGCACAACCGTCTCTTCTACACGCTCAGCCGTCTGAAGAGCTGACACGGCACCTTCCCGGCGTCAACGTCATTATCAACGGTACCACCATAGGCGCAGTCACCGACCTCGACGGCTATTATAACATTCAGATGCCAATGACGTTTGATCTAGGCATTGCGGTTACACAGACATGGGCTCGTATCTCGGAAACGTCCATCGCATCTCTCTGGGAGGCTCGTTTTAAGCGGGCGCTGCGCCACAACGCGAATTCATCCTCCCGTCGCCAGATGATCAGTATCCTTTCGCTTCCGCTTGAAACAACAACTTGACACGGGCTCGACGCAGGAGTTAATGCCGGCCATCCGCATCCAACGAATCGACTGTGATTTCGAGCGCGAGCCTCTCGTCCGGCCGTTCGGCTTCAAGGGCGGGTTCATGACGGACATCTGGCAGACTGTGGCCATGTTGGAAAGCGGTTCCGGCGCGCGTACCGTTGGTCTGGGAACGCAGAACGTTCTCTGGTCCGACGCCCGGGTGTTCGCCGACCATTCGGAAAGCGGCGGCAATGCGCTGATGTACACGCTGACGGAGCGGGCTCTGCAGATGTTGAACGGACAATCGTTCACGAATCCCGTCGAGCTCCTGGACGGGCTGTGGGAGGAAATACATGCTTACGGCAAGCAAATTACCCGCAATCCCAATCTACGCGAAACCTTCGCGCTGAATGCTCTCGTCGCAGTCGACAATGCGGCGTGGCTGCTCCACGCGAAGGAGAATGAAATTCAGACGTTCGATGAGATGGTGCCGGAGCTCTACCGCCCTGCTCTCTCCTATCGGCACGATGCAGTCGCAAGCGTTCCGGCCATCGGATATGCGTCGGATATCGGCGAAGTCGAGGCGCTGGTACGGCGTGGCTACTTCGTGATGAAGATCAAGCTCGGCTCACCGGGCACGCAGGAGGAGATGCTGAAGCAGGATAAGCAGCGGCTATCCGAAATCCATGAGACCTTCGGTCATCTCGAGACAGAACACACCCCAAACGGCAAGATGCCGTACTGGTTTGATGCGAACGGGCGGTACGAGAACAAGGACACATTGCTCCGGCTGCTGGAGCACGCGAAAGCCGTGGGCGCATTTGATCAAATCCTCGTGGTAGAAGAGCCATTCCCTGAGGATTACCGTGTGAATGTGAGTGATGTCGGTGTCCGGATAATGGCTGACGAAAGTGCTCACACGGACGATGACGTGCGCGAACGTATCCAGATGGGCTATGGGGCGATCGCGCTCAAGGCGATCGCCAAGACGATGAGTATGACGATGAAAATGGCACAAGTTGCGCATGAGCATGGTGTTCCATGTACCTGCGCGGACCTGACCGTCAATCCCATCCTGGTCGACTGGAACCTGAACGTTGCGGCCCGGCTGGCGCCGCTTCCCGGCTTCGATATAGGTCTGATGGAGGCGAACGGTCATCAACATTACCTGCACTGGGACCGTATGCAGAGCTATCGCGCGGATTCCAGGGCCACTGGGAGGGATGCGTCGGACAGCATGTTCATGCTGGATGAGGAGTTCTACAATACCAGTGGCGGCATCTTTTCTCCACTACCGCATTATGACGCGATGTTTGATCGTTAATAGTCCCACATCGGTCCGTCGCAGGTGGACGTCTACATGGAACGTCAACTGCGTTTTCTATGAGATAGGGAATCTATCACCGATCAGAATTCCGGCATCACTGATTACCGAACCAGATAACCGCAGCGAAAGATGCAGAAGCCTATATCACTTCTCGTAGTCGGTTTTCTTGCAACATGCAGCCTCAGTGCATGCGGTGCCCAACAGGCCGAGCGCCACGATCTAAATGTTGTTTTCGTGTCCGGCTCCAATGAGTATTTCTCCCACATTTCTCTGCCCGATTACGAGCAGTACCTGGAGGGGAATTTTGACCACCTGAACGTCACCCTGCTCCAAGCCGAAGGGGATTTGAATGAGCGAGAAGAATACTCGGAGCTCCCTGGCGTGGAAGCTCTTGAAGAGGCGGATGTGGCACTCTTTTTCTCTCGCCGATTGACCGTGGACGGCGAGCAACTCGATCATCTAAAGCGCTATGTCGACGGCGGCGGTGGTGTTGTGGCTCTTCGGACAGCCAGCCACGGTTTTCAGAACTGGTTGGAATTCGACAAGGACGTACTTGGAGGGAACTACAACGGGCACTACGAGGGGAGCTCCGAAGGAACGGTCATAGACGAAGAGGGGAATAGACTTCCCGACGGAGAACCGACAGGTCCGACCACACGCGTCGTGGTCAATCCGGCCTTCGCAGACCATCCCGTGCTGGCAGGGGTTACCGATTTTGAGTCGAGGTACAGCCTCTACAAGACATCGCCGGTAGCCCACGACGTCGAGGTCTTGATGACGGGAACGATTCCTGACGGAGGGCAGGAACCAGTCGTGTGGATCCGTCAGCATGACGGGGGCCGCGTGGTCTACATCGCGCAAGGAGGGCTGCAGGATTTTGAGAATCCCACGTTCCGTCAGCTCGTGACGAACGCACTACGATGGGCTGCGGGTGAGAACGACGTCTCTCCTCGGTCCTGACCGACGCTCTAGGAGGATCTACCGGATCCTTATGGACACCTTCTTACATTCTATCGTCATCAGAAGACCCCAGGATGGAATCGGATGCAAAAGAAAACGATACGAACCGGTTCAGGCCTATTGGCCGCAGTTATGATCGTGGCTCTTTTCGCGTGGCTCGGGGCAGGTCCGGGACCACGCGACGTTCTCATCATACGGGACGAAATGCCGCAGATCGAAGTTCTTTCCCCCTTCCTGAAAGAGCACGGCAATAAGGAGGTCGACGTAGTCGATCAGGATGGGCTTCCGGATGATCTGTCGCAGTACGAAGCGGTACTGCTCTTTATCCACAAAGATCTTGCTGAGGCGACCGAGAAGGCAGTCATCGATTACACGAAGAAAGGAGGCAGATTCGTATGCCTCCACCATTCGATCAGCAGCGGGAAAGCGGCGAACAAATACTACTTCGATTTCCTCGACGTGCGGCTGGACAATCCGAAACAGTCCAGCAAGGCCGTCGAGCCGGGAGAGGGTTACGGCTGGCGCCATACGGAGACGAACGGAGAAAACGTGACACTCACGATCGTCAACCTGAATTCGAAACATTACATAACCAATCACAGGGTCGACTGGGGAGAGGCGATCCCGTATACCGTTTCCGACTATCCGAGTGGAGAGGCCCGGTTTCCGTCCATTTCGCTTGAGAATTCAGAGGTCTACTTGAATCACAAGTTCACGGACGGGCGAGAAAAGACCGTACTTATGGGTCTCAAGTATTTCGATGACCGGGTCGGCAAAGTTTTCATGCAGGACCGGGCGGGGTGGATAAAGCAAGAAGGCAAAGGCGAAATCGTGTATCTGATGCCGGGTCACGCTGCCTCCGACTATGAGAATCGGAATATCGCTCAGATGGTTCTCAACGCTATAGAGTGGCAGCCGCAGTTCCACGCTTACTCGGTTAAGTAAGGCCTCATGACAGCCCTGAGGAAAGGACGGTGATGGCGCATACTCGTGACTGGAAGCTGATTCTGACCGAGACGCCTCCTCCGGAGCTCTACCACATGGCAGGCGGGTGGATCGAGAAGGAAAACGTCGCCGACGACCCAGCTTATACGGACGTACTCCGAACCTTGAAGGCGAGAATTGACGAAGTCTTGACCTGGAAATGACTCACGGATTTAATGCCTAATTCGTATGAACACGGATATGATTAGTAGTGACGAAGGCGGGCTTGGTGACGACTCCCGGCGCCTGAGAGCAGCACGGGAGAAGGGTGCCCCCGCACGGCTGGGAACCTACGTTAGATTGTCGGGACCCGGGTGGTTGCAGAGCGCGCTGACCCTTGGCGCCGGTTCCCTGACGGGCAGTCTTTACCTGGGCGTGTTGGCTGGTTTCAGCATGCTCTGGCTGCAGCCTATCGCGCTGATTCTGGGGATCATCATGCTCAGCGCGATCGGATATGTCACGATCTCTACCGACCAGCGACCCTTTCTGGCGATAAATGAGCACATAAACCCCGCCCTGGGCTGGGGATGGGCGCTGGCATCACTAGCCGCCAGCATTGTCTGGGCGATGCCCCAGTACGCCCTGGCGAACGGAGTGCTACAGCAAAACCTCATCCCCGGCTTTCTCGGCCCCGGCAGCGCGCTGGGTGAATTCAACAGCAAGCTGATCATCTCGATCACAGTTCTGGCAATTGCAACGACCATCACCTGGAACTATGGTCGCGGGGGGCTGAGTGTCAGAATCTACGAGTTCACCCTGAAGATCCTGGTGGCGATTATTGTCGTCTGCTTCATGGGGGTGGTCATTCGATTAGGATTTGCGACACAGGATCTACAATGGGGGGAGGTGCTGAAGGGATTCATCCCGAATCCGGCTTTGCTTATCCGTCCAGCGGACGGATTTCAGCCGCTGCTCGAAGCCGTACCGGAAATTTCCCGTGCGTACTGGCACGATCTGATCGTTGCGAAGCAGCAGGATGTCATGGCTGCAGCCGTCTCCAGCGCTGTGGGAATTAATATGACGTTCCTGTTTGGATACTCCATCTTGCGACGTGGATGGGGGCCGGAGTTTAGCGGACTGATGAAATTCGACCTTGTGACGGGCATGCTCATACCCTTCATTCTGGCTACGAGCTGCATCATGATCGCGTCGGCGACCCAGTTCCACACGATATCCCAGCCCGGACTCCTGGAGAACTCAGATAACCGCGCGTTCGGAGAGCCTGCGGCACGTCAGGTCGCTGAGTACGAAAGGCTCCTGACAGACCTCATCGCTTTCCAAACCGGGCAGGCGGCCCAGGGGCCAGCCGGGCCGGAAGTCGCACAGGAAACCTCGGGGCTGGGTCAGGAGGACAGAAGGATGGCCGCCACGCTGGTCACACGGGATGCGTTCGACCTTGCGAATGCGTTGCGGCCGTTCACGGGCGACTTCTTTTCACGGGTTATCTTCGGTATCGGAGTCCTCGCCATGGCGCTGTCCAGCATCACGCTCATGATGGTGATCTCCGGTTTCGTGATCTGCGAGATGCTGAACCTGCCTCACACAGGCTGGCCATTTCGGTTTGGATCGCTTGCAGCGGCTACCGGCGTGCTCGGTCCGTTTTTCTGGGACCAAGCGTACTTCTGGCTTGCCGTTCCGACATCCATTTTCGGCCTCACGCTGCTGCCGATTGCCTACATGACCTTCTTTTTAATGATGAACCAGCGCAGTCTATTAGGCCAATACATGCCGACAG
>Ga0299914_10002663_pt1 | contig 12367 bp, 13 predicted proteins | sample RVTome_10_FD_201361 | JGI IMG/M metagenome (GOLD analysis project Ga0299914, IMG submission 201361) | Soil microbial communities from uranium-contaminated site in the Upper Colorado River Basin, Wyoming, United States - RVT153D57 (version 2) ... | reverse complement strand
GCCGCGAGGTAATCGAGGCCAGCTGAGTCTTGGCCCGGATCGCCCTCGACGCTATGGGGGGCGACAACGCCCCGACCGAGACCGTTGCCGGCGCGGTCGAGGCAGCGCAGCGCGGCGTCGAGGTGGTGCTGGTCGGCAACCACGCCGTTCTCGAGTCCGAGTTGAGCAAACACGAGCGTCGGCTCCCCATCGTCGATGCGCCCGATGTGATCGAGATGAGCGAGGACCCCGCCCGCGCCCTGCGGGAGAAACCGGGGGCTTCGATAAATGTCGCAGCCAAGTTGGTGGCCGAGGGCGCGGCCGCGGGCATCGTGTCGGCCGGGTCGACCGGGGCGGCGATGGCGGCCTCGGCGATCATCATCGGGAGGGTCAAGGGGGTGACCCGGCCGTCGATCGCCTCGATCTTCCCCACTCCGGGCAGCCCGACAATCGTGCTCGACTCCGGCGCCAACCCCGATGTGAAGCCGGAGCAGTTGGTCCAGTTCGCCATCATGGGGACGGTCGCCTGTGAGGTGTTGCTCGGGATCGAGAACCCGCGGGTCGGTTTGTTGTCGATCGGGGAGGAGAAGGGCAAGGGGCGGGATCTCGAGCGGGCCGCCTACGACCTCCTGGAGCAGGCGCCGATCCGCTTCGTCGGCAACGTCGAGGGGAGGGACGTCGCCGCGGACAAGTCCGATGTCATCGTCACCGACGGGTTCACCGGGAACATCTTCCTCAAGACGATGGAGGGGGCGGCTCAGGTGATGGTCGGCTATGCCATGGAGGCGATCTCGGGCCTCGATCCCGAGGTCCAGGCATCGGTCATGCCCGCTCTGGCCGAGGTGAGGCGCCGGCTCGACTACGAGACATATGGCGGCGCCCAGCTGCTCGGGGTCAAAGGAGTCGTCGTGATCGCTCATGGGACTTCGAGCCGGGTAGCCGTGGCCAATGCCCTGGCGATGGCGGCGGAAGGTGCCGAGCACGACCTTCCCGGCCGTCTCGCCGCCAGACTCGCATCCTGATGACCCTCGAAAGCGACCTGGGATACACGTTCACCGATCCGGACTTGCTCGCTCTCGCCCTCACCCACCGCTCGGTGAGCAGCGAGGACACCTCATCCGCCGACAACGAGCGGCTCGAATTCCTCGGGGATGCGGTCCTGCAGCTGGCGGTCACCGACTACCTCTACACCCAGTTCCCCAAGCTCGCCGAAGGCAAGCTGGCCAAGGTGAGAGCCGGCGTGGTCAGCCGGCCGACCCTGGCCGACGTGGCGCGGAGCATCGATCTCAGTCGTCACATCAAGCTGACAACGGCGGAGGACCGGACCGGGGGGCGGGAGAAGGATTCGATCATGGCCGACGCCTTGGAGGCGGTGATAGGAGCCGTTTACCTCGACACCGGCCTGGAGGCCGCCACCGATCTCGTGCTCCGACTCTGGGGAGACCGGATCGACGATCGTGCGAAGCGGCCCGGGCTGAAGGACTACAAGACCCGACTGCAGGAGGTGCTGGCCAAGGACGGCCGCCGCCCCGATTACCTCACCGAGGGCTCAGGCCCCGATCATGAGCCCAGCTTCGTGGCCAGAGTCGAGTTGGAGGGTGTGCTGCTCGGGATGGGATCGGGCCGCTCCAAGAAGGAGGCCGAGCAGGCGGCGGCGCAGCAGGCCCTGGAGACGCTCAAGGCAAGCTCGATCTGAGCAGCGGGCCCTGGCGTGCCCGGAGGTCGACGTACCACAAGGTCGTCATCACCGCGATGGCGGCGACCACCATGCCCTGGACGACGACGAGGACGACGAACCCGAGGCCGGCACCGATGCCGATACCCCCGGCTCCCAGAACCGGGAGCGCAACCAGCTGCACGAGTTGCGCCGCGATCGATCCGAGAAGACCGACCAGGAGGACGAATCCGACCGTCTGCCACCAGCGGCCCCGGACCAGCGCGAGGCTGCGGTGGAGTGCCGCGATGGGCCCCACCTCCTCGAGGGCGATCACCGCGGTGACCATGGTGAGGCCGCCGGCGAGCCACAGACCGGGGAGGACCAGGGCGAACAGCCCCGCCACCACCGCGACGAAACAGAGGACCGCGGCGACCAGCAGGGTGAGCAGCCGTCCGAAGGCGAGGGCCACCGCCGCACGCGTGCCAAGCTGGGTCCCGGAGAGCTCCGATGCGACGAGCCGATGTGCCGTCAGGGTCACGAATCCGCCGGCCAGGACCTGGAGGATGACTGCTAGCAGGGCCGCCTGGAGGAGGCGGAGGGCCGGCTCCATGAGCTCGACGTCGGTCATGGCCTCGAGTGCCTCGGGGTCGGTGAGGACCAGCTCGAGGAATTCGTCGGAGTCGGTGATCGCGAATGTGGCGATGGTGAGGCCGCCGAGGAGCACAAACGCCCAGAAGGCAGGGGCGAAGAGCCGACGCCAGACCTTGGCCAGCATGGTCATCCCCTCGGCGAGGATCTCGCCGAGAGGGCGGGGGGTTATCTCCATGAGCTTGGGTACGGTAACCAGCCGTCGAGTCGGAGCCGTTGGTGCCAGAGCTGCCTGAAGTCGAGATAACCCGACGTCATCTCCACGAGGCGATGGCCGGGCGTGTCCTCACCCGGGTTCGCACCAGTCACCCCCGGACGGCGCGGCACAACCCTGGCGGCCCGGCCGAGGTCGACTCTCGTCTCGGGGGGAGGAAGGTGATCGAAGTGGCCCGGAAGGGGAAGTTCCTCGCCGCGCCCTTGGATGACGGCCAGATCCTCATCGCCCATCTCGGGATGTCGGGACGGTTCACCGTCGGGGACCCCGACGAGGACGAACCGGCACACACCCATTTCCGGACGAGGCTGGACGACAACCGCGAGGTCAGATTCATCGACCCCAGGACGTTTGGCTTCGTGGCTGTGTTCACCGACGACGAGATCGCCGGGTCCGGCTTCTCCCGGCTCGGGCCCGACGCATGGGAGGCGACCCCTGACGTGGATGACCTCGCCAAGACCCTGGCCAGGAGGACCGCCCCGATCAAGGCGCTCCTGCTCGACCAGGTTGTTGTCTCCGGGCTGGGCAACATCTACGCCGACGAGGCGCTCCACATCGCGGGGATCCATCCGCTGCGGCCAGGCGGCGAGGTCTCGAGGGAGGAGTTGGGGCGGCTCCGGGCCGCCATCGAGAGGGTGCTCGTCACTGCCATCGACAACGGTGGGACCAGTCTCGACGACCTGGCCTACCTGCTCCCGGACGGGAGGGCGGGAGAGAACGTGGAGAGGCTCCTGGTCTATGGACGGGACGAGCTCCCATGTCTCAACTGTGGGACACCGATCGAAAGGGTCGTGATCCGGGCTCGGTCCAGCCATTTCTGCCCCAACTGTCAGCCGGCGCATCCATGAGCACCAAGGCAGTCCATGCATACGTCACCGGTCGGGTGCAACAGGTGGGGTACCGGCAGAGCTGTCGTCAGACGGCGCGCTCGCTGGGTCTGGTCGGATGGGTGCGGAACACCGCCGACGGTCGGGTCGAGGTCTTCGCCCAGGGCGGGGGTGATGAGGTGGACCGTCTCGTTGCCTGGCTCTGGGGTGGCCCGGGGGTGGCCGTGGTGACCGGGGTGCAGTCAGACGTTGTGGCCCCGGACAACACCCTGCGCGACTTCTTCATCCACCCCAACCCGACGAAGAGCGATTGAGCATGTGGCCGTCGCCGGGAAGATCGATTGACCGGGGAAGCGCTGGTAGCCTGCTGCGGGTAATCACACGCTTGTCATTTGCCAGGAACCATCTGTGTATTTGAAGTCACTGAAGCTCGTCGGGTTCAAGTCGTTCGCAGACCGGACCCGGCTCGAGTTCCGGCCCGGGGTGACGGTCATCGTCGGCCCCAACGGCTCGGGCAAGTCCAACCTCGTCGACGCCCTCTCCTGGGTCATGGGCTCCCAGTCGACGAGTGCGCTGCGCACCGGGAAGATGGAGGACGTGGTGTTCGCCGGCACCACCACCCGGCCCTCGCTGAACCGTGCCGAGGCCACGCTGGTCATCGACAACACCGAGCGAATGCTGCCTCTCGACCTCGACGAGGTCGCCTTGACCCGTCGTCTCTATCGAGATGGCTCCTCCGACTACGAGATCAATGGTGTCGGGTGCCGGCTGCTCGACGTCCAGGAGCTTCTCAGCGACTCCGGCGTCGGTCGTCATCAGCACGTCATCATCGGCCAGGGCCAGGTCGACAGCGTGCTGAACGCCTCGCCCGAGGAGCATCGCGCCGTTGTCGAGGAGGCGGCGGGGATCCTCAAGCACCGCCGGCGCAAGGAGAAGGCGGAGCGCCGGCTGGAGAGGACCGATGAGGATGTGCTCCGTCTCCAGGACCTGCTCGGCGAGATCGAACGACAGCTCCGGCCGTTGCGACGCCAGGCCCGGGCTGCCGAGCGTTACGACGGCCTTCGGTCCGAGGTCCGCCAGCTGCGTCTCTACCTGGCCGGTGTCTCCCTCGATGCCAATGAGGCCGAGACAGCGGCCGCAACAGTCAGGCTGGAGGGGCTCACCGCGGAGATCGAGGGAGGGGGAGAGGCGATCGAGGGTTTGCTCGCCACCGTGGACGAGTTGAGCTCGCGTAGCTCTGCGCTTGGCGCCGACATCGACCGTGACACGGGGGCCGCGGCCCGTCTCGAGACGACGGTGGAGCGGCTGCGCCGGCTGGGAGCCGTGGCCCAGGAGAGAAGACGCGCCGTCACCGGTCGAAGGGAGGCCAGCACCGAGCGCCGCTCCGACCTCGAGATCGAGCTCGCGGGTATCGATGGGGAGCTGTCTGACGTCTCCTACGCGGAGATCGATGCTTCGGCGAGGGCAGAGGCAACGGAGACGCGGTTTCGCCGTCTCGAAGACGAGGAGCGCGCCATCGCCACCCAGAACGCCCTCTCCCCCGAGGGGGCACTGGCTGCGGTGCGGGGCGAGCTGTCGGCGTTGCAGGCGTCCGCGGTGCGCGATCGACGAGAGGTCGAGGCGATCGAGCATCGCCTCGACGTCGTCGACTCCCAGCTTGCCGGCGAATCGGGGGAGATATCGAGGATCAACGACGAGATCCGCGACATGGACCAGGAGTTGTCCGGTCTCCAAGCCGCTTATCAGAAGACGAGTCGACAGAGAGAGGCCGATCAGGAGAAATGGTCGGGGGCAGAGGACGTCTTGGCGGAGGCGCGGCTGGCGGTGGCGGCAGCAGAGGCCAGGGTCGGGGCGGTGGAGGCGGCGTTGTCGGGTCGTTTCGATCTCGAGGCTCGCCGTACAGTCGAAGCGGCCGATGGCGCCGTGGGAACCGTCGTCTCATTGCTCGACATACCGGCCGGTCTGGAGAAGGCGGTCGACGCGGCACTGGGACGATGGGTCGACGCGGTCGCCTTCGCGGGCGCCGACCGGCTCAAGCAGGCTGTCGAGAAGGTCAAGACAGCCGGTGGGGGCGGTGTGAACGTCGTTTCGGGTGCCGGCACCGGCCCGGTCGCGGCAGCCGAGGTCGCCGGCACCTCGGGTGTGCCCGCTCTGGTGGACCGGCTCGGCCCTCGATCCGACCGCGATCTCGCCCGTCATCTGCTCGGAGATGTGCTGCTGGTCGAGGGATGGGCGACGGCGTGGACCTTGATCGCTGGTCACCCGTCTCTGCGGGCAGTGACCCCCGAGGGCGATCTGGTCTCCGCCGACGGGATCCAGATTGGCCACCCCGACGGCGCCGGCCCCGCCATGCTCGAAGTGGCCGAAGTGGATGCTGAACAGGCGCGCACCTCGTTGTCACGTGCCACGTCGCTTCACAACGCGGCGAAGCGCGACTTCGAGAGCAGTCGTGAGGTGGAGCGGCTGGCCCTGGAGAGACTCGAGGCGGCCGAAGCCGGGCTGGCGGGCCGGGCCGAGGCGATGGACCGGATTCAGAAGTCGGTCGACGTCCTCGAAGGTGAGGGGGGACGGCTGCGTCAGAGGCTGTTCTCCCTGCAGGAAGCCGGCACCGAGCGTGACCGCCAGATCGCCGACTTGACCCGGCGTCTCGAGTCCCTCGAAGGCGAAGATGCGGAGAGGATGGGGGTTTGGGAGGAGTTGGAGACCCGGCGGACCCAGATCGCGGGAGATCGTGAGAAGGCCCGTTCGGAGTGGCAGGAGGCGGCCTCCTTGCTGAGAGGGATCACGGAGCGTCGGCGGCTTCTGGAAGAGCGGGCGGCGCGGATCGGTGCCGACCTGACCCGGTTGGACGGTGGCGGTGCGCCAACGGTGGACACCGAGCGTCTGGATCTCGTCGAGCATTGCTCGGTGCGGGCCGTGGCCATACTTCGCACCAAACTGGCCCTGCTTCGGGAGCGGCAGGCGGGGCTGCGCGCAGCCGGCGAAGCCACCCTGGCCCAGCTTTCCGAGGCCCGGGCAGACCTGGAGCGCCGTCACGACGCGGTGGCCAGGGCCAAGGAGACAGTCGGCGGGCTCCAGGTCAGGCTCACCGAGCTGCGCATGTTGCGGGAGAGCGTGATCGAGAGTGTTCGACGCGACGCCGACTCCGAACCCGAGGCGGCACGCGGCGCCGTCCGCCCCGACTACCCCGACGATGCAGACCTGGCCGGCCTCCTGGAGGAGAAAGCGGCCCAGCTGAGACGTCTCGGCCCGATAAACCCGCTGGCCTCCCGGGAGTTCGCCGAATTGGACGAGCGCCACACCTTTCTCGCCGACCAGTTGGCCGACGTCGAGTCGTCGCGGTCCGAGCTGCGCAAGGTGATCAAAGCCCTGGAAGACGAGATAGAGCAACGATTCCAGGAGGCGTTCGCCGAGGTCGCCGAGGCCTACCAGCGGTACTTCGCCATTCTGTTCCCTGGGGGCAAGGGGCGGATCCGGCTCACCGACGCCGACGATCCCCATTCCGGTCTGCTCATCGAAGCACAACCCCTGGGGAAGAAGGTGAGCCAGCTCACGCTCCTCTCCGGAGGGGAGCGCAGTCTCGCCGCCCTCGCCTTCCTCTTCGCCATCTTCGAGGCCCGTCCCAGCCCCTTCTACGTCCTCGACGAGGTGGAGGCCGCCCTCGACGACTCCAACCTGCGCCGCTTCCTCCGCATCGTCGACGAGTTCCGTCAGAGGGCCCAGCTTCTGGTGGTCACCCATCAGCAGCAGACGATGGAGGCCGCAGACGTCCTCTACGGCGTCACCATGGAGCCCGGCGGCTCGTCGCAGGTCGTCCGCAAGGACATGTCCGCGGCCGGGATCGACCTCTCCCTCTGACAGGTAGGTTGGCGAGCCGATGGACACCACCACCATCCTCTGGATCGCGGCCGCTGTCGTCGTCGTGCTCGTCGTCTTGGTGGTCCTGCTCGGCGGTCGGAGGCGGAGGGCCGCCGTGGCCGTCCCCGGCCCGATCCACCACCGTGGGTCGAGGCTCGGTCGCAGCGCCGCCGCACTCGGTGCTTCGTTGCGCCGGGCATGGGGCGCCGGGTTGGACGAAGACACGTGGGCCGGGTTGGAGGAAGCATTGCTCGGCGCCGATGTCGGGTACGAGGCCACGACCTCGGTGGTGGCGGGAGTCCGGGCTTCGGACCCCAAGACGCCCGACGAGGCGCGCCGGGTGCTGGCGCAACAGCTTCGGGCGCAGCTTGGGGAAAGGGACCGACGAATCCGTCTCGAGGGGCAGCCCGCAGTGATTCTGGTGGTGGGGGTGAACGGCACAGGGAAGACCACCACCATCGCCAAACTCGCCGCACGTCTCGCCGGCGAAGGGGAGCGGGTCATTCTCGCCGCCGCTGACACCTTCCGCGCCGCGGCCGCAGCTCAGCTCGAGACCTGGGCCGATCGGCTCGGCGTGGATGTGATCTCCGGCGAGGAGGGCGCCGACCCGGCCTCGGTTGCGTTCGATGCGATCGCCTCGGCCCGAGCCAAGGGCGCCGGGGTTGTGATCGTGGACACGGCGGGGCGTCTTCACGCCAAGAAGAACCTCATGGCCGAATTGGGCAAGATCCACCGTGTCGCCGCCGGGGAGCGGGGCGAGGTCGACGAGGTCCTTCTCGTCCTCGATGCCACCGGAGGCCAGAACGGAGTGACCCAGGTGCGCGAGTTCACCGCCGCCGTCCCCATCACCGGCGTCGTGCTCACCAAACTGGACGGGACGGCCAAGGGGGGAATCGTTATCGCCGTCGAGCGCCAACTCGGGACACCGATTAAGTTCGTCGGCCTGGGCGAGGGGATCGGCGATCTCTCGCCTTTCGACCCCGACGAATTCGTTGCCGACCTCCTGGAGCAATCGTGAACAGAGATGAGCTGGTCGCTGCGGCCCGGGCCGCAGCGGAGAAGTCTTACTCGCCATACTCCAGCTTCCGGGTCGGGGCGGCTGTGATCGCGGACAGTGGAGAGGTGTTCACCGGGGCCAACATCGAAAATGCCGCCTATCCCTCCTCCAATTGTGGCGAGGCGACTGCCATCCACACCGCGGTCGCGGCCGGGGTGAGGAAGATCGACCAGCTGGCCGTTGTCTGCATCGACGCCGCCGATGTCGAGGGAGCGTATCCCTGTGGGCGCTGCCGTCAGATCATGTCCGAGTTCGGGGTCGACACGGTGTTCGTCGCCGCCGGTGAGGGCTCAGGGATCCGGGCCCACACGCTCGACGAGCTGCTCCCTCACCGGTTCACTCTCTGAGCGTTGGTCGGAGCGCCGCCCTCATCGGGAGAAGGCGTATAGCGATATCGCCACCAATGCCACGATCACGACGAGTGCCACGAAGACACCTTTCCAGGAAAGACGGGACTCGGGCTCGTCTCGGTCCGGAGGGAGTAATTCTCGGTCGTAGCCCATGGAGGACTCCTCTCGATGTGCTCCTGAAGTGTAAGGGCGTTTCTGAATTGAGCCTGCGCTCAGATGCCGGGCGGCCAGGTGTCCCGGTTCTCCTTTCGGACCACGAAGCGGAGCCCGGACCAGGTGTCGTCAACTGCGATCACCTTGTTGTCCACCATTCCCGTGGGGAGGAACAGGTCGCGGAGCGTTTGCTCGGTCAAGTCGGTCTCGACTCCTGAGCTCTTCTTCGGCCACAGCATCCATATCGCACCGTCGGAGGGGAGATAGGTGACAGCCCGCTGAAAGCCACGCTCGGCCTCGTCGGACCGGTCGGCGAATACCACGAAGATGTCGGCAGGCAACTCGGTGCGATGCAACTCGACATCAGACGGGAGCTCGCCCAGTTCGAGCTCGTAGTAGTTGGGCATGTTGAGGATGCCCACCGTCTGACCCTCTGTGATGCCCAGCTTCCGGGCCAGCGGGGTGCCGCTGTCGCTCGCCATCAGCCGGCCGGGATCATGTCCCGATGCTCGACCCTCCCGTCGGCGTGGATGGCGAAGCGACCTTCGCTGCGGTCGTGAACCGGGTCACGTCGCGACCAGGGCCAGCCACCGAATTGGGTGCGGTGGTAGTCCTCGACGGCCTGTCGCAGCTCCTCGGCCGAGTTCATGACGAAGGGGCCCATCTGGAACACCGGAGCGCCGATGGGCATGCCCTGGAGGAGGAGGAGCTCGGCCGGCTCGCCGTGATTCTCGACCATGGTCCCGATCTCTGGCCGGAGCCGGGCACCGACCCGGGCTCCGAACCTGTCGGCGCCGATCCTGAGGTCGTTCCCCTGGAAGCAGTGCAACATCCGGTTGACCCCGGCCGGGGCGGCGGGCAATTTCCAGCACCCTTCGGGCGCCAACCTGATCAGCCAGATGGCGAGATGTGAATCGGGTCTCGAGGCCCAGGAGTCGGGCGGGGGAGAAGGTGGGCGGCTCTGATCGATGGGCCCGGCGATCACGTCGACGCTGACACCGGGCGCCGGTGTGACGGTGGGGATGTCCTCACCCCAAAGCATCCCGAAGTAGGCCGGCACCAGCTTCGACTGCGGGGGCAGGTTGAGCCAGATCTGGAACAGCTCCAGCGGGTTGGGTCCCTCAGGGTTGATGATCGGGAACATCTCGGCGTGCATGATCCCGGTGCCGGTGGTCAGCCATTGCACGTCGCCCTCCCCGTATCGGGCGGTGGCGCCGAGAGAGTCGGAGTGATCGACATAGCCCCGTCGGACGACGGTGACGGTCTCGAAGCCCCGATGGGGATGCTGGGGAAACCCGGGGACGACATCACCGTGATACATGCTCCAGCCGTCGAGATAGGAGAAGTCGGCTCCGATCCGGCGACCGGAGAGCGGGGCGTCGGGTCCCAGCACTTCGTTACCGGCCGGGTACGCGTCGACATGATGGACGGTGAAGATGAACGGGTCGAGCCCATGCCAGGGGAAGCCCAGTTCGACCAGCTCGAGAACAGGTTGGGTAGAGATCGTGTTTCTCCTTGCAGCTGTGCGTCATGGTACGACGATCGGGTCGCAGGGATCACCGGGGCGGTACCCATCTCCAGTTGTCCTGGCCGGGCGAACCTGCTGCTGCCGTCGCCTGAGCACCGGCGGCGCCCCACTCTGGTGGAGCTGTCTTCGCCGGGGTCTCCTACCGGCCCTCCAGCGCCTCGATCAATCTGGGGATCACCTTGTGCACGTCTCCCACGACACCGAGGTCGGCGATGGAGAAGATGGGGGCATCGGGGTCCTTGTTGACGGCGATGATCGTCTTGGAGTCCTTCATCCCGACCAGATGCTGCATGGCTCCGGAGATCCCGATCGCGATGTACACGTCGGGCTTCACCGTCTTTCCGGTCTGACCCACCTGCTTGGCATAGGGAACCCACCCGGCGTCGACGATGGCACGGGTGGCCCCTGTAGCCGCCTTGAGCCGCCTGCCGAGCTGCTCGACCAGGTCGTAGGCCTCGGCCGCGCCAAGACCGCGGCCGCCGGACACGACAATGGCAGCCTCACCGAGCTGGGGCCCTTCTCGCTCCTCGACGTGCGACTCGACCACTGTGGCATCGGCATCTCCGATTTCGGGGAGTGCGAGGGTCTCCACCTTCGGCGTGGCACCGCCGACCGCCTCGGCCACGAACGACTTGGGGCGGGCGAGCACGACGAACGGGCCCGTGCCGGTCTTGGCGGTGGCGATACGGGTGCCGCCCAGAATCTCATGGTCGGTCTCGACACCGTCGTCGGTGAGCCGGACGTCGCTGGCGTTGGAGAGGAGACCGACTCCGAGCCGCGCCGCCAGCCGGCCGGCTATGTCCCGGTCGTTGTATGCCTGGCCCATGAGGATCAGATCGGGTGGAGCGGACGCGGCCCGCTCGGCCAGGGCGGCTGCAACCGGGGCCGAGAGGAGCCTGTCGCCGGCGTCGACGTGAAGTATCGCCGTGGCCCCATGGTCACCGAGTGCGGCGAACACCGCCTCGGAGCCTTCCCCGACGAGGATGACGGTGACGTCGCCGAGCTGGCGCGCCTTGGCCAGTAGCTCGAGACCGAGCGTGGTGGGACCATCCCCCTCCTGCTCCACGAGAACCCATATCGAAGCCATCAGATCACCTTCCGCTGCTCGAGCAGGGAGACAATGGCCAAGTGCGCCTCCCCGTCGTCTTCGATCTTCTGGCCGGCGCCCCGCTCTGGCGCGTCCACGATCGAGATGACCTGTTGCTCGGGGGCGGGCTCGGCTGCGAGGTCGGCCAACGACAGGGTCTCGACCGGCTTCTTCTTGGCATCCATGATTCCTTTGAAGGTCGGATATCGGGGCTCGACGACCCCGGCGGTCACCGTCACCACAGCAGGCAGGTCGGAGGCGACGACGTCGTAGCCGGCCATGGTCTGCCGATGGATCGTCACCGCCCCATCGCCGATCTCGACCTGGGTTGCGTAGGTGAGGGCGGGGACCCCGAGGATCTCCGAGATCATCTGGGGCACCACTCCCGAGTAGCCGTCCGTCGATTCGGTCCCGGCGATCACGAGATCGAACCCCTCGCGCCGGATCGCCGCGGCCAGCACCCGGGCCGTGGTCAACGCCTCCGAACCACGGAGCGAGTCGTCATCCACGAGGACCGCCTTGTCTGCACCCATGGCCAGGGCCTGACGGATTCCCTGGCCGTTCCCGGTTGGGCCCATGCTGACCAGGGTCACGGTGCCATCGCCGGTCTGGGCGAGTTGCAGACCCATCTCCACGCCGTATCGATCGGTATCGTCGAGGATCTGCTCCTCGGGCCGTATCAACCAGTTGGTCCCCTCGTCGAGACGGTAGGGGGTGGCCGGGTCGGGGATCTGCTTGACGCAGACGACGACCTTCATTCGCTGTCACTCCTTGGTGGCTCGGTGCGGGCGATGGTAACGACACGGCGCTCCCTTGAGTAAACGCTCAAAATTATCGGGCGGGGGAGCCGGGCTCGACGCGCTCGACGATGAGGGGGCGAGATTCAGGAGCGGTGTCTTCGACGGTCCAGGCGGAGGCGAGAGCCTCTTCCTGGGCCTCCCATCGGGCCGGATCGCCGAACCGGGCGCGGGCCAGGGGTTGGCCTGTCTGAACTTGATCGCCCACCTTG
>Ga0299914_10002662_pt1 | contig 12369 bp, 10 predicted proteins | sample RVTome_10_FD_201361 | JGI IMG/M metagenome (GOLD analysis project Ga0299914, IMG submission 201361) | Soil microbial communities from uranium-contaminated site in the Upper Colorado River Basin, Wyoming, United States - RVT153D57 (version 2) ... | reverse complement strand
GACGCCGTCACCGAGCGCGCTGACCGTTCCCGCGACCTCGGAACCCGGAGTGAACGGCAGCTCGGGCTTGAGCTGATACTCCCCGCGACACATCAACACGTCGGGGAAGTTCAGCGCGGCCGCGGTGACGTCGATGCGAACCTCACCCGGTCCCGGCTCCGGCGTCGGTGCCTCCACCTCGGCCAACACTGCTGACGGCTCGCCGAGCTCGCGGACCTGCCACGCACGCATGGCGCGGACGCTACCGCAGCCCCGCTCTGGCCCCCTCAGCCCGCGGTGGGGTCGCCGAAGGTCTCGGGTTCCGCGGTGCCCTGCGCGGAGGCCATCGCAAGCTCCCGAGCTCTGTCGTCGGCGTGGATCGTGGAGCGCAACGGGACGTCGCGCAGCAGCCAGGTGAGCGCGAAGCCGACGACCATGATCGGCACGGCGAAGAGGAACGTATCGGTCAACGCGTGCGAGAACGCGGCGACGAAGTCGGCCCGCACTGCGTCCGGGAGCCGGGCCACGAGCTGCGGCGTCACCGAACCTCCCGTGACCTGCTCCGGCACACCATCGGCGAACACCGAGGTGAGCGCCGAGGCGAGGCGGGCGTTGAAGATCGCGCCGAACAGCGCGACGCCCACCGAGGCACCGACCGAACGGAAGAAGTTGACCGACGCCGTGGCCATTCCGAGATCGGCGCTGCGGACGCTGTTCTGGGTCGCCAGCACGAGCACCTGCATCGTGAGCCCGAGGCCGATGCCCACGACGACCATGTAGACGCCGGCCGTCGGGAAGCTCGTGTCGGGCCCCATGGTGGAGAGCGCGAAGATGCCCAAGGCGGTGGTCGCGGTTCCGACGATCGGGAAGATCCGGTAGTGCCCCGTCCAGCTGATCATGCGACCCGAGAAGATCGACGCGGTGAGCAGGCCGAGCATGAGCGGGACGAGCAGGAGGCCGGAGTCGGTCGCGGAGACTCCCGTGACGATCTGGAGGAAGAGGGGGATGAAGCTGATGACGCCGAACATCCCGATCCCGAGGATGAAGCTCACCGAGGTCGCGACGTCGAACGTGCGACCCCGGAACAGCGCGAGCTGCATGACTGGCTCGGTGACGCGTCGCTCGACGGCGATGAAGGCCGCGAGGAGGCCGATCGCGGCCACGCCGAGCCCGATGATGCGGGGCGAGGTCCATTCGTGCTCGTTGCCACCCCACGACGTGATGAAGACGATGCACGTGATCGCGGCCATCAACAGCAGCGACCCCACGACGTCAAGACGCACGTTGGGGCGCCGGCGGCTGGCCGGGAGCACCACCGCGGTCACAGCGAGCGCCAAGGCACCGAGTGGAAGGTTGACGTAGAAGATCCAGCGCCACGAGAGGTGGTCGGTGAAGAACCCACCGAGCAGCGGTCCGATCACGCTCGACGCGCCGAAGACGGCGCCGAAGTAACCCTGGTAGCGCCCCCGCCGACGTGGGCTCACGATGTCGGCGATGATCGCCTGGGTGAGCACGATGAGACCACCGGCGCCGGCGCCCTGGATCCCCCGGCACACGATGAGCTGCGTCATCCCCTGGGAGAGCCCAGCGAGCACACTGCCCACGAGGAAGATGACAATCGCGACTTGGAAGAGGCGCTTGCGACCGAAGAGGTCGCCGAGCTTGCCGTAGACGGGGGTCGTGACGGTGACCGCGAGGATGTATGCGGTCACCACCCACGCGATGCGGTCGAGTCCTCCGAGCTCGCCGACGATCGTCGGCAATGCGGTCGCCACGATGGTCTGGTCCACCGACGCGAGCAGCACTCCGAGCATCAGACCGCTGAACACGACGAGGATCTGACGGTGCGACAGCTCCTCGTCCGCGGGTGCGGAACGCGCGCTCACTCCCCTTCGAGCCCCGTCGTGAGCGTCGTGAACGCCTCATCGACGAGCTCCTCGAGCGAGCGCGTGGTCTCGGCCTCCTGCCAGTGGTTGACCGCGATGCGCAGTGCCGCGACGGCGACGCCGACGAACAGCTTCGGGGAGAGGTCTCGGTCGGGATCGGCGCCGAGACGTTGCGCGAGCACGCGCACGAGCGCGTCCTCGATGTCGCTGTACGTCGCGAGGTAGTTCGACAGGAGGTACGGGTGCTCACGCACGAGACGGAGGCGGCGGCTCCAGCGCTCGGCCTGCTCGGTGAACGAGTCCGTCGACACGACGAGCGCTGCCCGCAGCGCGTCCAGCGAAGGCTCGTCGTCGGGACGCTCCTGCAGCGTGGCGAGCATCTCCTCGAGGCGCCCGGGACGCATCGAGAAGAGCGCGTCCTCCTTGGAGCCGAAGTAGTTGAAGAACGTCCGTGGCGACACGTCGGCGGCCTCGGCGATCTGCTCGACGGTGACGACGTCGGGGCCGACCTCACAGGCCAGCGCCAGCGTGGCGTCCGCGATCGTCTCGCGGGTTGCTTCCTTCTTGCGCGCGCGCAGGCCCGTGGTCACGGGCCGAGGCTAGCCGACGTTCTTGCAGTGTCTGCAATTCTGCAGCTCGTGCAGACTACCTCGGCGGCGAACCCGCCTCCACCTCGAACGCGGCGTAGCCCGAAGCGAGTGTGTGGCGCGCGTGCACCTCCAGCCCGGCACGCCGGAAGAGCGCTTCCCACTCGGGACCGTTGCGCTCACGGCCCCCGGGGGTGAGCGTCATCATGAGCAGGTCGGTCGTCGTGGCCCACTCGTCGTCCGGACCGCCTCTGAGGACCGCGTCGACGACGACGATACGCCCGCGTCTCGGCAACGCCTCGCGAATCCCCTCGAGGATTCGGCCCGCGTCGTCGTCACTCCAGTCGTGGAGCACGGCGAGGAGCAGGTACCGGTCGTAGCCTCCCGGGACGGACGAGAACATGTCTCCGGCGACGAGGTCGACCCGGTCGGCGAGCGGTCCGTCGACGAGCGCCGGTCGCGCTCGCGCGATCACCTCCGGCAGCTCCAGCAGCGCGACGCGCAGCTGCGGATGCTCGCGGAGCAGCAGCTCGGCCGCAGCGCCGGTACCGCCGCCGACGTCGCACACGCGAGAGACGCCCGACCAGTCGAGCGCGGCGTCGAGCAGGGAGGCCTGCATCAGCGCACCTGCCGTCATCGCGTCGTCGAAGAGTGCGCCGAGCTCGGGGCGTGTGTGTTGGACGAACGTGAAGAAGTCCTCGCCGTTGGCTGCCTCGAAAGGGTCCTCGCCGGTCAGGGCCGCGGGGAGGCGCTCCCAGGCGCCGAGCACCTCAGCCGAACCTCCGAACTGCACCCAGGCACGCCACGGTTGGGCGCGGTCGCGGCGCAACGCTTCGGTGAGGCGCGTCGCGTGGTAACGGCCCGTCGGGCGCTGCCGCACGAACCCGCGCACGGCCGCGAAGCGCAGCACGCGGTCGAGGGCTTCGACCTTCACGCCTGCGCGCTTCGCGAGGTCGGCGCCCGTCGCCGGGCCCTCGGCGAGCAGATCTGGGACGTCGAGCTGGACAAGGATCGCGAGCACGCGGTTCTCGGCGACGGCAGTCACCGACTCCAGCACGACGACCGCAGGAGGCACCGACGTACGACGCAGCCGGGCGAGACCCCAGCGACCCACGTTCATCATGCGCGTCGCCAACGGCGGGGGGACGAACGGCACCCCGGTGAGCTCGCGCCGCGAAGGCAGCGCCGGACGCGTCATCCCCGGAGTCTGGCCGATCCCCGGGTGTGGCGCGCTACGAGCAGCCCGACGTCGCCCCGCACGAGGGGCAGGCGTGACAGGAGCCGGCGCGCTGCATGATGTCGCCGCAGACGTGGCAGATCACGGTCTCACGATCACGGGCGATCCGAGCGGACGGTGCCCGGTCCTCGGACGGCAGGTCGTGCCCGCGCTCGGTCGGCGTTGCCGCCTCCTCGACACCGGGCAGCGTCGGCTGTGTCCGTTCGCTCACGGTGAGGATCCCGAGCGCCTCGCGCTCGTCGATCGGCAGATACTCGACCGCGAGTCGCCGGAAGATGTAGTCGACGAGGCTCGTCGCGATGCGCAGGTCGGGATCGTCGGTCATGCCCGCGGGTTCGAAGCGCATGTTCGTGAACATGTCGCAGAACGCCGCGAGCGGGACGCCGTACTGGAGACCGTGGCTCACCGAGATCGCGAACGCGTCCATGATCCCCGCGAGCGTCGAGCCCTGCTTCGCGACCTTCAGGAACACCTCGCCAGGGCGACCGTCCTCGAACTCTCCGACGGTCACGTAGCCGTGGCAGTCGGCGACACGGAACGAGAACGTCTTCGAGTTCCGGGTCCGCGGCAGCTTCTGGCGGACCGGCTCCTGGACGATCACCGTCTCGACGATGCGCTCCACCCCTGCCTCGCCGTCGCCGCTCTCGCTCGCGCCGGCCTTGCGCTGCGTTGCGAGCGGTTGCGCGACCTTGCAGTTGTCGCGGTAGATCGCGACCGCCTTCAGCCCGAGACGCCACGCCTCGATGTGGAGCTGCTCCACGTCCTCGACGCTGACCTCTTCGGGCATGTTGACCGTCTTCGACAGCGCGCCGCTGATGAACGGCTGGACTGCTCCCATCATCGTGACATGGCCCATGTAGTGGATGGCGTTGTCGCCCATCGAGCATGCGAACACCGGGAGGTGCTCGGGATCGAACGCCGGCGCGCCGATGATCGTCTTGTGCTCGTCGATGTAGGCGACGATCGCGTCGACCTGGGCATCGGAGTACCCGAGGTTGCGCAGCGCCCGGGGAATCGTCTGGTTGACGATCATCATCGTGCCGCCACCCACGAGCTTCTTCGCCTTCGTGAGCGCGAGGTCGGGCTCGATGCCGGTCGTGTCGCAATCCATCATGAGGCCGATCGTGCCGGTCGGGGCGAGCACGCTCGCCTGCGAGTTACGCACCCCGTGGAACTCGCCGAGCTCGACTGCCTCGTCCCACGCGCGTTGCGCCGCGCTGAGCAGCTCGGGCGGCACGAGGTCCTCGTCGATCTTCGCCGCTTCGGCACGGTGCATCCGCAGCACGTCGAGCATCGGCTCCTCGTTGTCGGCGTACCCGGCGAACGGACCCATCCGACCCGCAGTGCGCGCGCTCGTCGCGTAGGCGTTCCCGGTCATGAGCGCAGTGATCGCCGCCGCCCAGGCACGCCCCCCCGGCGAGTCGTACGGCAATCCCTGCGACATGAGCAACGCGCCGAGGTTGGCGTAGCCGAGACCGAGCTGACGGAACGTCCGGCTCGTCTCGGCGATCCGCTCCGTGGGGTAGTCGGCGTTGCCGACGAGGATCTCCTGCGCGGTGAACATCACCTCGACGGTGTGGCGCAACCCGTCGACGTCGAAGACCTCGTGCTCGTCGATGTAGCGCAGCAAGTTGATGCTCGCCAGGTTGCAGGCCGAATTGTCCAAGTGCATGTACTCGCTGCAAGGGTTGGACGCGTTGATGCGGCCCGTGTTCGCCGCGGTGTGCCAACGGTTGATCGTCGTGTCGAACTGCATGCCCGGATCGGCGCACTCCCACGCTGCCTGCGCGATCTGACGGAACAGGTCTCGCGCCTTTCGCGTCTCGACCGTGTCGCCGCTCGTGACGGCCTTGAGGTCCCAGTCGCGGTCGTCGAGCACGGCGTGCATGAACTCGTCGGTGACTCGCACCGAGTTGTTGGCGTTCTGGTACTGGATCGAGTGCGAGTCGATGCCGTCGAGATCCATGTCGAAACCCGCATCGCGCAGCGAGCGGGCCTTGCGCTCCTCACGCGCCTTGCACCAGATGAACTCCTCGATGTCGGGATGGTCGTCGTTGAGGATGACCATCTTGGCGGCGCGCCGCGTCTTGCCTCCGCTCTTGATCGTGCCCGCGCTCGCGTCGGCGCCGCGCATGAAGCTCACCGGTCCGCTCGCCGTGCCCCCACCCTTGAGGTGCTCCTTGGACGATCGGATGGCCGACAGGTTCGTGCCCGCGCCGGAGCCGCCCTTGAAGATGATGCCCTCCTCCCGGTACCAGTTGAGGATCGCGTCCATCGTGTCGTCGACCGAGAGGATGAAGCACGCCGAGGCCTGTGCAGGAACGCCGGGGACGCCGATGTTGAACCACACCGGCGAGTTGAACGCGGCGCGCTGGTGCACCAGGAGGTATTTCAGCTCGTCGCGGAACGCCGCCGCCTCGTCGCCATCGACGAAGTAGCCGTCGCGCACGCCCCAGTCGGCGATCGTGTCGGCGACGCGGTCGATGACCTGCTTGAGTGACGACTCGCGCTCGGCGGTGCCGAGCGTCCCGCGGAAGTACTTCTGCGCCACGATGTTCGTCGCGTTCTGCGACCAGGTCGTGGGGAACTCGACGTCGGGCTGGCAGAAGGCGTCGGTGCCGTCCTTGAAGTTCGGGATGCGCGCCTCGCGGCGCTCCCAGGTGACGGTGTCGTAGGGATGGACATCAGGCTCCGTGTAGTGCCGACGGATGCCGATCCCGACTTGTTCCGGCGCGATTGCCATGCGATGACGCCCCTTCCCCCTGTACCGGGCTCCTGCGGCGTGCGCACACGACCGCCGTGGTTGTTGCGGACAGCTCGCGAAGTCAGATGTGCCACTCCATCTACAAGATGTAGTGGTCAGCCCCCAAGTGATCGCGAGATGTGAGGGTGAATTACAGCACTGGGATTCCCGCGTGTCAAGGGCAATCCGCGTCGGTCCGCCCTGGTCAGCGCGCGTTCGCGAAGGTTCGCGATCGGGGTGCTCAACGCCGCTTCGGCGCGGTCGTCTTCTGGAGCGCGCCGAGCTCCCGCTCGAATTCTGCGACCTCCTCGAAGCCCTTGTACACGCTCGCGAACCGCAGGTACGAGATCGGGTCGAGCACTCGCAGACGCTCCAGCACGGCCAACCCGATCTGTTCGCTCGTGACCTCCGGCCCGAGCTCGCGCATCTCCTCCTCGATCTCGCCGACCACCAGCGCCACGGAGCCGTCCTCGCGGGCGGTGCTCGGCACCGCGCGCTCGATGCCCGCTGAGAGCTTGCGGACGTCGAAGGGCTCCTTGTCGCCCGAACGCTTCACGACGACCAAGGGCAGGTCACCGAGACGCTCGTAGGTCGTGAAGCGGCGCCCGCAGGTCAGGCACTCGCGCCGGCGCCGGATCGCACCGCCGTCTTCGGCGGTCCGGGAGTCGACGACCTTGTCGTCGACCTGCTCGCAGTAGGGGCACCGCACGGCCTCACGGTACCCGCGACCCCCGCTCAACCACCCCAGGTGATCCGTTCGCCGGGGATGAGCGGCCCATTCCCGCGCACCTCGACGAGCGAGTCCACGACAGGGCGCGGGTCCGAACCCGGCGCGACCTCCTCGGCGACGGTCCACAGGGAGTCGCCGGGTTCGACGACGTAGGTCGTGACCGCGGGCGGCTGCTCGGGAGCCGCGAGGGAAGGGCCCCCGAGCGCCACCGCGGCGCGTGCCGTCCCCAGGATCCCCGCCAGAGCGAGGACCACGACCACGAGCCGGCGACGCCGGAACGTGGCCGAGGAGGCGCGCACTCGATGCCCGGCGACAGGGCGTGCGGGGCGCCTCACGGCGTCCCGGCTGGTGGGCCTCCCGATGGTGGCGACGGCAGCCATCTCTTGCTTCCTCCTCGATGTCGACGAGCTCACGCTCGATGTCGAACGAGCTCAGGCTCGAGACCAGCGAACCACGGGGGTGTGACAGGTATCCGGGCCTCCGGCCCGAGGCCGGCAGTGTCCGAACGCCTGTTCGCAGTGTGCCCGAACACGTGTTCGGATGTCAAGTGGGTCGGCGAACAGGTGTTTGCCCCGAACAGGTGATCGTGGTACGGTCGCCGGGACGGCCGCGCTTGTGGTTTCGGAGGTCTCGACATGCCCAAACGATCCGCCACCCCCGTGGAGGAGCTGACCCCCCGCCAGCGCCAGGTGCTCGAGTTCATCGACACCGAGGTGCGCCACCGCGGCTACCCACCCAGCGTGCGCGAGATCGGTGAGGCCGTCGGCCTCTCGTCGAGCTCGACGGTCCACGCCCATCTCGCGGCGCTCGAGGACAAGGGCTTCATCGAGCGCGACCCCACGAAGCCGCGCGCGATCGAGATCCTCTACGAGCCGGGCTCGGGTGCCACGGCCGACCGCCGGCCGGTGCGCCACATCCCCGTCGTCGGTGACGTCGCCGCTGGAACCGGGGTCCTCGCGGCCGAGAACATCGAGGAGACGCTCCCCCTCCCCGAGGACTTCACCGGCTCGGGAACGCTGTTCATGCTGCGTGTCCGCGGCGACTCCATGATCGAGGTGGGCATCTTCGACGGGGACTACGTCGTCGTCCGCCAGCAGTCCACCGCCGAGCCCGGAGACACGGTCGTCGCCGGGATCCCCGGCGACGAGGGCACCGTGAAGACGTTCCTGCGGCGTCGCAACAAGATCGTGCTCCGGCCCGAGAACGCCGACATGGACGAGATCGTGCTCGATCCCTCCGAGGTCACGATCTTCGGCAGGGTCGTCACGGTGCTGCGCCGCCTGTAGCGCTCCGAGGAGGCTCAGGCCCAGTTCGTCGCGATGAGGTGACGACGCCAGACGCGCAGGATGGCGAACATGAAACCCGCAACGATCGCAGTCCCGAAGACCGCGAACGCGAGCTCCCGGTAGCCGAGCTCGTCGACGAGCATTCCGGAGGCGACGCCGGCGCTGATCGCGGAGAGCGCGAGCACGGCGGAGACCAGGCCCATCGCCAGGGGCCTGCGGTGCGGCGGCACGAGCTCGCTCGATCCTTCGGTGATGCCCGCGTACACCGATGGCCAAGTGTTCCGGTAGATGAAGAACAGCGCCGCAGCGCCGATGGTCACCCAGGTGTCGACGACCAACGAGAGCAGCGCGAGCTCACCGAAGACGACGGCACGCATCCAGGTGGCACGCACGATCAGGTCGACGGGGTCACGGTTCCTCGCGGTCCGTCCGACGGCGGGATACCAGATGACGGACGCGAGCGCCGCCAGGCCGAAGACCGCTGCCGCTGCGGCGGGGTTGACACCGAAGGCGGCGGGCGCCATCAGGGGGAACTGGAAGAGGAACATCGCCGATGCCGTCGTGAGGAGCCCGATGCCGGCCAGGAACAGCATGAACGCGATGCACCAGCGGGTGTCGCCCTCGCGGTACTCGACGTCGGGGTCGGGGGCCTGGTGCATCACCGGGTGGCCTTCGAAGTCGATCGTGTCCCCGCGCTCGAGGTGGTTGCGCCGACGCGGGATCCAGGGCATCCACACGACGGCCATACCGGTCGCCAGCAGCAGCATCATCGACCCGAACAACAGTCCGTCCTCGACGAAGGCACCGGAGAACGCCGCAGCGAGCAGCAACCCTGCGCCGATGCCGGTCGCGAACGTCATGACCGCCACGCCCTGGCGCTTCGGCCAGTCGTCACGCGGTGCACGATCGGTGACGAACAGCCCGCCGATCACGGTGGCGCCGGTGCAGCAGGTGCCGATGACAGCTGCGCCCACCATCAATCCCGCCTCACCAGCGTCGCGTGCCATCCAGAGCAACGTGATGCCTGCGAGGCCGACGAGGAAGACCGCGAGCGTGCGGTGGATGCGGAAGCGGTCGGCGATCGCCGCCCAGGCAGGGGCGAAGAGGCACCCGACCATGAGGCAACCCATGACGATCCCGACGGTCTGGGCATTGCCACCACGCGCGGCCACGAACTGCGGGAGGAGCATCGGGAGCATCCCGTAGGCGACGCCGGAGACGAGCGCTCCCGAGAGGAACCAGGCCTCGAATCGGTGCGTGCGCGCCCCGACCCGCTCCGCCACCCGCACCGGCGAGCTTCCCAACCGCAACCCCGTCACGCTCACATCTCAGCCATCGGCAATTGCCGTGCGAAAACTTGAGCCCGACGACCTATTGACCGCTTGGTGCCCTGCGCGCGACGACTCAGCCGAGACCGAGGAGCCCGACTAGTGCGGTATGGACCCGATCGAGAGACTCTCGGGTGACGTGCTCGTCCCGGGTGTGGGCGACGCTGGGGTCGCCGGGACCGAGGTTCAGCGCCGGGATGCCGGCGGCCGCGAAGCGGGCGACGTCGGTCCACCCCAGCTTCGGCCGGACGTCGAGCCCCAGCCCGTCGACGAGCTGAGCGACGAAGGGGTCAGCGAGGTTGGGGGCGGCGGCCGGCGACGCGTTGAGCACCTCGACCCTGTCGGCGCCGTCGAGCAGGTCACGCACCTGCGCTTCGGCCTGCTCGACGGAGTACGCCGGTGCGAAGCGCCGATTGACGACGATCGAGCACTCGTCCGGGACGACGTTGTGCGCCACCCCTCCCTCGATCCGCACGACCTGGAGCGATTCGCGGAACTCGAGGCCGTCGACGACGACCGTGTCGGCCTCGTGACCGGCGAGCCGGGTGAGGGTCTCGGCCGCCCGATGGATGGCGTTCTCACCCTTCCAGGGTCGGGCCGAGTGCGCGCGTGCGCCTTCGAAGACGGCGCGCAGAGCCAGCGTGCCCTGGCAACCGGCCTCGATCCATCCGTCGGTCGGCTCGGCCATGATGGCGAGGTCGCACGCGATGAGGCCCGAATGCTCGGCGAACAGGGTCCGCAGCCCGTTCCACTCCTCCTCGACCTCTTCGCAGTCATAGAAGAGGAGCGTGACGTCGTAGTGAGGCGCCGCACCCTCGAGCTCCTCGGCGATGCGGAGCAGGACCGCGACGCCGCCCTTCATGTCGGCGCTGCCGAGTCCGTGACAGACGTCGCCGTCGACGCGTGCGCCGGCGTTGTCGTTGGGCGGGACGGTGTCGAGGTGACCGCCGAGCAGGACTCGACGATCGCGGCCGAGGTTCGTGCGGGCGACGACGGTGTTGGCGAGCCGCGTGACCTCGAGGGTCGGCGCATGGGCTCCGAGCCACGCCTCGAGATCGTCCGCGAGCTCCGCTTCCTCGTGACTCACGCTCGGAACGTCGACGAGGGCGGCAGTGAGTGCGAGGAGATCCTCCGCGGACGCCGGCAAGCTCACGTGGCGATCCCGTCCTCGCGCAGGATCTCGTTGAGCTTGGCCTTGTCGTGTCGCTCCCCCTCCTCGAGACGCCGCAGGATCAACGCGCACGGAAGGCCGAACTCCCCGCCCGGGAACTCCTTGCGACGGGTGGCCTGGACGACGATGCACCACGGCGGAACGACGCCCCGGGAGACCTCCTCGCCGGTGTGCGCGTCGATCACCGGGATCCCGGGGTTCAGGATCACGCCCTCCCCCAGCACGGCGCCGCGCTGGACGCGTGCGCCCTGGGTGACCATGCATCGGCTGCCGATCGTCACGTCGTCCTCCACGACGACGGGAGCGGCCTGCGGCGGCTCGAGCACGCCGCCGATACCGACCCCGCCCGAGAGGTGGACACGCTCGCCGATCTGGGCGCACGAGCCGACCGTGGCCCAGGTGTCGACCATCGTGTCGGCCCCGACGCGCGCGCCGATGTTGACGTAGCTCGGCATGAGGATCACGCCGGGTGCGAGGTACGAGCCCCATCGGGCCGACGCGCCCGGGACGACGCGCACCCCTGCGGTCGAGTAGTCGGTTTTGAGCGGGATCTTGTCGTGGTACTCGAAGGGCCCGACCTCGGCGACCTCCATCCTGCGAAGACGGAACAGCAGGAGGATCGCCAGCTTCAGCCACTCGTGCACCACGACCTCGCCGCCGAGGACCTCGGCCACACGGCGGTCGCCTCGGTCGAGCGCCTCGATCGCCTCGTGGACCTCGGGCACCGCGGCGGCCGTGTCGAGGTTGTCGCGGTGCTCCCAGAGCTCACGGATCTGTCGCTCTAGCTGCTCCATGCTCCTGGCCTTCCCGTGATGCGTGCACGGCGAGCGATGTTTCCCGCCTGGGGACGCATCATCGCGTGAGGCGGCTGGCCGCGAGGGTGACGTCCGCGTCGGTGATGGTGAGGCTGAGACGGGCATGGGTGTCGTCGCCGTAGAAGTCGCCGGGCGCGACGAGGAGCCCCGCGGCGGCGAGGCGCTCCGCGATCTTCCAACCGTCGGCGCCGTCACGATCCGCCAACCACAGGTAGAAGGTGCTCTCGCCGCCGTCGTGGACGAGCCCGACCTCCTCGAGCGCGCTCCGGAGCTCGACGCGTCGCTTCGCGTAGCGCTCACGTTGTTGGGTCACGTGGCCGTCGTCGCCGAGCGCCGCGGTCGCTGCGGCCTGGACGGGTCTGGGCACCATCATCCCGGCGTGCTTGCGGAGCTCCCCGAGGTAGGTCACCAGCTCGGCGTCGCCGGCGACGAACCCCGCACGCAACCCGGCCATGTTCGATCGCTTCGACAGGGAGTGGACGCCGAGCACACCGTCGCCGCCGGCCGCGAGCGCGCTCGCCCGATCCTGACCCTCGGTGAACTCCACATAGCACTCGTCGCTCGCGACGACGATCCCCCTGCTGCGTGCCCATTCGACTGCGTCGAC
>Ga0299914_10002661_pt1 | contig 12369 bp, 9 predicted proteins | sample RVTome_10_FD_201361 | JGI IMG/M metagenome (GOLD analysis project Ga0299914, IMG submission 201361) | Soil microbial communities from uranium-contaminated site in the Upper Colorado River Basin, Wyoming, United States - RVT153D57 (version 2) ... | reverse complement strand
TTCGCCCCGCAGGAGGCCGATCTCGACAAGGCCGGCGGCCATGCGCACCGCGGTACGCATGTGAAGCTCGCGGTACTCCTCCCCGGGCCGACACTCGGCCACGGCCGTGCGCTGGGCGTCGGCCACGATGTCCCAGACCGCCTGCTGGAACTCGCCGGGCTGCGACCCCACGGTCACGGTGCGCGTCACGTCGCAGGCGTATCCCTCCACCTCCGCCCCGGCGTCGACCAGCAGCCACTCGCCGGCCTGCAACCGGCGGCCGGTGGGATGGAAGTGGAGCACGGCGGCATTCGGCCCCGAGGCGACGATGGAGTCGTAGGCGGTCTGGTCGCCACCGCCCTTCAGGAAGGCGGCCTCCACGTCGGCCGCCAGATCGTGCTCGCTGACACCGGGCCGGGCGGTTCGGTACAGCGTCTCGAACCCCTGAGCGGTTGCGGCCGCGGCGCGGCGCATGCGTTCCAGCTCCTCATCGTCCTTGATCAGGCGCAGCTCGACCAGGGCCTGGCTCAGCGGGTGGTCGGGACGGCTGTCGTCGGCGATCCGGTGCACGGTGCGGTCACCGCGCTCCGCCAGCCAGTCGTCCAGCTCCGACAGAGGTCGGCCCGGCGCTTCGGACTCAGCGGCGTGCCAGATGCGATCGTCGACGTCGGGCCGCGGGCTGAACAGCTCCCACGTGTCGGCCGCGGCGTCGTAGGCAAGCACCGTCCCAGGTCCGTTCTCGTCGGCCAGCCAGCGGTGGTCGGGGTGGACCATGAACGGGTAGGGGAAGTCACGGCCGGGAACGGGTACCGGCTCGCCCGCCGGCACCAGCACGACCTCGTCGGTCAGGCCCCAGGCCTCAGTCGTCCGGCGGCGACGCTCGCGAAGGAACGGTGCGATCACCGTCGCCGAGCGTATCCATCCTCGGCGGCGCGCCGGGCTCGGTGGCGCCGGGCTCGGAGCCGGCTGGTTTGCCCCCGACGAACAGCGAGACGAAGCCGGCGGCCATGACCAGCAGGCTCACCCACACGTTCACCCGCTGCCCCAGGATCTCGTTGGCGCTGTCGATGCGGACCAGCTCGATCCACAGACGCCCCAGCGTGTAGCCGATCACGTACAGCGACAGCAGGCGTCCGGGCCGGAGCCGGGGGAACAGGCGCGGCGCCACCCAGATCAGGAAGGCCATGAGGCCCAGGTTCCACAGGGCCTCGTACAGGAAGGTGGGATGGAAGGTGTCGTAGGCCTCGTAGCCGGGGACCCTGTGGTCGGCGTCGATCTCGAGGCCCCAGGGCAGGTCGGTGGGACGACCGTAGAGCTCCTGGTTGAACCAGTTGCCCAGCCGGCCGATGGCCTGACCGAGGGGCAGGGCCGGAGCCACAGCATCGGCCAGGTCGGTGACGTTCATCTGGTGGCGGCGGGCGTACCACCAGCTGACGGCGATGCCGGCGGCTACCCCTCCCCAGATGCCGAGCCCGCCCTCCCAGATGTAGGGGATCTCCTCCAGGTTGTCGTCGAAGCGCTGGAAGTCGGTGACGACGTGATAGAGGCGGGCGCCGATCAGCGCGCCGGGGATCACCCACAGCGCCATGCGGTGGACGTCTTCGCGGTTGTGGCCCTGCTGCTCCCAGCGGCGAGCAGCCAGCCAGATGGCGGCCAGGATGCCCAGCGCGATCATCAGGCCGTAGGCGCGCAGCTGTAGAGGCCCGATCTCGATGGCGGCTGATCCGGGGCTGGGGATGGAGGCGAGGACCGACATGACGGCCCAACCCTACGTTCGCTCCGAGAGAACCGCCCGCCGCCCGCTGGCGGCCCGTCGCGAACCTGGCACCAGGACCGACACATATTGCCGCGTGGATGCCAGGCTCGGGATTGGCTCGGGATTGGCTCGGGATTGGCTCGGGATTGGCTCGGGATGGGCTCGGCCTTCGGCGCGTGATCAGTCCCGGGTGGCTACCGATGCCGGGTGGTTGTGGAGCCGGCCGAACGGGCCCGTCGGTGCCCACCGATGCACATGACGCCGGTGCGGCAGGAGGGCGAGAATGGCAGTGGCGGTGGCGACCAGGATCACCATCCCCACGACGATCGAGAGGCGCAGCCCGCTGGTGAACGCTGACCGGGCGGCCTCGAGGAGCTGGTCGCCCTGTGTCCCGCCGAGGACCTCGGCGGCAGTCACGGCGTCACCGATGTTGTTGGCAGCCCCGGCCTGCTCGGCCTCTGGGAGGATGGCCACGGCGCCGGCCATCTGGTCCTGGTAGCGGATGGCCAGCACACTGCCGAGCACGGCCACGCCGAAGGCGGTACCGAACTCGCGCGTCACGTCGTTCATCGCCGAGCCCACTCCAGCCTTCTCCGGCGGAAGTGCTGCGACCAGCATCGTCGTCGCCGGCACCATCGCCGTCCCCATGCCGGCGCCCATCACCAGCAGGCCCGCGATCAGCCAGGGAACGGCTGGTCCCGCCGTCGCCACCAGCAGCACGGCAGCGCCGGCGGCCGTAGCCACCAACCCGCCGGCCATCACGTACCGCTCCCCTGCCTTGGCAGTGAATCGAGGGGAGGTCAGGCAGAAGATGCACCAGGTGAGGGAGATGGTGGCCAGGATCATGCCCACGGTGAGGACCGATTCACCCTCGACGAACTGCAGGAACTGGGGTAGCAGGAACTGGAGTCCCCAGGCCACGAAGAAGCCGAAGATGATCATGAGCGCCGGCGCCGTGAACGTGGCGCGCCCGAAGAGACGGACGTCGAGCATCGGTTGGGTGGCCGTCAGCTCGCGGGCCACGAAGGCCGCCGCGCTGATTGCCGCCACACCGAACCCGGCCAGCACGAGCCCACCACCCCAGCCGGCGTCGGGCGCCTCGATGAACGCGAAGACCAGTGCCGTGATCATGAGGATCGACAGCGCCACACCCCCCAGATCGAGAGGCGTGTGCCGGGGGTCGCGGGACTCCGGGGTGATCACCAGCACGGCCACGAAGGTGACTGCCACAAGCGGGACGTTCACCAACAGCACCGATCCCCACCAGAACTCGCTGAGTAGCACCCCGCCCAGCGGAGGACCGAGGATGAATCCCAGCCCCCCCACTCCGGCCCAGATGCCGATGGCACGCTCCTGCTCCTCCGGCCGGAACACGGTCGTGATGATCGACAGGGTGCCCGGCATGATGAAGGCGGCCCCGATGCCCATGAACGCCCTGGCGACGATGAGCTGGACCGGGTCGGTGGAGAAGGCGCCCAGGGCCGAGGCGGCGCCGAAGATCACCAGGCCAGCCAGCAGGCCGAGCCGCCTGCCGAATCGATCACCGAGTGATCCGCCCGCCACCACGATGCCCGAGAACAGCAGGCCGTAGGCGGCGAAGATCCACTGAAGATCGCTGGTGCTTGCGCCGAGCTCCCGGTTGAGGGCCGGGATGGCCACGTTGAGGATCGTGAGGGCCGTTCCGATGATCGTGAGGGCGAAGCAGGTGACGGCCAGGCACCAGTAGCGCCGGGCGTACACGTTGGCGGGGACCGGCACCTCGGCTGGGGCGGTCACCGGGCCGGCTCCGCCAGCTTCGACATAGCTCTCGGCTCCTCGGTTCGGCCTACGGACCGGCGCCACCGTAGGCGAAGACGCCCCTTCGTGATCCCGGGTGGCCCCGGACCCGTACTGGGGCGTGGTGGGCTGCGCCCCCCTTTACACTCCGACACACCGGCACTTCGGCCGTATGGCCGCAACGATCACCGTGGGAGACCGACGATGGGTTACGAGCACCTCCTGATCGAGCGGATCGACGACCAGGTCACCATCACCATGAACCGGCCCCAGGCCCGCAACGCGTTGTCGGGTGAGCACCTGACCGAGCTGCGCGATGCCTTCAGGGAGGTCGGCCGCAGCGATGCCGCCGGGGTGGTGCTGGCCGCCAACGGGCCGGTGTGGAGCTCTGGACACGACCTCCGGGAGATGGCCTCCCTGGACGAGGATGCCCTGCGGGCCCTGTTCGCAGTCTGCACAGAGGCCATGACGACCTTGGCTGACATCCCGCAGGTGGTGGTGGCCAGGGTCCACGGACTGGCCACCGCGGCCGGTTGCCAGCTGGCCGCCAGCTGCGATCTGATCGTCGCCTCCGAGCACGCTGCCTTCGCCACGCCGGGGGGCAAGGGCGGGCTGTTCTGCCATACCCCGATGGTGTCGGTGGCCCGCCAGATCGGTCGCAAGCGAGCGGCCGAGATGGCGCTCACCGGTGGGACGATCGACGCCCGCACCGCACTCGACTGGGGTCTCGTCAACCGTGTCGTCCCCCACGAGGAGCTGGAGGAGCGGACTACCGAACTGCTGGACTACGCCACGCGCGGCAGCCGCTGGGCCAAGGGCATCGGCAAGCAGACCCTTTACCAGCAGATGGACCTGCCCATCGCCGATGCCTACGAGCTGGCTGTGCGGGTGATGTCCCACGAGGCCAGCAAGGGTGACGGTCGGGAGTGGCCGTCGGCGTTCGCCGACAAGCGGGATCCCGTCTGGTCCCACACGCATTGAACCGAACCGGCCAGGTAGTGGCCGACGAGATCCGGGGGCTGTCCCAGGCCGAGGTCGCAGAGCGGGTGGCGGCCGGTCGGGTCAACAAGCCGCCTGACACTCCGGGCCGCACCCTCGGTCAGATCGTCCGGGCCAACGTCTTCACGCCCGTCAACGCCATCATCGGTTCTCTGCTGGTGGTGATCCTGATCTCCGGCCATCCCGGCGATGCCCTCTTCGCCGGGGTCATCATCAGCAACACCATCATCGGCATCGCGCAGGAGCTGCGCACCCGCAGGGAGTTGAACCGCCTCGAGGTGCTCAACGCGCCCAGGGCCAGGGTCGTCCGCGACGGCGTGGAGGAGGACATCGCGGTCGAAGGGGTCGTGATCGACGATGTGCTTCGTCTCGGTCCCGGCGACCAGGTCGTGGTGGACGGGGAGGTGGTGGGCTCCCAGGGGCTGGACATGGATGAGTCGCTGCTGACCGGCGAGTCCGAGTCCCAGCCCAAGGACATCGGCGACGAGGTGATGTCGGGGAGCTTTGTCGTCACCGGCTCTGGCTGGGTACGAGCCACGGCCGTGGGTCCGGACGCCTACGCAGCCAAGCTCGCCGACCAGGCCCGGCGGTTCACGCTCGTTCGCTCCGAGCTGCGCGACGGCATCAACCAGATCCTGCGCTGGTTGATCTGGCTGATCCCCCCGGTCGCCGTGCTGCTCCTCATCCGCCTGCTTGAGGAGGAGCCGCAGTGGACAGAGGCGCTGCGAGGGATGGTGGCGGCCTGCGTGTCGATGGTGCCCGACGGCTTGGTGCTGCTGACCAGCATCGCCTTCATGTCCGGCATCCTGGCTCTGGCCCGGCGCAACGCGCTGGCCAAGGAGCTGGCCACCGTCGAGCTGCTGGCCCGCGTGGACGTGCTCTGCCTGGACAAGACCGGCACGATCACTACAGGTGAGATCACCTTCGCCGGCATCGAACCGGTGGGGTGCCACACGGAGTCGGAGGTGGCCGAGGCCCTCGGAGCCGTGGCCGGCGCCGATCCCGACCCCAACCCGACGCTGTCCGCCGTGGCCGGCGCCTACGCGGCGCCGGACACGTGGTCGATGACCGAGACCGTGCCGTTCAGCTCCGCCCGCAAGTGGGCGGCGGTCGGTTTCGAGGGGCGCGGCACCTGGTATTTCGGAGCTCCCGAGATCCTCCTGAGGGCCGCGGCCGAACCCGGCGACACCCCCGGGCGTGTCGACTCCCAGGCCGCCGACGGGCGCCGTGTGCTCATGCTGGCCCACTCCGAGCGGTTGCTCGGGGACGGGAAGCTCCCCGACGAGGAGCTCCCGACGGACCTGGATCCCGTGGCGCTGGTGCTGCTGGAGGACGAGATCAGGCCTGACGCCGCCGAGATCCTCGGGTACTTCATCACCCAGAGGGTCACCCTCAAGGTGATCAGCGGCGACAACCCGACCACGGTGGCGGCCGTGGCCCGCCGGGCCGGGGTGCCCGGCGCTCAGCAGGGCACCGACGCATCGGCGCTCCCCGATGACCTCGACGACCTGGCGGACGTGCTCGAGGCGAACTCGGTGTTCGGTCGGGTCAAGCCGCACCAGAAGCAGGCCATGGTGGCGGCGCTGCAGGCGCGGGGCCACGTGGTGGCCATGACCGGAGACGGTGTCAACGACGTTCTCGCCCTCAAGGACGCGGACATGGGAATCGCCATGGGGTCGGGCAGTGCCGCCAGCCGAGCGGTGGCCCAGCTGACCCTGCTGGACAACCGCTTCTCCACGCTGCCGGTGGTCCTGGCCGAGGGACGACGGGTCACCAACAACATCGAGCGGGTGGCCAACCTGTTCGTCACCAAGGCCTCCTACGCCGTCCTGCTCGCCGCCCTCACGGGCATCCTCGGCGTGTCCTACCCATTCCTGCCCCGCCAGCTCACTCTGATCGGCACCTTCTCCATCGGCGTGCCCGGGTTCTTCCTCGCCCTCGAGCACAACATCCGCAGGTCCCAGCCCGGCTTCATCGGACGCGTGCTGCGCTATTCGGTGCCCGCCGGCCTGGTGGCCGGGGCCTGCAGCTTCGGCGCGTACCTCGTTCTGCTCGTGCCCGACGAAGTGGAGCTGAGCGAGGCGCGCACCTGCACCACCGCCGTGCTGCTGGCGCTGGGGCTGGTCGTGCTGTTCCAGCTCTCCACCCCGCTGAAGCCGTGGAAGGTGGTCCTCATCGTCTCGATGGCCGCCTTCTTCTCCCTGGCATTCGTCATCCCACCGGCACGGGATTTCTTCCGCCTCGACAGCCCCGCGCCGCAGTACTGGCTGGTCGTCGCTGTCGCCGTGGCCGTCGGCGCGTTCCTGCTCGTTGCCGGTCCCCGGGTCGTGCCGGCATGGGGTCGCGGCGTCGCCGGCCAACGGCTGGCCGCCGCCGACACCATCGACATCGCCGATGAGGTGGCGTCCAACCCCTGACCTGCAGGGGCCCGCGGGCCGGCTGGTGGCTACCATCGCGGCGTCGCCTTGACCAGGGAGCGCCCGTGGAGAAGCACATCCATCCCAGCCGCCTGGCCCGCGACGAGCGGTTCCACCGGCGCCCGACCGAGGAGCGCTTCACCGATCCTCGCGACCAGTCGCAGATCGGCTGGGTGCAGGCCGAGGCGGCCGACGTGGAGGAGCGGGCCCGCCGGCGCATGCACGGCATCTTCGTCGGCGAGATCCAGGCCCTGGAGGGGGCCGGCCGCACCGCCTTCGACTTCGGCACCGACGAGGTGCCCTTCGAGCTCAAGCTGGACATGGCCCGCCAGTGCTGGGACGAGGCTCGCCACTGCGAGATCAGCGTGAAGCTGTGCGAGCATATGGGCGGCGACATCGGCGAGTTCACCGAGTTCACCACCCTGTTCGAGGCGGCCTGCCACGACGACCCCGTCTTCCGGCTGGCCGGTGTGAACCGGGCCCTGGAGGGGCTGGCCATCGACGTGTTCAACCAGATGCGCGACTTCGGAAGGGACATGGCCGACCCGGTGATGGAGCACTGCGAGGACTTCATGCTGGCCGACGAGGTCACCCACGTGAAGATGGGCTCACGCTGGCTCAGGACCGTGACCGAGGGAGATCCGCAGCGCCGCGACGAAGCACTGAGGTTCCAGAAGGTCGTCGACGGCCTGTTCAACTTCCAGGGGGCCAGGGGCGAGGATGCCGACTCCCCCATCCGACTGGCACGCGAGTTCCGCCGGATGGCCGGCTTCTCCGATGACGAGGTGGACCAGATCGCCGGAATGGCCGCGCAGGCACGGGCCGAGGCCGATGCCGCTCGGGTGTCTCGGGGCACGGCCTCGCAGCGCGCCGCGGCCGGTTGACCACTTCGTGCTGACCCGCGAGCGCTATCTCGACGCCGTCCGTGTCGAGGGCGGGCGCGTGGCCGCCCTGGCCGGCGAGGCCGACCTGTCGCGGCCGGTGCCGTCGTGCCCCGACTGGGACCTGGCCGGCCTGATCACCCACCTGGGCCAGGTCCAGCGGTACGTGACGGCCTGGATGGACGCCGGTGAGCCGGTGGGGCGTGACTCCGTGGGCGAGCCGGCGGGCGACCTGGCCGCCTGGTTCACCGCAGGGTTGGATCAGCTGGGCGAGCGGTTGCAGGAATGCGACCCCGACGCCAAGGTGGCCACCTTCGCCGGGCAGGGGTCGAACTGGTTCTGGCTGCGCCGTATGGCCCACGAGGCGACCATGCACCGCTGGGACGGCGAAGCGGCGGTTTCGGTACCGGGGGCCATCGACGTCGACATGGCCGCCGACGGGATCGACGAGATGCTCACCGGCTTCCACCTCCCCCATCGCATCGGCCGCCACCTGGTGGGCGACGGGGAGACGATCCACTTCCACGTAACCGACGCCGAGGGCGAGTGGGTGGTGACCCGCACTCCCGAGGGTGCCCAGGTCGAGCGAGCCCACCGCCGCAGCGACGTCGCTGCCAGCGGCCGAGCCGAGGACCTGCTCCTGTTCGTGTGGGGCCGCCGCGACGCTTCGAGCCTGGAGGTGTTCGGCGACGACGCGCTGCTGGTGGCCTGGCAGGCCACGCTCCGTCCCTGACCCCTGCGATTCAGGCGTCGGCACTGCCCTCGAAGACGGCCGCCTTCACGCCCCGGCGGGCCAGTTCGGCCAGGAAGGCGGCGCTGTCGTCGAGGACGGCCAGCCCGTGCGCGCCGGCGGGGACGCGGCCGGCGACGATCCAGCGGACAGCGGTGGCGGCCACCGTGGCCGCAGCCACCGACGGGTGGTCCATGGCCCCGTAGACGGCCACACCGGTCTCGGACCCGCGCCGTCCCCTCACCTCGACGTGGACGGCTCCGGGACCACCGTCGTGGTGCGGCCGCCGCATCATGGGCAGCAGTGCCGTGAGCCGGTCCCGGCGGGTGGCTGACACCCTGACGGTGACCCTGTCCACACCCTGGAAGTAGGGCGCCAGCAACCTCGCTCCGGGCAGCGCCGCCCGGTAGCAGTCCTGGCCCCCCACGGGGTCGGGAAACCACACGAGCTCCCTACCGGTGCGACCCCTGCGGCTTCGCCAGGCGCCATCACGCCAGTCGAGGGCGTCGCCCTGCATGGCCTTGTGGTGGTGGCGGGCGCACGCCGGACCTCCGGTGCCGTGCTGGGCCACGTGGATTTCCTCGACGCGGTCGAAGCGGTCGGCGGCGTGGCGGGCCAGCAGGCAGGTCAGTCCAGGTGACAGAGCTGCCCCGCACACTACGGACAGGTTCTTGGTCTCGGCCTCTCCGTCGAGCTCGAGCAGGTGGCGGATGTCGCTCATCGAGTCCCCCACGGACACGACGTGCTGACCGGAGTCGAGTGCCCGTTCGGCCAGCATCCTGTGCTCATCGGCGGCCACGGCGAGGACCACCACATCGGTGCCGGCCGGGTCGTCCAGGGCACCGGGCTCGGCCCGCACGGCCGGCCCCATTCGCGTGGCCACCTCGGAGGCGTGGAGGTGGCGACGATCGGCGACCACGATCTCTACCGGCTGATCGTGCTCGAGGAGCTGGCGCACGACGCGCGCCCCCACCGCGCCGGCACCGAGGACGGTGACCCTCACGTCATGTCTGGACCGGAGAGCTCCCGCCAACCGCCCTCACGAGGGGGCACGCCTCCTGCGCCGCGCAGTCGCAGCACGGCGGCGATGGCTCCGCAGAGACCGATGGCCAACAGAGCACGACGCAGCAGACGCATGCGGCAAGGATACGGCGGGCCCGGCCTCGGGTGTGGGGCTAGCTGGAATCGAACCAGCGACCTCACCCTTATCAGGGGTGCGCTCTAACCGACTGAGCTATAGCCCCACCGACGCCGCAGCCTACTGCCGGCCCCGACACGGGCCAAGGCGTTGCCGAGCCTGCTGCGAGGGATCGTCAGCGGATGGGGGATCGTGCCGGTGGTGCCGCCACCGGGCTGGCCGAGCGCCGTGAGGGCGGGACGGGCGATGGTGGGATGGGACCCGAGGCGACCGGCGACCCTTCCTCGGCCGGCGCCGGCGACGGCGGGACGGCCCGGGGATCGAAGCCGTTCACCGACGCCGGGACAGCGGTCGCCGGCGACTCTGCGACGACGGGATCGGCTACCACGGGCGTGTACGGCACCGGTTCGGGCACAGGCACCGGTGTGGTGCCCTGCTGGCTCACGCTGGCGTTGTACTCGGCCACGGCTTCGGCATATTGCTGGTACGCCAGCAGCGGCACTGCCTCGTCCTCCTCGAGGACCGTGACACGCAACCCGCCGGTCAGGTCGCTGATGAGGTTGAACAGGATGGCCAGCACCACGTTGAAGGCGGCACCTGCCGCCGCCAGCACGAGGCCGATGATGGCGCCGCCGCGGAAGATCTCGTCCGCCTGGAACTCGTAGGTCTCCAGGGCCAGCAGCTCCTCGATGAACGACTCGATGTTCTCCACCAGGCCGGAGCCCACCGCCGCGCTCCACAGGAGCACGCCGGCGATCATCACGGCCACGTAGAGGCACAGGTAGAGAAGAACCGAGATCTTGAACACCGACCATGGGTCGATGTGGCGCACCGTGCGGCGTACCTTGCGGGCACGGGCTCGCCGGCGGGCGAACCAGGTGCCCGGCGTGGGGCCCGGCCGCGCTGCCGTGTCCGTCGCCGCAGACGGGAGGGGTTCCCAACCGTAGGGCTCCGACTGCGCGGCGGCAGCGCCGTCGGCTGCGGGCGGGACGTCCGCGGGTGCCTGGGCCTGGGTCGGGGGGCCCGCGGGCGGGACGTCGGCCGCGGCCCACGGTTCGTCGGAGGCGGCGTGGGTGGGGGCGCCGTAAGTGGAGGGCGCCACTGCGGACGGCGTCGAGCCGTCGCTCACCGGATCGGGCACAGCTCGAAGTGTACGGGATCGGTCCGCGGCAATGGGCGGCAGAGTCCGGCATCGGCCCCCACGGCTGCCAGCAGCGGCGCGAAGCCCCTGGGAACATCGACAGCGAGACCGAGCTCGTGGCGGGACGTGCCCGGCCGAGCCACCGGATAGGGGTTGGAAGCCCGCGCCTCCCAGAGCCGGCGCTGGCTCTCCGGGCTCCTGTATCCCGACGATATGGGTACCGGGCGACTCAGGAGCTCCTCGGCTCGGGCAAGGGCAGCGAGCATGGCGGGCGCCAGGCCGCGCCGGGCCCCGGTTGCGGCCACCACGGTCTCGTGACGCCGGGCCCGAGCCACGGCGACATCACCGCCGACGGGGACGACGACCTCGGCATCGTCCCCCTGGCGGCGGATCTCCTGGACGGTGAAGCCGTTGGCGGCAGCCAGCTCCTTGGCGTCTGCGTCGGAGCCGGCGGCGGCGGCCAGCGCGGCGGCGTCCGCTGCGGTCTGGGCCCGGGCCCGCTCGACGGCGCCGGCGCCCAGCCACGCGACCGCCCAGATGGCCGCTCCCCCTACCAGCAGCAGCCCAGCCACGATGGCCACGACCTGACCGTCCTCGTCCCTTACCGGTCCCACGTTCGTCCTCCCCATGGGCGCGACGGCAGCTGGGGAGGGGAACACGACCCCGGAGTCGGGTGGGCGAGGCGCCCGCCTCGGGGTGGCGAGAGGCCGGACGAAGTGGTCCGGCCATGCTCAGTCTGGCAGATCCTCGGACGTGCTCTCGACGGCGGCGTCGTCAGGCCGGTCTGCGGGGTCCGGGCTGGCGTCTGCGGGGTCCGGGGTGGCGTCACCGGCAGCGTCACCGTTGGCGGACAGCGCCACCGTCACCGCGGCGACGTGGTCGTCATCGGGGACGTTCATCACCCGGACCCCCGACGCAGCGCGGCCCTGCACGGCTATCTCCTCGACCGACACCCTGATGAGGACGCCGCCCTGAGACATCAGGATGAGCTCGTCGGTGGGCTCTACCACGAGGGCGGCCACCAAGCCGCCTCCACGGCCGTCCACCAGCTTCACCGCGCGCACACCCAAGGTGCCCCTGCCCTTGCGGGGGAACTCGGCCACGGGGGTGCGCTTGCCGAAGCCCCGGTCGCTCACGACCAGCAGCTCTGTACCGGGCCGGACCACGTCACAGGAGACGACCGCATCGCCATCGCGCAATCCCATGCCCCGCACCCCGGCGGCTGATCGGCCCATGGGACGGACCTCTGACTCCGAGAACCGAATCGCCTGCCCGGCCTTGCTGACCATGAGCAGCTCGTCCTCGCCGGTGGTGGCCCGCACGCAGACGAGCTCGTCGTCGGGACGCAGGTTGACGGCGATGAGGCCGTTCTGGCGGATGTTGCCGTAGTCGGTGAACCGGGTCTTCTTCACCTGCCCCATGCGAGTGGCGAAGAACAGGTACCGGGCCGTCTCGTAGTCGCGGGTGTCGATCAGGGCCTGAACCGTTTCGCCGGGCTCGAGCTGCAGGAGGTTCACCACCGCTGTGCCCCGGGCCGTCCGGTCCATCATCG
>Ga0299914_10002660_pt1 | contig 12370 bp, 9 predicted proteins | sample RVTome_10_FD_201361 | JGI IMG/M metagenome (GOLD analysis project Ga0299914, IMG submission 201361) | Soil microbial communities from uranium-contaminated site in the Upper Colorado River Basin, Wyoming, United States - RVT153D57 (version 2) ... | reverse complement strand
GACCAGATACCGGGTCGGGAAGTTGTCGCCACCGTCGACGATCACGTCATAGCCCGCGAGAATATCGAGGACGTTGTCCGCCGAGAGCCTGACGTTGTGCGGTTCGACCTTGATATCGGGGTTGAGTGCGGCCAGGGTCTCCCGAGCCGACTCGACCTTCGACTGGCCGAGGCGGTCGAGGTTGTGGAGTATCTGCCGCTGAAGGTTGCTGGCGTCGACGACGTCGTAGTCGACGATCCCGATCGTCCCCACCCCGGCCGCGGCCAGGTAGATGGCCGCCGGCGAGCCGAGACCTCCGGCTCCCAAGATCATCACCTTCGACTCGAGCAGCGCCACCTGGCCCTCCTCCCCGACCTCCGGAAGCAGGATGTGCCGGCTGTATCGGCTCCGTTGATCCGAGGACAGGCTCTCGGGCGTCCTCCATGGCAGACCCTCCCGCTTCCAGCGCGTGAACCCACCCTCGAGTGACCACACCTTGGTGTAGCCCATCTCCTGGAGTGTCTTGGCAGCGAGCGCCGAGCGTGACCCGCCAGAGCAGTAGAGGACCACCTCCTGATCGGGGTCGAGGAGGTGAGTCGACACAGTCGACTCGAGCAGTCCGCGCGGGGCGAAGACGGCGCCGGGTATGGACCCCTGCTCGTACTCGTCTGCCTCGCGGATGTCGAGCACGGTTAGCTCTCCGAGACGCGCCTCGAGATCATCGGGGTCGATCTCCCTTATCTGGCGTTTGGCGGCTGCGACCAGGTCGCGGTAGCTGGATTTCATGAGTTCACCTGCCGGCGAATGCAATAGAGATGGTAATGGCGGGACAGCCGTTTCAAAGGGTGGCCCCGAGGTAGTTGGCGAGACGCAGCAGGTCGGCGAACACGCCACCTGCCGTCACCTCCGGACCGGCCCCAGGGCCCTGCACGACGAGCGGGTTCTCCGAGTAGCGCGCCGTCTGGAAGGTCACGATGTTGTCGGTGAGCCTGATACGTGCGAAGGGGTGGTCGGTGTCGTAGGACCGCAGCGACACCTGACAGCCGTCTTCGGGTTCGATCACGCCGACGAAGCGCAGCACACGCCCCGACGACCGGGCCGTCTCTACGATGTCGAGCATCTCGGCATCGTGGTCGGCGAGACGGTCGAGGAACTCGTCCACCGTCCCCTTCTCGAGCCCGGCGGGGATGAGGCCCTCGATCTCCATGTCGTCAAGACTGGCCTCGACACCCATCTCGCGAGCGAGGATCACGACCTTGCGGGCCACGTCCATTCCGGAGAGGTCCTCCCGCGGGTCGGGCTCGGTGTAGCCCTTGTCGCGGGCCGCCCTGACTATCTCCGAAAATGGAGTCGACCCGTCGAAGCTGTTGAACAGGTAAGACAGGGTCCCCGAGAAGACCCCTTCGATGCGATGGACCTGATCTCCTGTCTGCACCAGGTCGCGGAGGGTCTGGATGACCGGGAGGGCGGCCCCGACGGTCGTCTCATAGAAGTAGTGGGCGTCGGCCCGCCGCGCCGACTGCTGCAAGGAGCGGTAGTAGTCGAGATCGCCGCTGTTTGCCTTCTTGTTCGGGGTGATGACATGGATTCCCTGAGAGAGCCAATCGTCATAACGTGAGGCGATGTCAGCGCTCGCGCTGCAGTCGATGATGGCCGCATGCGGCACCGACTCGGTGTGGACGTAATCGGCGAGCATGTCGAGATCGACCGGCAGTGCGGCGGCATCCCCGCCATGGAGCCGCTCCCTCCAGTTGGCCAGGTCGATGCGGTGCTCGTCGAGCACCATCGTGGTACTGGTGGCGATGGCCCTCACCCTGAGGTCGACGCCGAACTCGCTCATCAGGGAGTCGAGACGCCCCGCCATCTGGTCGAGGAGGGTGCCTCCGACATGCCCGGGCCCGATCAGCCCGATCGAGAGGGTCTGCCGGGAGAGGTAGAAGCCCGAATGCACCGCCCGGAGGGCCCGGGTGGCGTCGGCTCCGTCGATGACCACCGATATGTTCCGCTCCGACGATCCCTGGGCGATGGCCTTGACGTTGACACCGGCCCGGACCAGGGAGCCGAAGAGACGGGCGGCTATGCCCGGGGTGCCCGACATGCCATCCCCGACCGCGGCCAGGATCGTGCAACCGGGGGTCACCTCGATGTCCTGGAGGAGGCCGCGTTGACGTTCGGCGGCAAAAGCCTGCTCGACTGCGGCTCTGGCTCTCATGGCATGGGTCTCCGGCACGGCGAAGCAGATGGAGTGCTCGGAGCTGCCCTGGGAGATCATCACGACCGAGACCCCTGCTTCGCGGAGCGAGCCGAACAGACGCTCCGAGATGCCGGGCACGCCGATCATGGCCGTGCCCTCGAGGTTCACGAGAGCCATGTCACCGATCGAGGCGAAACCCTTCACAGGCACGTCGACCGACGACTCGGGGGTGAGACGGGTTCCCGGAGCCGACGGGTTGAAGGTGTTGCGGATCGTCACCGGGATGTTGCTGCGGATTGCCGGGGTCATGGTCGCCGGGTGGATGACCTTGGCCCCGAAGTAGGCCAGCTCCATGGCTTCGTCGTACGAGAGCTCCTCCAGGACCTCGGCCTGGGGCACGAGCCGGGGGTCGGCGCTCATGACGCCGTCGACGTCGGTCCAGATGATCAGCTCGCGGGCTTCGAGGAGCGAGCTGAAGATCGACGCGGAGTAGTCGCTGCCGTTGCGCCCCAGAGTCGTCGGCGCACCGGTCGGGTCGGATGCGATGAACCCCGTTATCACTACCACGTCTTCTGTGTTCTCGGCGAGCCAGGACTCGAGGTTGGCTGCGCTGGTGTCCCAGTCGACCACCGGTGCCATCTCGGCAGGTGTTACGACGAGGATCTCCCTGGCGTCGAGCATCGCCGCCGACACATCTTCGCTCCGCAGGTGGGCGGCGAGCAGCCGGGCCGACCAGACCTCGCCGAACCCGGCCACCGCTCCGATGGCGTTCTCCAAGGCAGCACCCATCACGCTCGACGCACGCAGGACGTCCTCGATGTCGGCGAAGTCCTTGTCGATGCCGGCGATGAGGTCGTTGGGGCCCGACCCCGCAAGCAGCTCCTCGACGAGGGCGACCTGACGCTCGCGGAGGCTCTGCGACAGTTCCTCGAACGTCGTGTCGCGCCGCCCGGCCCTGGAGACGAGCTCGATGAGCCCGTCGGTCATCCCGGCGGCAGCGGACACGACCACGGCCTGTCTCGGGTGGCCCGAGCCACGGATGATCGCGGTGACAGCCCGGTAGGCGTCGGCGTCAGCGAGGCTCGTGCCGCCGAACTTGTGAGCGACCCACTGGGTTGACATTTCTCCCTCGGCTGCCGGGCTGAACCGGTGAAGTTAGTGCGATCAGCCGAGAACGCTGAAGGAGGAGTCCTCGTTGATCTCCCGGTTGCGACTGAACACGCCCATGTCCAGGACCAGCCCGGTGTGGGGCATCTCCACCTTCACCGGGTCGGCGTCGTGGTCATGGCCCGCTTCGACAGCCTCGATGAGCTTGGTCAGGCAATAGGAGGCGATGTGAGAGTTCTTGAACTGGTTCCCACTGGTGCCGATGGCCACGTAGAAGCCAGGAAGGTCGGTCTTGTCGTAGATGGGGATCCAGTCGTCACTGACGTCGTAGAGGTCGACGACACCCTTCTTCTCGTTGGGCACACCGAGCGAGGGCAGCCTCCGAGCGAGCCGCAACACCTGAGCCTTCCATTGGTCTTCGGTGATCGCTCGCTCGAACTCGTCGGGATCCTCCACCCAGACCTGCGGGTCGCACTCGGGGTCCTGGCTGCCGACGAGGATGTGATTGCCGACTTCAGGACGGAAGTAGGTGCCGAGATCATCGTCTCCCACCAGCATCCCGTCCTTCTCGAAGTCGATGTTGTCCGGCGAGGGAACATGATGGACCTCGTGGCGGAGGGCCCTGGTCTTGATGTTCATCGAGTCGGCGACACCCGCCATCGCATTGACGACGAACGAGTGCGGGCCGGCGACGTTCACGACGATGGGGGCGTCGATCAGGGTGCCATTGGCCAGTTCGACCCCGGCGACCCTGCCGGCCTCGACCCTGATGTCCACGACCTCGGTGTTGAACATGAACTCGCCGCCCTTTGCCTCGGCGGCTCGCTGCAGGTTGTGGGTGGCGAGCTGGGGGTCGGTGATGTACCCGGCTATGGGCGAATGGACGGCACTCGTGATCTGCTTTGGCGGGTCCTCCCAGAACGCGTCCTCCTCGGGGCGCTTCGGCGGAGCGTGCTCGCCGGTGTCGATGCCAGGTATGGCCCTGCTGAGGGCATCGGTGTCCCAAACCTCGTATTCGATCCCGATCTCGTCGAAGAGAGGCAGCACCTTCTCGGAGTATCGGTCGTCGTTGCCGACGAAGACGCCACCGCATTGCACGAAGCCCGCGAGCCCGCGCTCGTCCTCCACTTCCAGATAGTTGGCCCAGTCCTTCCAGTAGTGGAACCCCTCGAAAGCCATGGCGACGCCGGACCATGTGGAGTAGTGGGTTCGGACGATGGCGCACGAGTTGGCGGTCGACCCGTACCCGGCGGCGGGAAGCTTGTCGATGTTGAGCGTCTTGTAGCCGGCCTTCGACATCTCGAACCCGAGATTTGCGCCGATGATCCCGGCACCGATGATGATCGCGTCGTAATTGGGTCTCTCGCTCATGGCCGTCGAGCTTATTAGTGATCTGTCTCCTGAGTAGCGGACGGGTGGCGCCGAAGACACGCCCCCGAGAGCTCATGCGACGGGTCACTATGGTCACGCCACCATGAGCAAGACCCCCCGCTTCTCCGCCTGGAAGCTGTTCCGCCAGGGGATGTCGCGCACACCGTGGCCCCGTGTCTGGGAGCGCCACGACCTCCGCCCTTCTTACGACGTCGTCATCGTCGGCGGAGGAGTCCACGGGTTGGCCACTGCCTATTACCTGGCCCGCAATCACGGGATCATCGACGTGGCCGTCCTCGAGAAGTCTTACATCGGGAGCGGCGGCTCCGGTCGCAACACCGCGATCGTCCGCTCCAACTACCTGACCCCGGAGGGGTCTCGGTTCTACGACCGCTCCGTCAAGCTCTATGAGGGCCTGTCCGAGGACCTGAATTTCAACGTCATGTTCGAACAACGCGGGCATCTGACCCTGGCCCACAGCGACGCCTCGCTGCGCACGATGCGCTGGAGGGCGGAGGTGAACAAGCTCGAGGGCATCGACTCGTCGGTGATCAGCCCGCAGGCGATAAAGGAGTTGGCTCCGTACCTAGACGTGACCGACCATCCCCGCTATCCGATCCTCGGCGCCCTCTGGCACCCACCCGGAGGGATCATTCGCCACGACGCCGTCGTCTGGGGATACGCCCGAGCCGCCAACGCCATGGGGGCTCACATCCACCAGGAGACCGAGGTCACCGGCATCGACGTCGACGACGGGAAGGTGACGGGTGTGCAGACCAGCCGCGGCCCGGTGGCGACACGAACCGTCATCAACTGCACCGCCGGCTGGGCGTCACTGGTCTCGGCCATGGCCGGGGTTCGGCTCCCGATCACAACCCGCCCCTTACAGGCCGCCGTCACCGAGCCCGTCAAGCAGTTCCTGCATCCCGTGATCGTCTCGGGGAGTCTGCACACATACGTGAGTCAGACCGCACGAGGCGAGTTGGTCTTCGGGGCCAGCGTCGACCCCTTCGCCAGCTACTCGACCCGCGGCTCGCTGGAGTTCACCACCGGTCTCGCGACCCACGTCCTGGAGCTGATGCCTGCCCTCGCCAACATGCGTCTCCTCCGCCAGTGGGCGGGTCTCTGCGACATGACGCCCGATTTCGGTCCGATCATCGGGCCCACACCTGTCGACGGCTTCTTCGTCGATGTCGGCTGGGGGACTTATGGGTTCAAGGCAGGCCCGGTCGCCGGCGAGGCGGTCGCCGACATGATCGCCAACGGTCGGCCCGGAGAGCTGATCGCTCCGTTCGGGCTCGATCGCTTCGAGTCGGGGAACCTCACCGCCGAGAAAGGGGCGGCCGCCGTCGGCCATTAGCAATGCTCCTGATCATCTGTCCCAACTGTGGCCCGCGCAACAGCGACGAGTTCACGTTCCAGGGTGAGCCCCGGCCGCGCCCGGACGTGGACACGACCGACCCCGCGGAGTGGCGTCGCTATCAGTACATCAGATCCAACGAGGCCGGTTGGGTCGTCGAGCGCTGGTTCCACGTCTCTGGCTGTCGTCGCTTCCTGATGCTGGAGCGGCATACGGTGAGCAACGAGATCAGAGATGTCGAGCTCGTGGGTGAAGAGCAGGCATGACCGGCTACCGCATCGGCCCCCAGCCAGGTGAGGTCATCGATCGCTCTCGCGTCCTCACCTTCGAATGGAACGGCTACACCTACGAGGGGTTCGCCGGTGACACCATCGTCTCGGCCCTGGCCGCCCACGGTGAGCGGGTCTTCTCGAGGAGCTACAAGTACCACCGTCCCCGCGGAGTCCTCACGGCGACCTACCACGACCCCAACCTCATGGTCCAGGTCGGAGATGACCCCAACGTGCGCGCCGCCCACCGTCGCATCGAGGAGGGATTGGAGGTGGAGCCGCAAAACGCATGGCCCTCTCTCGACTTCGACGTCAAGGCGTCGAATCGGTTGGTGGGGCGTTTCCTCTCTCCCGGCTTCTACTACAAGACGTTCATGGCCCCCCGACCGCTGTGGCCCGCCTATCAGAAGGTGCTCAGCCGGTTCGCCGCCGGTGGGACCGTCGGCTCCGGGACCGAGCCCGGGCGATTCGACCACCGTCACGCACATCCCGACGTGCTGGTCGCCGGGGGCGGGCCGGCAGGGATGGCCGCCGCAATCGCCGCCGCCGAGTCCGGGGCCTCCGTGATCCTGGTCGACGAGGAACCCGATCTGGGGGGACATCTGCGTTGGGGTGACTCGGCCGATCTGACGGCTCGAAACGACCTGGAAGACAGGGTGCGCTCGACCGAGGGAATTGAAGTCATGACCGACGCGGTCGTGACCGGCAGGTTCGACCACAACTGGGTGTCGGTCGTGCAGCGGGAGGTTCCAGGTGTCTCTGAGCGGCTGGTCAAGGCCAGGGTCAAGTGCCTCGTGGTGGCGGTGGGGACACTGGAGCGGCCCTATGTGTTCAAAGGCAACGACCTCCCGGGAGTGATGCTCTCCACGGCGGCCCGGAGGCTGATCAACCTCTATGCCGTGCGGCCCGGCGACCGCGCCGTCGTGCTGACGGCAAACCGATCGGGGGACCAAGCCCTGGCCGACCTCGAACGCGTCGGGGTCGAAGTGGCTTCAGTGATCGACGCCCGGACCGGAGGCAGCATCCACACCGCCGACGGGGCGAGGGGAGTCACGTCGGTCCTCGACTCCAGAGGCAACCGGATCGAGGCGGATCTCCTGGTCACCGCGACCGGGTGGACCTCTCCGACGGCCCTTCTCAACATGGCCGGCGATCGCCCGTCGTATGTCCCCGAGGCCGCCCGGTTCGTGCCCGATTCGCTTCCCGAGGAGGTCCTGGCCACCGGTGGCATCGTCGGCGACGGGACCACCGACGAGCTCATCGCCCACGGTGCCGCCACCGGCACGGAGGCAGCGAGACGTGCCCTCGTGGTCAGAGCGTTCCTGCAAAACAGCTCACCCGCCAGCCCACCGGCAAACGTTCCGAAGACCAGGGCGGGCGTCATACCCAGTCTCAGCCACGAGCCACATCCGGCGATGTTCCGTTCCTCCACTCACGGCTTCGTCGACTTCTCCGAAGACGTCACCTCGAAGGACCTCATCTCGGCGGCCAAAGAGGGTTATGACTCGATGGAGCTGGCCAAGCGGTACACCACCGTGGGCATGGGCCCGGTGCAAGGGAAGGTGGAGGCGGTCAACGCCCTCGCCATCCACGGTGAAGCCACCGGGGCCGACCTGCTCGAAACGTCGACCACGACATGGCGCCCGCCTTATGCCCCGGTCCGTCTTGGCACGCTGGCCGGGCGCAAATACGAGCCGGTTCGCTACTCCACCATCCAGCCGTGGCACGAAGCCCACGGAGCGACACCGCTCGTGGCCGGTCAGTGGATTCGCCCTGAGCACTATGGCGACCCCGCCGCTGAGGTCAGAGCCGTGCGCGATCGGGTCGGAATCATCGACGTGAGCCCAATCGGGAAGATCGACCTGCGCGGACTGGACGTTCCCCGACTCCTCGACCTCGTCTATGTGAACCGGTGGGCCCGACTCGGCATCGGCAAGGTCCGCTACGGGGTCATGTGCGCCGAGGACGGTGTCATCCTCGACGACGGTGTCACCGGGCGGCTCGGCGAGAGTCACTACATGATGTCGACCACATCGGGAGGCGCCGGCACGGTGTGGAGCTGGCTCGATGAATGGCTTCAAACCGCGCATCCCGACTGGGACGTGAGGATCACGGCCGTCACCGATGGCTACTCCAGCATCAATGTGGCGGGCCCCGGGTCGCGGGAGCTCGTTGGCCGTCTCACCGACATCGACCTCGAAGCCGGCTCCTTCCCATACATGGAGGTCAGAACCGGGATCGTCGCCGGAGTGGAGGACTGCTTCGTCTGGAGAATCGGTTTCACCGGAGAGCTGTCATTCGAGCTCCACGTCCCGTCGTCTCACGGTCTCCACGTTTGGGAGAGCCTCCTCGACACCGGTGCGGACCTGGGGGTTCGACCGTTCGGCATCGAGGCGCAGCGGATCCTCCGTCTCGAGAAGGGCCACTTCATCGTGGGTCAGGACACCGACGGACTGACTCAGGCATTCGGTGTGGGCATCGACAACCTCATCAGACTGGACAAGGGCGACTTCGCCGGGAAACCGGAGCTGGTGTGGCAATCGGAGGGAGGGCACTATCCGCATCTGGTCGCCATCCAGCCCGAGGACCCATCTCTCGTGCCGCTCGAGGCCTGCCAAATCGTCGACCCCGACGGGACCATAAGAGGCAGGATCACCTCCAGCCGCATGTCCCCCACGCTGGGCCGCTCCATCTGTCTCGGTCAGGTGGATGCGGATCTCGATTCCCCCGGCAGGCGCATCGAGATCAGGCTCCCCACCGGCAAGACGGCGATGGCGAGGGTCATGGCGGAGCACGCCCACTTCGATCCGGAAGGAACCAGAGCCCGTGGCTGAGCTCGCGCTCGTCGATCTCTCCCAGTCCCCGAAATGGCGGGTCTTCTCGGGCTACGACCTGGGCACTGGCACCGCCAGCGGCTCCGGGGACAGTCTCGCGTGGTCGGTCACTCCCGGCGAGTGGACCGTCCTCGGCTCCAGACCCGACGGCGCCTTGGACCTCACCCACGTCCGGGCGATGTTCCGTCTCACCGGCGTCGACGCGGTCACCGTGATCAACCGGGTCTGCGCCCTCGACCTCACCGACGAGATGTTCCCGAGCGGGGCGGCGGCCAGGACTCTCTTCGCCGGTGTCGCTACGGAGATCGTCAGAGACGACCAGGGCGACGAGCCGTCCTATCTCCTCTTGCCGTCCCGCTCGTACAGCACGTACATCCTCGACGTGCTCCTCGACGCCGGGTCGGAGTTCGGTCTCACCGCCTGACCTTCTCGTGCACCGGTGGCTCCCGGGAACCCCGAGCACGTCGTCGGTGTATAGGAGCAGGAGACAAACGGTGGAGGGCCGTCCACTGGAAGAGAACGATCTGATAGAGAGGTCGAGTGATGGCGACGCCGTCGCATTCGCACAACTCGTCCGAGCCCATCAGGAGATGGCCATCCGGGTGGCCTATCTGGTCGTGCGCGACCACGCCGAGGCGGAGGACGTGACCCAGGACGCTTTTGTCAAGGCCCACGGGGCGCTGGATCGCTTCCGACCGGGATCTCCCTTCCGCCCGTGGCTGCTGCAAATCGTCCGCAACGAGGCCCTCAACCGCGTTCGCAGCTCGAAGCGGCGCCAGCGACTGGCCCTTCGAGAGGGGAGCGACCCGGTCACGAGTGGTGCGGCCCCATCACCCGAGACCGAGGTCGTCTCCTCGGACGAGCGCACCCGGGTGCTCGCGGCAATCGAGGCGCTCCCGGAGCGCTACCGCGCCGTGCTCGGGCATCGCTTCCTGCTGGAGATGTCCGAGCAGGAGACTGCGGTCACACTCGGCATCCCGCCGGGGACCGTGAAGTCCCGGACGGCGCGCGGTCTGCAGCGTCTGCGCAGGGAGCTCGGAGAGGACTTCGGATGACACATGAACGACGAAATCTGGAGATGCTGCTCGTCGCGGTAGCCGGCCAGATCGACTGGCCGGAGCCCTCGCCACAGCTCGAGGAAAGGGTCAGATCCCGCATCGAAGCCGACGCGACAGATCTGAGGCGGCGGAAATCTCGTCGTTGGATCGCAGCCATGGTCGCTGCCTCGACCCTCGTGTTGATCCTGGTCGTCTTCCCGACCACCCGTCATGCGATCGGAGACCTGTTGACGGAGGCCGGTGTCCGCATCGGTGTCATCGACGAGATCCCGACCGACACACCAACCGACCTGGGCCTCGGTGACGAGGCCACCCTTGCCGAGGCCATCGAGCACGTGTCGTTCACCTTGAGGCTTCCCGACGCCCTAGGCCCGCCCGACGGTATCCATCGCGACGGTGAGAACGGCGTCTCCATGTATTGGGACGGTCCGATCGTGCTGACACAACGGTCGCCGTCGCGGATCTACGCCGAAAAGCGCCTGGTCGCAGATACCGACATGATCGAGGTCACCATCGAGGGCGGACTAGGACTATGGATCGAGGGCGCACCACACGAGTTCACCCTCGTCGATGGTGACGGAGACCCAATCGAGGTGACGACGCGTCTGGCGGCCAATGTGCTCTTGTGGCAGACGGCGGGGATCGATCACCGTCTCGAGCTCACTGGAGACCTCGACGACGCCATGGCGATCGTCGACTCGATGAATGAGGGAGGGTGAGGCCTCACGAAGTCAGGGAGCGCAGGCCCTGACGAGCTCGGAGAGCGATTCCACGGTGTTCTCGGCGGGTATGGCCCGGATCACCGACACGTCCAGCACCGCCTCCTCGGCCTGTATCCCGTCGAGCAGTTGCGCCCGATCGGCACCGGTCACGACCGTGTCCGCAGCGGTGAGACCACTGCGGGCAAACACCTTCCGATAGTGCGGGATGGCGTCGTATGCGCTCGCCCGCTCGGCGACAGCCTCAGCCGCCTGGGGTACGAGGGCACACCGGACGAACGACACGACGGTGGGGGACTCCCTCCCAGCGTCACGTGCAGACTGATCGAGTATCGCCCGGGATCGCACCACCTCGGCGGCAAACGACCACGTGAGGACGACCGCATCGGCCACCTCCCCGGCGAGAGTCATCATCCTGGGACCGACCGCTCCCGTGGCGACCGTCACCTCCAGCTCCTGGCGCAGGGTGTGCGCTGCCTGACGAACCTCATCGAGCGCACCAGGAGCGCGGGCCGAGCCGACGCCCAGCCAGAGCCTCTGCTGAGCCAGGCCTCGGGCACGCACCTCCTCGACCAGCTCGTCGGCGGAGATCTTCGTGAGAGGGAACACCCCGACGCCAACATCCAAACCCGTGCGCTCGAGCGCCCCTTGAATGATGTCGAGAGCGCCGTCGTGGGGGCTCCCGTTGACCCAGAACGACGCATACCCGGCACGCTCGACGAGCGCGGCCACGTCGAGAGCCACATCTGGTGGCACGCTGGCGTCGATGCCGAAGCCTCTGCTCATCGACGCAACCTTACGGAAAGCGACCTCGGTGACGCACTGTTAGGTTCCCCCAAGCTTCGATTGTGAGCAGGTAGGTGGACGAAACCCAGGGAAAGCGAACGGGCCGGCGGCGACGCGAGTCACGTCGCTCCGACCAGCCAGTCACCCCACCCCAACCTCCCTGGAGACAATCGGTGCGCCCGTTCAAGCCCGTCGATCTCGTCGGCGAGGAACAGATCGAGGCCATCCACCAGGCGTCGATGCAGATCCTGTCCGAGATCGGCATCGACTTTCTCAACGAGGAGGCGCGTCGTCTCCTCGCCGGCGCCGGAGCCCGGGTAGACCCGGACTCGGCGCGAGTCCGCTTCGACCCCGAGCTCATCGAGGAGAAGATCGCCAGTGCGCCGTCGGAGTTCACGATCCATGCCCGCAACCCCGAGCGAAACATCCACATGGGGGGCGATTCGGTCGCCTTCACCGCCGTGTCGAGCCCACCGAACGTCAGTGACGAGGCCGGTGGTAGACGGGTTGGCAACCGCGAGGACTTCCAGAGCCTGCTCCGGCTCGGACAAACACTGAACACCGTTCACATGTGGGGCGGATACCCGGTGGAGCCAGTGGACATCCATGCCTCGATCCGACACCTCGACGCCATCTTCGACATGCTCACGCTCTCCGACCGTGTCATCCATGCCTACAGCCTTGGCGCACAAC
>Ga0299914_10002659_pt1 | contig 12371 bp, 14 predicted proteins | sample RVTome_10_FD_201361 | JGI IMG/M metagenome (GOLD analysis project Ga0299914, IMG submission 201361) | Soil microbial communities from uranium-contaminated site in the Upper Colorado River Basin, Wyoming, United States - RVT153D57 (version 2) ... | reverse complement strand
GCAGACGATCGGCTACTCCCTGTTGGATTCACCCGTCGGGCTGGCGGCCTGGATGCTCGACCACGACACCGACAGCTACTACAAGATCTCCCGCGCGTTCGTCGACGGCGAGCCCGTGGGCAATCTGACCCGGGACAACATCCTCGACAACATCACGCTGTACTGGCTGACGGGCACCGGCGCCTCGGCCGCCCGGTGGTACTGGGAGTTCGGACGGGCCCGGGCCGCAGCCGGTGCGGTCGGCCAGGCTCCTCCGCCGGTCTCGGTTCCGGTCGGCTTCACGACGTTTCCCGGCGAGATCTGGCCTGCCCCGCGCAGCTGGGTCGAGACGGTCTACCCCGACCTCGCCTACTTCAACGAGGTCGACAAGGGCGGCCACTTCGCCGCGTGGGAAGAACCGGAACTCTTCTCCGCCGAGGTGCGCGCGGCATGCAGCACGATGCGATGAGGCAAGCGCAGGAGACGGCGCGCACATGTGCCGTCTTCCTGCAGTATGCGCGCCACAACTGCCGATCCGCGCACGTCGCAGAGATACAGAACGCCCCGACAGAACGCGCACCCGGCTGACCGGGCAGCGCAGATCGGCACGTATGTGTGCGGTCACGACCAGCTCTTTGGTCGCGCGTGAACGGCGGCCCGATGCCATCTGCTACTCCGGCTGCTACTCCATTGCAGCGGTCTCCAGCGGTTCCAGCGGTGTCCAGCGGAAGACGCGCACTGCCGTTCTCGACTCCAGCGGTTGGAGCGGTCTCCAGCGGAAACTGGCATCACCTTGCCAAGGTGAGGGTCGCGGGTTCGAATCCCGTCGTCCGCTCCACGAGGGAAGACCTGTTTGGTGGGCGGATAGGGGTCGCACCGTCGGCTTAAGCCCGCCGGGCTGCTGTTGCGGCGCGCAGTCGAGCTTCGCGGGCGGCCCAGCGGAGCGCCGCGATCGAGCAGTCGGAGCCGTCGACGCCGACGACGATGCGGTCGAAGGCGGCTTCGGCGTGTAGGGCCACGGTTTCGTGCTCGGTGTTCATTCCTGCTCGTCCTCAGGCCGGCGATGCACGGCTGCTCATGCCGCCGTGCTGTCGCCGCGGGCCACATGGGCGGCGTGGCAGGTTCCGCATCTGATGACTCGGGCTGCCGGCTCGACGGGTACGACCCGGTTGATGACCATCGTGCGGGTGAGCCAGTGGCGCGTGCTCACGGCGTGGTCGACGCATACGGCGGCGCCACAGTCGGCGCACACCGCGACCGCGGCCCGATCGATCGCGCTGGCGGCGCAGTCGTAGCAGTTCATCGAACGACCTCCTCGGTCATGAAGAATCGACGTCGTGCCCACAGCGAGACGTACACGAGCGCGACGAGCACGGGTACCTCGACGAGCGGCCCGACGACACCGGCGAGGGCCTGGCCCGAGGTGACGCCGAAAACGCTGATCGCGACCGCGATCGCGAGCTCGAAGTTGTTGCCCGCGGCCGTGAACGCGACACTGGTCGCTCGCGCGTATTGGAGGCCGACGCGCTTGGCCAGCGCGAACGCTCCGGTCCACATGATCGCGAAGTAGGCGACTAGTGGCGCGGCGATGCGTGCGACGTCGAACGGTTCGGCGGTGATCTTCTCGCCCTGGAGGGCGAACAGCAGCACGACCGTGAAGAGGAGTCCCCACAGCGCGACGGGGCCGAGGCGGGGGAGGAACTTCGTCTCGTACCAGATGCGACCGCGGCGTGCCTCACCGACGCGGCGAGTCAGATACCCGGCCACCAACGGGACCCCCAGGAAGATCACCACCGCCCGGGCGATCTCGCCCATGGAGATGTCGATCCCGGACTGCTCCATGCCGAGCCAACCAGGCAAGGTCTCGAGGTAGAAGTAGCCGAGCAGGCTGTACGCGGCGATCTGGAACAGCGAGTTGAGCGCCACCAGCACCACCGCAGCTTCCCGGTCGCCGAAAGCCAGGTCGTTCCAGATCAACACCATGGCGATGCAGCGCGCCAGGCCGACGATGATCAGCCCCGTGCGGTACTCGGGCAGGTCGGGCAGGAACAGCCACGCCAGACTGAACATGAGCGCGGGGCCGACGACCCAGTTCAACACGAGCGAGGTGACGATCATCCGCCGGTCGCCCGTCACGCGGCCTACATCGCCGTAGCGGACCTTGGCCAGCACCGGGTACATCATCAACAACAGCCCGATCGCGATCGGCAGGGACACGGTGTCGACCTTGACCCGATCGAGCGCATCGTTGAGATCCGGGATGACCCGACCCAAGCCCAGTCCGAGCAACATCGCCACGCCGATCCACAGGGGCAGGAACCGGTCCAGCACGGACAGCCGCTCGAGTACGGCGGCTTCGTCGCGGGGCCTATCGAGCACGGGAACGGGCGAGCTGGTCATCTGATGGAGCGTTCTGTGCCACCCGACGGGCCACACGTGGAGGTGCAGCCGGCAGGCTGGTCGATGGCGGCGTCGAACCCGGCTGCCCGCAACGCGGCCACTATGCGGGCCGCGGCATCGTCGGTGAGGCGGTAGTCGATCCAGCGGCCCCTGTGCGTCCTGTCGACCAGCCCCGCCTCTCGCAGCACACGCAGGTGATACGACAGCAGGTTCGCGGCGATCGGCACCTCCTCTCGAATGTCGCACACGCAACGGCCTCGATCGGCCAATACCGCGAGGATGCGCAAGCGAACCGGTTCACCCAGGGCGGCGAACACCACCGCATCCCGCTCGGCCTCCAACCCGGCCGATTCAACCAACGTCGAAACGTTCACCGGCCGATCGTGCCGCCTCACGATTCGCCGCGGAAGGGCCAATGGTCCCAGGGCAGTCGTCGAGAGGACCCGAGGGTGGCGGCGAGGGTGCGTTTGGGAGTGCGTCTCTGGCGCGCTGCTACTCCACCTGCTACTCCAATGCAGCGGACTCCAGCGGTTCCAGCGGCCTCCAGCGGGAACTCGGGCGCGCCATTCTCGACTCCAGCGGTTGCAGCGGTCTCCAGCGGAAGTCGGCATCACCTTGCCAAGGTGAGGGTCGCGGGTTCGAATCCCGTCGTCCGCTCCAACTCTGCTCCAGAACCAACATGCGTCGGCGTGAGGCTCGCGGCGACGGTGGGGCCGGGCCCTACGCGGGAACGTCGCCGACGATCGTGACGCGTTCCATGACGCGCCGTGCGGGCCAGTAGTCCGACACCGCGTAGTGCTGCGTGGAGCGGTTGTCCCAGAAGGCGACGGAGCCGGGCTTCCAGCGGAACCGGCATTGATACTCGGGGATCCGCGCCTGCGCACACAGGAGATGGAGGAGCTCGTCGCTCTCCGCCGGGTCGAGGCCGACGATGTGGCTGGTGAAGATCTCGTTCACGTAGATCGCCCGCTGCCCCGTTTCGGGGTGGGTGCGAACGACCGGATGCTCAGCCGGCGGGTACTGGGCCTGCATCTTCGCGAGATCGGCCGTGCTCATCGCCTGTCCGAACGACCCCGCGAAATCGTGCACCGCGGTCAGGCCGTCGATGCGGTCCCGGACGGCATCGGGAAGGCCCTCGTACGCCGCCGCCATGTCGGCCCACAAGGTGTCGCCGCCGAGCGGTGGCACCTCGAGGGCACGCAGGATCGAACCCAGCGACGGGGCTTGCCGCCACGTGACGTCGCTGTGCCAGATGTTCTCCACGCCCCTGGTCACGTCGTCCTTGGCGAACGCAACCACCTCTGGGATGTCGCCAGCCGGCAGGAACGGATGCACCTCGAGCTCACCCCAGAGCCGGGCGAAATCGCGATGTTGCTCGGCTGTGATCGTCTGGTCACGGAAGAAGATGACCTTCCAGTCGAGGAGCGCCCGATGCAGATCGGCCTGGAGCTCGGTGCTGATTGGTGCACTCAGGTCGACCCCCGGGATCTCCGCGCCGACGCAGGTCGCGACCGGCCGCACCACGAAGTTGTCGTAGTTTGTACGGGGTGTCGTGACCGGCCGGGGGCCGAAATGCGTTGCCACGGGCATCGGTGTGCTCTCCTTCGGGCAGACGGTCAGGCCGAACGGCGGGCCGCGGCGCGCGCCGCGCTGCGGGTCGTCGCCGACACCGGCGCCGACAGCACGCCGACCATCGCATCCACGAGGTCGGCCGCGAATACCGCCCACAACGGGTCGCGTCGCCTGCCAGCGTTCTGTCGTGCCCGTTCGCGTTGGGCGAGGCCGTGGACGACGAGGGTCGCGGCCAGCTCGAGCCGCTCACCGCGAACCACCGGCGGCAGCTGCCCGAGACGCGCATCGAGCAGGGTGATCACCCGGCGGAGTCCCGACGTGAGCGCCCGGCGGCGTCGAGCCAGGACGTCGAAGTCGGGATCGAACACGACCTGCGCCAGGAAGCGCGCATACCACGACGGACCGGCCCCGTCTCCGGCCACCGCAGCCAGCGGGAGCACGAACGCTTCGCAGAGAGCGGGGAGGTCCGACGACCGGCCGGCGGCCTCGAGCTCGGCGATCATGGCCTGCCGATGCCGGTCGATGGGAGCCATGCGGCTCTCGAAGATGGCGTCGACGAGGCCGTCGCGACTGCCGAAGTGGTACTGGGCCGCGGAGTTGTTGCGCTGCCCCGCGGCAGCCCCGATCTCTCGAAGTGAGACGGCGTCGATGCCCCGTTCGGCGAAGAGCCGCTCGGCGACGGCGATGAGCTCGTCCCGAGTTGCTGCGCCGGCCATCCGCCCAATCTAAGACATGCGTCTCAATACGACAAGCGTCGGGGCCGTTGCTCGCGTCCGAAAACGGCAACACGAGGGCGCTGGCCCGCGGATGTGAAGAGTCGCTCAACGACGTTCGCGGGTGCGGCGCGGTGTCGACGGCCATGGTCTGCGCCCGCCCCGAGCCCAGGGAGGACGCGACCACCACCACGCCAGTGCCCGGGCCATCCCCGACCGAGGTGACCCGTCACGTTCTAAACAGACGGAGATCGTTTACATCTGGGGTCTCCTATGACATGGAGACCGGATGACCGAACAAGAGCACGTTGAGTTAGAGGTGTTGTCGGGCTTCTACCCCGATCGCCAGCGTTCGGGCTCGCCCGGACTTCCAGTGGTCAACATGGTTGTCAACACTGAAGTCCCGGTTGGTGGACGACACGGTGGCTCCGGTAGGTGGGCGACACTGGCTCCGGTTCTTCCACGACGCGTGAGTATCCGCGCCTGGCGGCTCGGGTGCTTCTTCGCTGTGGGTGGTCATGCCCGCGTCGAAGGAGGCCTGAGCGGTGCTCGTGGAGCTGGGGGTCGTGGAACATCGGTATAGGGCGGTGCTGGAGGTGCTCAACGACGGCGCCACGGTCACCGACGTGGCCCGCCGCGATGGAGTGGTGCGCCAGACCGTGCACACGTGGCTGCGCGAGTACGCCAGCCACGGACTCGCCGGTCCGGTGGATGGGAGCAGCCGGCCGGCGACGTGCCCGCATCAGAATGGCGCCGGAGGTCGAGGCCCTGGTGGTGGAGTGGCGTCGGGCGCATCCGACGTGGTCGGGCGCTGGTGCGCCACCAGCTGATCGATCCCAAGCGCCGGCGTCGACGCCGTTCGGATTACAAGCGGCGGGAGCGGTGCCGGGCGATGGCGCTCCGGCAGATGGGCGTCACTGGCCGGACGCGCCTCGTCGACGGGTCACGTCCGTCGGTGGTGACCGGTCTCGACGACCACTCCCGGTTCTGTGTCGCGGCCAAGAACGGTGTCCCTTGATCGCCCGCACCTCACGCTGCGCATCCGGGTGTGAGACGGGGTTCTACCGTTGTGGATGTACCGCTCCGCACATAGCTTTGCGATCCGCGGCGAGCTGTCGGCGTGAGCCCAAATGGATCCCCGGCAACCGCCCGTGGCAGTACTTCTCGGCAGAAGGGCAGGACGCGCGTGTACCGATTCTTCGATGACGACGAGTGGAATTTCCTCACGATCATCGCTCTGGGATCGTCCTACTACCAGGCGGCCGACGTCGGCGAGGTTCTCGCCGTCATCGGCACCCTCGAGCCCGGAAACGCCGGGCAGTGGGTCGACGGCTGGGCCGCGATGGGCGATCGGGTCGCCGCCGACGCCGAACGCAGCGCCTCGGCGGGCCGCGATCGCAGTGCCTCCCGCGCCTTCCTGCGGGCGGCGATGTACTACAGCACCGCAGGATTCCAGGCCGACGCCGCCGGACGACCCGACGCCTTCAGCGAGCACTGGGAGCACCATGCCGCCTGCTTCGACCGGTTCGTCGACCTGGTCGAGTACGACACCGAGCGCATCACGATCCCCTACGAAGGCACCACGCTCCCCGGCTTCGTGTTCCGGTCCGCGCCCGGAGCTCCGCCGCGGCGCACCCTCATCTTCAACAACGGCAGCGACGGTCCGTGGCCGTCGGCATGGGTCCAGGGCGTCGCCGCCGCCCTCGACCGGGGCTGGAACGCGGTGATGTTCGACGGGCCAGGGGAGAACGCTGCTCTCGTACGTCAGGGCCTGCACTTCCGACACGACTGGGAGAAGGTCATCACGCCGGTCGTCGACGTGGTCTCGGCCCGTGGCGACGTCGACGCCGATCGGATGGCCCTGCTCGGCGTGAGCCAGGGCGGCTACTGGGTGCCTCGGGCGGTCGCGTTCGAGCACCGCCTGGCCGCCGCCGTTGCCGACCCCGGTGTCGTCGACGTATTCCAAGCCATGAACAAGTCGTGGGACGACGATCTCCAGAAGCTGATCGACACCGGCGATCGCAAGGGCTTCAACGACGCTATGGACGCGGCGACGCAATTCGTCCCTTCGCTCAAGGCGCTCCTCGCGTTCCGCGGCCGACCGTACGGCGGCGACGCGTTCGACATGTTCACCGGCGCGCAGCAGAATCGGCTCGCCGACGACGTCATCGCCCAGATCACGACGCCGCTCCTGTTGACTGATCCCGACAACGAGCAGTTTTGGCCCGGCCAGGCACAGCGGCTCTACGAGAAGCTGCGGGGGCCCAAGGCGATCGTGCGCTTCACCGAGGAGGAGGGGGCCGACCTGCACTGCGAGGTCGCGGCCAACGGCATCCGCAACGAGCGCGTCTTCGACTGGCTCGACGAGCAGGTGCCGGCGTAGCGCGCTGCTCTACCGCCGGTCACGGCGCAAAGGTCTGGCCGGAGGAGGCGTTGGAGATCCTCGTCGGAGCATCGGCGCGTTGACCGCTTACTGCACGAAGCCCTCATCGTGCGCGAAGTCGACACAGCGATCGACCGTGGTCCGGCCGGCCTGCGCGAACACGTCGATGTCGTGGACGGCGTCGATGCGCAGCCTCCGAGGTTCTTGGGAGTCGATGGTTCGACGAGCGCTCAGTTAACGTCACCGCCAGTCACAGGCTGAACGGCAGGGGGTAGGGAACGATGCCGGCGCTCATCCTGACGATCCTCACCCCCATCGCGGCGTGGTACCACGTGCGGCGCGACTCGCAGCCGAGAAGCCGCGAACGCACCATCGAGATCTTTCTCTTGTGGTGGCTGGCGGTGCCGATCGGCGTCGCCTCGCTGTTGAGCGCTGCGTTCCACGTCTTCGACGGGCCGGCTATCGCTGACATGGTCGGCTTCACCCGCGGCGACGGCGGATTTCAGTTCGAGAACGCGATGGGCGACCTTGCTATCGGCGTCACCGGACTGCTCTGCATCAGGTTCCGCGGCTACTTCTGGCTCGCATTGCTGCTCGTAGCCGCGATCCAGTACTACGGCGACGCGTACGGTCACTTCTACCAATGGATCGAGAACGACAACACCAAATCGGGCAACATCGGCCCGCCGCTGTGGCTCGATCTGATCGTGCCAACCTTAGGGTTGGTGTTGTACTGGCTCCACCAGCGGGCCTCGGCCGCGTCCCGAGCTCAGGCTGCCGCTCCTGCGAGATCCTCCGACCCTGCCGCCTGAAGGCTGAAGGTGGTCCACTCGGCTCCACTGGCTTGCGCAGCGCGTGCGTCCCGGCGATCGGGTCGCTCTGGGCACTTCAATGTCAATGCGCGGCGCATCGACGATGCAGAACGGCGTCGACGGATTGCGCATTGTGTAATAGGTCGGGAAGTGGCGACAGTCGTAGTCGATGTGCTCGACAACGACTTCGGCACTTAGACATCATTGCTCGATGAACGGGCAGGCAAGCCGCATCGCCGGACGGTCGCATCGCGGGTGGGTCTTGTTCGCGACGACATTGGCAAACGCCATGATCCTGGTCGACCAGACGGCCGTCCCGATGGCCCTACCGAAGATCATGATCGACTTCGCCGTCGAGCCCTCCCGCGCGCAGTGGGTACTCACGGCGAATGTGATCCCGCTCGCGGCTGGCCTCGTCCTCGGAGGCCGACTCGGTGATCTCTGGGGTCGCCGCCGGGTCTTCAGCATGGGCACGCTGATCTTCATTGCCGCTTCAGCCACCGCAGGAGCGGCACCGACGTCGATGGATTGGGGCTTCGACTTTCTGGTCTTGGCGCGGGCCGTCCAGGGAATCGGTGCGGCGATGATGCTGCCCGCGACCATCGCGATCATCAGCGCGGTCTTCCCGCAAGAGGAGCGAGGCCGCGCGCTCGGCACCATGGGTGGCGTAGCCGCCGTCTTCGCCGCGCTCGGGCCGACCATCGGTGGAGGCCTCGCGCTGGTCGATTGGCGCCTCGTCTTCTTCGTCAACGTCCCACTCGCGCTGATCATGCTTGCCATCACGTCGAGAACCGTTCCGCGGCTCGAGCCCGACCCGGACTCCGATCGACGGATCGACTGGATCGGATCGCTCACGCTTGCAGTCGCACTCGGTGCGTTCGTCCTCGCGTTTACACAAGCGCAGGACTGGGGCGTGCTCTCCACAGGAACGCTGTCAATGCTCGCTGTATCGGGCGGGGCACTCGTGGCGTTCGTTGTCACCGAGCGACGAGTAGCTGCGCCGCTGGTGGCATGGGGTCTCTTTCGCCATCGCAACTATCTGGCCGCGACCATCAGCCAGACGCTCGGCGGCTACGCCGAGCTCGGCTTCGGTGTCATCTTCCCGCTCCTGCTCATGCTCAATCTCGCCATGAGCCCGGCCATCGCCGGGCTGGCGCTACTACCCGCGACGCTCCCGATGATCCTCGTTGCCCCGCTCGCGGGGCGCTGGTACGACCGCGTCGGCGGTCGAGTCCCACTGGCGACGGGCTTCACCATTCTCGCCGTCGCTTTTCTGTGGATCGGTCTGGTGGTCACCGAGCAGTCGTACTGGTGGCTCGTCCTCGGGCTTCTCCTCCAAGGCGTCGGCCTGAGCATCGTTCTCACAGTGAACGATCCAACCGCCATCGACCCGATCCCTCCGAGGGACCATGGCCAGGCAGCTGGAGTGTCCGACACTGCCGAGCAGGTGGGCGGCGCGCTCGGCCTGGCGACGCTCGCAACGCTCTTTCACTCCGCCTTCATCGCCCGCTACGAGGCGAGCACTGCCTTCGGCCAGGCAACACAGTCGACTCGCGAGAAGTTCTATGTGCAAATCCAAGCCAGCGAAGCCACCGGCCTGGACATCACCCAGTTCGAACCAGCCGAGCAGGCCCTTGCCTTCGCAGCGCGCGACGCGACCGCATTCGGGTACCGAATCTCGTTCATCGCCGTCGGCATCATCGCCGCCATCGGCGCAGTCATCATGTGGGCGCTCGTCCGCAAGGTGGGGAGCCAACAGGAGCTGATCGGCTCCGAGTCGAAACCGCAAGGCCTCGCGGGCCGATTCCAGATTGCTGGCGCCGGAACCGTCGCCGCGACGCGGCCGACCAGCCCGCCCACGGACCCGTCCCCGACCGATCGGCACGAACGCCCGAGTACTGGCGTGGCGGAACCGCCGGACGCGCGTGGTTACTGAAGCCCACAACAGCCCGGCCGGTGCGCGCCCGGCCATGATGGCTCGTCAGCGAACTCAGGACCATCCCCACACCAGATCGGGCGTCGCATCGGAGGGACTCAGGTGGTTGAAGCGCTCGGCGGGTTCGATCCAAAGGCGACTTACGACGACGCGTCACGCGACTACGAGGATGCCTCCCGCCAGTTCTGGCAGTACCTGTCGACACGCGCGGTCGACCGACTCGGCCTACGAGCTGGTGAACGCGTGCTCGACGTTCCTTGCGGGACGGGCGCATCCTTGCTCGCGATCTCCGCTTCGGTCGGCCCGACCGGACGCGTGATCGGCCTCGACTACGCGGACCAGATGGTCGCGATCGCACGCGACAAGATTCGCGCGAGTGGCGTCACGAACGTCGAGGTCGGTGTCGGTGACATGACCGCTATCGAGCCGCCTCGTCAGCGGTTCGACGCGGTTGTGTGCGTTCTCGGCGTGTTCTTCGTCGACGACATGTCCGCCCTCGTCCGCTCGTTCATGGAGCTCGTTCGGCGCGGCGGTGGTCGGCTAGCCGTCAGTGTGTTCGGAGAGCACTTCTTCGACCCGATGCGAGACGTCTTCGTGGGCGCCGTCGGGGAGGTGACCGCCGGCGTCGACGTCGTGGAGCCGTGGCGCCGCGTCGACGACGAAGACGCCCTTCGCGCCGTCTTTCAGGAGGCCGGTGTCGACGACGTTCGGATTGAAACCGACGACGATCGCATCGCGCTGGCGTCGCCCGACGACTGGTGGCGAATCGTGATGGGGTCCGGCCTCCGCGCAACCGTCGCGAGGATCGGCAAGCCGGCGGCCGCGCTCGTGCGGGCGCGTTGTGAGGAGTACGTCCGCGATCATCACATCACGGAGCTCGTGACAAGAAGCCGCTGCGCCATCGCGGTCCGTGTGTGAACCGGCAGGCTGGCCCATGGTTGCGATCCTCGTCAACATCTGATCCGGCCATTCTGGTCCGTAACGACGACGCTGTCGGACGCATGCGATCTGGGTTGCGGCGTCGGTGCCGGCCCGCGTGATCAGGCGGGCGCGGCACCTGCGCCGCGGGTGATGTCGCGACGTCGGGCTCAGGTGGCGGGTGGCGCGAAGAACTCGAGCGCGATGCCGTCCGGGTCGCGGAAGCTGAGACCCGAGCCGTAGGCGGCGTCCTTGATGCCGTCGTGTTCGACACCGAGTTCGTCGAGGCGGCTCGCCCACTTTTCGAGCTCGGCGCGCTCCGTGCAACCGAACGCGACGTGGTCGAGCCCGACGCGGTACTCGCTGAACTTCTCGGGCGGCGCCGTGGTCTTGTGCTGGTGCAACCCGATGAGGGTCTGGTTGCCGAGCAGGTAGACGGTGTGGTGGAAGTCCGGGTCGGTGTCCTCGTCGATGACGGAGTCGGCGTCGAACAGCTGCTCGTACCAGGGAACGCTGACGGTCAGGTCGCGCACGGTCAATGCAACGTGAGCGAGCGGTGGGAACTCAGCCATGGGATCCTTCCTTCTGTCGATGTCGAACTGACTGAGGCGAGTATCTGTGCGAACCGGTGCCGCAGGAATGACCGAGGCACCACCGAGGCTGACCGTGACGCCAGACTTGGTGTCGTGAGCGCCCAGGACGCGGCCGAGCCGCCGCCGCTGCTGTTACGGGCCGCGCTCGAGCAGCTCCGCCTCGAGGGCGCGATCTTCTTCCGGGCCGAGCTCACCGAGGCGTTCTCGGTGGAGTCCACGCCGAACGCGGTTGCCGGCGCGGTGCACCCGGGTGCCGAGCGTCTGATCCTGTTCCACATCGTCGCCCGTGGTTCGTGTTGGGTGTACGCGAGCGGTGATGACGGCGAGCGGCACTGGGCGACTCAGGGCGACGTGATCGTCGTGCCTTTCGGTGACGACCACGTGATGGAGGGCGAGACACCGGTGGCCTGCGTGCCGATCGCCACCCTGATGGACGCACCGCCGTGGGACCGGCTCCCGTACATCCATCACGGCGGGGACGGCCCGCGTACCGAGATCGTGTGCGGCTATCTCGTCTGTGACGACCCACTGTTCGATCCCGCGATGCGCGCCTTCCCGCCCGTCTTCGTGGTGCGCCTCCCCGACGGCGCGGCAGCCGGCTGGGTGCACGCCAGCATCGCGTACGCCCTCGAGCAAACGGACCCAACGAAAGCCGGGAGCGGACTCGTCGACACCCGCTTGCCGGAGCTCGTCCTCGTCGAGGTGCTCCGGCTCCACCTCTCGTCCGCACCGGCCTCGGACCACGGGTGGCTTGGCGCGCTGCACGATCCGATCGTGGCGCCCGCGCTCGCGAGGCTGCACGCCGAACCGGAGCGGCATTGGACCGTGGTCGAGCTCGCCCGCGAAGTCGCGGTCTCGCGCTCGCTGCTCGACGAGCGCTTCCGTCAACGGCTCGGCCGTCCGCCCATCCGCTACCTGAGCGAGTGGAGGATCCACCTCGCCGAGGAACTACTCGCGACTACTGATCTCACCGTCGCCACGATCGCGCGCCGGGTCGGCTACGACTCCGAGGAAGCGTTCAGCCGCGCATTCAAGCGGGCCCGCGAACTCTCACCGAGTCACTAG
>Ga0299914_10002658_pt1 | contig 12374 bp, 10 predicted proteins | sample RVTome_10_FD_201361 | JGI IMG/M metagenome (GOLD analysis project Ga0299914, IMG submission 201361) | Soil microbial communities from uranium-contaminated site in the Upper Colorado River Basin, Wyoming, United States - RVT153D57 (version 2) ... | reverse complement strand
GCATGTACATGCGCGAGATGGGCTCGGTCGAGCTGCTCACCCGGGAAGGCGAAATCCGTATCGCCAAGCGCATCGAGGAAGGCCTGGACGCGGTGCGCACTGCGCTGTCCAGCTATCCAATGACGTACCACTTCATGCTCAACCAGTATGAGCAGGTGAAGGCCGGCCAGGGCCGGCTGGTGGACATCATCGTCGGCTTCATCGACCCGAACGCGCCGGATGAAATCGCCGCGCCGGTCAATCCGAAGCTCGCCGCGGCGGCTGCGCCGGCCGAAGCTGAAGAAGCCGACGACGAGGAGACCGCCGAAGGCAGCGAGGACGAAGAGACGCTGGAAACCGGCCCGGATCCGGAAGAGGCCGCGCGCCGCTTCCTGTCGATCAGCAAGGTGTTTCAGCAGACGCTGAAGTCGTTGCTCGAGGAAAAGAGCAAGGATCCGAAGACGATCAAGCTGCGCAAGAAGCTTGCCGGCGAGTTCATGGAGCTGAAGCTGTCGCCGAAGATGTTCGACGCGCTGATCGTGCAGCTGCGCGACAACGTCGCCGAAATCCGCAACCTCGAAAAGCAGATCATGATCCTGTGCGTGCGCGACGCCGGCATGCCGCGCAAGGATTTCATCTCGACGTTCCCGAAGAACGAGACCAACACCAAGTGGCTCGACAAGCACATCCGCGCCAAGCGCAAGCACTCCGCTGCGCTCGCCCGGTTGCGTGAGGACATCGAGAAGCAGCAGAAGAAGCTGCAGGCGCTGGAAGAGCGCGTGCACCTGCCGATCGCGGAAGTGAAGGAAATCAACCGCGAAGTGGCGGTCGGCGAAGCGAAGGCCCGCCGCGCCAAGAAGGAAATGGTCGAGGCCAACCTGCGCCTGGTCATTTCCATCGCGAAGAAGTACACCAACCGCGGCCTGCAGTTCCTGGACCTGATCCAGGAGGGCAACATCGGCTTGATGAAGGCGGTGGACAAGTTCGAATACCGCCGCGGCTACAAGTTCTCGACCTATGCGACCTGGTGGATCCGCCAGGCCATTACGCGTTCGATCGCCGACCAGGCGCGCACCATCCGCATTCCGGTGCACATGATCGAAACCATCAACAAGCTGAACCGCATTTCGCGGCAGATGCTGCAGGAGATGGGCCGCGAGCCGACGCCGGAAGAACTGGCGGTGCGCATGGAAATGCCGGAGGACAAGGTCCGCCGCGTGCTGAAGATCGCCAAGGAGCCGATCTCGATGGAGACGCCCATCGGCGACGACGAGGATTCGCACCTGGGCGATTTCATCGAGGACACCTCGGTGGACTCACCGATCGATTCCGCGACCATGGAATCCCTGCGCGAAACCACGCACTCCGTGCTGGCCGGCCTCACGCCGCGCGAGGCGAAAGTCCTGCGCATGCGTTTCGGCATCGACATGAATACCGACCACACGCTCGAAGAAGTCGGCAAGCAGTTCGACGTGACGCGCGAGCGCATTCGTCAGATCGAAGCCAAGGCGCTGCGCAAGCTGCGTCACCCCAGCCGCAGCGAACAGCTGCGCAGCTTCCTGATGGATGACTGAGACAAGGCAGAAGTGACTAGTGACTCGTGACTGGTGAATAGTCAGAGGGAACGGAGGTGGCGGCAGCCACTTCTGGCCAGTCATTAGCACCGTAGGTTGGGCTGAGTCTTCGAAGCCCAACAATCCTGGCGGCGTCGGGGATGTTGGGCTTCGAAGACTCAGCCCAACCTACGCTCTCTGCTTTTGGCAGAGGGCTGCCCTCTCCCGCAAGGGGGAGAGGTGAAGACGGAACCCACCCACCTGCCCTCGCGTTTCAACCACAGAGAAAAGTTAATTCAGGAGGCTGGCATGAGCCTGCTGTTCTATCTGACTTTGTTCATCGTGATGTGCGCGTTCGGCTGGTCGGTGCGCGGCGGCGGGTAACGCCGCTTACGCACACAGAAGAACGCTGAAGCTTCAGCGCGGCAGCGTTCGCCGCAACGCTCGCATCAGCTCGCCTCGTCGGCTGGTCACCCGGTAGCCGTCCAGCTTCAGCCACTGGGCCAGTTCGCCCAGCATCCTGCTCAAGGGTTCGATGACGCCGGCCAAGGGAATGCCCGCTTCGAGGCTGCCGCCTTTCACCTGCAACATGCCCTCCTGGCGTTCGGATTTCAGATCGACGCGGCCCACCAGCCGCTCGCCCAGCAAGATGGGCAGCACGTAATAGCCATGCACCCGTTTGTGCAGCGGCGTGTAGATCTCCAGCCGGAAGTGAAAATCGAACAGCCGTTCGGTGCGCTGCCGTTCCCAGATCAATGAATCGAACGGCGACAACAGCGCCGCCACCTCCGCGCGACGCGGGATCTTCGCCTCGCGGTGAAGGTAACCCTGCTGTTTCCAGCCTTCGACGGCAACCGGCGCCAATGTGCCCTGCTCCACCAGCTCGGCCAAACGCGTCGCAGATTCCTTGGCAGGAAGACGGTAGTAATCACGCAGATCGCGGGCAGTCGCGACACCCATGGCGCAAGCCGCGATCGACATCAACTCGCGCTGTGCCTGCTCTCGCGAAGGCACGGGCAGTGTCCTGATCGACTCCGGCAAGACGCGCTCGCTCAGGTCGTACATACGTTCGAAATTGCGCCGGTGCGCAGTCGTCACGTCACCGATCCAGAACAGCCACTCGAGTATCTCCTTGCCCTGGCTCCAGCCCCACCAGCTGCCCTTGGATTTGCCGGCGTCGCTGAGTTCGCTGGCGCCGAGCGGCCCGCGCTCGCGGATTTGCTCCAGCACCGCAGTGACCAGCGCCTGGTGACTGGTCGCATAGCGACGCAGTCTTCCCCAGGTTCTCAGCCCATTGCGCGCATCGTCCATGCGCCAACGAAACAACGGATACAGCTCGAGCGGCAGGAAGGATGCTTCGTGGCCCCAGTACTCGAACAACGATCGTTGCTTGTCGTCGTAAGCCGCGCGCTCCAGCAAAGCCGTGGAATAAGCGCCACGCCTGGAGAAGATGGGCAGGTAATGCGAGCGAACCAGCACATTGACGGAGTCGATTTGCACCACGCCCAACCGACGCACCACGTCAGTTATGGCGCGAGCACTTCGCGGTACGCCGCCAGCGCCGAGAAATTGCTGAGCCGCGATAGCGGCACGGCGCGCTTCGCTGATTGATAGGGAGTCGGGCATGGAGGGGGAAGAAGCGGTTAGCGGTTAGCGGTTAGCGGTTAGCGGATGGTCAGAGAAATGAGCGCCACCCCGCAAGTAGCCACCCTTCTGAACCAACCGCTAACCGCCAACCGCTAACCGCTTCTATCCGAGCGGATAAAACCGCGGCAGCACCCAGCTCAGCGCCAGCCACATGATGAGCGTGAGCGGCAGGCCGACGCGCAGGAAATCCTTGAAGCTATAACTGCCGGCGCTGTAGACCAGCAGGTTGCAGTTGTCCGCCATTGGCGTCGCGTAGCCCATGTTCACACCGAACATCACTGCGAGCACGAACGGTTCCGGCGGCAGGCCCAGTTGCCGCGCCAGCTCGATCGCAATCGGCGTGCCGATGACGGCCGCGGCGCTGTTGGAAATCACGCTGCTCATCATTGCCATCAACAGGATGGTTGCGCTCAACACCGCCAGGGGCGGCAACCCTGTGGCGGCGCTGGCGGCGACCTGCGCAATGAAAGCAGCGCCGCCGGTGATCACCAGCGCCAGGCTCAGGGCCAGGCTCGCCACCGTCAGCAGGATCATCGAAGAGTCGAGCGCCCGCGTGGCGGTACGCCAGTTGAGGCAACCCGTCGCCATCATCAGCAGCACACCGCAGATGGCGGCAATGGCGACCGGCGCAATGCGCAGCGAAGCGATCAGCACGATGCCTGCCATGATGGCCAGCGCCAGCGGCGCCTTGGCGGTCAGCGGCACGCTGGTGGTCGCGTCCAGCACCAGCAGCTCGCTGCGTTTTTTCAGCGCTTCGATTTGCTCCGCCGGCCCCTGCACCAGCAGCACATCGCCCACTCCCAGGCGCACATCGCGCAGCGGCGTCGCGCGGCTGGCGGATGTTTCTTCGCCAGGCCGATGCACTGCCAGCGGAATCAGCTGGTAATGCCAGTCGAAGTTTGCCTGGGCCAGCGTACGGTCGCGCAGCGGCGAGGCCGGAGTCAGCACCAGCTCTGCCGTCTGCTGGTCGGGCGCCGTCAGAGGATGTTCGGCATCGACCCGTGTGTCGCCGGAAAACAGGGTCGCTCCGAGCACGCGCGAATACTCCAACAACTGTTCGGAGGCATCGCGCACCACCAGCTGATCGCCGATCCGCAACTGCATGTCCGGCAGCGGCGTGATCGACAGCTCCGGTGAACGCCGCACCGACAGGACCGACATCTCGCCTTCGGTCAGCTTCTTGGCGTCGGCCAGCGTCTTGCCGATCACCGGGCTGCTCTCGGTGAGATGCAGCTGCGCATCGAAGATGCGCGGCGAAGCGTTGACGAAAGCGGAAGGTTTGTCCGGCAACAAGCGCGGCGCGATCAGCCACAGGAACAGCAATCCGGGAATCGCCGCCAGCGCCGCCGGCGCCAGAAAATCGAACATGTCGAAGCGCTCCACGCCGAGGCTGGCCGCGCTGCCGATCACCAGCAGGTTGAGCGACGTGCCGATCGGCGTGCCCATGCCGCCGATCTGCGACGCGAACGTCATCGGCATCAACAGCTTCGATGGCGACGTGCCGGAGCGTTGGGCGATGCTGGTGAGGATAGGGATCATCAGCACCACCTGCGGCGTGTTGTTCATGAAGGCGCTGACGACGGCGGTGACGATCAGCACCACGCCCATGGCCAGCAGCGGGCTGATCTGCCAGACGCGGCCCACCAGCCGCCCGAGCGGGACCAAGGCGCCGGTGGCCACCAAGCCCTGGCTGGCCATCACCAGCGCGCAAATGGCGATCAATGCCTCATTGCCGAAACCGGAGAAAAAACGAATCGGATCGAGCGGCTCGCCGCCGGCCGCCTCGGGATGAGGAAACACGCTGAAGCCGATCGCCAGGATCGCGACCACCAGCAAACTGGAGGTTTCGACGGGAATGGAGTCGCGCGAAAACAGGTACAGCGCGACCAGGGTGAGCAGCATGACAGCGATCGCGTGCGGCTCGGGCAGGGAGATCGGCATCATGGACCCCGCAATGAACGACGCGGTGCGGGGGTTCCAGGATTATGGGGAAGCGGATAGCGGATGGCGGATAGCAGATAGCCAGATGAGACGCCAGTCTGGCTCTTACCATCCGCTATCCGCCATCCGCTATCCGCTTCCTCCCCTCATTACGGTAAATCGCCGATATTTCGTCACACCCGGCCGTTCACGTGTGTGAACTACGTTGCAGGCCGCCGCCGCCGGCTCTGGCAGCATCACGCTGGTCGAAGTCGAACGAGGGCCGATACCATGCTTTCATACACCGAGATCTCACTCGATCTCGCGGCCCACCAGTTGTCCGATCCGCCGAGCGTCGTGCCGATCGAGGTCGACGACATCGACGACATTGGCGAGTTCGACCCGTTGCCGACCCCCGGCACTGCCGCGAATACCGATCGGGCCGACCCCCCGCCGGTGGCCGACGACACCATCGAAATCGAACTGACCGCCGAGCAGATGGACGCGATGCTCAGCGCGCTACCGATCCGCTGAAGGAACGAAGCGGTTGGCGGTTGGCGGTTGGTTCAGAGGCGTGGCGGCTGCGATCTGACCAACCGCTAACCGCCAACCGCTTCGTGCCTTCCTGCCCTCACATGTTCGGCCGGCCCGGATACTGACGCATCAGTTCCGTCACCACGGCGTTGATGGTGACCTTGGGATTCGCCATCTCCTCGTCGCTCACGCGGCCTTCGGCCACACCTTCCCACACCAACTGCTTCTTCTCGGCATCGACGATGTCGATATTGAGCGTGCCGACTTTGTAGGTGACAGTGCGATCGTTGTCATACAGCGGGAAGCCGGTGTACAGGCCGCGACGATAGCCGTAGTAGCCGGCCGAACCGATGCCCGGACGCGTCTCGGTACGCTCGCGCGTATTGCTGAAGAAATTCACCAGCAGGTCGGGACGCTCCGCGCTGTACTTGTAACCGCGAGCTTCCATCGCCGTGGAGACGGAGCTCTTCAGGTAGCTCGTCACCAGCGTCGAATAACCGCCGCGGTCGGTGCCGGTTTCCTTGGGAAAGCCGTAGGTGCGGTAGACGGAAAAATCCGCCGACTTGTCGTAGTCGATGCGAGTAGTCGGGCCGCGGTTGGTCGCACAACCGGCGGCCAGCAGGGCGGTGGCCAAAGCCAGTGTCGCCGCCGCCGTTCGCAGCGCCGCCGCTCGGGTCGAAAGAGTTCGCAGGAACATGATGAAACACCTCGTACGCATCAGCTTACTGTTTAGTCGAATCGAGGCGGCGCGAGTTCCACCCGCGCGCATCGCTGGAGATTCAAGATATATTCATCCGTGATGCCTATATGGCGGCTGAATCACCGATCGCAACCGCGCCGCAGCGACCGTCCTCGTTCAGCATTCCTACAGCCGCAATGTGCCCTGGCCACGCTCCAGGTCCAGCAAAATCCGCTTGCGCCACAGGCCGCCGCCGTAGCCGCCCTCCCCGCCGCCGGCATTGATGACCCGGTGACACGGAATCACGATGGCAATGGGATTGGCGCCATTTGCATGGCCGACCGCCCGCGTCGCGTGAGCGTCTCCTACGCGTATTGCCAACTCCAGATAGGACCACGTGTCGCCATATGGAATCTCGCACAAGGCCGCCCAGACGCGCTGCTGGAATGCACTGCCGGCACTATTCAAGGGCACCGTAAACGCACGGCGCTCGCCGCGGAAATATTCCTGTAACTGCATTCGCAGATCGTCGAGCAGCGGATTGCTGCCGGCCACCAACGTTTGTTCATGCCGTTGGCGAAGCGCCTGCAATCGCTGCTGCAGCCCATCGGTGTCGCAGAATGACAACTCACAAAGGGCGCCATTGGTGGCAATAGCGATCAATGGCCCGACTGGCGATTCGTACCAGTCGATGAAATGAGGAGATTCGAGCTGGGGGACGGCGTTCACGGCGCGACGTTACACCAGCGTTGTGCGGCTCACCAGCGGCCCGTCAGCGCCCGGAAGTGACAGGTTTTTTCTCGGCGTCAGCCTCTTCGGCAGGCGGGGCGTCACGCGGCTTTTCCGGTGCAATCCTGGCTTGCAGCTTGGCCAGCACCACCAGTACGATCAGCGCGAACACCGTGCCGATCATGGCGAGCACGTAATAACCGGCGCCGCAGGCCACGCCGAGTGCGCCCGCCAGCCACATATTCGCGCCCGTAGTCAGGCCGTGAACATTGCCCCGGCTTTGAATGATTGCGCCGGCCGCGAGAAAGGCGACACCCGCCGTCACCGCTTCGATGATGCGCACCGGATCGGCGGTTCGCGCTCCATCTTCGCCGGCGAACTGCGAATGCAGCTCGAATGTGATCAAAGTGAACAGCGCCGCCGCCAGCGAAATGAGAATGTGCGTGCGCAGCCCAGCCGGTTTGTGCCGCAGTTCGCGGTCGAGCCCGATCAGGCTGCCGGCGACGACAGCCATGAGCGTGCGCAGGACGGCTTCCAGGGGTGGCAATACAGTGGGATGCCCGCCCAGCGCTTCGAATGCGGTTTCCAACATGCAGCGAGCCTCGGCAACGGCGGAACGCCGCCGGGTTGGCGCGACGCTGACAAGGAACGTCGCGGCAGAGCGCCAGGTTCCGTCGCTGTCGGTCCCGCCCTTCAGCGACTGTCGATCATTTGCCACAATGGCCAGCGGCGCTCATTGCCATTAATCTGCGCCCATGAGCCGCATCCAGCCGTCGACATCGTACCTCCTGGCACTGGCGCTGCTGCCGCTGGGCTGCGCGTCCGCGGCCAGCGATCCATTCAAGCACACGCGGGCAATGTTCCAGCAGGCGTATGCGCAGGCCGCCACTGCACCTCTCGATGAACCGGCGGACAGCGAGGCGCTGCGCACTTACCCACTGTATTCCTATCTGCAAGCCGCACGGATCAAGCGCGGCCTGGCGACGACAACCAACGAACTGGGCGCCGCCGATCAGCGGGCAGAATCGTTCCTTTCGTACTACGAACGCGATCCGGTCGGACGCGACATGCGCAGCGCGTGGCTCACCAGCCTGGCGCTGAGACAGCAATGGCAGACCTTCCTGCAACACTACCGGGAGGAGTCGGCCAACGATTCACTGCGTTGTCACAGCTTCACAGCGCGCATCGCCCTCGTTCGTACCGAAGAGCTGGACCGTACCGAAGATCTGTCTCTCGATATCGCGCGGCAGTGGCTGACGCCGAGCAGCCTGCCGGATTGCGAGCCCGGTTTCGATTGGTTGCGCAGCCAAAAGGCATTGACCCCGGAACTCATCGAGCAACGTGCTCGCCGCGCGCTCGAAAACAATAACGTCACCTTTGCCAAGCAGATCGCTGCATTGTTGCCTGCCGAGCGCAGCGCGCCGCTGCTGCAGTGGGCGGCATTGATCGACAACCCGCAGCGGCAGATCGATGCGCTGATCGCCTCACCCGAACGCCCGGTCGAGCCGAAGGTATTGCTGGCCGGCTGGACACGGCTGGCGCGCATCGATCGCGATGGAGCGCTACGGCGCTACGAAAGTTTCCTGCGTGCTCGTGGGCTGACGGAAGAAGCGGCCAGTCCTTACGCGCTGGCGTTGGCGCTGGCCCTTTCCTGGGACCGTCGTCCAGAGGCCTTGGAATATTTCAAACGCGTGCTGCCGGCAGACTTCGACGATATCGCGCGCGAGTGGCAAGTCCGCGCCGCACTGTGGGCCGGCGATTGGAAACTGGTCGCCAACACCATTGCTTCCATGTCCGATGGGCAGCGTGGACTGGCCCGTTGGCGGTACTGGGCGGCGCGCGCCGCTGAACGCAACGGCGATCCAAAACTGGGGCGGCAGTTGTACGAGTCGGTGCTGATCGACGACAACTTCTATTCCATCATGGCCGCCGCCCGGCTCGATCAGCGGCTGGCGCCCCATCCCGAGAAGCTGGTCGCCGACCAGGCGCAGATCAAGCAAATGGAACAATTGCCGCCGATGGTGCGAGCGCGCGAATTGTTGTTGAGCGACCTGCGTGGGCCCGCCGCCAGCGAGTGGGCCTTCGGTTTCGAGCAGTTGCCGGACTCGGCACGCGCTCAAGCTATTCATCTTGCCGCGCGCTGGGGTTGGTACGATCAAGCTATCGCGACCGCAAGTCAGCAGCGTGTGTTCAACGACTACGTGCTGCTCTACCCACAACCCTACGATGCCGAGGTGTTATCGGCCGCGAAGTTGACCGGCCTGCAGCCCAAGCTGATCTACAGCGTCATGCGCCAGGAAAGTCTGTATCGGCGGGATGCGGTGTCATCCGCCGGCGCTCGTGGCCTGCTGCAAATGCTGCCGGAAACGGCGCGCCGCACCGCCGCCAAATGGAAACGCCCGCGGCCTTCCACCGACGATCTGTTCGACCCGGTCGTCAACGTGCAGCTGGGCGCCGCAAACCTGCGCATGCTGGTGGACCGCTTCGGCGGACAGACGCTGGTCGCGCTCGCCGGCTATAACGCCGGTCCGAACGCCGCCGCGCGCTGGCTGCCGACGGAAGCGATCGATCCGGATGTCTGGGTTGAAAACATTCCTTACAACGAAACACGCGGCTACGTGCAACGCATCCTCTGGCATCAAGTCGTGTTCTCGTGGCTCGAGAACGGCAAGCCGCAGCAAGTCGATAGCTGGCTGACGCGCATCGCGCCACTCGGCAACGCGGCGATGCTCGGATTGAGCGAAGAAGCTCCCTGAGTGAGCGTAGGTTGGGGTAGGTTGGGCTGAGTCTTCGAAGCCCAACATCCCGGACGCCGCCAGGATTGTTGGGCTTCGCGGACTCAGCCCAACCTACGCTCTCGGCCCAACCTACGGTGCTCGGTTCTACGAGTGCAAATCCCCGAGCAGCGTGGGAATCAACTCCGACACGGTCGGGTGAATCGGCACTGCCTTCTGCAGCGTCGTATAAGGCACGTTGGCGTTCATGACGTCGAGGATGCCGTGAATGGCTTCGTCGCCGCCGACGCCGAGAATCGATGCGCCGAGGATGCGTTGGGTGTCGGCATCGACGATCGCCTTCATGAATCCCTGCGTTTCGCCTTTTTCGACGGCGCGACCCACCTTCGTCATGGGCCGGGTGCTGACCATTATCTTCTTGCCACTGGCGCGCGCCTGGGCTTCGGTGACGCCGGCACGGCCGAGCGGCGGATCGATATACAGCGCATACCCGGGAATGCGTTGGCTCACGCGGCGATCTTCGCCATCGAGCAGGTTGGCGGTGATGATTTCGAAGTCGTTGTACGCAGTGTGCGTGAATGCCCCTCGGCCATTGCAGTCGCCGAGCGCCCAGACGCCGGCAACGTTGGTGGCGAGATGGTCATCGACTTTGATGTAGCCACGCGAGTCCACCTCGATACCGGCTTGGTCGAGCGCAAGATCATCGGTGTTGGGCCGGCGACCCACCGCCAGCAACACGTGGCTGCCGATCACCGTTGGCTCGCCACGCTTGCAGGTCACGTGGATCTCGACTCCCTCGGCATGCGACGCGAGGCTGATGCACTCCGCGTGAGTCCGCAAGGTGATGCCTTCGTTCTCCAGGATTGCAGCGATGGCGAGCGAAACATCCTCGTCCTCGCGCCCCACCAGCCGTTCGCCCTGCTCGACGATGGTGACCTGCGAGCCGAAGCGCCGAAACATCTGCGCGAACTCGAGGCCTACATAACTGCCGCCGACGACTACGAGATGCTTGGGCACAATGTCCAGTTGCAACATGGAGCTGTTCGTCAGGTACGGCACGTCATGGACGCCCGGCATAGCCGGCACGTTGGCGCGTCCGCCGACGTTGATGAAGATTCGTGGCGCGTTCAGCAACTGGTCGCCAACACGAATCGTGTTCGCCGATTCGAAACGCGCGTGACCTGCGATCACCGTGCAGCCCGGCATGGATCGCAACCAGCTTTCGACGCCGGTACGAGCATTGAACGATACGGTCGCAGCGCGTGCCTGGACTCGTTTCATATCAATGCTGACCGACCCGTTGGTGACGACGCCGTAGTCAGCGCCTCGCCGCGCTGCCTGCGCCGCGTAAGCGCTGGCAACCAACGTCTTGGTGGGCATGCAGCCGGTGTTGACGCAGGTGCCGCCGAACAGATGACGCTCGATGAGCGCCACCTTCATGCCGGCCTGCGTGAAGCGGCCGGCCACGGACGGACCGGCTTGGCCGGCGCCGATGATGATCGCGTCGAAATTTTGTTTCATGGCAAGGCCAGCACGATCAGGACGGCGCCACCGATCGCGACCGCGTCTTCAATCAATGCCGCTGGGCGGTCCTTGCCAAAGGCGGTCGCGATTTTCGCCCGCGCGGCGCGACCACCCAGAGTGCCGATGACAGCGCCGACTGCACCGATGATCGCGCCGATCCACAGCGGGCCGGTGACAACGCCAACCGCTCCGCCGGTCAGCGCTCCACTGAGAACGCGTGTGATGAACTGCACCGGCACCGTTCGACTGGGCGTCGAGGGCAGCTGATCGGTGATCAGTTCGCCAATCGCCAGGATCAGAAAAATCCAGGGCGTGAACGGGTTGCCCAGGAAGGCCAGCCAGGTGCCCCCCAGGCCGAGCAGCCCAAAATGCGCCGCCAGGGAGATTGCCGCCGGTGCCGTCATGGCGCGCAGTCCGGCGATGATTCCGATCAGCAGGGCAAGCAGGTAGACGACCATGGCATCCCTTCGGTATGGTTGGAATTCAAACCTATGCTAATTCAAGCGGCAGGGCGCAGATCATCGGTCCCAGCATAAACGCACGGAGATTCCAATCAAGCTTCGGGGGTTAAGGGGAGAGCACCGTAGGTTGGGCTGAGTCCGCGAAGCCCAACACTCTTGGCGGCGTCAGGATGTTGGGCTTCGAAGACTCAGCCCAACCTACGCTCACTCCCGTCCCCTCTTCCTTATTTCTGCCTCCGATACTCGATACCCGCGCGAGTATCTTCCGGTCCCCGTTGCGCCTGGACGGACAAGTCGTTGGAAATCTTGTAACGCAGTGTGACGACTTCGCCCGGCTCGAACAGTCCGACGCCGTAACTCAAATACACGCGTGGCGAGAGGTACTGACCGACGGTCAGGGCTGCGCCGCCGATCATCTCGTCGTCTTTCACGCTGAGTTCGTCTGCACCCAGACGACGGCCGACATTCTTCGCCAACAAGCCGCCGGCAGCGGCTCCTAACGAGCGCGTTGCCGCCTGCATCGCGTCGCCATCCCCTTCGTCGGAACCAATGTCCTCGAGCGGCTTGCCGGCGACGATGTACGACAGCGCATTCGCCTGTCCCATCGGTGGAT
>Ga0299914_10002657_pt1 | contig 12377 bp, 6 predicted proteins | sample RVTome_10_FD_201361 | JGI IMG/M metagenome (GOLD analysis project Ga0299914, IMG submission 201361) | Soil microbial communities from uranium-contaminated site in the Upper Colorado River Basin, Wyoming, United States - RVT153D57 (version 2) ... | reverse complement strand
AGACGCCTGGGCCGCCATGATCGAGCAGGTCGATTTGCGCCTCGCCGACGCTGATCAGCGACACGGGACGATAAAGTCCGCCGTGAACGAAGAAGTCGCCGAGCAGCGGTACGACATGCGCGGTGGTGCTACCGGGCGCGGGCCTCGAATTGTCGGCGCGAACCGCGATGAGATTCGGGCCCTCGCGGCGAAGCGCATCGGTCACATCGAACCGGAAGCGCGAAAAGGCGCCCGCGTGCCGCCCCACATGTCGGCCATTGACCCACACATCCGCCACATTCCCGACGGCATCGAACTGAAGATAATGACGTGAACGATCAGGGAGCCGCGCGCCGTCGAGCGTCAGCCGGTACCAGCCCTCCCCCTGCCTGTTCCGCGTCTCCTCGGTCCGTGCGAGACCATATTCACCAAGAGCATTCCAGGTGTGCGGCGCGGATACGGGCGTCCAGTTCGCGTCGTCAAAAATGGGCTGCGTCGCCACTTGCGGCGCCGATCCGTCGAGGAAACGCCAGCCAGTCACCAGCGGCGTCACGACCCTGGCCTCTCCGGCCGCCGCATGCCGCGTGGCGCATGCCCCGAGCACGATCAGCAGAACCGCCCAAAGCCCGCCCAGCCGGATCGTCATGATTCCCTCGCTGTTCTGTAGGTCAGTCTGGTCGCGGCTTGCGCAACGCGTCAACCGCGTGGCGCCCAACGTCCCGCTTCATCGACTCCGCACACTTCCCTGTCCCGGCACCAGTCCCGCGCTAGCGACGCCGTCCCGCGACGAACCGGATGGCCTGACCGCCGCCGGGCGCGAGCCTCAGCGTCAGGCTGTCACCCGAGGCGACCTGGCGCCGCTCGATAACGAAATCCCTGGGATTGACTTCCCAGTCGGCGGCGGCGCCATCGCGATAGATCTGGGCCGTGTAGGTGCGCCGCGGATTGAGGAAGTCGAGCTCGACGGTAAGCGTGCGCGCCTCCTCGTCCGTGACGCTGCCCAGATACCAGTCCTCGCTGTTGCGGTCCTTGCGGGCAAAGGTCACGAAGTCGCCGACCTCGCCATTCAGCACAAGGCTGTCTTCCCAGTCGGTCGGCACGTCCTTGATAAACTGGAACGGCGCCATCGCCGCCTCGTAATTTTCGGGGAGGTCGGCGGCCATCTGGATCGGACTGTAGATGACCACATACAGCGCAAGTTGACGGGCGATGGTCGATTGCAGCGGCTGGCCGCGGCCCTCCAGGCTGAGGATTCCCGGCGTGAAGTCCATCGGCCCCGAGAGCATTCGGGTGAAAACGAGCTCGGGCACATGCTCGGGAGGGTTGGGCGGGCTTCCCCAGGCATCATATTCCGTGCCCCGCGCGCCCTCACGCGAAACCCAATTGGGATAGGTGCGGCGCAGGCCGGTATCCTTGATCGGTTCGTGCGGGTTGATGGTGATGCGCCGCCTCGCGGCCTCCTCCACGACCATGAGATGGTGACGGGACATCAATTGGCCGTCATGCCATTCGAAGCGGAGGCTTCCGTCGGCGCCGAGCGCCTGGATGCCGCCGCCATCGGCGACATAGCCGGTCTTCACCGAATCGATGCCGAGCCGTTCGTAAAGGTCCAGCGCGGGCTGCAGCTGGCTTTCGTAATTGGCGACATGGCCGGAGGTCTCGTGATGGCCGATCAGGCGCACGCCCTTCGACCGGGCATAAGCGGCAAGCGCCTCGATGTCGAATTCCGGATGCGGCCTGGTGAAGCTGAACACGGCGCCTTCATTGTACCAGTCCCCGTCCCAGCCCTGGTTCCAGCCTTCGACCAGCACGCCGCGAAAGCCGTGCTCCGCGGCGAAGTCGATCATGCGACGAACGTTCGCATTGGTGGCGCCATGGTTCGGCCCCGACCCCCAGCTCTGCCTGTCGAGATGCATTCCCCACCACACGCCGACATATTTGAAAGGCTCCACCCAGGAGACGTCGCCGAGCCTGTTCGGCTCATTGAGGTTGAGGATCAGGTCGGACATGGCGAGCCCGCCGGCGCTGTCCGCTATCTGGATCGTTCGCCAGGGCGTATGAAAGGGTGCCGTCCGGCTGACCTTGGCGCCCTGGGAGGAGGGCGCCAGGACGGCGCGCAGCCGCTGCCCCTCCACGCGCCGCAACCACATGCCGGCATAGTCGATCAAAGCGGCCTCGTGCACGGCAATATGGAGACCCGCGTCGGTGCGCATGGTCAGGGGCGTGTGGACCTGCGCGACCTCGGCCAGCGGCGTCGTCTCGTAGAGATATTCGTAACGGTTCCATTCGCCTGCCGGGATCCACCAGGCCGTCGCGGGATCGGCGACCGCAAACTCGGTCAGCTCCTCCGCAATATTCACCTGCCTGAGCGAGGGCTGGTCGGGAAACTCGTATCGAAAGCCCACGCCGTCGTCATAGACCCGGAAGACGACGTCCACGCTCCGTCTGGCATGCGCTCTCTCGGTCAGCCGGACGCGCAGCTCGTTATAGCGGTTGCGGACGAACCGGCGCTCGCCCCACGGCTGTTCCCAGGTATCGTCAAAGCTCCTGGTCCATTGTCCGGCAAGAGAGAGAAAACGGTCCAGCTTGGCCGCGTCGGTCAGCAGAAAGCCCAGTCGAGAGGGCGCTATCACGACCACTCCATGACGCGAGACCGAATAGCTCGGCTTGCCTTCCGGGCTGAGCGTTACCGCAACGGCCAGGACATTGCCGGGCGACGCAACCGAAGCGGCCGGTTGCGCCCGAGCCGGAGCGCCGAGAAGCAAAAGTGACACCGCGATCAAATTCGCAAGGCGCAGCAGCGTCGGCAGTCCTCCGCGATCTTCCTGAGAGCAGGCCGGATTGGTTGCACGACCGATGCCGCTCATTGGCAATGCTCCGCGGCAAAGGCAGCGGCGGCTCCGAGCAATCCGGGCTGCGGATGGGTGATCAGCTTGACCGGCATGTCGTCCATGCGCCGCTCGAACCGACCCTTGGCGATGAAGCGCGTGGCAAATCCCGAGCGGGGCAGATGCTGCGCAAGACGCAGGCCGAGCCCGCCGGCGATGACGACCGCAGCGGCACCCTGGGCCAGCGCAATATCGCCGGCAATCGCGCCGAGACTGAGGCAGAAGCGGTCGAGAGCGGCCGCGGCAAGGCTGTCCCGGCCGGCGATGGCGTCAGCCCACAATTCCTTGTCGTCGCGGCTGGCAATCGTCCGATGCTCGATCGCGGCAAGAGCGTCGTGAATGTTGGCGAGCCCCGGGCCGGAAGCGATACGCTCGACCGAGACCCGCCGATAACGCTCGCGCAGATGAAGGAGGATCGAATCCTCGATCGCGTCGAGCGGAGCGAAGTCGATATGGCCGCCCTCGGTTTCGATGACATGATAGTGGTCGCCGCGGCGGAGCAGTTGCCCCACGCCGAGCCCGGTGCCCGGTCCGACGATGCTGATCACCCCTTCGTCCGGCAGCGGCGCCTGGGGACCGCAGACATGGCGAAACCAGGAGTCCCCGACCTGCGCCACGGCATGGCCGACGGCGCCGAAATCATTGACCAGGCTGTGACGCTGCACGCCGACCTTGTCGGCGAAAAGCGACGGCCGGATGATCCACGGACAATTGGTGAGCTTGAGGACCTCGCCCTGGACCGGGCCGGCGATTGCGATGCCGGCCTGGTCGGGCAGGCTTCGACCAATATGGGCTTCGAAGGCCTCCCAAGCAGTCTGCAGGCTGGCATATTCGGCTGTCTTGAACGTGCACGCATCCTCCAGCGCGGCAACGCGGCCATTGTCGAGCTTTGCGAGGGCGAAGCGGGCGTGGGTGCCGCCGATGTCGACCGAGACGATTTCGTTCATGCCGCTTCGCTCCAGAGGAGCTCGGCCACCACCGGGAAATGATCCGACGGATAACGGCCTTCCCGATTATCGGTCACCGTCTCGATCCGGAGGGCATCGAAGCCTCGCGCCAGGATCCAGTCGATGCGGCGATCGGCGTTGCCGGTGAAGGCATGGAACGTCTCCTCGGGCCCTGCGACCGACCGCGCCGTCTGACGCAGGTCGTGCAACGAGGCGGTAAGAACGGCGTGAATCGCGCTGTCGGGCGTCGCATTGAAATCGCCCGCCAGGATGACCGGCACATCCGGCGGCAATGCGGCGATATGCGCCGCCAGCAGCTCGGCCGCCCTTCGGCGCGCTTCGCCGTCCTCGGCCCGGTGCGGAAAATGCGTGTTGAAGACGTAGAAGCGGCGGCGGCTGCTCTTGTCCTTGAACAGGCCCCAGGTGACCATTCGAGGATAGGGGTGATCCCATGAGATGCTGCCCGGCACCTGCGGCGTGTCGGAAAGCCAGAAATTGCCCAGGTCGAGCAGCCGCAGGCGAGCTCGGCGATAGAAGATCGCCATATGCTCGTCGCCATCGCCGCCGCGACGATCGATGCCGAACCAGTTCAAGCCGGGCAGCCGCGTCAGCAGATGATCGCCCTGAACCTTATGGAGCTCCTGGGTCGCGACGATATCTGGCCGTTCCTCGGCTATGGTTTCCGCGGCGATGTCGCGCCGGTGATTCCAGGCGTTGGCGCCATCCTGCGCCAGCGGCAGACGGATGTTGAAGCTCATCACCCGAAGCGGGTTTGCGTTTGCACTGGCCGCGACCGAGCATAAACCTATGAAGCAAACGAGGAAAAGTCTGCTCAGGATAGCGCCTGGACGAGGATTCATGCCTTTCTCCGCAATTCAGCCTCGGGCCGGCACGCGACACGGGTCGACGTGAGGCTGCTGCCGCACGCATGATCGTCGGTCGCGCCCGTCACGGCTCGAGCCAGCCGCCGGTGAAACCCATCTGCTCGAGCCCATGCCTCAGGTGCGGGTTGCGGCGCATCACGTTCCAGACGCTGCCGCTGCGGTGGTTCTCCACCATCAGCAGGATCGCGCCCTGGTCGATCACCAGCTGGTCGCTGTCGACCCAGCCGAAGCCGGCATGGACGTTGCCCTTGGCCGGCTCCAGCTCGGGAAAGGTGAAGGTCATGTTGAACGCGTCGAGGAAGCCGTATTCGTTGTAGATGTAGCGACCGAAGCGTTCTTTCATCTCCATCAGCGCCGGGATTGCGACTTCAGGCGCGAAGGGGAGCGAGCCGCCTGCGGCCGTGGGCGCGATCGTGCCGTCGTCGACGATGCGATGTATCCCCACACCGCGCGCCGCATAGCCGCGGAACTGGCGCTCCCGGCCGTTCACAATCACCGTGAAGCGGCCGGGTCCGTCACTGGCGGTCCATCCCCAGACGTTGCCGCCATAGCCGGTCCAGTCCTCGGGATTGCGCTGGGCATAGGCATATTGGGCGAGCGTCGCGCGCCGGCTGTTCTCGAAATAGTCGATGCCCCTCGCGCGCATGAAATCGTCGCGGATGCCGCGAAAATCGATCCAGGCGTGGGAATATTGATGACCGAACAGCGGTTCGAAGCTCAGGTGCGGATAACCTTCGAGCGTGCCCCAATCCTCGGCAAGCCCCGAGGACCAGCCCTGCGTCCAGCTGTCTCTGCCCAACGGGTGAGTCGCCGAGCCCAGCCCGAGGGCATAGACGATCATCGCTTCATTATAGCCGCGCCATTCGGCCCGACCCCAGCCGCCGCGTTCGGGGCGATGGCCCATGATCACCGCCTGCGTCTCCTCGCGCACCGCATAAGGCCATTCGACGCGCGCGAAGATCCTCTCGGCGAGGTCGCGGATCTCGGCCTCGGCCGGATCGTCGCGGTCGAAATAGGATTGGGCATAGAGCACGCCCATCAGGAACAAAGCGGTGTCGACCGTCGAAAGCTCGGAATTGTTGGTGCGCGCGGCGGTCTTGAGGTCGAGGAAATGATAATAGAAGCCGCGGTTGCCGCTCACGCCTTCGGGCGCCTCGCCTTGCGGTGCGCGGTAGAGAAGGCGCAAGTTGCGCAGCGTGATCTCGGCCGCCTGCTCGCGCGCGATGTAACCGCGCTCGGCGCCGATTCCCCAGGCGGTGAGCGCAAATCCCATCCCGCCGATCGACGTGCCGATGGGTGGCCCCGGCCAGCGGTTGGGGACCAGCCCGGTATCGGCGTCGGCGGTCTCCCAGAACCAGGCGAACGTACGGCGCGAGAGGTCATCTAGAAACCTTTCCTGCGCCTCGGCCGGGGGCTGGACGGGAAGTGCCGGTGCCGGCGCCGGCTGCGCGAAGGCAGCGGCGGACAGTGCGACGGCGAGCGCCGCCGCCAGCCAAAGCGGCGTCTTCACTCGGGCGCCTCGTCGAGCCAGCCGCCGGTGAAGCCGAGCCTCCTCAGTCCGTTGCGAATGTGCGGACTCCTTCGCATCGTCCGCCAGATGAGGTCCGAGCGGTAGTTTTCCAGCATCGCCAGGATCGGGCCCTGATCGATCCCCAGATGGTCGGCGGCGAACCAGCCGAGTTGCGGATCGATCGTGCCACGACGGCTGGCGGCGTCGGTGAAGGTGAAGCTCGGGTTGAACGCATCACGAAAGCCGTAGCGCGTGTAGAGGCGATCGCCGTATCTCGCCTTCATCGCCATCAGCGCCGGAATGGCGGCTTCCGGCGCGAACGGGATGGAGCCGCCCGCCGCGGTCGGCACGATCGTGCCGTCGTCGCGTATCTCCTTCGGGCCGACGCCGCGCGCCGCATAGGCAAAGAACTGGCGAGGCCGGCCGTTGACCATGCGCTCATGCGCCGGGCCCGGGCCGTCCGACGCGGTCCAGCCCCACAGCTCGTCGCTATAGCCGGTCCAGTTGCCGGGATTGTCCCTGCCATAGGCGCGCTGCGCAAGCGTGGCATGCCGACTATTCTCGAAATAGTCGATTCCCTTGCCGCGCATATATTCGTCCCGGATCCCTCTGAAGTCGATCCAGACGTGAGAATATTGATGTCCGAACAGCGGTGCGAAGCCGAGATGCTCATAGCCGTAGAGCGTGCCCCAATCTTCGTCGAGCTGCGCCGCCCACCCTTGATCCCACGCATCCGTGCCGACCGGATGGGTCGGCGAGGCCGCCGCCAGCACGTAGACCAGCATTCCCTCGTTGTAGCCGACCCAATCGTGGGTTCCGAAGGCGTTGCGCTCGGGGTACCAGCCCATGGCGATGGCATGCGAGTTCGGCAGGTTCCCGGCTTCGGTGCCGGTCGTGTTGCGCTGTGCCCAGCGCCAGTCGACACGGCGATAGATGGCCTCGGCAAGTTCGCGGATGCGGCGCTCGCGTGGATCGGCGCCGTCGAAATAGGCCTGGGCGAACAGGATCCCGCCCAGCAGCAGCGTCGTATCCACCGTCGACAACTCGGTCGTTCCGTGCCGGTGGCCGCTATCGTTGTCGAGAAAGTGGTAGAAGAAGCCCCGGTGGCCGCTGATGCCCGACGCCTCGGGCCCCTGCGGCGCGTCATGATAGAATTCGACGCATTTCAGGGTGCGCTCCACGGCCTGGTCGCGCGACACATAGCCGCGCTCGACGCCGACGGCATAAGCCGTGATGGCAAAGCCCGTCGCCGCGATGCTCGAAAAGGGGTTGGAAGGCCAGCGGTCGGGCGCGAGGCAGGTTTCGACGCTGGTGGTCTGCCAGAAATAGTCGAAGGTCCGCCGGCTGAGATCCTCCGCGAATGCCGCCTGCTCACGCGACAGTTCGAAAGGCGATGTCGGCGGGGCCGATACGGCCGAGCGCTCGGATTGAGGGACGGTGCAGCCGCCAACCAGGCCGGCGAAAATGAGGGCGAGGGCGAGTCTGGGGAAACCCAAGGCCTTACTCCAAAAAACGCCGCCGCCGGACGACCTGGCGGCGGCGTTTCATGCGCTCAGAAGCTGAACCCGGCCGAAAACTTGATCGTCCGCGTGGGATTGCCGCCAATCCCCAAGCCTGTCCGCTCGCCGAAGATCGTCGGCGATCCCACATCCCGCGTCATGTCGGCCGGGTTGGAGTTGAAATTGACGAAGTTGCGGTCGTTGAACAGGTTGAGGATGTCGACACGGAACCGGAGCCGCGAGTCGTTGGTGGGGAATCCCAGCGGTATATATTTGGTGAGCGCAAGGTCGACCTGCTGCAGGCTTCCGCCTCTCGCCTCGGTTGCGAGCACAAGGCGCTCGAACGGCGCTGTCTGCTGGTTGAGGAAGCCCTTGACGTAGGGCGACGACGCCAGCGTCACCCGGCTCGACAGGGCGAATCCGAACGGCAGATCGACGCTCCCGGCGGCCACGAACCGGTGCCTGCGGACCCCCGACGAGCGTGCGTACGGATAATCGTCGAGCGACGGATAATCGAGCGAGAAGGTTTCGCCGAAAGCGCGATTCTCCTCGGCCTCTGTATAAGTGTAGGTCGCATCGAGGCTCCAGGGCGACGACGGCCGGTAGACCTTGGTGATCCTGATGTAGGCGGAATCGGCGTTGGTCTCGAGGCCGTTGGTGCCGATCAGGACGGATCCGAACCCCGGCGGCGGGAAGCCGAACGGCGAATTGGGCGGCGCATCGGGCGGGAAGAAGCTTCCGTCGGGCCGGCGATTGCCGAGAAGATAGGCAAAGCCGTCCCTGCTCTCGATGTGGGTGTAGCCGACCTCGACCTGGAACGGATCGAACCGGCCGCGAAGGCCGAGGCTGAACTGGTCCGAATAGGGGACTTTCAGGTCGTTGTCGATGAAGCGCAACTCGCCCCCGCCACGCCCACCCGGCGTGTTGGCCAGTAATAGCCGGCGCCCTTCCTCGGTCAGATAGATCGGGTCGAATGGGACGCAGGTGGCGCTGGGCGCGCACCCGTTGAGCGGATCGCCGGTGATGAAATTGAAGGTGCGGGTGGTGAACGCCCCCTGGATGATCTCCTGCTGAAGGAAGTCGAACTGGTTGCGGTCGTACGAGCGGCCATAGCCACCGAACAGCTGGAAGCGGCCTTCCTCGTCGAAATCGTAGCTGAAGCCGATGCGGGGCTGGAACGCGCCCAGGAACGGCTTGCGCTCCCTCCCGGTCGAGATGAAGTCGTTGATGTCGAAATTGGCATCGACCAGATTGGGATAATTTTCCGGGGATACCGCAGCCACGGCATCGGCCGGATGGACGAAGTCGAGAAAGGCAGGCGTACGCTCGTAGTCCCACCTGATGCCGATGTTGAGCGTCAGCCGGTCCGTGACCTCCCAATCGTCCTGGGCATAGATGCCGAACTGGAAATTGTCTGACGAGACGATCGGCGTGCTGACGCCGGTCGCGGCACCGAACTGGACGCGGTACGGGATCTGGTCGTTGAACGTGCCGCCGTTGGGATTGAAGTCGGTGTTGAAGATATATTGCGCATTCGTCTGGTTGAGCTGGAGTGTGTTCAGCTCCACCCACTTCGCCTTTATGCCGAACCTGAAGGTATGGCGTTCAAGGCCGGTATAGGTGAAGTCGTTCTGGATGCCCCAGCCTCGCTGCCCCTTGTCCTGAAAGTTGGGGCTTCCGCCGATCTGAAGCAGGTTCGCGCGGTTGTCGCCGCCCTGGAAGGTCAGGCCGTTCTCGAACAAGCGAGGCGTCGGCGCCCACGACACATCCTCGTACGTCAGCTTGAGATCGTTGATCCAGGTGTCCGCCGAATGCTCCCAGCGTAGCAGGCCTCGGAATTCCTCGTTGATCGTATCGGTCGCTCGGCTCTGGGCCTGCTGGCCGCTGTTCAGGCCCACGCTGGTTTCATCGCGATACTTGCCGGAAAGTTCGAACAAATCCCTGGACGTCGGCGAGAAGTCGATCTTGGCGAAGAAAAGATCCTCGTTGAACGTCCTGTTCACCGTTCCGAACAGGCCTTGATATTCCGATGGAAAGCTATCGACCGTCCGGCCGCCGCCCGGCGTGATCTCGACCGGAACCTCCTGCCGCTTGCCTTCATACGCGGCGAAGAAGTGCATCACGTCGCGGATGATCGGACCGCCGAGCGACGCGCCGAACTGCAGGTCCTGCGTCTCGACCCTCTCCAGATCATCGCTTACTTCGAGCGGCGTCCTTGCGCGCAGGTCCTGGTTCGTGAAGTCCACGAACATATCGCCGTGAAACTCGTTCGTGCCGGACCTCGTAACGGCGGTGATCGCCACTGAGCTGACCTGGTCGAACTCCGCCTTGTAGTTCGAGCTGATCACCCGATATTCACCGATCGCGGATTGCGGGAACGGATTTCCCTGCGTCGAATCCTGCCCGGTAATGCCGTTCCTCAGGACGAAGTCCTTCTGGCCGACGCCGTCGATGAAGACGTTGATCGTGCGGCTGTCCTGCGCGCCGCCCTGGAGGCGCGAGTTGCCATTCGCCCCCGTGACGAACTGCACGCCCGGCGCCAGATCGGCGAATGCGAGGAAGTTGCGGTTGTTCTGGGGAAGTTGCTCGATGAGGCGCTGGGTGATGTTTATCCCGACCTCACCGCCTTCGCTGGTCTGGAGCCGGTTGCCGACGACGACGATCGAGTCTTCCGCCGTAGTCGCTTCCGGAGCGCCAGGCTCTGCCGCCGCGGCCTCGGAAAGATCGAAGCTCAGCACGGCATTCTGTCCGACGTTCAGCGTGAACTCGTCGGTCGAACGCACGCCGGACGGGGTTGTGATCTCCAGGCGATAGGTGCCGACCCGCAACGATCCGAAATTGTAGCCGCCGTCCGGCTGGATCTGAACGGTTCGGCGAAAGCCGGTGCCGACCTCGACGGCGGAAACCTGAGTTCCGCCCCCTTGGCCGGCGGCGGTGATGACGCCCCTGAGGGTTGCCCCGCTTTCCTGAGCGGCCGCCGGCGTGGGCGTGAAAGTCGCCGCCGCCGCCGTTCCGATCATCAATGCGGCAGCAAGCCCAATGCCGCGGCGCCGCGGCCGTCCTGCGACTCGCGCAAACCCCTTATTGCCCATGCCATCCTCCCATCGCCCGATCGCCTGTTCGTTTACGACTCGTGGAACCGGTTACAATTGTGTTGCCAACCCAAACTCGGTTTGGCAAGACTGTTCGTGGAACCGGTTACAAATGTCTCTTGCGGACCCGAAAAACCGGCTTCGCGAGAAGCCTGGCCCACACTCACCGGTTGCAGGGGAGGATAGATGAAGGGCGCGATCCACCTTGCTTCGCGTGGCCTGGGCGCAACGGCCCTGGCCCTGATTCTTGGACTGGCCGCGTCGGCCGCGGCCGCCCCCGACCCCCAGCCGCTCGCGGCTGCCCAGGCCGCCAACGCCGCCATGCCGGACGCGCTGGGCGAGACGCCCGAGATGCGGCGCTTCGTCGACGAGCTCATGGCGCGGATGACGCTCGAGGAGAAGATCGGCCAGCTCACCTTGCTGACCAGCAATTGGGAATCGACCGGCCCGACGATGCGGGAGAGCTACAGGCAGGACATCGCCGCCGGGAACGTGGGAGCGATCTTCAACGCCTTCACCGCGGCCTATACGCGCGAGCTGCAGCGCATGGCGGTCGAGCAGACCCGGCTGGGGATTCCGCTGCTGTTCGGCTACGACGTCATTCACGGGCATCGCACGATCTTTCCGATTTCGCTCGGCGAGGCCGCATCATGGGATCTCGAGGCGATCGAGCGGGCCGCGCGGATCGCCGCCACCGAAGCGGCGGCGGAGGGCATTCACTGGACGTTCGCCCCGATGGTCGACATCGCCCGCGATCCGCGATGGGGACGCATCTCAGAGGGGGCGGGCGAGGATGTGTTCCTCGCCAGCGCGATCGCCCGCGCGCGCGTCCGCGGCTTTCAGGGCAATGATCTTGCCGCCACCGACACGATCCTGGCCACGGCAAAGCATTTCGCCGCGTACGGAGCCGCCCAGGCTGGACGTGACTATCACACCACCGACATGTCGGAGCGCGAGCTGCGCGACACCTATTTGCCGCCATTCGAGGCGGCGTTGGATGCCGGCGCCGCGACCGTCATGACCGCCTTCAACGACCTCAACGGCGTTCCCGCCAGCGGCAACGGGTTCCTGCTGACGGACGTCCTGCGCAGGCAATGGGGATTCAACGGCTTCGTCGTCACCGATTACACGTCGATCAACGAGATGGTCCCCCACGGCTACGCGCGCGACGAAGCGCATGCGGGCGAGCTGGCGATCAACGCCGGCGTCGACATGGACATGCAGGGCGCGGTCTTCATGAACCACCTCGCGACCTCGGTGGCAGCCGGACGAGTCAGCGAGGCGCGGATCGACGAGGCCGTCCGATCGATCCTCGACATGAAGTATCGGCTCGGCCTGTTTCACGACCCCTACCGCTACAGCGATGCGGCGCGCGAAGAAGCGGTGATCTATCGGCCGGATTTTCTGGAAGCGGCGCGCGATGTTGCGCGCAGGTCCATCGTGCTTCTCAAGAACGAAGGCGGCGCGCTGCCGCTCGCCGGATCCGTCCGGTCCATCGCCCTGATCGGTCCGCTGGGCGACAGCAGAGCGGATATGATCGGCAGCTGGGCGGCGGCAGGCGACCGCCAGACGCGCCCG
>Ga0299914_10002656_pt1 | contig 12377 bp, 11 predicted proteins | sample RVTome_10_FD_201361 | JGI IMG/M metagenome (GOLD analysis project Ga0299914, IMG submission 201361) | Soil microbial communities from uranium-contaminated site in the Upper Colorado River Basin, Wyoming, United States - RVT153D57 (version 2) ... | reverse complement strand
CGGACGGGATGCGGTGGTACCCCGCCAGGCGGGCCACTTCCTCGGCGAGCTCGGCCTTGCCGGTGAGGTCGGGGCGCCACGACGGCGGGACGACCGCGAAGCCCGCGTCGGTGCGCGTGATGGCTCCGCCGATCTCGGCCAGCGCGTCGTGCACCTCCTCGTCGGTGTACGCGACGCCGATCAACTCCGAGACGAAGCTGCTCGGCAGCTCGATCGGCTCGCGCGCGGGCGCCCGGTGGATGAGCGAACCGCCCTCGTCGGCGGTGCCGCCCGCAAGATCGACCACGAGCTGGGCGACGCGGGAGACGGCGGCCGCTGCGATCTCGGGATCGACGCCACGCTCGTAGCGCTTCGCCGCCTCGCTCGGAAGCTTGTGCCGACGCGCCGTGCGGGCGATGGAGACGGGATCCCAGTTCGCCGCCTCGATGAGCACGTTGCGCGTCGACTCGCCCATCTCGGTCTCACTGCCGCCCATGACGCCGCCGAGGCCGATCGGCCCCCGGTCGTCGGTGACGACGAGATCCTCCACATCGAGCGTCCGCTCTTTACCGTCGAGCGTGGTGAGCTTCTCGCCCGGCATCGCGCGACGCACGACGATGCCGCCCCGCAGCGCGTCGAGGTCGTACCCGTGGATCGGCTGCCCGAACTCGAGCATGACGTAGTTCGTGATGTCGACGAGCACCGAGAGCGAGCGGATGCCGGCGAGCTTCAGTCGCGCGATCATCCACGCCGGGGTCGGGCGAGTCGGGTCGACGTCGCGCACGACGCGCGTCGCGAACACCGCGGAGCCGACACGGCCGCGAATGGGGGCCTCGTCGCGGATCTCGACGGGGAACGCGTCGGCAGAGGCATCCGCAGGGCTCGACTGCTCGACGGGGTCGCGGAAGCGGGCGCCCGTCGCGTGGGCGTACTCGCGCGCCACGCCGCGGATCGAGAACGCGTATCCGCGGTCGGGCGTGACGTTGATCTCGACGGCGGCGTCGTCGAGCCCCAGCAGCGCGATCGCGTCGCTGCCGACGGGCGCGTCGATGCCGAGGGTCGAGAGCCGGAGGATGCCGTCGTGGTCCTCTCCGAGCCCGAGCTCGCGCGCCGAGGCGATCATGCCGTCGGAGACGTGCCCGTAGGTCTTCCGGGCGGCGATCGGGAACGGGCCGGGCAGCACGGCACCCGGCAGCGTCACGACGACCTTGTCGCCGACGAAGAAGTTGCGGGCACCGCAGACGATGCCGTGCACGGCATCGCCGCCATCGGCCGCCTGCTCGCCGTCGGGCGCGACGCGAACCTGGCACCAGCGGATGGTCTTGCCGTTGGACTGCGGCTCCTCGACGAATTCGAGCACCTCGCCCACGACGATGGGGCCATCGAGCTCGAACGTGTGAACGTCCTCCTCTTCGAGGCCCACCTCCACGAGGGCGGCGTGCACCTGTTCGGGTGTCGTGCCCGGTACGAGTTCGACGTATTCGGCGAGCCAGCTGAGCGGCACTCGCATGGGTCAGACCACCATTCCGAACTGCTGGGAGAACCGGATGTCTCCCTCGACCATCTCGCGCATGTCCTGCACGTCGTTGCGGAGCATCAGCCCGCGTTCGATCCCCATGCCGAACGCGAACCCGGTGTAGATCTCGGGATCGATGCCGGCGGCCTTCAGCACGTTGGGGTGCATCATGCCGCAGCCGCCCCACTCGATCCAGCGCGCGCCGCCCTTGAAGGTCGGGTGCCAGAAGTCGAGCTCGGCGGAGGGCTCGGTGAACGGGAAGAAGCTCGGCCGAAGTCGAATCTTGGCCTCGTCGCCGAAGATCGCCTTCACGAAGTGGTCGAGGGTGCCCTTCAGGTGCGCCATCGTGAGGCCCTTGTCGACGGCGACGCCTTCGAACTGCATGAAGACGGGCAGGTGCGTCGCGTCGAACTCATCGGTGCGGTAGACGCGCCCCGGGGCGAGGACATAGAGCGGCAGGTCGCGCTCGAGCATCGAGCGGATCTGCACGGGGCTCGTGTGTGTGCGCAGCACGAGGTGAGCCTCAGGCGGATCCACGAAGAAGGTGTCCTGCATGGCGCGCGCCGGGTGGTCGGCGTCGAAGTTCAGCGCGTCGAAGTTGAACCACTCGCTCTCGACCTCGGGACCCTCCGCGATCTCCCAGCCCATGCCGGTGAACACGTCGCACACCCGGTCTTCGAGCAAGGCGAGCGGATGCCGCGCGCCGGGTCGGTACCGTGACGGCAGCGCCGTGACATCCACTGTCTCCGCCTCGAGCTGTGCGGCCGCTTCGGCCTCGAGGATCTCGGCCTCGCGAGCGGCGAACGCCTGGTTCACGCGGGCGCGGGCGCCGCCGACCAACTTGCCGAGGGTGGCCTTCTGATCGTTCGGCACGTTGCGGAGCTGCGCGTTCAGCTGCGCGAGGGTCGACTTCTCCCCCGCGTACTCGGCGCGGACTGACTTCAGCGCGGCAGAATCGCCTGCCGACGCGATCGCCGTGAGGGCTGCGTCGACGGCCGTTTCGACGGCGCGGTCGGTGATTTCGAGGGGCTCGGACACGAAGAACGAGTCTAGCGGGCGCGATCAGTGGCTCGGTGGCGCGAACGGGGTCGCTCGGCCGCGCGTTGCGTCAGTGCGCTCCCCCTGGGGCCTCCGACTGCCGGGCTGCCGCGTTCGCCTCGGCCACGAGGATCGCCTGGTTCGGGTCATCCGGGTCGAGCCGCTTGCCCGACGACTTGCTCGCCGTGCGCTTGGACAGCCAGCGGGCGAACCACGACAGCGACAGGTTCATGATGAGATACAGCACGAGGGTGATGGCGAAGAACGAGAACAGGTAGCGGTTGCCGTAAAAGCTCGACAGGTTGTTCATGTTGATTCGCAGCAACTCGGGGTACCCGACGATGAAGCCGAGCGAGGTGTCCTTCAACAGCACGACGAGCTGGGCGACGATGATCGGCAGCATCTGTCGGAACGCCTGCGGGAACTCCACGAGCATCTTCGATTGCAGCGGGCGCATTCCGAGGCTGAGACCTGCCTCACGTTGCCCCCTGGGGAGGGATGCGAGACCCGCTCGAAGTGCCTCGCCGATGAGGACACCGTTGTAGAGGGCGAGTGCCGCGACCACCGCCCAGAACGCGCCGGTGCTCAGCACGAGCAGGATGAAGAGCATCATGAGCAGCACCGGCATGCCGCGGATGAGTTCGATCACGACGGCCGTCGGCCGCCTGATCCACGCGATCTCGGAGCTCCGAAGGAGCGAGAGAAGCACCCCGAGCACGAGCGCGAGAACGGATGCCGTGAGTGCCGCGCGAAGCGTGCCGGCGACGCCCTGGAAGATGACGAAGGACCACAACTCGGAGTCGGAGAAGATCTCCCACCGACTCCCGTCGAAGTAGCCCGGAAGTGTGATGCCTCCGCTTTCGCGGGGAGCGGCCAGCGTGAGCGCGATCCAGGCGAGCCCGCCGAGGATGAGGACGCCCGCGATGATCGAGGAGATGAGCGAGTTGCGACGCGCCTTGGGCCCCGGCGCATCGAAGAGAACTGACGAGCCGCTCATCGCTGCACCACCCACTTGCGCTCGAGTTGGGCCGCGATCACACCGAGCGGGATGGTGACCAGGAGATAGAGGGTCGCCGCAGCGAGGAGGATCGCGATCACGGCGTCGCCGTGCGCATTCGCAAGCTCGCGGGCCGCTGCGAACAGCTCGAAGACGAAGAAACCGCCGGCGACGGAAGTGTTCTTCGTGAGTGCGATGAAGACGTTGATGAGGGGCGGGATCGTCATGCGGAACGCCTGCGGCATGACGATGAGCCCGACGGTCGGCCCGAAGCCGAGCCCGACGCTGCGCGCCGCCTCGGCCTGACCGATCGGAACGCCGTTGATGCCCGACCGGAGCGCCTCGGCGACGAACGGAGAGGTATACACGGACAACCCGATCATCGCCGCCGTGGCGTAGTCGAGCCTGGACCCGAGGTACGGCAGGATGATCGCGCAGAAGAACAGCACGAGCGTGAGTGGCGTATTGCGCACGAGTTCCGTGTACACCATCGCGAAGGCGCGCAACGACGCCACCGGCGAGATGCGCATCGACGCGATGATCGTGCCGAGCACGAGAGCCGAGATGCCGCTCACGCCCAGCAACAGCAGCGTCATGCTGAAGCCGCGCCAGTACGTCGGCAGATTCTCGATGACGGCGTCCACGAGTCTCCGTTCCTGTCAGGGTGGGTTGGAGGGGGTGCGGCCCCGGCGCTCGCTGCGCCGAGGCCGCACAGGCGATCAGTAGCGGTCGACTGCCGGCGGCTCGACGTACGGCAGCACGGTGCCGGCCGTGGAGTTCCACGCCTCTTCGTAGCGACCGTCTTCGTATGCCGCTTCGAGCACGTCGTTGATCCAGTTGCGGAACTCGTCGTCCTCGAGTGCGAGACCGATGCCGTAGGGCTCGTCCGTGAAGGGCTCACCCACGACCTTGAACTCGCCCTCGTTCTGGGCGGCGAGGCCCGCGAGGATGACGTTGTCGGTCGACACCGCGACCACCTGGCCGCCGCGGAGCGGCTCGAGGCAGTTCGTATACGTGTCGGTGAGCACCGGCACGGCACCGATCTCGGCGAGCATCGCGGCGGGCGTCGAGCCCGTCACCGAACACACCGGCTGGCCGACGAGGTCTTCCTCGGACTCGATCGTGTCATCGTCGGCGAGCACCAGGATCGACTGCCCGGCCATGTAGTACGGGCCCGCGAAGGAGACGACCTCCTTGCGCGTGTCGTTGATCGTGTACGTCGCCACGACGATGTCGACCTGGCCGTTCTCGATGAACGGCTCGCGGTTCGCCGACACGGTCTCAGTCCACTCGATGCCGTCCTCGGAGATGCCGAGCTCGCTTGCGATGATCTTCGCGATCTCGACGTCGAAGCCCTCGGGCTCACCCGACGGGCCGACGAGGCCGAACAGGGGCTGGTCGAACTTCGTGCCGACCGTGATGGAGCCGGCCTCGGCGAGCGCCGCCATGGTCGAGCCCTCCGCGAACTCGGGCGCCTCGGCCACGGGCTCCTCGGGCGCCTCGCCGCCGTCGCCGCCGGCGCAGCCGGCGAGCGCGAGCGCCGAAGCCGCGGCGGCTGCGACGAGTGCGATTCTCATGCGTTTCATGTCTCTGCCTCTTCCTGTGTGGGTGATTCCTCGCCGCTCGTGGCAGCGCAGGTCTAGTGCTCGAGGATCTTCGAGAGGAAGTCCTTCGCGCGGTCGGACTGGGGGTTGTCGAAGAATTGGGCCGGCGTCGCCTCCTCGACGATCTTGCCGTCGGCCATGAAGAGCACGCGGTCGGCGGCCTTGCGGGCGAAGCCCATCTCGTGGGTCACGACGATCATCGTCATGCCGTCTTTCGCGAGACCGACCATGACGTCGAGCACCTCGTTGATCATCTCGGGGTCGAGCGCGCTCGTCGGCTCGTCGAGGAGGATGAGCTTCGGGTTCATGGCGAGCGATCGGGCGATCGCCACGCGCTGCTGCTGCCCACCCGAGAGCTGCGCCGGCATCTTCCCCGCCTGGTTGGCGACGCCGACGCGCTCGAGAAGCTCCATCGCCTTCGCGTCAGCCTCCTTCCGCGAATTCCGCTTCACCCGGATCGGCGCGAGGGTAACGTTCTGGAGCACCGTCTTGTGGGCGAAGAGATTGAACGACTGGAAGACCATGCCGACGTCGGCGCGGAGCCTCGCGAGCTCCGCCCCCTCTTCGGGTAGACGCACCCCGTCGATGGTGATCGAACCCGAGTCGATCGTCTCGAGCCGGTTGATCGCACGGCAGAGCGTGGACTTTCCCGAACCGCTCGGACCGATGACGACGACCACCTCGCCTCGGTTCACCACCGTGTTGATGTCGTTCAGCACGTGCAGATCGCCGAAGTGCTTGTCGACCTGATCGATGACGACGAGTGGCTCGCCGCGACGCACCGAGATGTTCGAGGTCGGGGGCGCGGGCTGCGTTGGCTCCATATCCCCAAAACTAGGGCTAGCGGATGCCACGTGCCAACGAACGGCGCGGAGGTTACCTATTCGTAATGCGCGCTGCGTTGCGCGAAGGCGCTTTCGTACAGGCAGACGGATGCCGCGGTCGCGAGGTTCATCGATTCGGCGTGCCCGTAGATCGGCACGGTGACGACGCGATCGGCGAGCTCGAGCTGCTCGTCGGGCAAGCCACGGGCCTCGTTCCCGAAGAGCCACGCCGTGGGGCGGGCGAGGACGCCCTCCTTCCGTGCCGCGAGCAGGTCTTCGCCCTTCACGTCCGCGGCGAGCACAGTGAGCCCCGCGGTCCGTGCGCGCTCGAGCACATCGTCGAGCTCCGCCCCGACGGCGACGGGCAGGTGGAAGAGCGAGCCGGTCGACGAGCGCACGACCTTCGGGTTGTACAGGTCGACGGTTCGGCCGGTGAAGACCACGGCGTCGGCGCCCGCGGCATCCGCTGCCCGCACGATCGTGCCCGCATTGCCCGGATCGCGCACCTCCTCGAGGATGGCGACGAGCTTCGGGGATGCGGCGAAGACGTCTTTCACTGCGGTCGGGAACTGGTGGCACACGGCGACGAAACCCTGCGGAGTGACGGTGTCGGCCATCGAGTCCAGCACCTCCTCGGTGACGAACTCGATGTCGACGCCGGCGTCGACCGCGCTCGCGGCGATCTCGGTGTGGCGCTCGAGCGCGCTCGGGGTGGCGTAGAGCTCGACCACGAGTTGCGGCCGGAAGGTCAGCGCCTCGGCGACCGCCTGGGGACCCTCGAGGAGGAAGAGTCCGCTCTCGGCGCGTGCCGACTTCTTCGCGAGCTTGGCGACCGCCCGCACACGCGGAGACCTGGGGTTCTCGAGCATGCGGCCAGTCTATGGCGCATACGAGGAACGGCCCGGGCTCCTCTCGGCCCTCCGCACGTCACGAGAACAGGAATCCGCTGCCGACGCATGCCGACTCCCTCCTGTTTCCGGCGCCGACGCGGCGTGTCCCCCTGTTTCGAGGCGCGCCACGACGACGAACGGCCCGGCACCACCAGGGTGCCGGGCCGTTCGGTTCGAAGGTCGCGCTCAGGCGGTCTTCGGGGCCGACGTGTCGGCCGGGAGCGCCTGCTTGGCGGACTCGACGAGCGCCGCGAAGGTCGCCGGCTCGTTCACCGCGAGCTCGGCGAGGATGCGACGGTCGACCTCGATGCCCGCGAGGCCGAGGCCCTGGATGAAGCGGTTGTACGTGAGGCCGTTCTGGCGCGACGCGGCGTTGATGCGCTGGATCCAGAGGCGACGGAAGTCGCCCTTGCGCTGGCGGCGGTCGCGGTACGAATAGACGAGGGAGTGGGTGACCTGCTCCTTCGCCTTGCGGTAGAGACGCGAACGCTGACCGCGGTAACCCTCGGCGCGCTCGAGGATGACCCGGCGCTTCTTGTGGGCGTTGACCGCCCTCTTCACTCTTGCCATGACTCTGTTTCTCTCTTAACGGGTCTCGTCGCTCAGCGACCGAGCAGCTTCTTGATGACCTTGGCGTCGGGGGCCGACACGACCTTGTCCTGGTTCAGGCGGCGGGTGCGCACGGAGGACTTGCCCTCGAGGTTGTGGCGCATACCGGCCTGCTGCTTCCTGATCTTGCCGCTTCCGGTGATCTTGAAGCGCTTCTTGGACCCGGAGTGGGTCTTCTGCTTCGGCATCTCGTGTTTCTCCTTGGTTCTGCCGCCACGGATGACGGACGGGGGTGTTGGCCTACGCCTCTTCGGCGTCGGCCGTCTGCGTGTCGGACCCGCCTGCGGCATCCGCCGCCGGCCGGGACTTCGCCGCAGCACGCTGTGCATTCGCCTCGGCCTTGGCCTCGGACTTGTTCTTCAGAGGTGCGATGACCATGACCATGTTGCGGCCGTCGATCGTGGGGTTGTGCTCGACCGTGCCGAACTCCGCGACGTCTTCGGCGAAGCGCTGCAGGAGACGCACACCCATCTCAGGGCGCGACTGCTCGCGTCCGCGGAAGAGGATCATCGCCTTCACCTTGTCGCCGGTCTTCAGAAAGCCGACGGCGCGCTTCATCTTGGTCTCATAGTCGTGCTTGTCGATCTTGAGGCGGAACCGAACCTCCTTGAGGATCGTGTTCGCCTGGTTGCGCCGGGCCTCTTTCGCCTTCTGCGCAGCCTCGTACTTGTACTTGCCGTAGTCCATGATCTTGGCGACCGGCGGCTTCGAGTTGGGTGCGACCTCGACGAGGTCGAGATCGGCCTCCTGCGCGAGCCGCAGGGCCACCTCGATCTTCACGACGCCGACCTGCTCTCCGCCAGGTCCAACGAGGCGGACCTCGGGAACGCGGATACGGTCATTGGTACGGGGATCGCTGATGCGTGTACTCCTCTACTCAAGCTGTGTCGCTCGAACGGGAGGCGGATGCCGCCCGTCGACGAGAGCGGAAGATCCACGCAGGATCACACGGAATCGCACCATGCGGAACTGCGGCACCCTGTCTACTTCCGCGTCGTGAGACGCGGAAGCGGAGTGCAATCGACCCGGTAACCTTGATGAAGCGGTATGCGCGGGTGGGAGAATCTCCACTTTCGTACCGGGGACTGGCCCCGGGCCCGCAGTAGTCTAACAGAGGATGTCTGTGAACGACAGTTCAGACCAGTCCACCGTCGAGGGCGCGACCCGCGACATCGCCGAGGTCCCGGCCGTCGAGATCATCACGACCGCCGCCGTGCACCTCATGAGCGCTGCCGCCGTCAAGGTCGGGCTTGCCGACGACCCCGACGAGCAGGTCGACCTCGACGAGGCGCGCAAGCTCATCAACGCCCTCGCCGGCCTCATCACGGCGGGCGCACCCGAGATCAGCGACATGCATGCACGCAGCCTCCGCGACGGCCTGCGTTCGCTGCAGCTCGCGTTCCGCGAGGCATCCGTCATTCCCGACGCGATCGGCCAGGGGCCGGGCGAGAAGTGGACCGGCCCGGTCAGCTGACCAGTCGGACGACTGCGGCTCAGCGCTGGCAGTTCGGGCACCACCAGGTGTCGCGAAGCTCGACGTCGTTGCGGCCGAGCCGGTCGTGTTCGATGCGAGTGCCGCACCTGCGGCACGGCTCGCCGCCGCGTGAATGCACCCAGAGCCGCGCACCGCGGCGGGTGTCGCCCGTCGTGGTGCGGCTGATGCGGTCGCGGTTCGCACGGATGACGCGGCTCGCGAGGTCGACGAGGGGCACGAGTTCGACCTCGGCGACGGGCCGCGTCGGGCGGATGCCGCGCAGGAAGCACAGCTCGTTCACGTAGACGTTGCCGAGTCCGGCGAGGTTGCGCTGGTCGCCGAGGGCGACCGCGATGGGGGCATCCGGTGCCGTAGCCATGCGGCGCACCGCCTCGTCTGCATCCCAGTCGGGACCGAGCAGGTCGGGACCGAGGTAGGACATCCGTTCCTCCTCCTCGACCGCCGGAAACACCTCGACGAGTCCGAGATCGAAGCCGACAGCCACCGCGGCCGGCGTCTCGATGACGATACGGGCCTGCCAGGCGGGGCGGTGCCACCGCTCCCCGGGTCGCCGCACCTTCCACTCGCCCTCCATCTTCAGGTGCGAATGCACGACCTCGTCGCCGATGCGCATCAGCAGGTGCTTGCCGCGGCTTGCCACCGAGTGCACCGTCTCGCCCGAGAGGTCGACAGTGGCGTAGGCGGGCACTCGGAAGTCGCTCTTCGTCACGACCTGGTCGGCGAGCGCTTCGTGGAGCCGGCGCGCGGCCTGGTAGACGGAGTCACCTTCGGGCATCGAACCGGAGCCCTCTCGGCGTCTCGCGGAATCCTGCCGCGCGCAGCGGCGGGTCGAGGACCGAGCCGTACACACCTGCTCCGTTCACGGTCTCGATGCGGAGCTTCGGCGATCCGGCGCGTGAGAGAGCCTCCGCGAGGGCGGACGCCGCCGCCGCGAGGGTGTCGGGATCGTCGCTGAAGACAAGCGTCGTGCGCCCGCCGCGCTCGAGGTAGAACACCGCCTCGCCGTCGACGATGGCGACGAACGCGCCGGCCTTGCGGGCGGGCCGGTGTCGCCCGTCGCCCGTGTCGGGCCAGTCGAGCGCCGCCCCGAACGGGTTCGCCGGGTCGGTCGCCGCAAGGGCGATGGCGTTTCCGCGTGGTGCGCTTCGCAGGCGGTCGACGGCGGCGCCCGCCGCGAACTGGGCCCCACCCTGCCCGTCGATGAAGTAGCCGCGACGCACTCGCCCCGACTCCTCGAACGTCGACAGGGCGCGATACGCGAGCGCGAAGCCGCCGAGCACGCCCTCGGCGACGACCGAGCCGCGCGTCACCACCCCGTACCGCTCGAGCAGCGTCTCGCCGAGCGCGTGGGCGCGGGGCGTCGCCTGGGAACTCGCGAGCGGCAGGATCGCCCAACGACCTGCGACCCGCGGCGGGTTCGCGCGTGCCGTCGCAGTGCGGCCATCCTGCACGCTCGCCGCGAGGGACCGCCGCGACAGCGAACCTCCCCGGAGCCGCGCACGCGGGGTTGCGCGCGCGGTCTTGTGCGCTCCACGGCCGGCGACCAGTCCGCGCAGGGGGGCGAAGGTGTCGTTCGTGACGAGGCCGGCCCACACGAGACGCCACAGGGCGTCGATGACAGGTTGGTCTTCGGTGGCGCCGACGGATTCCACGAGCTGTCGGAAGAAGAACGCGCCGCCACCGCCGAGCGCGGCGAGCAGCTCGGTCTCGAGGGGATCGAGCGGAGCGATGGCCGGCGCGGGCATGGTGAGCTCGGCGGTATCGGCGAGATGCAGGCTCACCCAGCCGTCGTCGCCGGCGAGTGAACCCGCACCTGCCCAGACGACCTCACCGGACGTGGTGAGCTCGTCGAGCATGTCGGGGCGGTAGTCGGCGACGCGCGCCGGCAGCACGAACGACTCCCACGCCGACGCCGGGATGCGGGCTCCCTCGAGTTGCTCGATGACGGCTGCGACGCCGTCGACGCCCCGAAGCCTGCCGCCGACGTGCTGCCACTCGGGCAGGAATCGCGCGAACTCACGCGGTGCGACCGGCTCGACCTCGTTGCGGAGCGCCGCGAGCGAGCGACGGCGGATACGTCGGAGCACCTCGCTGTCACACCACTCCGCGCCCGCGCCGTGCGGGAGGAACTCACCCTCGACCACCCGACGCTCGCCGGCGAGGCGGGCGAGGGCGGATGCCGCGATGACCTGCCCGATGCCGAAACGCTCGGCGACGGCGTGCGCCGTGAAGGGACCGTGCGTGCGGGCGAACCGGCTCACGAGATCGCCGAGCGGATCGCGCACGGGCTCTCCGAACACCTCGGGCAGGCCGGGCGGGATCGGCACGCCGAGGGCGTCGCGCAGGCGGCTCAGGTCTTCGACGACCGCGAACCAGGTGCTGCCCGCGAAGCGGACCTCTGCGACGCGACGCGCCGCGACCAGGACGGACAGGGCGGCCGCGGCATCCGTCTCGTCGTCGACGCGCTCGGCGATCTCGACGGCGGTGAGCGGGCCGAGCTCGCGGAGCAGGTCGGCCACCCCCTCCTCACCGCGCGCCGCACGCTCGGGCACGAGTCGCTGCAGCATCCGCTCGATCTCCTCGACGACCTCGGGATCGAGGAGCTCACGGAGCTCGACGGTGCCGAGCAGCTCGGACAGCAGCGCGGGATCGAGCGAGAGCGCGGCGGCACGGCGCTCGGCGAGCGGCGCGTCGCCCTCGTACATGAACGCACCGACGTACCCGAACAGCAGGCTCGAGGCGAAGGGGCTCGCCGTCTCGGTGGTGACCTCGACGAAGCGCACCTCACGTGCCGAGATGCGCTCGGTCAATCGGGTCAGCGCCGGCAGGTCGTAGACGTCTTGGAGGCACTCCCGCACCGCCTCGAGGATGATCGGGAAGTCGGGGAAGTCACGCGCGACCTCGAGCAGTTGCGATGCGCGCTGGCGCTGCTGCCAGAGCGGCGACCGTCGGCCCGGGTTCAGACGGGGAAGAAGAAGCGCACGTGCCGCGCACTCGCGGAACCGGGACGCGAAGAGCGCGGAATCGCCGACCCGCTCGGTCACCAGCTGCGCGAGCTCAGCGGGCTCGAACGCGAAGAGCTCGGCCCCCGGCGGCTCGTCGGAGGTGTCGGGCATGCGCAGCACGATGCCGTCGTCGCTCGCGACCGCGTTCGCATCGACGCCGAACCGCTCCTGCACCCTCGCGCCCGCGGCGAGCGCCCACGGCGCGTGGACGCGCATGCCGTACGGCGAGTGCAGCACGATGCGCCAGTCGCCGAGCTCGTCGCGGAAGCGCTCGATCACGAGGTTCGTCGCGTCTGGCACCACGCGGGTCGCCGCGCGCTGGTCGGCGATGAATGCCACGAGATTGGATGCCGCGCGCTCGTCGAGACCGGCGGTGCGCGCCCTGGCGGTGCCCGCATCGGCGGGGGCGTTCGCGATCTC